>ENA-ORBV01001736-ORBV01001736.1-microbial-mat-metagenome-genome-assembly--contig:-NODE-1736-length-47802-cov-9.217391_pt1 | contig 47802 bp, 38 predicted proteins | sample MGYA00237777_ERZ505514 | MGnify/ENA primary metagenome ERZ505514 (study PRJEB26160, sample SAMN06269048) | microbial mat metagenome | isolation source: Oligotrophic lake microbial mat | place... | reverse complement strand
CAACCGAAATTTGCCCCCCAACCCCCAATTCTGGGGGAGATAGAGATCAAAGTCCCCCAGAATTGGGGGATTTAGGGGGCAAATGCGTAAGTCCTAATCAATTTAAAATTGAAACGCGACAGATGGCTTTCTGAAAACGGCGATGCTTCTTTGTCTTGAAACTCAAAACTCAAAACTCAAAACGGTACAACGTTGCGAAGGCTGATCACTCGCCACTCGCCATATCTCCTGCGGAGACTCTACGCGAACGTCATTCCCCCGATTGCTCCACATAAACCGATCCTTGTTCTTGCCCATTTAGGGGGATGCTTTTGAAGCGGAGGTTGCCTGTAACGGTGAGTTCTTGCCCTGAGTTGGGGGGCTGTTTTTGAGTAAGCACCCAAATTTTGCCAGTAGAGTCTTGAAGTTCATAAACGGTGCCATTCAGAATGGGTACGCGATCGCCCACCACGCCTTTTACGATCACCACTGAATTTCGGTCAGCCGTTTTTTGCACCTCTAGAATTGAAGTCGTTTTTGGTATGACAATTTCACCCGTGTTGCCCGTTTTGGTGCTTTCATAAGCGGCTTGATTCCCGCAACTGACTAGGGTGACTAAGAATCCCAGCACTGCCCACCGTTTACCCGGAAGTAGTACTGTTTGCCTTGTTCTAAAAGTTAGCCAATTAATATTGAGAAGAGTCATCACAGAACCTGTTGAATCTGAGACACTGATGAACAGCTTACTGTGTTAATACAGTTTAGTGTCACAGTCCGCCTTTATACTCAATTCGCTGCTTATCCTGCATGTCCCCTGCGATCGCCCAACTTTTAGATGGTAAAGCACTTTCTCAGCGCATCCAAACCAGCCTCATCCATCAGATTCAACAGCTAGAACCCCAGAAAGGTCGCCCTCCCGGTTTAGCAGTACTCATGGTGGGTGATAATCCCGCTAGCGCCGCCTATGTTCGTAATAAAGAACGTGCTTGTACGAATGTAGGCATCGATTCTTTTGGCAAACACTTTCCTGCGGACACCACTCAAGCAGAGCTAGAACAAACCATTCAAGCGCTTAACGAGGACGATCGCGTCGATGGTATTTTAGTACAGTTACCCCTGCCGCCTCATCTAGATGCCGTTGCCTTGCTTAATCAAATTCATCCAGACAAAGATGCGGATGGACTGCACCCAATAAACATGGGGCGACTGCTGCGAGGAGAGCCAGGATTGCGGAGTTGCACCCCGGCTGGAGTGATGTGGATGCTGCAAGAATACGGCATTAATCCCAAAGGCAAACACGCGGTTGTGATTGGGCGCAGCATTTTGGTGGGCAAGCCCCAATTCTTGATGCTGCTGGAAGCGAACGCCACAGTGACGATCGCCCATTCGCAAACCGCTGATTTGGCAGCCATTACTCGCACCGCTGATATTTTGATTCCTGCCGTCGGTCGCCCTGGGTTAATTACGGCGGATATGGTTAAACCCGGAGCGGCGGTGATTGATGTGGGCATGAATCGTGTGACTGATCTAGATGGTAAATCTCGCTTAGTTGGTGATGTGGATTTTGAAAGTGTGCGGGCGATCGCGGGCTATCTCACCCCAGTGCCCGGTGGCGTTGGACCAATGACTGTTGCCATGCTGCTCAAAAACACCGTAGAAAGCTATGGAAAACACCTCTAATCTCTATTGCCGAATGTTCCATCAGTGCAGAAAGCTCCGTAGAATGATTAGAGTTGGCTTTGTTTGTGGAACTCCATGAGTCAATACTCCTTTCTTTGCAAATATTGATTCTATCGGTTCCCTATAGTGCCAATGCACACGTATTCTTGTGTAATTAAGAGAAAGTGGGAGGGACATGAAATGATAATGACGGACGATATACGAGCTTCCCAGCGGAAATCTCACTTCGACCTGCCCACTTATCTTGCAGAGCGACAAGCCCAAGTTGAGATAGCGTTGGATCGTTCTCTTCCAGTAATTTATCCTGAAAAGATTTATGAAGCGATGCGATATTCCCTCATGGCGGGGGGAAAGCGGCTACGCCCAATTCTTTGCCTTGCGACTTGTGAATTAACAGGTGGCACGATTGACATAGCGATGCCTACCGCCTGTGCGCTCGAAATGATTCACACGATGTCGTTGATCCATGACGATTTGCCTGCAATGGATAATGACGATTATCGTCGTGGCAAACTGACTAACCACAAGGTTTTTGGCGATGATGTGGCGATTTTGGCGGGGGATGGTCTGCTAGCCTATGCCTTTGAACATGTCGCGATGGAAACGAAAAATGTTGCCGCTGAACACCTGCTGAAGGTGGTTGCCATGCTCGGTCGTGCAGTCGGTGCAGCCGGATTAGTGGGTGGTCAAGTGGTAGATTTGGACTGTGAGGGAAAGACGGGCGTTTCGCTAGAAACCTTGAATTTCATCCATAATCATAAGACTTCAGCCTTGCTTGAGGCATCGGTTCTTTCTGGCGCGGTTTTAGCCGGTGCGCCTGAGGATGATCTCCAGCGACTTTCTCGCTATGCAAAAAATATTGGATTAGCCTTCCAAATTGTGGATGATATTTTGGATATAACGGCAACTCAAGAAGAACTGGGAAAGACGGCTGGTAAGGATTTAACAGCAAAGAAGGCGACCTATCCAAGCATTTGGGGGCTGGAGGAATCTCGCTGTCAAGCGAAAAAGCTAGTGGATGGGGCAAAAGCAGAACTCGCAATCTTTGAGGAAAAGGCTGCTCCCTTACTGGCACTGGCAGAATTCATTATTGCTCGCACCCATTAGGTATTTAGTGTTTAATGCTCGTGGTTCCCTAGAAAATTTATTTCTCCTGTCGCACACTAATTGACTGAACGCTTAAACCCTTTTCACCCACAGAAACTTATGCAGGATTTTAGCGATATTCTTCACAACCAAGTGCTAGTGGTTGCGATCGCGGCGTGTTTGATAGCCCAGGTGCTTAAAATTCCGGTTGAATTGGGCACCCATGGCAAGCTAAATATCCGGGCGCTCGTAGAAACTGGGGGGATGCCCAGCGCTCACTCTGCCTTTGTCACCGCTTTAGCAACGGGTGTTGGGCAAACTTTAGGATGGGCAAGCCCTGAATTTGCGATCGCGGTCGTCTTTGCGGTCATCGTTATGTATGACGCTGCTGGAGTTAGGCAAGCGGCAGGTAAGCAGGCGCGGGTGCTGAATCAAATTATTGATGAATTTTTTCAAGGAGAGCATCAATTTACAGAAACCCGCTTGAAAGAGCTACTAGGACATACCCCCTTCCAAGTGATTGTAGGTTCGATTCTTGGAGTTGCCATTTCCTGGCTCGCGGAAATTGCCTATTAAGTATCTACTGTTTTCGGAAGTAGAGTTTCTAGGGGTACACTCGGCATTCTAGTGAGAATCGAGCGTTTATCCTGCTGCCTGCGCTAATAATTGCACTTGCTCGATTGATAAACCTGTTAAACGAGAAACTACAGAAATCTCCATCCCCTCTCTCAGCAAATTCATCGCAACCTGTTGAAGTGCCTCCTGGCTGCCTTCTGCCTTGCCTTCTGCCTTGCCTTCTGCTTTGATGACCTGATAGGTGACTGATTCTTGCATAACGTCCCTCCGCAAGATTTGCTGAATCGCTTCTGCCTCTAATATTAGCCCAGCCAGAATAAATGTAGATGCTGCTACATTGCTTTGGGTTCGCGGGTCACTAATTTGGCTTATCGCCTGAGCCACTTGCCGGAGAGTCCCGACGCGATCGTCAGTCTCACTCAACACGGCAAAGGGCAACAATCCTGGAGCTTGGAGAAAGTCAGGGGTTGGTTGCTCCCACAACCGGATCACCTCAAAATTATGACAAGTATTTTCGAGTGTAAAGGTCGTTTGTTGCACTAGATCGGAGGTCGTAGGTTGCAAGTAGACAACTACTTGACGCGTCTGCCTGTGAGGAAAGCGCCGATAAACTCGCAGCCGATAGTCAATCATGCGAAAGGGAATGTCACGTTTGGGTTGTGTTTGAAATTCCAGGTGCAGAACCACGTCCTCCGATTGCAGCAGAATGAGCGAGTCGGCTCTAATTGGCTCCAGAGAGAGTTCTGAGGGGCTAAGTTCGGTGAGGGCAATGGGTTCTCCCAATAGCCAGGTGGCAAAGTCGGTGGGAAAGGTTTCTGCCAGAAATTTGCAGATATTGTCGAACATGGAGAGATTTTACGAGGTGGCTCTGGCAGATAGTGCTTTTTAGAGGGTGTCGTTACTATGCATTGCTTCTTGTACTTCTAGAAAACTGATTGAGCAGATATCGTGTTGTGTCGGTAGGTTGCTCAGCTTGCATAATGGCACGGACAACGGCAACGCGATCGGCTCCAGCCGCCAATACTTCACTCAGATTATTCGCATCAATCCCACCGATCGCAAACCAGGGAATGGTGGCATGGTCTGCGGCATAGCGCACATAGTCTAACCCTACGGCGGATCTACCTGCTTTGGTCGGAGTTTCATAAACTGGACCGACACCGATATAGTCGGCTCCCTCTTGAATTGCCCGTTGCATTTCATCAGGGTTTTTGGTGGAGCGTCCGATCAATCGCTGAGCGCCGAGCAACTGACGCGCGATCGCAAAGGGGATATCCTGTTGTCCTAAATGTACGCCATCAGCATCAACGGCTACTGCCAGATCTACTCGGTCATTGACGATAAACAGCGCTTTATAGTGATGGCACAGTTGACACAGCTTATCAGCGGTTTCCAACCGGATCTGGTCGTCCGCTTCTTTGTCGCGATATTGCACTAAAGTTAATCCACCTTGCAGCGATGCTTCTACTTGTTCATACAGCTTTTCAGAGGGAGAGGTGACTAAGTAAAGCCGCGATCGCTGTAGTTTTTGGTGCAGGCTAAAGCTCGTCAGTTTACTTTCTAAGGTGTAAACCCGATACCGCATGTGCTTACACGCGGATGCCATCGCTAAGTGATGCACCTTCCCATATTCTTCCAGCACCCTTAGCGCTTCTTCAACTCGGCAGATATTTGCCTGTAGCACTTGCTGAACATTCGCACGGGTTTCTTCCCCAGGATGGGTAAGGGCAGTTCCCGGATCGCCAGGGGTATCCCGTGCAACCCGGAGTTCCGCTACATGCCAAGCTGCCAGTTCTTGGCGTAGCGCTTTGCACTCTCCAGCTAGTTCAGCATTTTCTAATCCAAAACGGCACCACTCTTCGACAACCCGCAAACCTTCGCGCGCGCGATCGAGATTGGCATCCAAAATGCGTAACAGTGCAAGCTGAACAAATTGATTCTGAGTGTATGGGTCGCCCATCAATTACTATCTCCCTGTATGAGATCAGTGGTTACTCTACTATCAATTAATTCGGTTCAATTGCTTGATTTATCAGTTTTTGGAGCTTTATCTTTGGTTTTTTTGGCAAACTTTTGTGCAGCAAAATTAAGTAAATGAAGTACATTGAACTCGGCATTATCGGTTTCTTAAATGCGGCTTCAATCCGTTTAAGTGAATCGCTGGTCAATTAATTTGAGCGTTAGGAGAATACTTTGAGATTAACCACTGCACCAATTTTTTCTCTAAGCTGTTTTTCTCAGGCGCGGATTCTCCTCACACTTCAACTTTTAAGCGCTAGTTTGGGCGCGATCTTGATCGCGCACCCGGAAAGCGCTAATGCGATCGATTTTTTACAAGCTAACGGTATAAGCACACCCGTATTTACTAAGCCATCAATCCTGCTTGCCCAGTCTGAAATGGCTCAACCCTCACAAAAGATACTATACGTCAACTCTAGCGATGGCAGAGATACCGAAAATGGCAGCGATCTCACTCCATTTAAAACGATTACTCGTGCGCTAAAAGCTGCACAGTCAGGTACGACCATTCTTCTCGCTCCGGGAACTTACAGTACCGAAACGGGAGAAATTTTTCCACTTGTGCTTAAAGCAGGAGTAACGGTTCAAGGTGATCCGGCAACTAGAGGACAAGAAGTTGTAATTCGGGGCGGTGGAGCTTCAACCAGTAAAGCCTTGGCGCAATCACTAACCGTAGAAATCACCTCTCAGGCGACCTTGAATGGTGTGACAGTGACCAATCCACAAGGCTATGGTGTGGGGATCGTCTCCAGCAACTCGTTGATCACCAATAGCACATTTACCGAAAATAGCCATGGACTCGTGATTCTGGACGATAGTAACGCCCGTATTCAAAATAACTATTTTTACCAGAATCGTACAGCAGGGATTGGGGTAGCAGGAATTGCCCAGCCAACCATTCAAGATAATATTTTTGAACAAACTGGCTCGGCGGTGATAGTGAGCGATCGCGCTGCTCCCCTGATTACAAACAATCGCATGACGCAAAACCAGAATGGCATGGTTTTTCAAGGATCTGCCCAGCCAATAGTCCGGAACAATTCGGTTGAAGGAAATCGGCAACATGGATTGCTTGCCAAAGATACGTCACGTCCTGATTTGGGAACTGCCGCTAACCCAGGAGGAAACTTCTTTCGGAATAATGGGTTATCCGATGTCAATGCTAAAGCAACTAATCAAGTGATTTCCGCAGTTGGCAACGAGTGGCTAAATGCAGTCGGAACTTTAAATACAACACTCCTCGTACCAGCGTCTTCCAACTCGGCTGCTGCATTTCCACTACCCTCTGCGCTCTCGTCTAACCCATCCGCAGAGCCGCCCCGCCCGATGCAAATTGTGCAAATTGCTACGCCTTCTACCCAGTTGCAGCAAGCTACACCTTCACAATCTGTCAATTCCATTCAGATCACTTCAAGTTCGCAGCCTTCTCCTCAACCCTTGAGCGTTACGGCAGTTAGCCTTAAATCCTCACTTGTAACACTTAAGCCGACAGCGACATTAGCGGTGGAGACACCTAGTCAACGCCCTGTTAGAGTGGAACACTCAGCGATCGCTCTTCCTTTGTTGGTTGTGCCTCAAAATGTAGCTCCACTGCCTCTCTTGGAAACCTTTCCGCTGCCGCCCTTATCCTCTACTCAGCTTGTTCGCCCTAATAACCTTGCGAAATCATCGGCGCTGAAGCAAGTTCAAAAAAATCAGTTGGCACTATCCCCTGCAATCGCAGCTATTTCGATCGCGATTCCCGTGCCTTCACCAGAAACAATAACGCTACGTCCTAATTTAGAGACGAAACCAACTCGTTCAATCAAAGCAGTGATTAAAACCCCACAAGCTGCTAGAAATGCTTTTGCAACCCTGCTTCCAGTGCCAAGTTATAATATTCCGCTGGGGAAAATCGGTGAAATGCCGAGTGTGTATAGTAGGCGAGGAGTGTTTCAACCATCTCCCATGCAAAGTCTAACAGCCTCTTTCTCTTCTAACGAGCCGAAGGTTAGTACTACTCGTTTCCGAGTGGTTGTTAATGTTAGGCAAGAAACAGAACAGGCACGAGTGCTAGCACTTGTGCCTGGTGCATTCTTAATTGCTTCTGATGACAGGGTGATGATGCAAGTAGGTGCCTTTAGCGATCGCACAAAAGCTGAACAGCTAGCACGAACCCTTGCCAATCAAGGCATTGCATCGACCGTAGAATCGATTAATCGGTAAGGATCAGAGGCTAGCCAGTTATAGGACTGAAATATTAATGTCTTTGAGAGAAAATTTGCCTAGCGTCCTACAGCTTAACCTCAATATCTACCCCAGCCGGTAAATCTAGCTTCATCAGCGCATCGATAGTTTTAGAAGAGGGTTGGTAAATATCAATGATGCGATGGTGAGTACGTGTTTCAAAATGCTCACGCGAATCTTTATCTACGTGAGGCGATCGCAATACACAATAAATCCGCCGCCTAGTAGGGAGAGGAATCGGACCAATTGCTGTAGCGTTTGTACGATTCGCTGTATCAACGATTTTTTCACAGGATGTGTCTAAAAGCCGACGGTCAAACGCTTTAAGACGAATACGAATCTTTTGCTGCTGAATAGTTGCCATCTAAGTTCACCAATTTGAATTTTCTAGGTACTGAATCAAAACTCATCAGCCGCAAAAAGGGCTTGAGTCACCTTTTAAAAAAGAGAAAGCTTTAGAGAATAAGTCAGAAGTGGCAGTTAAAGCTATTGACAATTTTTTTGGGATCGCCAATAGCTTTAATGCAGGAAACCGTTGCTATTTTAGAATCTTCGCAACGACACCAGCGCCAACGGTACGACCGCCCTCACGAATAGCAAAGCGCATACCCTGCTCAATTGCGATCGGGTTAATCAGATCAACCGTCATCTTGATGCGATCTCCGGGCATGACCATTTCCGCCTCAGTCCCTTCATCAGTCGTGAATGCGCTGATTGTGCCAGTCACATCAGTTGTTCGCACATAAAACTGAGGCTTGTAACCAGGGAAGAAAGGCGTATGACGACCACCTTCTTCTTTCTTCAAGATGTAGACTTCAGACTCAAATTGAGTGTGCGGTTTAATGGATTTCGGCTTTGCAATCACCATACCCCGCTCGATGTCTTTCTTTTCCACTCCTCGAAGTAGAATCCCAGCGTTATCTCCTGCCATGCCTTCTTCAAGGCTCTTTTTGAACATCTCAATCCCCGTCACAACGAACTCACGGGTATCTCTAATGCCAACTAGCTCAACCTTGTCGTTCACTTTAACAGAGCCACGCTCAATCCGACCCGTGGCAACCGTACCCCGACCCGTAATCGAGAAAACGTCCTCGACAGCCATTAAGAAAGGCTTGTCAATATCACGTTCAGGAGTAGGAATGTATGCATCTACTGTATCCATCAAATCGTAGATTTTATCAACCCACTCGTCTTCGCCCCGTTTGGTCGTGGGAGCTGCGGTCATCTTTTCCAAGGCTTGCAGCGCTGATCCCGCTGTAATCGGAATATCATCGCCAGGGAAGTCATAAGAATCCAGCAGCTCACGAACTTCGAGTTCAACAAGCTCTAAAAGTTCCTCGTCATCCACCATGTCTTTCTTATTCAGAAAAACTACTAGCCAAGGAACACCAACTTGACGAGCTAGCAGAATATGTTCACGAGTCTGAGGCATAGGACCATCAGCCGCAGAAACAACGAGAATACCGCCATCCATCTGGGCTGCTCCCGTGATCATATTTTTCACGTAGTCAGCGTGTCCAGGACAGTCAACATGAGCGTAATGCCGACTTGCAGTCTCATACTCAACGTGAGCGGTGTTTATAGTGATGCCGCGCGCCTTTTCTTCAGGAGCCGCATCAATTTCGTCGTATTTCCTTGCCTGCGCCTGCCCTAAAGCAGACAAAGTCATCGTAATTGCAGCCGTTAATGTAGTTTTACCATGGTCAACGTGACCAATCGTACCGATATTTACGTGGGGTTTATTCCGTTCAAACTTTGCGCGTGCCATTGATTATGCGTTCCTTTTCCTGATTATGCGTTCCCTTTGCTTTTCGCAATGATTGCTTCAGCTTCATTGCGGGGCACTTCCTCGTAGTTACTAAATTCCATCGAGAATATCCCTCGCCCCTGAGTTTTTGTCCGGATATCTGTAGCATATCCAAACATGTTAGCCAATGGAACCTTTGCAGTTACTTTTGCAATTCCTTGCACATTATCTTGACCTTCAATTTGCCCTCGACGTGAGTTCAAATCTCCGATAACATTCCCGACGAAATCGTCAGGAACTTCTACCTCAACTTTCATCATGGGTTCCAGGATAACAGGTGTCGCCTTCATTACGGCTTCCTTAATTGCCATAGAGCCAGCAATTTTGAAAGCCATTTCAGAAGAGTCAACATCGTGATAGGAACCATCGACTAAAGTAGCTTTAAGATCAATGACTGGGTAACCCGCTAAGATGCCAGATTCGCAAGCTTCTCGCATGCCCTGTTCAGCCGGCGAAACGTATTCTTTTGGAACCGTTCCACCTACAATTTTAGAGACAAACTCGAAGCCAGTTCCTTCTTCTCCAGGTTCTAGCTGAATTACTACATGCCCGTACTGTCCTTTGCCACCACTCTGACGGATAAATTTCCCTTCAGCGCGAACCGCTTTACGAACAGTTTCTCTATAGGCAACTTGAGGCGCACCCACGTTTGCCTCCACCTTAAATTCTCGCTTCATCCGATCTACTAAGATATCCAAATGTAGCTCACCCATGCCAGCAATCACAGTCTGATTAGTCTCCTGATCAATCCTGACGCGGAAGGTTGGATCTTCTTCAGAAAGAGACTGAAGCGCCTTAGATAGCTTCTCCATGTCTTGCTTCGTCTTTGGCTCAACTGCCACTGAAATAACAGGCTCTGGAATGAACAAAGATTCTAAAATGACAGGCGAGTCCTCATCACAAAGAGTATCACCCGTAAAAGTATCTTTGAGTCCAAGAGCAGCACCTAAATCACCTGCACGAAGCTCATCAACCTCAATGCGATCGTCTGCCTTTAAGACGATCAGGCGAGAAATTCTTTCTTTCTTATCCTTAGCTGCGTTTAGTACGTAACTACCCTTCTGCAAAATACCCGAATACACACGAACAAAAGTAAGGCGACCGTAAGGATCTGCCATGATTTTAAATGCCAATGCCGCTAACGGCTGGTCATCATCGGCTGTGCGTGTAACCGATTCACCCTTCAAAGTAAGTCCTTGAACGGGTGGAACATCGGCAGGAGCGGGTAAATAATCTATGACTGCATCCAGCAAAAGTTGAATACCCTTATTTTTGAAGGCAGAACCACACACTACGGGAATAATTGCACCACTAAGCGTGCTTTTTCGGAGAGCCAACTTGATCTCTTCTTGAGTTAGCTCCTGACCTTCTAAGTACTTTTCAGTTAGCGTGTCGTTTGTTTCAGCAACGGATTCAATTAACTTGAGACGATACTCTTGAGCAATCTCAATAACATCGGGTGGAATTTCAGCTTCTTCAATGTCAGTTCCTAAGTCATTGTTGAAGAGATATGCTCTCATCCGCACCAGATCAATAATTCCCCTAAGAGCATCTTCACTACCAATTGGGATCTGTATAGGAACGGCATTAGCACGTAAGCGATCGCGAACCTGTTCATTCACTTTGAAAAAATTCGCTCCGGTTCGATCCATCTTATTGATGAATATAATCCGAGGAACATTATAGCGATCTGCTTGCCGCCACACAGTCTCAGTTTGGGGTTGAACTCCTCCCACCGAGCAAAGCACAGTAATCACTCCATCAAGCACACGCATGGAACGCTCAACTTCAATTGTGAAGTCTACATGTCCTGGAGTATCAATGATATTGATTTTGTACTCAGGCTCACCCGACATAGCTTGGGTAGGGTTTTGAGGATCACGCCGAGTCCAAGAGGAAGTAATTGCAGCAGCGGTGATCGTAATGCCACGCTCCCGCTCCTGATCCATCCAATCGGTTACTGCTGTTCCCTCGTGGACTTCACCCATCTTATGAACCACGCCAGAGTAGAATAAAATCCGCTCTGTTGTCGTTGTTTTACCGGCATCAATATGTGCGGCAATGCCAATATTTCTAACTTGTTCAAGTGGTACATTACGGGGCACAGCTACCTCCTTGGTCTCTGTAGCAACAGTGTCATCACTACTGCCTTTAAAGTATTTTTGAGAAAAACGAGGCTTAGCTAGTATTTGAGAAAAAACGAGACTTAACTAGTAGCGATAGTGAGCAAAAGCCTTGTTAGCTTCCGCCATACGGTGGGTTTCTTCACGCTTACGAATTGCACTTCCGGTTTGATTTGCCGCATCCATCAACTCATTTGCTAATTTACTTGCCATAGTTTTCCCAGCACGCTGACGAGCAAATTGAATCAACCAACGAAGGGCAAGCGCAGTCCCTCTATCTGAGCGAACTTCAATTGGCACTTGGTAGGTTGCTCCCCCTACACGGCGAGCCTTGACTTCCACTAAGGGCGTGGTGTTTTTGACTGCTTGCTCAAACACTCCCATCGGATCAGAACCTGTACGCTGTTCGATAGCTTTGAAGGCATCATAAATAATGCGTGAAGCTAGAGATTTTTTACCACTTTCCATAATTCGCCTTGACATCATTGTGACAAGACGGGAATTGTAAACCGAGTCAGGTGGAACAGGGCGTTTCTGAATAACCGTACGACGGGACATAAAGCAAATAACCTTCAGTTAGCAAAAAAAATAAACCAGAAAATTCTTCAGACTCTAGAGATCAGCCAACAAGCTGAATATGAAATATAGGGTTTAAACACATTATCTCAGTCTGACCAAGAGATATCTGAATCTCAAAAGTGCAAAAAGAAAGATAGTGATTATCAACCGCCACTAGTTACTTCGCCTTGGGACGCTTTGCTCCGTATTTAGAACGCGATTGCTTGCGATCCTTAACGCCTGCGGTGTCTAAAGTGCCGCGAATAATGTGATACCGAACACCTGGCAAGTCTTTAACACGTCCACCCCGAATCATGACGACAGAATGCTCTTGCAGGTTGTGACCGATGCCTGGAATGTAAGCCGTTACCTCAAAGCCAGAGGTCAATCGAACCCTAGCAACTTTGCGCAGCGCCGAGTTGGGCTTCTTGGGTGTTGTGGTATAAACCCTAGTACAAACTCCACGGCGTTGAGGGCAGCTTTTTAATGCTGGAGACTTAGTCTTCTTAATTAATTTTTGACGTTCACTACGAATGAGTTGCTGAATTGTAGGCATGTCTAGAACTGGTACGGCAGTCTTAATATTTTCACTTTTTCCAACTTCTTCAAGACATCAATCCGTTTGCTTCTATGTTAACCTCACGAAGCATCAGGATCAATAATCTGGCGAAATCGGCAGAAATACTAGCTTACCATACTTTTTTTGATAAAACCCTTAATGCTTATTATTCAATTTGTTGTTTGACTTTTTCCAGTGAAACAACTTGTAGCTATAGCCCTAGTGAGTACTCTGAACAGAGAAAGAGTTGCCACAGCTACAAGATTGAACAACATTAGGGTTATGGAAGCGAAAGCCACCGCCCATCAGATCTTCTGAATAGTCAACAACCAAGCCATTTAAATAGGGTAGGGCTTTAAAACTCACAATTATTACAATGTTGGCGTTCTGATAGAGTTTATCTCCAGGTTGAACATCAACATCGAACGTGAGCGAATAAGAAAAATTGAGACAATTGCCAGACAATACTGAGATGCGAAGTTTTGAGTCAGCATTGTGCGTTTTTGCCTTGAGCCGCAAAACTTCGCCAGTTGCAGCAGCACTGAGTTGAACCATGGTGCTTAAAATTGCGATCGCTGAGAAAATTTATGAGTAGATTATCACACTGTCGATCTATTAGCTTATCTTGTAGCAGTACGAGCATAATCGTCTTGAAAGCGAATAATATCGTCTTCACCAAGATATTCACCGTTTTGAACTTCTATCAGAACAAGCGGGATCACTCCAGGATTTTCTAGGCGATGAGCCGTGCATTGAGGTACATAGGTTGATTGATTGCTATGCAAAATGGTTTCTTCATCGCCACAAACGACCTTAGCAGTCCCGGAAACTACAATCCAATGCTCACTCCGATGATGATGCATTTGTAGGCTAAGGCGGTGACCGGACTTTACTTCGATTCGCTTAATTTTATATCCCCGTCCTTCTTCAAGAATGGTGAAAGATCCCCAAGGGCGTGATTCACCAGATGCAACAGATAATGGGGCAACGCTAGATAAAGCAAGTGCTGAAATCTCTTGAATTTCTTGGGTTGAAGGCACAATGAATTCTCCTTAAACTTAATCATCATGGGGGATATGGGAAGAACACTTCCCGTCCGTCACCATAGCAAATTTTTCTAATGGCTTGACACCTCAAAGTCCCTGAGATTAATTAAATCTACATATTTAATTGCCTTATACAAAGCTGGCTTTATGTTGAAGGACTACGGCAGCATAAACAACGTAAATTTGAAAAATTAACGAAGAAATATGCCGATGCCATTGTGGATACGGGCGGCTGAATTGGGAGGGCGATCTATAATTTGCCCACCTAGGTAAAGCGTTGTGGAGCTACCCCCATCTAAATTGAGGGCGTTGATTGCACCGAGTTGCTGAAGAATTTGTGCCATTTCAGGCAGGGTGAGGGTATCGCCATTTAATTTCTTGTAAGCGGTGACCAACAAAATTTGACCCGTGATTGTTTGAGCGATCGCGCTGCGGGGGGCTGCTTCGGTAGCAAAAGCGTTGCTGAACCCTTCCAGTTTTGGGTCTAACACAATCTGCGAGTTTTGAATCAATAAAGGTCCAGCGCCCAAAACATAAGGATAGCGGTTTAGCTCCGGTGGATTGGTGGTGCTTTCGAGTTGTAGTGATGTTCCCGGCGATAATGCAGCGGCGCTGGATTGATTCGATCGCAGCACGAGTAAGTAGCCATTTGTAGGAATAGGCACTCCAGCGCTGCCTGCTTTTGCTAAGGGCTGCTGGCTGACAACGACATTATTTTGCGCTGAGATGATTAGCTCATTGTCTGACAAGGAGGTGTAAGTCGCTCCCCAATCAGGCGTGTATCGGGCAATTCCGGCTTGAATGTAGCCACTGTTGAGATGAGTAATTGGTAACCGTTGACCTGTGGAAGTGGTGAGAGTTTCTTGAAGGATGAGACGATTGAATGCAAAATTTCCTAATCCATCCCAGGCGATCGCGCCTCTGTTCAAAATCGGACCCGACAGCCACCGTCCATCCAATCGAATCGCGCCCAAGGGCAACTGTCGAATCCGATTAAAAAAACCGCCGTTAATCGCTGCAACTGCCTGCGACTGCTGGGCGGTTTGAGCGAGGGGCGCAATTCCCCGCATGGATGAGGGGTTGGGCACAATTGGCTTCAGGCTCAGACCGGGCTGACGAGGATCGAGTTCTAACCAGGTGACGGGCACTCGATTGCTGCCGATCGCCACAGTTTGCTGTCGCCAGCGCAAGCCTGGTGCCCACAAAACATTGCGTGCAATCAGACTATTAGGACGAATATCCACAACGATGCGATCGGGCTTTGCGAGGCTCCAGATGCGGGGTTGAATGCCGTTAGTAATGCTCAATCGAACGCGGGTTTGATTACCGAATGGCTCAACGCTGATCGACTGAATATATTTGCCAGAGGCGGTCTTGATTTGTTGCAGAATATCGGGCGTAACTTGGGCGTTAACAGTCAGAACCACGTCCTGATTGGCAGCATCGGTTTGCCAAGGGGTTGAGTGGTCTAATTCGATGACGATGCGATCGCCCCAATCAGGTTGAGTGTGCCGAATAGCTGACACCTTGACCACTGAAGGAGTAATTTTCAGGACGGAATCAGCCACTTGCATCTGCCAACCATTTTGAGCAGCCAGATCTGTGACATCTAAATAGCGCAGGGATGACATGATGCGCGTAGATAGGGCGCTTGGCTGCAAGTTGGGTTGAGTAAACCATTGGATCGGCTGCTGAGTGGCGGTATTGGCGCTGAGAAGCTGGATGCCAAACGTGGAGAGGAGGGCGCGATCGCTGATTCCAATTCGCAACCCACTATCGTCTTGCCACTGACTCCAAGACTCAGAAACCATCTGACCATTGAGTAGAATTTGTGCGCCTTGCCGAACAGTCGGAAGCGACTGAGCAGGTATTGCGATCCCCAAAAGTAATAACGTTCCCACAACCCTACCAATCAATCGCACTGGCTCAAAGCTGAACCGCCTTTTTAGCACCGTTGAGTATCGTTTGGCACTCATTACTTTTTCCTCAATGCATATCACAAAGTAAAGTTCAAAATAGAAATATACGGTGTTGCTGAATCTGGGGATGCAATTTCTTGTGGTTGCCCTCAACCCCTGCCAGGGTAGGCACAAAACACTACCCCTACATCCGGAAATCACACCTGCTTCGGCAATGTCTCTAAACGGAAATGCTGATTCAGGTTGGTTTAGCCGACCCTATATTAGGGGTGTTTAGTTCCTGCTGTACTCTTCTTCACGATCTTTTCCCTGTAATGTTTATGCATCTCAAACTGTTTTTTAAGTAATGATCTCTTTTATAGTGATCTTCTATGGATTTTGTTTTTCTGGTTTTCTGCCAAAGTGTCTGCATTTTCCAACCCTAAGATTGGTAGCAATGATGCCTGTGGAAGCCTGTAAGAATCTCAAAAGCAAAACCTACACTAATAAGTAGACCCCACAAAAAATCACCCTACCAACCGAGCAAAATACGTCATTGTCATGGCTAATGTAACTGTGAATCGGGATAGCAATCAATCGAATAGTGGATATGAAGGACAACGCTGGCTCGTGGAAGAGCGTGATGCCTGTGGAGTCGGGTTTATTGCCGATCAGCAGGGGCGTGCCACTCATGAATTAGTTGAAAAAGCGTTGATTGCTGCAACCTGCTTGGAGCATCGAGGCGGATGCAGCGCCGATCGCGATTCTGGGGATGGCGCGGGTGTGATGACTTCCATTCCTTGGGAGCTTTTCGATGCCTGGTTCGTAGCCGAAGGGATTGAAGTTGCTGCACGGGAACACATTGGCGTGGGTATGGTGTTTTTGCCTCAGAATGCCTCTGTGGCGGCGATCGCTCGTAAAACCCTTGAGCAAGTTGCCACTGAGGAAGGAGCCACTGTTTTAGGATGGCGCGTGGTGCCCGTGTATTCAGAATGTTTGGGCATTCAAGCGCGGGAAAATCAGCCGCAGATCGAGCAATTTTTTGTGCAATCTACGTTACAAGGTGATGAATTAGAGCGGCAACTCTATCTGATTCGTAAGCGGGTTTTGCAAGAATCGGAAAAGGCGGTAGGAAGAGCAGTCGAGGACTTTTATCTCTGTTCCTTCTCTAACCGGACGATTGTTTATAAGGGCATGGTGCGATCGGAGGTGCTGGGTGAGTTTTACGCGGATCTAAAACATCCAGACTACAAGAGCGCCGTTGCCCTATATCACCGTCGCTTCAGTACTAATACCCTACCTAAATGGCCTCTGGCTCAACCCATGCGGCTCTTGGGGCACAACGGCGAAATTAATACCTTGCTGGGTAACATCAACTGGATGATGGCGAAACAGCCAGATTTGGTGCATCAATGCTGGCAGGTCAGTGAAGAAAATATCAGTGGAGAATCTGCGTCTAAGAATCGCCTGCCGGATCTGATGCCCACGGTGCGGATGGAGAACAGCGACTCTGCCAACCTAGACAACGTGTGTGAACTGCTGGTGCGATCGGGTCGCAGCCCACAAGAAGCCCTAATGATTATGGTGCCAGAGGCTTACAACAATCAGCCTGATTTAGCCGATTATCCAGAAATTGTCGATTTCTACGAATACTACAGCGGCATTCAAGAACCGTGGGATGGTCCTGCGCTTTTAGCATTTTGTGATGGCAAAGTGGTGGGTGCATCGCTCGATCGCAACGGGCTACGTCCTGCTCGGTATGTGATCACCCGCGATGGCTACATTGTTGTTGCCTCAGAAGCAGGTGTGGTAGACATTCCTGAAGCCGAAATTTTAGAAAAAGGACGGCTGGGTCCAGGGCAGATGATTGCGGTGGATTTGAAAACCCACAAAATTCTCAAAAATTGGGAAATTAAGCAGCAGGTTGCCCAAGCCCATCCCTATGGTGAATGGCTGAAGCAGTATCGCCAAGAGTTGGCAGTTCAACCATTTGAGAATGAAGCGCCGAGGTTGGAACAACAAGAGTTTTTGCGCTACCAAACTGCTTTTGGCTTTACGGCAGAAGATGTAGAGCTGACAATTCAGGAGATGGCGGCTCAGGGCAAAGAACCTACCTTTTGCATGGGAGATGACATTCCGTTGGCGGTGCTATCGGCTAGACCCCATGTGCTGTATGACTATTTCAAACAGCGGTTTGCTCAGGTAACCAATCCGGCGATCGATCCCTATCGCGAACGCTTGGTTATGTCGTTAACAATGCAGTTAGGCGAACGGATCAATCTGCTGGAAGCGAAGCCAGAATCGGCTCAATTAATCAAGCTGGATAGCCCCGTGCTGAACGATGCTGAACTGGATCACATTCGTGAATCCGGGTTTGAGACGGCAACGCTTTCGACGTTGTTCAAAATTGCTTTGGGTCCTGATGGATTGCTACAAGCGGTGATAGAACTTTGTCAGCAGGCAACCGCAGCAGTCAAAGCAGGCAAAAAGATTTTGATTTTGAGCGATCGCGCGGCTCAAGACGGCACTCCTGCCAATATCAGCACTGACTTTAGCTACATTCCTCCTTTGCTAGCGGTGGGTGCGGTTCACCATCACCTGATTCGTCAAGGCTTGCGGATGAAAGCCTCCCTGATCGTCGATACAGCCCAATGCTGGAGTACCCATCACTTTGCCTGCCTGATTGGCTTTGGCGGCAGTGCGGTTTGTCCTTATCTGGCGTTGGAAACTGTACGGCAGTGGTGGCACGATCCTAAAACTCAGGGCTTTATGGAGCGAGGCAAGCTGAAGCAAATTACCCTGGTGAAAGCCGAAACCAACTTCCGCAGGGCGATCGAAGACGGCTTGCTGAAAATCATGTCGAAGATGGGGATTTCGCTGCTATCGAGCTATCACGGCGCACAGATTTTTGAGGCGATCGGCATTGGCGGCGACTTGCTCAACCTCGGCTTTTCGGGCACTGCGTCTCGGTTGGGCGGTTTGAATGTGACCGAACTGGCACATGAGGTGATGACAATTCATCAGCGGGCTTTTCCAGCATTGACGATCAAAAAGCTGGAAAACCTGGGCTTTGTCAATTCTCGTCCGGGTGGCGAGTTTCACATCAATAGTCCGGAGATGACCAAACATCTGCACAAGGCAGTCAGGCAAAATCAGTACGACCATTACGAACTATATCAACAGTACATGGCAGGTCGTCCGCTGACGGCACTGCGGGATTTGCTGGATCTAAAGAGCGATCGCCCCTCCATTCCATTGGAAGACGTGGAATCGGCTGGTGATATTGTCAAGCGATTCTGCACGGGCGGTATGTCCTTGGGCGCACTGTCTCGTGAGGCGCATGAAACCCTGGCGATCGCGATGAACCGAATTGGCGGCAAATCTAACTCTGGCGAGGGCGGCGAAGATCCAATCCGCTTCCAAACCCTGAAGGATGTGGATGAAACTGGGCAATCTGCCACATTGCCACACTTGAAAGGCTTACGGAATGGCGATCGCGTCAGTTCCGCCATCAAGCAAATTGCGTCGGGTCGCTTTGGGGTGACTCCAGAATATTTAATCAGCGCCCAGCAGCTAGAGATTAAGGTGGCTCAGGGTGCCAAGCCGGGAGAAGGTGGACAGCTTCCGGGTAATAAAGTCAGTCCTTATATTGCCATGCTGCGCCGCTCTAAACCCGGAGTGACGCTGATTTCACCGCCGCCCCACCATGACATTTACTCGATTGAAGATTTATCGCAATTGATTTTTGATTTGCACCAGATCAACCCTACCGCAAAAGTATCGGTGAAACTGGTGGCAGAAGTCGGGATTGGCACGATCGCCGCAGGTGTAGCAAAGGCAAACGCCGACGTAATTCAAATTTCTGGACACGAAGGCGGCACCGGAGCCTCACCGCTGAGTTCGATTAAACATGCGGGTAGCCCTTGGGAACTGGGTCTGACGGAAGTGCATCGGGTGCTGATGCAGAACAAACTGCGCGATCGTGTGTTGCTGCGAGTGGACGGCGGCATTCGGACAGGCTGGGATGTCGTAATGGCGGCGTTGATGGGCGGCGAAGAATTTGGCTTTGGTACGATCGCCATGATTGCAGAAGGCTGTATTATGGCGCGGATCTGCCACACCAATAACTGCCCCGTGGGCGTGACCAGCCAAAAAGAAGAACTCCGCAAGCGCTTTACAGGCATTCCTGAGCATGTAGTCAACTTCTTCTTTTTTGTGGCAGAGGAAGTGCGATCGCTGCTGGCACGTTTAGGCTATCGCTCGCTCTCTGAGATCATTGGACGAGCAGATCTGCTGAAGATGCGATCAGGTGTTCAAATTACCAAAACCAAAAGCTTGAATTTGGATTGCCTCACCAAACTTCCTGATACTCGTGAAGACCGCTCTTGGTTAATCCATGAAGCGGTACACAGCAATGGTTTTGTCCTGGATGACGAGATTTTGGCGGATGCCGATATTCAAGCGGCGATCGCCCACCAAACTAACCTAACCAAAACCTGGAAGGTGGTGAACACCGACCGCACTGTGGGTGCCAGAATTGCAGGCGCGATCGCCAAGCAGTATGGCAACAGCGGCTTTAGCGGACAGATCACACTTAACTTTAACGGGTCAGCGGGTCAAAGCTTTGGAGCCTTTAACCTGCCGGGACTGACCCTTTCCCTAGAAGGAGAAGCCAACGATTATGTCGGCAAAGGAATGCACGGCGGCGAAATCGTCATTTTCCCTCCCGCCGCCGCCACCTACGATCCATCTGAGAATGTGATCATCGGCAACACTTGCCTCTATGGTGCAACTGGCGGCACTCTGTACGCATTAGGTTTGGCAGGTGAACGGTTCGCCGTCCGTAACTCCCAAGCCAAAGCCGTGATTGAAGGCGCTGGCGATCACTGCTGCGAATATATGACGGGCGGCGTGATTGTGGTGCTGGGCAAAACCGGACGCAACGTGGGTGCTGGCATGACAGGCGGACTCGCCTACTTCTTAGATGAAGACGGCAGTTTTGCTGCCAAGGTCAATCCAGAAATCATCAAGCCTCAGCGGATTACCTCTATCGTTGGTGAACAGCAGCTAAAAGAGTTGATTCAGGCACAGTGCGATCGCACAGGTAGCCCCAAAGCCAAGAAAATCTTGGAAAACTGGGCGGCATACCTGCCAAAGTTCTGGCAAGTGGTTCCCCCATCCGAAAAAGATTCTCCAGAGGTGAACCCGGAAACCTCCACGGGTAAGTTGCTAAGTCCTGTCTCTTGAAGGGCTAACCGTCATCATTAAGTAGTTCTTCCCAGTGCGGCAATCTTCGAGTTGCTGCATTTTTTGCGTGAATTCACAAGCACCTTTACTCTTATTCCGGCAAATTCTCTAACCATGCTTCCAAATCAGCCAACGTTGCAAAATCCAGCAGAGCTTCACCCAATGCCTCTAATTGAGCAATGGATAATTCATCAATCTGCAACCTTACTTCGTCAGGCAAAGTTCCCACTCGCCGAGTGAGTTGACGAATGATCAGCGATTTTGCTTCTTCCTGCCGTCCTTCCTGCCGTCCTTCCTGCCGTCCTTCCTGCCGTCCTCGTTGCTCACCAATCTGCTCCCCTTCTGCTTTGGCTTCTTGATACACTCGTGTTTCCTGCAATTTCAGTCCTAGCATTGCTTCAATCTCCTGCCGACTTAGATTCGTAAACTTATAGACCATGATGGTTGTGATCATTTCCATGATGGCACGACTCGTTTCTGGCTGTAATTCTTGCGATGAACGCGCCAGTAAACTCCGGGCTGCCTCTGGTGCCTTATTTTCTTGAATTGCTGTCAATACCATGAGCGCTATACCCAAGGGCAATTGATCTATCTCGCCCAACTCATCTAGATAGACTTGATGGACTTGGTCGCTCCCCAACAACGCGCGATAGGGATGAGAGTCACCTTGCTCAAGATTGCGGGATGGATAAATCACCACCGCTTGCCAGTCTTTAAAGTGAGCGCGGTTACGATAAAAATACAAAAATGATTCCCCAAATAGCCGTTCGTAAAGCTGTTCATCTTTTTGGAACTGAACCTCACAGAAATAGACTACCCCAGGTATTTCAGATTCGGGTGGCAGGAATACTCCATCAATTTCAAACTTGGGTTCTTTGACTGCAACCGAATCAAATCGATAATTTTGGGCATTGGGAGGTGGGCTTTCTAATAGCTCAAACAGTAGGGTTGGAGACTGTCGGAACAATTGATAAAAAATCGAATCCCGTCGCATGGTTAAAAAGTGAAAGGTTCCGAACAGGTGAGTCAATTGTACTACTGTGAAGTTGAGAATCGGATTGCCACTGGAACAAATCTAGATGACCTCGGCTAGGGGATAATAACTACATGTTAAATCGATGTTACATCGCCCATCCACAGGAAAACCCAGGTGACAACCGATAACTCAACTCCAATCGAGCATCAGAACGTGCCCCAAGAGCATCAAGGGCTGCACGGCTTCCTCTACAGTTCTGAGGATGAACATGGTCATGGTGCTGTGGATGTCGCGATCGCTGAGCCATCTATAGTGACTGAAACGATTACGCCCTTGCATACCTGGTGCGAGGCGGTCGGCAACGCCAAAGTTGCCGGAGTGTATGCGGTGTTGAATGGCGATCGCCAGACGCAATACATCGGTTACTCTCGCAATGTTGCCCTTGCCCTGCGGGGTCATGTCACCCAAATTGGCGCTGATATTTGTGTTTTCGTGCGGGTGCAGCCCTTCAAGTTTCCCAAGCGTGACGAGATGGAAGCCTTGCAAAATGCCTGGATTACAGAACTGAAAACCACTCCACCGGGCAATGTGGATGATAGCGGACTGTGGGCAAACACGATTGGAGCCGCTGCGATCGCGGCAATGTCTGCGGCAGAACGCCAAGCCTACGATGAGAAAAAGCTAAAGCTGCGGAAGGCAATGGCAGAAGCCGAAAGCCGAGAAACTGGTGACGGGGAAGGCGATCGCCATAAAGACTTAGAGGCTGCCGTGACTCTAGATGACTGGAGCAGCGTGGTGCAGCAACAGACCCAAGAAACTTTGGTAGAAGAATGATTTCTTCTTTGTGCGGGCAGAGTTTTACATCTGCCCGGTAGGTCTTGGGCAATCACAAGAGTGCCACAAGTTCCATCCTCACATTTGGGGACGAAACTTGTGCAGGCTGTAGTGTGGTCAAATTATCCTGATTAAGGACATGCGCCTAAATTACTGGCTCCGTTATAGCTGCCCGGAATCCAGCCACGGATCGGCTTATCAATTTCAACCCAAACACGCCTTGTGTCAATTGGATCTGGCTGGGTTGTTGCTGGATCGGTGGTTAACTCAACACGTTCTCTAAAGAACCTAGTGCCAAGATTAAAAGATTTCAAATCCGGTTTGCTCCGAATGGTGAGACCCTCAGAACCGGGGTAAATTACCTTACGGCAAAGGTTTTTGGGAGGTGGTGATGTATCTTCACAGTTCACGATCGTTCCAAAATAGGGAGGGTTATTGGGCGGTCTGTAGATAATCCAGCCAGATTGGGGAGCAGAGATTTGAACCCAAACTCGGCTAGAGTCGCTGGCATCTATCTGTTGAGTAGCTGGAGCGGTGGTTATGGTTAGAATCTGATTGATTGCAACCGTGCCCAACTGATTGCTGGTGATTGAAGGCTGACTATAGATCACGAGTACCCCTGGAAGTTGACCAGGAGGAGTAGCGATCACTCGGCGGCAGAGGTTAGAAGCCGCTGGAGTTTGGCTAATCAAGGAAGTGGAATTTGGACGAGTGGATGGAAAGGTTTGTTCTATCTGCGATGGGTAGGCGATCGCAGGTGTCACCATTCCAGTTAAGACGGTCGCGATCGCCATTAATAGCACTGGTTTCTTATGGCGAAAAGGGATCTTTTGCATTCAGGCACTCCTCAAGACTTTATGATTCAAACGATGAGCTAGCGCTCTTAAGCAGTATTAGCAGTATTTCGTCAAAATTACAGGATGTTTTTGATATTTTTTACAACAGCTTAATAATTCAAGAAAAGGCAGGAGGTTAAAAGGTAGGAGGTAGAAGGCAGGAAGCGGTCATTAGTCCTCCTGCACGAATAGCCAAACATATTCAGAGATCTCAGGAAGTAGAACACTCAAAGCGACTTCAACCAAGCTGCTCAGCCCTGTGTTTTTAGGTTCTACATCAAACAATTTTCATCTGCAATAAATCTTTTAAGCATATCTCTAAGTTGGGCTGAAGAAAAAGACTAGTTTTACCTCCCAGCTTTTGTCTTGGCGCACGAGGTCAATCTGGCGGATGAATTCGCGGAAGTAGAAGCGGCGTTCGGTTTCGGAAAGGTCGAGCCAAAATTGCGGAAGTGAGACGGTTTGCGCGGTTGCTTTCAAATCCACTGGCGGCAATTGGGATAGCTGATTTTCCAGTTCTGCCATCTCCGATCGCACCTTATAAGCCCTCAAATCCGCTGTGTTTTGATCCAATACTTCAGCCTCAACCAAGGGCGCAAGCTGATCAATCAATGACTGCTTAGCAGCGATCGCGCTACTAATGCCCTGCTTAATCCGAGTCATGTCGGGCAACTCTACATCCGCGATCGCTTTAGGCAAATCCTCACAAATCCTTGTAATCGTCGTTTGCAGTACGGCATCATAGTCAACTGCTTTGCACTTCGGCTTTTGGGCGCACTGGGTGGGACGCAGGTAAAGATATTCTCGATCTTTGCGGTGAGTGGTGACTCGTGCGATCGTCATCGACGACTGACACTCGCTGCAAAACACTAACCCCGCCAGCGATCGCGGCGCACTGGCAGACCGACGAGGGAGACGGCGATTGCGACGCAGCAGGCGATCAATTTGAGCAGCTTCATCTCGCGATAGAATTGGGTCGTGGGTATTGCGAATCTGGTTGCCATCTTGATATTCCAGGTCGCCGCGATAAACTGGATTCGCTAACCACCGTTGCCCCGTAGAAACAGAGATCCGCTTGCTGTAGCGTTTTGCCAAATAGCGCACTGCACCACGCACCGTTCCGTAAAGCAAAAACTGGTCAAAAAAATCTTTGATCACTGGGGCAGTGCTGCGATCGATGACATAGCTACTTTTACCCCGTCGGTAGCCATAGGGCGCTTTGCCAGGAGGCGGTAACGCTTTCACCCGATTGCGGGCATGTCCTTGACGAATGCGACGGCTGCGCTGCGCCATCTGCATCTCTTGCAGACGCTGAAGCATCTCTGCCTGGACGTTTTCAGACTGTGGGATCGTCTCTAATATGCCTTTAGTGGTATCGGGTAACTGATCCAGGCAGATCAGCCCAACTTTGAGGAATTCTAACTGGGCGAGGCGATCGCTCACTTCTTGGATCGATTCTCCCAATTCTTCTAACTGCCGCACCAGCACCCACCCAGTTGGAATCTTTTGGCAATCTGCCACAAGTTGCTGCCACTGCGATCGCGGCTGCTCCAACGGCTGCTTAACAAGCTTCTTGCCGCTTACTTCAATCGCCAGATCCTGATAAACTTGAGCGATATTCCAGCCCCAAGTGATGGGATCAGGCACCGATTCCAGCAGCGGATCAGTATAGATATAGGCAACAATCCGCATCAATTCGCCTAATGAAACAACCAGCAGGTCACTGTATATTTACAGCCCCGCAAAACGGGTAATGTTTGGTAGGGATGGGTGTAGCAAGCGGGAAAGACTACAACGCTGCCGATGCTAGGCTTGACTTTAATGCTTTGGCGATCGAAGAGCAGTTCGCCGCCTTCAAACTCCTCATTCAAAAAGCCAACGATGCTAACATCCCGTGCAGGCAACCCTTTTGCGAGTTCTTCATAGCGGTTGGAGAGGAGCAGTCCGTCAGAGTGGCGCTTGTGGCTTTGCCCTGGACGGTAGCGATCGATGGAATACATTTCCGCATGACTAAAAGGCACATCATAACGTTTGGTAAGTAAATCGCGAATCCCTTGCAGCTTGCTCAACAAAAGCTGATTGGTCGATTCTATTAAAGGATCGCGGTTATCCAGCGGCAAAACTTCCCCACTGCGGCGTTCTCCGCTCAGGCTGGCTCCGGGCGGCGGTGATTTAAACTCATAGCACTCCGAAATTTGCACCACGTGAGAACACAGGGAGGGTTCGAGCAATTTCTCAACTAATAATATATCTGTGCCTAAATCTTTGAAGGGAAATCCCATTTGCCGCTAGCTATCCGTGTATGTTGGATCTTAACGCTGAATGGGAATGGATGTCCCAAACTGAAACCATCCCTCTACAATTGCTCTATGCAACGATCGCCGTCTCTCAAATCATCTCCCTCGTTTCCTCAGCCAATAGATCGCGCCGCCATTGCCCTCTTAGTCCTACTGCTACTGCTGATTGGGCTACTACTGTGGGGTGGAGATCGCACGGCTCCGCGTGTGCGCGACTTTACCTGGCAAAATAAGCAGATTGGGGCAGACGACACCGCTTTTATTCTGGGGTTTAGTCGCCCGATGGATCATGCCAGTGTAGAAAAGAATTTGAAAATTGAGCCGTCGCTCCCTGGCAAAATTAGTTGGGCAGGGCGACGAATGGCATACACGCTAACGCTGCCAGCCGCTTATGGCAGTGAGTATCAGGTGCGGCTAGAAAACGCCCAGGATTACTTCATTCAAAGGGGAACTGAACGCGCTCCGATTCAGCCGTTTGAGGCATCCTTTCGCACCCGCGATCGCGCCTTTGCCTACATTGGCACCCAGGGCGACGAAACCGGACGTTTGGTGCTGGAGAATCTATCTACCCAACAGCATTCAATCCTTACGTCTGCTGATTTTGTGGTCAATCAGTTCAAACCCTATCCCTTGGGCGATCGCATTTTGGTTGCAGCCACTCCCCGCGCTGCCCAAGCTCAAGGCGTACTGGAACAAAAGCTCTATCGCGTTGCCACCGGAATTCAAGTGGAATCGCCGCCTGCTCAATTGGATGCTCAAGTCGATGGCAAGCCGATTACTGCCTTTCCCATTGCGGCGGCAGGTACAACTGAGTTAGTCCTAGACAGCACTGCCTACCAAAACCTTAAGTTTGACCTGTCTGCCGACGGCAAAGTGATTGTGGTGCAGCGGGTCAGTCGCACCGATCCAGCCGATTTTGGACCCTGGATTTTGCGAGATGACAAGCCGCCTGAAGCGTTGCGCGGTCAACCCGGCGGCGATTTTTTGATCACGCCCGACAGCGATTCCCTCGCGATCGCCCAAGGTCAAGGACTCGCCATCCTGCCGCTGCAACCCGATGCTATTCCCCTCAACTTTTTGCCCAAGTTTGGCATGGTTCTGGCGTTTTCTAGGGATGGTTCCCTCGCCGCAATGGTGAAATTTAATACCGATCAAACGCGATCGCTCTTTCTAGTGACTAATCAAGGAGTACAAAAAGAATTGTTGCGAACCACTGGCTCGATCTTTGCTGCCCAATTTGACCCCGCGAAACAGGTTCTCTACGCTTTGTTATCCGAACTGATTCCAGGGGAAACCTATCAAGAAAAACCCTATTTAGCGGCGATCGATCTGAAAACCAGCAAACTTACACCCCTAGTAGACCTGCCCAATCAGCGAGAGATTCAATTTAGCCTTGCACCCGATGGACTGGCAATTCTCTATGACCAAGCTACAGAACTCGCTCAACCGGATGCAGCCTCCAGTCTTAACCCAGCAAGTAAGGCGATCGCCCACAGCCTCTGGCTTCTGCCGATCAACACCGCCGCCTCCACAACCAGCCTCAAACGAGAACCACTTCCCTTCGCTGGCATCCAGCCTCGATGGTTGCCATAAATAGCTGTTAGCCATCTGCTCCTCGTCATTCGTCATTCGCCCCTCGTCATTCGTCATTCGCCCCTCGTCATTCGTCATTTCCCAATTCTTTCCCCATGCATCCCCAGGAGATTCTAGAGCGCTATCGTCAAGGAGAACGCGACTTTTCCCACAGAGATTTCAGTGGCGCAAACCTGAGCGGCTTTAATCTGCGTGGCGCAAACCTGACCGGGACAAACCTGACTGAGGCAAACCTAAGTTGGGCATTTCTAAACCAAGCCACTCTCACCGAAGCCTGCTTGCGACGAGCCGATCTTCGCAGTGCTTCGCTGAATGGGGCAACCCTAAATCAGTCAATTCTCAGTGGCGCAAACCTCAGCAAGATTGACCTACGCCTCGCCAACCTGCAAAACGCAGACTTGAACTGGGCGGTGATGCAAGAAGCGGATCTTGCTAGCGCTAACCTAACGTCTGCAAAATTGGATCAGGTCAATCTAGATCGGGCAAAGCTGAATAGTGCAAACTTGGCTGGGGCTGAACTGATGGAAGCAACTTTGCGTCGCGCCAATTTATCGAATGCCAATCTCGATCGCGCCAATTTGCGAGAAGCCCATTTAGAAGAGGCGAATTTACGGGAAGCCAGCTTAAAAGGTGCCAATTTGACCGAGGCGAATTTGAGTGGAGCCTATCTGCGGCAAGCAAACCTCAGCGAAGCCGACCTGCATCGCGTTGTGTTGGCGGGTGCCGATTTGAGCGAAGCCATTCTCACTAGCGCCGACCTCAGCCGTGCGAACTTGGCGGGTTCCTACTTACTCAAAGCCAGCTTGCAGGGCGCTCATCTACTCCGGGCAAATCTGCAAGATGCCTACCTACTCCGAACTGATTTGAGTGAAGCCAATTTGCGGGGAGCCGATTTGCAACGGGCGGATCTTAGCGGTGCCTATTTAAGCAACACCAGTCTCAGCGAAGCGAATTTGACGGATGCTTACTTGCTAGAAAGTCATCTGATCCACACCACGTTCGATGGGGCAATTTTGACGGGATGCTGCATTTATAACTGGCACCCGGAATCAGTGGATTTTTCTAAGGTGCAGTGTCGTTACCTCTACACTCAGTTTAACCATACGGAGAAAAAGCCAACCGATCGCGTACCTGAAGGACGCGACTTTGAACCGGGCGAAATGGGCACCTATTACCAAGATGACCATACGGGGGTGGATTTATATTTTACTGAGTCTGTGAATTGGGAAGTGCTGGCATTTACTCTGGTACAGGTTGCCGCAGAGGAACCCGGATTAATTTTGAAAGTGAAATTCTACGAACTAGCGGAAGATAATTATTGGGTTAAGCTATCTGCCAATCGCACGGTAAATTCTAAAGTGCTTGCAAGGCGGGTGTTTCAGCTTTATCCAGAGGTGCAACAGCGGTTAGCGGTACACCGACCCAAAATTTTGAGCTTGCTGGGGATTGCCTCAGCGAATATTGAAGAAACCGCGACATCCACGGCTGAGCGATCGCCCCAAGCCCCAAGCGATCGTCGTGCCCATCTTTACCAAGAGGTGGTTCGTCAGATTCAGTATATTTTGGTCACGCAAACGCCTGATCAATTGGTCGATAGCGTCCAGCGATTACTCAACTATCTACAACAAGAAGGCGTTGCCACCAAAGAGATTCAGCGCAAGGTGATTAGCCAAGCAGTCGCCCAACGTGCCAAACGAGATGAAGCCTTTCGAGAGCATTTACTGAAATGGAGTGCCCAATCTCCCAACGCTGTACGTTCATCTCCCGTTGGGCAAGCCCTGCGAGTGGCGATCGCGCTTTTTAGCAATCCTCAATCCCCAAAGACTTAGATGCAGACACATTGAAACTTGGGGCACAATTCCCTCGCCCCCAACGTCTTGCTACAAAGATTGACTGAACCTTGCAGGGCAGAACGGTCTGCCCTGTTTCTTGCTTGCACGAAATCGCCAAAACAAGTCCTTTCTAGTTTCCTAATGTTGAACTTTTAGAATGCTAAAATTAGAAACGATTAATGCATGTAGTGGAATTAATCTACCAACTTAACGGGATGTGGCGCAGCTTGGTAGCGCACTTCGTTCGGGACGAAGGGGCCGTGGGTTCGAATCCCGCCATCCCGATTCTATAAGAATCAATACTGGAAGGGGCTTCTGGTAGTTCAGATATCCTCAAAGTCTGATGCTTTTTTGGGTGTTTTTAGGGTTTTCCTCTCAAAGTATCTACCTTTACTCTTCTCCCTCTTCTTCATCGTCCAAGCTATGAATTTCTGGTTCTAAAAAATCATCTAAGTCTTCTGAACTCTTGTGATCCTTAAATTCACCAGCTTCATAAGGCTTTAACCTACCACTGCTTTCTAGCCAGCCCAGAAGGGTTTCCTGCGCTATTTTTGGAGCAATTTTCATCGCTTGGTTCCGGGGTTCTTCGCTGAGAGAAGGATTGTGACATGTAATCATGAATTTGATCTTTTATTGTGTGGAGTAAAAACGCCGAAATAGTTAAGTTTTGTAGAAGCGCTGATTGATCTAGCTGGTTTAGAAAATAAAAATAGCCGCATCAATGAAGAAAAAACTTAGTTTTGGCTCTCAGACTGTCGCGATTACCTAGAAAAAATTCTAGCTCTAAACTCAGCAGAGCAACACCGTCAAATCTGACTAAGAATTTTGGCTGAAAATGCAGCTAGACCTTAAAAAAAGCAAGCAATACTATGTGAAGTATGGATGGGGACTATCTATGGCTACAGGCTTGAACTTCGGCAGAGTGAGCTATTCGCTGCGATCGCTCTAGTATGATTATGTCAAAATTGTGGATTTTTCCTACGTCTTAGTTCAGATTATCGCCACCTTCTCACAAAATTCCTACCGCTATCTCGTACTACCATCATAGTCTATTTGAAAAAGCCGGATTGCCCAGGTATGTTACTGTTCGCTCCAAACCCGTACTCTATATAAGTTGCCGTTGTTAAATAAAATGAATAGGTCTTACTTAATCATCCAGTCCAGGTAAGGGCATCTACAAAAAGCACCCTTACCTGATACAAAATTAAATCAATAAATTACCAAGTGAATGCTTTTAAGCTTCGAGGTTAGAGGGGGTTAGAGTAGAACGTCCTCCTAGAGACAACATTACTCGTGAAATGCCAGTAAATAGGATGCTGACTCCTACTAGAGTGCCAATCACCCAAGGTGCATTTAAAGGCCACTGCGCCCAAATCATGCCACCTAGAACGAGCGTAATGATGCCATTGCCTAAAAGGTATAACCAGTTTTTTTGAGGACGTACTTTAAACGCCATGATTAATTCAAATACACCCTCAGTTAGCAAAAAAGTGCCTAGTAGCAATGTCAACGACAAAACTCCTGTTCTTGGAGTGACTAGCAACATCACCCCTGTGCCGATGTAAAGAATACCTAGCAAGATCTGCCAGATAAATCCTTGGCTAGAACGATTTTGAAAACCGTAAGCTATTTTGGCTCCACCTGCGGTAATCAAAAATAGGGCGATCCATGTTTCTGCAAAAATGGTGGAAAGACCAGGCAGGGCGATCGCAATCACACCCAATACAATCAGCAAAATACCAATGCCAAGAGAGCCATTACCAGTCGATTGAGAGTCTGGTTTTTGAGAGCTTGGAGAAATGTCAGTAGTCATAGTGATTGAGCCTATTTACTAAACTTTTCACTAGCCTATAAAAGCTTTGATCAACCGAAAAGTATCTGAAGATAGATCTTAAAAAAATTGCCGAATAAAGCTATGTTTTCTGACTTTAGTATCTGAATAGCAGTAGCTTTGTACACAACTAGAAAATAGGGTTTAACAAAAAATCTCGCTTAATCTAACTCGGATTAAGCGAGATCAGAACACAACTTTTTTAAACCAACTATCCAAGTCGCAAAATATGGAGAAATGAGAGTTGGCACTTACCACCAGATTCGATTACCATTTTCATCCATTCGGGCTAGCCGAATCATGTCAGAGATTTCTTCAGCATCTTTAACATGATGTAGCGCTTCTTGAGTGCCGTCTGGCATGTTGAAAACAAAGTACGTTGGTACGACAATATGGTCACCTGTAATATCAGGTGCATCTACAGCAACTTGCTTAGCTTTTTCTTCGAGTGTTTTTGAATTGTCGATGCGATCGCCTGGATTGACAGTTAGGGGTGCAGTAGCCCTTTGAATCTCCTCTTTCTGAGCATGCTTTTGAGCAGGATCAACTTCTTCTGGAGTTAAAGGTTGCTGAATTTCCTTAAACTCATGATTGGATGCTGTCTCTTCGTAAGCCATAATTAAAGCCTTGAATTCATTCCCATAATATTAGTAAGAAATAAACTCTCAAGCGTCTCTCAAAAGAGCCAGTTATAAACCGCCGAAAGTAGTGTTCGAGGTATGAAAATACTACTTCCTTAGAAACTATCTCGAAAGACATAACACAGTATTTTCAAGAACAAAATTGATAATTTAATGGGGATTACAATAGAGCGAACTCTAAATATTTTTGTAGATGTTTTTGCTGGTGCGAAAGTGGGCATATCTCTACAAAAAATGGGTGAGAACCCATCACAGCAGACTGTTAGAGAAGTTAGGCAAGCTTTATAATAGAAACATAGCGCACTACATAGCAATAGAAGCAGTATGAAAGTTCAATCGTCAATGCTAGTGCATTTAGGGTTTGGAAAGTATGTGCGATCGGATCATGTTACAGCTTTGATACCAGTTGAGGTAGAACGAGGTCCGGGTCGGCGAACTTTTGTTTATATCGATGGACAACATGACCCAGTGATCGCATCTAGAACCGAAGATACTATTGTGCGAGATATGGTGCAGGAACCTCGTGAGGTAATTCAAGCTCGACAACAACAAGATGTCTTACAAGATCTATTACAAGATTTGATTAAGGTGAATCCTACAGTCCGTCGCATCAGTCGAGACGAAGGTGGACTGGATCTAGAACAGTTAGAACGCAGAATCCGTCAAGTATTAGAAGACTAAGTTGCTCGAACGTAATTGAAAGTAACACAACTGCTTTTACAACACTATTAAAAAAGCTAACTACTTCGGCATCAACATAGGTATGAAGATGTCTTAAAGCAGTTAGCTATTAAGCATATAGGGGTTACAAAAAATGAGAATGGATTAATCTTAAGGAAACAGGTGAAAAATGTTGCGAACAACACTATATCCAGCAATATCCCAGCCTAGATAAGCAACAAAACCCAGCATTGCAAGTCTGCCATTCCAGATTTCAGCTTGGGGTGTAAAACCGAATAAGAAAGCGTTACGATCTTTGCCATTATATGCGTTAGCAACTGGAGGCAAAGCGTTGGGAGTACGGGTTTCCATGATTGAATCTCCTGAATAGTAAAGTTTTACAACATGACTTTAGATTAATGAGTTCTACCAAGGATGAACTCTGTCTTTGGTGATAGATGCGTGAGAGATTGTCACTGCAAAGATGCGAAAGCACTCCAAGCTTTTAGAAGCTTAAAAAGTTAGAGGATTAGTCTGACAGTCCAAACTTTTTGACAAAATCAAATTTTTACTCCACTTTGCCTCTGTCTGTGAACCTAGTTAGCGCATGTGATTCATGTTTTGAGTATTATGGAAGAAGTTGATAGATCTATTTTCAGTAAGGGCAAGCCCAAGCAAGAACAGCCAAAACATTTACCTTAAGCAGATTTTTCTGCTAAGCGGGAAAAAGTAGCGCCCTAAAACAAGCTAAACTCTAAAGCTTAATTTTAATAGAGTGACTGGAGCAAGAATCGTTAAAGACGAAAAGGATGCGTAGTGGTTTGGCTGAAACAGCAACCTTTTGTCAAGATAGGCAGAAGAATCGGACTATCCACCTTAATCTCTTTGATTGCGCCATCAGAACAATTTACAATTAGAAATAGTTGTTAGAACACGGCACCAGGATTTTTAATCTTCTGCACGACAAATCTCGCTTCAATCGGCGAAAGCAGCACGACTCCCCTTGGGTAACGCTAGAAGGTGGTCATCAACAGTTTGTCGCATTCAATCTAGAGAGCAATTATGAAAGACCTCACTCGGTATCGCAACATTGGCATCTTCGCTCACGTAGATGCGGGCAAAACGACTACAACTGAAAGAATCTTGAAGCTGACTGGCAAGATTCACAAAATTGGTGAGGTTCACGAAGGCGCGGCAACAACAGATTTCATGGAACAGGAGCAGGAGCGTGGCATCACAATCCAATCTGCGGCAACGACCTGTTTTTGGAATGACCACCAGCTAAATATCATTGATACTCCAGGTCACGTAGACTTTACGATCGAAGTCTATCGATCGCTCAAGGTATTGGATGGCGGCATTGGCGTGTTTTGTGCATCGGGCGGGGTGGAACCGCAATCCGAAACGAACTGGCGTTATGCCAACGACTCTGAAGTAGCGCGGATTATCTATATCAACAAGCTCGATCGCACGGGTGCTGATTATTACCGCGTGATCAAGCAGGTTGAAAAAGTGCTTGCCGCTAAACCGCTGGTCATGGTGCTTCCCATTGGCGTTGAAGACAAGTTTTCGGGCGTGGTTGATTTGCTGACTCGCAAAGCGTGGGTGTGGGATGACTCTGGCGACCCCATGAATTATGAGATTACAGATGTTCCCGCTGACATGAAAGATGACGTGGAAACCTATCGTGAACAGCTAATTGAGCTAGCAGTTGAGCAAGACGACACCCTAATGGAGAAATATCTGGAAGGGGGAGAGTTAAGCATCGAAGAAATTCAACGCTGCATTCGCAAGGGCACTCGCGATCTGGCATTCTTTCCGACTTACTGCGGCTCGTCGTTTAAAAACAAGGGCGTGCAGTTGGTGTTAAATGCGGTGGTTGACTATCTGCCCAACCCCATGGAGGTAAAACCTCAGCCAGAAGTGGATTTGGAAGGTGAAGCGACAGGCACTTTTGCGATCGTTGATCCAGAAAAACCACTGCGGGCGCTTGCCTTTAAGATCATGGACGATCGCTTTGGCGCATTGACCTTCACCCGTCTATATTCTGGCAAGCTGTCAAAAGGCGACACGATTCTCAACACAGCCACAGGCAAAACTGAGCGGATTAGCCGCTTGGTTGAGATGCACGCCAACTCCCGCGAAGAAATTGATTCGGCGCAGGCAGGCGACATTATTGCGATCGTGGGTATGAAGAACGTGCAAACGGGACACACGCTCTGCGACCCCAAAAATCCTGCAACTCTAGAGCCGATGGTCTTCCCCGATCCAGTGATCTCCATTTCCGTTAAGCCGAAGACTAAAGGCGGCGACGAAAAGATGGCAATGGCGCTGATCAAAATGGTTCAAGAAGATCCATCTTTCCATATGGTGACCGATGAAGAGAGCGGCGAGACGATCCTCAAAGGGATGGGCGAACTGCACTTAGACATCAAAGTGGATATTCTCAAGCGGACGCACGGCATCGAAGTGGAAGTGGGTAAGCCTCAAGTTGCCTATCGCGAATCCATCACCAAGCGTCTGGAAGATAGCTACGTCCACAAGAAACAGTCCGGTGGTTCGGGTCAATACGCCAAAATTGACTATGTGATTGAACCGGGCGAGCCTACCACTGGCTTCCAGTTTGAATCGAAAGTGGTTGGTGGTAGTGTCCCTAGAGAGTATTGGCCTGCGGTTGAAAAAGGCTTTGAAAGCAGCATTGGTAAGGGCGTATTGGCTGGGTTCCCCTGCGTAGATTTGAAGTTTACCTTGCTTGCAGGCGGGTTCCATCCGGTTGACTCATCTGCGATCGCCTTTGAAATTGCGGCAAAAGCTGCCTATCGTCAAACGATCCCCAAAGCGGGACCTCAGATCCTTGAACCCATCATGAACGTAGACGTATTTACGCCGGATGACTATATGGGCGATGTCATTGGGGATCTTAACCGTCGTCGCGGCATGATGAAATCTCAAGAAACGGGTGGCATGGGTGCCCGAATTAAAGCTGATGTGCCCTTAAGCGAAATGTTTGGCTACATCGGCGATCTTCGCACTATGACCTCTGGTCGTGGACAGTTCTCCATGTCGTTCTCCCATTACGCCCCTTGCCCTAGCAATGTGGCAGAAGAGGTGATTAAGGAAGCGAAAGAACGTCAGGCTGCTGCTTCATAGAAGTATCTGCAAATTATTATCAGCGATCGCAGTTAGTTTTTAATTGACTGCGATCGCTGATTTTTTATGAGCAAAATAGCGCCAGCGATCGCTGGGTCAGGTTGTAGACCTGTGGTTAGTGTTGGCAGAGATGAACTGTGTCAGACAATTTGGATCAACTAACCACAGGTCTAGCGCACTACCCGATCGGTTTAACCAACAGTTCAAACGAGGAAACGAACATAGCTAACATCCTTATCGAATCGGGGACTTCTCTCCCAAAACACCGTTAAGCGGTGCGCCGCACTCCCCACGCGAGTAGTATTGAGGAAGTTGTTTGCAACCGCGATCGCGTCTGTCCCATGATCAAAACTGCACCATGATCAAAATTCTGCATCTCTCGGATATTCATATGGGCAGTGGCTTTGTCCACGGGCGAGTTAATCCTGAAACAGGTTTGAACACGCGCCTAGAGGATTTTGTGCAGACATTGGGACGCTGTATCGATCGCGCCATTTCTGAACCCGTGGATCTGGTGCTGTTTGGCGGCGATGCGTTTCCCGATGCCACACCGCCGCCCTACGTACAACAAGCCTTTGCCAGCCAGTTTCGCCGTCTTGCCGATGCCCACATTCCGACAGTACTGTTAATTGGCAATCACGATCAGCATTCCCAGGGGCAGGGGGGCGCAAGTTTGTGCATCTATCGCACGTTGGGTGTACCGGGTTTTGTGGTGGGCGATCGCCTAGAAACCCATCGCATCACCACCCAAAACGGCGATATTCAGGTGATTACCCTCCCTTGGCTGACGCGATCGACCTTGCTGACTCGCCCCGATGCCGAAGGGCTATCGATGGGAGATGTGAACCAAATGTTAGGCGATCGCCTGCGGGTGGCATTGGAAGGAGAAATTCGTCAGTTAGATCCCGCCATTCCTACAGTGTTGCTGGCTCATGCCATGCTGGATACTGCGATGGTTGGAGCCGAGCGCTTTTTGGCAGTGGGCAAAGGCTTCACTATTCCCATGTCGCTAATTGCTCGTCCCTGTTTTGAATACGTCGCCCTTGGACACGTCCATCGTCATCAAGTGCTGTGCGAACAACCCCCAATTGTCTACCCTGGCAGCATTGAACGAGTAGATTTCAGCGAGGAAAAGGAGAACAAAGGCTATGTGTTGGTGCAGCTAGAAAAAGGCAGCGCCCGGTTTGAATTTTGCCCGGTGCCGGTGCGTTCTTTTCGGACGATCGCCGTGGATGTGTCAAAGTCAGATGATCCCCAGTTGGCGCTATTAAAATCCTTGCCACCCGATCGCATTCAAGATGCGGTGGTGCGCTTAGTCTATCAATTTCGCACCGATCAGCTTGAGCAAATTGACGCGAATGGATTGCAAGCCGCCTTGGCGATCGCCCACAGCTACACGATTCACCCCGAAGTAGTCAGCCAGTTAGCGCGCCCTCGCCTGCCCGAACTGGGCGCTAGCAACACGCTCGACCCGATGGATGCCCTCAAAACCTACCTAGCAAGCCGCGACGATTTGCAACCGATCGCGATCGACATCGTGGAAGCAGCACAGGGTTTACTTTCTGCGGAAGTAATCACGTGGGCTGACTTGGAACCAGATGAAACTGCAAACCTAGAGCCAGTAGAATCTCAGCAAACTCAGTTGAGGTTGTTGTGAGGGTTCTCCTGTTTACCCCGTTTGGGGTATGTAAAGTTTTGTATAATTGTAGAAGATTGAATGACTCCATTTCGTTATCCATCACAGAAAAATTCCAGAGGTTCCGGTGAAACAGTCTTCCACTTTGATTCAGCGTTCTTCAAATTCCGATTCTGCGGCACAAAAGACTGATTTTGCAGAGTCTTCGATCGCAGGTACTTTCATCGCCACAGCAGTCACTATGTTCGGCTTTTTGCTGCTAGTGATCCTGTTTTTGTAAGCGTTGAATCGAACTAGCCCGGTAAGATTAAGGGTGTTCTTTTTTTACACTCGCCTTGTGACTGACCCACACCGCACCACAGCGCTTTCTCGTACTCCGCTCTACTCCTTGGCAATCGCGCTCAATGCTCGGATGACCGAGTTTTCGGGTTGGGAAATGCCTGTTCATTATTCTGGCATCACCCATGAGCATCACGCCGTGCGATCGACAGCGGGGATGTTTGATATCTCTCATATGGGAAAATTTCGGCTTGTTGGCAAAACTGTTTTGGAGCAGCTTCAAACCCTTGTCCCGTCTGACCTAAGCCGTCTGCAACCCGGAGAAGCCCAATATACGGTGTTGCTGAATGACCACGCTGGGATTATTGATGATCTGATTTTTTACTACCAGGGCACGGACAGCGATGGGAGCCAGCGATGGATGGCGATCGCCAATGCTGCCACTATCGAAAAAGATAAAGCGTGGATGCTGAGTCATCTAGATTTAACTGAGATGACGTTTGAGGATTATTCAGCAGATCAAGCGTTGATTGCCGTGCAGGGACCGGGTGCCGTTGCCAAACTGCAAACCCTCGTTAAGGAAGACCTGTCTGTTATCAAAGCATTTGGACATTTAGAGGGCACGGTTTTAGGGCAACCTGGATTTTTGGCGCGCACGGGCTACACCGGAGAAGATGGCTTTGAGGTGATGGTGTCGCCTGAAGTTGGGATAAAACTTTGGCAAGCATTGCTAGCGGTAGGAGTGGTTCCCTGCGGCTTGGGCTGTCGGGATACATTGCGATTGGAAGCAGCAATGGCACTTTATGGGCAAGATATCGACGACACAACCACGCCTTTGGAGGCTGGATTAGGTTGGCTGGTTCACCTAGATAGTAAAGGCGATTTTATCGGGCGCTCCATTTTGGCATCCCAAAAACAGAATGGGGTGCAGCGTCGCTTGGTAGGCTTGCAAATGCAAGGGCGAAATATTGCGCGGCATGATTATCCGGTGATCGCAAACGGTACAGTTGCAGGAATTGTGACCAGTGGAACCCAATCACCTACATTAGGACAGCCGATCGCCCTTGCTTATGTGCCTACGGAGTTTTCTAAACTAGGTCAGCCATTGGAGGTCGAAATTCGAGGCAAGCTCCATCCCGCGATCGTGGTCAAGCGTCCTTTCTATCGTCGCCCTCAAGCCTCATCCTTTTAATAGGAATATCGAGTCATTCGTGGAAATTATTTACGAAAATCGCTAGGAATCCTGATTTTTAAGGTATGAGTTATAAGGGTTGGAATTCAACTCTCATGCAATCTCACTTTAATTTGAAGACCTATGACACTGGAATATCCTAGCGATTTGAAGTATCTTGACACCCACGAATACGCACGGCTAGATGGAGAAATCGCCACTATTGGCATTACTGCATTTGCGATTGACCAACTGGGAGATATCGTATTTTTAGAGTTGCCTGACATGGGAGATGCGATCGAGCAAGGGGAGAAATTTGGCACGATCGAATCTGTGAAAGCAGTTGAAGACCTCAACGCTCCCGTTAGCGGCACTGTGATTGAGATCAACGGTGCTTTATTAGAAGCGCCTGAGCAAGTGGGGGATGATCCCTACGGTGAAGGATGGCTGCTAAAAGTGCGGATTGACGACGACATCGACCTAGATGACACGCTGTCATCTGATGAATATCGAGCGCAGGTTGAGGGAGAATAAACGTCTCATTCTCCAGCCCTAACCCTATCCGCCGCATTTGCTCAATCCGCCCTTCGTTCAGCCAACACTGCTGCCAGTCAGTTGGCTAACCAAATCAATTACTGTGCTGCGGCTCAGTTTGGCTTCTCCTTGAGCCATGGCATTTAAGGTGGCATGAGCTAGGGTAAGGGGAATGCGGCAAAAGTCTAAGGCTGGACCCATGGTGAGTGCGGCGGTGTAAGCATCTGCAAGCTCAAGGTTTTGCCGAGCATAATTGTAAACCTGTTCAGCCGTCCATCCGGTTGGAAAAAAGTCTACGCCACGGGTTTTGTCTTCGTTGTGATTACGCAGAATGTTGACGGCTTGTAACCCTCTACCAAAGCCGATCGCGTGAGAACGGTTGGTTTTGGTGCCGTCATACCATGCCCAGAGATCGGATAGCAGCAAGCCGACGGCTCCAGCTACCCCAAAAGTATACTGGTCTAGATCGGCGCGGTCTTCAATTTTCCAGTTGATCCGTGCCCAATATGCCATGCGATCGGACATTGCCGCCGTTGCATCCCAGACTCGCGGCGCGATCGAATCTGGTGCCAACAGTGCCCATTCCCCAATTCGATAGGAGACTTCTGGCAGCAAGTCTTTGTAATCGCTGAGCGCACCCGACAAATCACTTGCCCGCATTTCGTGGGTGCCAGATTGCAGCGTCAAGCTAATAATTTGTAGCAGCTTTGCTTTAAGTGCATTGTCCAAGGTTGGATGATCTTCAATTTCGTCGATCGCTCGCATACACAAGTAACCAGAAGCCACGGCTTCTTGAAGCCCCGATGGCAAGCGACTAATGGGAATGTAAAACGTCCGACTTGTCTCTTCTAATACTTCTAAAGCACTTTTGCATAGCTGCATGGATTCACTCCTCTAAGTCATTACACCAGGTTGGCTCTAAATATACAACAAGACGTTTCATTTAAGATGAAAATACCTTGATGAACTTAAAAGTCTTTCTCTCTCAAACAGTTTAATGTCATCTAAAACTCAAAAAATATTCTATCTATCAACACTTTTATTGAGTGTTGTTGAGCCAAACTAGTTGTCTTTGAGAAACACATTTCAAGAAGAAAGTATTCAAATAAAACTCTTTCTAAGTGGACAAGTTTGACAACCCTAAAACAAACTAACGACTGTAGGCTTGAGCTTTGCAGTACAGCCAGATCGCAAATCAAAAGAATCTGTCTAAATAAATAACGACTTTAATTAAAGCGTTAATATAAATAGCCTGAAACAGAACTTATCAACTCCAGCTTGACATTTAATAGGAATTAAAAAAGTTCTTAGACGCTACTAATTAGCGCTTCTAATTCTGTTATACAAGCAATCGGTTATCATCGTTTCTTCACTACTGGCAGTAGAATTTCCGGAAGATAAGTAATTAGAAATCTCAAAACTGAAACAGTAGTAACCTATGCAATTGTTAGCACGGCGATTGACAGCTATTGGCTTTAAATCCATTTGGACTGAGAGCAAAGCTGCTGTTCTCAGTCCAAGCGATCGCATTAGCGGCTCATACTAAACACCGAACCGAGCGATCGCGTAATGTTTCGAGGATTCATCGCATCTACCGCTGCTGTAGGCTCATAGCCACAATGCACCATACAGTCGGCACAGCTAGGATTGCCACTCGCACGCCCGTATTGGCTCCAATCGGTTCCGTCTAATAGCTCTTGATAGGTTTTATAGTGCCCTTCATTAAGCAAGTAGCAAGGCTTCTGCCAGCCCAATACGCTGAAGCTCGGCATCCCCCAAGGGGTGCATTCATAGTCTTTCTCACCCGTCAAAAAATCTAGAAATAGCGGATTGTGGTTAAAGTTCCAATTCTTTTTGCCCGCCGTGTAAGGAGCCAAGATATCGCGGAACAACGCTTTTGTTTGCTCCCGTTTTAAGAAATGGTCTTGATCGGGTGCCCACTCATAGCCGTAGCCCGGAGAAATCATCATGCCATCTACGCCAAGGGTGGAGACAAAATCAAAGAAGTTTTGAATTTCTTTGGGGTCAGATCCCTCAAATACGGTGGTGTTGGTAGTGACGCGAAACCCTTTCGCTTTAGCAGCTTTGATTGCTTGTACCGCAGTATCAAATACCCCTTTGCGATCGACACATTTATCATGCAGTTCACGCAGCCCATCTAAATGCACACTAAAAGAAAAATAGGGGGATGGTTCAAATTTGTGCAAGCTTTTTTCTAGCAAAATGCCATTCGTACAAAGATAAATGTACTTACGACGTGCAACTAAACCGCGCACAATTTCATCAATTTGAGGATGAAGCAAAGGTTCACCACCAGGGATTGCCACCACAGGCGCACCGCATTCTTCCACGGCTGCAAAACAGTCTTCAGGCGACAGGTTTTGTTTCAAAATCTCGACTGGATGCTGAATTTTGCCACAGCCAGAACAGGCAAGATTGCACCGAAATAACGGCTCTAACATTAACGTCAAAGGATACTTTTTGCGCCCTTTCAATCGCTGGGTAACGATGTATTTGCCAATATCCATTGCTTGTTGAAAACTAACTGCCATGGCTCGATTTACTCCTTACTGAAAAATAGGGAACGGGGAAGCAGGTACTAGGAGCTAGGAAATAGAAGCTATTCAAAGGGATTGCATCGCTTTGGTTTATCTATCGCTGAGCAAACTAGAATTTATGCGTAGTGTTTAGTTACAAACCACTCTACGGCATCTTTCAAAGCGGCAACAATGGGAGTTTGGGGAATCCCTAATTCTTGCACCGCTTTTGAAGCATCGTAGTACATCAGTTGCCCTGCCATCCGCACGCCATCGATCGCAACGGATGGCGTTTTGCCCAATTTGGCTAACAGATATTCATCGATCGACGCGACGGAAAGGGGAATCCAGGCAGGAATGGAGCGCGAGGGGGCAGGGAGTCCGGTGATTTGCTCTAGTTGGTCAAGTAGTTGCTTGAGGGTCATGTTTTGGTGCCCTAAAATATAGCGATCGCCTGTCTTTCCCTTTTGGTACGCCAGCAAATGCCCCCATGCCGCATCCTGCACATGGATGAGGTTTAGACCGGTATGTAGATAAAAGGGCATTTGGCGACGCAAAAACCGCAAGACAATATCTCCTGTGGGCGTGGGTTTAATATCCCAGGCACCGATTGGCGTACTGGGATTCACAATGACGATGTTTTGCCCAGATTGTGCCGCGTTGACGGCTTCTTGTTCTGCCCAATATTTAGATTGCTTGTAAGCTCCAATCAGCTTTTCCACTGGGCTTTGGTAGCTTTCGTCAGCGATCGCGCCTTGCTTCACCCCGATCGCCGCGACTGAACTGGTGTAAACCGTGCGCTCAATTCCGGCTGACCGTGCTGCTGCTAAAACATTGCGCGTTCCCAAGACGTTGTATTCATGCAGAATGTCGCGATCTTTTTTCCAGAGGGAATAGTGGGCAGCAACATGAAATAATCCCTGGCAGCCAGCCATTGCCTGATCTAAGTTGCGATCGCCGAGACTGCCCTGCACCAGTTCCACATCCAATCCCTGCAAATTATCCAATCGACTATTGGGGCGCACCAATGCTTTTACGACATAGCCCTCTTGTAGTAGCAGACGCACGAGGTTTGTACCCACAAACCCCGTTCCCCCTGTGACGAATACTCGCGTTTGATTCATCCCCTTTTTGTTCCTGTTTGAGTACATATCTTGTTTGAACTAGCAAAACGGGTGCGGCTTATGAACTTTCACCTCTACGGTGATTCGTTCCACGATCGCTGCGCGAATCGCGCAATTCCCTCGAAATTCGGCGGCTCTCCACCTGCATTCCTCTAATATCGGTACTGTTCTGCATCACCAACTGATAGGTTTCAACCCCCATTTGTACCAAGTCTTCAATGCTGGTACGAGTATCGCGCCGATCTTGTGCGATCACTTCTCGGAGATCCGCGATCGCGCTAGCATTTGCCTCGATCGCACGAGCGTTAGAATCAACGATTTTCCTCGTTTCTTCTAAGCCTTGAGTGGTCGAATCAACAAGTTTCCTCGTCTCTCCTAAACCTTGAGCGTTAGAATCAACGATTTTCCTTGTTTCTTCTAAACCTCTACTGCTTTCCTGTTGCTGCAAAGCAATTTGCCCTAACACTTCTCTAATCTCATCAAACGTCATGGCGGTTTTCATTTTGTTTAAACTGCTTTTACCCGTTAGCCTAATTCGTCAAAACTAAGGCTAGGGCGCTGATTTTTTTATCTTTCGCACTGTCTTGTTGAGCCAAGTTTGGAAATTATCTAGTAGGGCGTAAAGGACGGGAATGACGATCAGGCTGAGCAGAGTGGAAGTGATCAAGCCGCCCATGATGGCGATCGCCATGGGCGATCGCAGTTCTGCCCCAGCGCCCCAACCAATTGCGATCGGCACCATTCCTAACAGGGTGGCAACAGTGGTCATCAAAATAGGACGGAGACGAACGGGAGCCGCTTTAAGAATGGCATCATCTCGCTGAAAACCCGATCGCCGCAGTTGGTTAATGTAATCCACAATTAGAATCGCGTTTTTGCTGGTTAAGCCCAGCAAAAAGATGATGCCAATTAAGGAGATGATGCCAAAGTCGCTTTGAGCAATCAGCAAGCCCACCATGGCACCGACAATCGACAGCGGCAACGATAGGAAAATTACGAGGGTGTCTGTCCAGCGGCGGAACAGCACGAACAGCACGACCACAATGCACAGCAAAGACAGCGCTAGAGTTTTGCCAAAGCCACTCAAAACTTCGTCAATTCTGGCAGAATCGCCGCCCAAACGCAGAGTAATCTCTGGGGGAAGCACCGCTTTAGCCTCTGCGGTGCCGCGATCGCCTGCTTCGCCAATTGTTAATCCTTGCCCCAAATTGGCGCTAATGGTGGCAACGCGCTGTTTATTGGTGTGCTGAATTTCGCGAATGTCGCTGTCGGAATTATTTTGCGCTGTGGTAGACACATCGACCAACCCAGGAATTTTGGCGAGGCGAGTTTGAATCTCTTGGGCAGCGCGATCGAGGGCTTGCAAATCATTGCCCTGAATCTGCACTTGCACGGGTTTGTCGCCGCCCGTATCCACAAACTGAATGTCTTCAATGCTGGTGGTTACGCCTTCAATATTAGGCAAACCTCGCCGAAACCGATCTTGAATATCGGCAGTATTAGCGGTGCGATCGCCTTTCAACTTTATATAAATAATGCCCTTGTTCGGTTCGCCTTGCCGTGACCCAACGATGGTAAACGTACTTTCGACATCGGGCGATCGCTGGACAAATTGGTCTAGCTGTTTGGCGACCTTGAGTGAATCCTTGAGCGGGTCAAACTCCGGTAGAGGTGGGGATGGGCGACCTTGTGCCGCTGCGAGTTGCTCAAGCGAAGCGCCGGGGGATAGCTGACGAGGATCGATCGCACCTTGCCCGATCGCCTGCCCCGATAGTGCCTGTTTCAGTGCATCTGGGATCTCTGGTGTAGGAGCAATGTAGGAAATATTAAATTCGCCGCGATCGAGCTTGGGAATGAAACCTTTGGGAATCAGCGGGATCAGCGCTAAGCCGCCGATGAAGCTGGCAAGGGCGATCGCTACCACAATGCCTTTATGATTCAGCGACCATTGCAATAGCCGTTGATACTGCTGATTTAATCGATCAAACCCGCGCTGAAAGCGATCGGCGATGGTGGGATGATTTGGATCGCGAGGTTTTGGCGGCTTTAGCCAGGATGCTGCTAGCAGGGGAGATAGAGTTCGGGCAACCAACAGAGACGTGATCATCGCCGCCGAAATGGTGATGCCAAAGGGCTTGAAGAATTGCCCTAACGCGCCGCCCATAGTGCCCACAGGTAGAAAAACGGCGATCGCGGTTAAGGTGGCGGCAGTAACCGTTAATCCAATTTCATCGGTTGCCGCAATTGCCGCTTGCCGGGGAGCTTCTCCTTCTTCTAAATGGCGCGCAATATTTTCCACATCGACGATCGCATCATCCACCACATTGCCAATCACCAACGCCAGCGCCAGCAGGGTAATCGTTTCTAAATTAAACCCATAAAACGCCATGACAATGAAAGTTCCCAACAAAGACATGGGAATTGCTAGCGCCGAAATAACCGTTGCCTTCCAGTTCCACAAAAAGGGATAAATCACGATCACCGACAGAATCATCGCCTCAATCAAGGCTTTAACGGTTTCATCTGTGGCGGCTTCAATATAATCGGCTTGGGTTGCAGCCACAGAAAATTGCACGGCGGGCAGTTTGGTTCGCAGCCGCTCCACTTCCTGGTTGACTTGGCGCACCACCTCTAGGGTATTGGCATCGCTCTTTTTCACCACTTGAAACGCGATCGCTTCCTGCCCGTTAAATCGAACTAGGGTACCGCTTTTGGTCAAATCTTCTAGCTTCGGCAGTTTGGTCAAATCCAGCTTGCTCGGCTCACCCGACAAGGTCACTTTCAATACGCCAGGTAGTTTGGCGATCGCGGGAATAATCTGATCTTTTGCCGTCTTGCTCAATGCTTTTAAATCTTCAGATGGACTCGCGATCGCATAGCTGACGACTGCTGCTTCGTTTAAGTTAACCGGAATTACCTTTGTCGTCGTTTTGTCAGGTAATGCCACAGTTTTTAACGCCGCTTTCACCGTGCGAGTCGCTTCCTCCAAATTGGTGCCCACAACAAACTTGAGCCGCACCACCGATTGCCCTGGATAGGTGGTAGATTCCACCACGCCATCCAGTTGTTTTAACCTGCTCAGCGTCGCTTCAATGGGGTTAGTCAGCTTTTGCTCAGTTTCCACGGCAGTTTTCAGCGGTGCGGAAGCATTTACCACCACCACCGGAAAGGTAATATCTGGAAACAGCGCATATTTGAGCGAACTAAATGCTAGCACTCCTGCCACAACCACCGCCAGCCAAAAGCTAAGCGTTAAAACCGGACGCTGAAGGGCAATTTTGGAAATATTGAAGCGCGATCGCACAAATTTGGGATCTAAATTGTCCATTAAATTAGATGGTGATAAGTGACTGGCGTATTGCCATAGTACCGAACAGTTCCCCAATTTCTGAATCAACTGTTTTAGAAATCTTCAATTTTGCAGTCAATTCACCGCTGCGTCGGGGCGTTTCGTAAACCGTCCCAACGCGACCTTAAGTAACTACTAGCCTTCTTTTTAGGTCGTAGCTTACAGTGAAGAAGCGTGTCAGCCCCAAAACCGACACCTGATACCCGAAATCTGAAACCGAGTTTTTTAAGGGAGTGAACGATGAAAATTGGGTCTGAGGCTCATAAAGATCTGTTTTGTCAGAGCTTTATGGATAGCCATCTGCTGTATGAGCCGGAAACACTGGCGTGGCCCGAACTCGACAGCGCCATGATTGAACGGCTCCAGCGGATTCCCTTTTGGGATGAAGCGCTATATACCGAGCGGAAAGCGGGCGTGATGCTGAAAGCGTATGCAGAAACCGTGGAAGACCCCCAAATTCGAGTGGCGATCGCCCTGCAAGCGGCAGAAGAAGCCCGTCATGGTCGCGTGATTGGCTACATGATCAATCACTACGGCATTCAAGTCGCCGAACGTGCTGAAAAGCCTTTGCCAGAAAACTTAGAGCCTGCCTTTGTTAAATTTGGCTATGGCGAATGTTTTGACTCATTTTTTGCCTTTGGCTTATTTGGCATTGCTCGTCAGGGTGGCTTCATCCCCGATGCCCTGTTCACTATTTTCAACACTCTCGTAGACGAAGAAGCCCGTCATATGGTGTTTTTCGTTAACTGGATTGCCCACAAGCAGATCGTTGAAGGTCGGGGAGCGCTGCGTCCATTTTCCTCATTGCAACAGTACACCGGAGCCGCATTTCGGCGACTGGATAACTTCATGAGTATGGGCAAGGGTAAAAAGAAATCGGCTAATAAGAAAGGCTTCACGGCGGCAGGAGCTAAAGCGGTCAAGATTGATTTAACCCTAGAATCCTTTTTGGAAATGTGCATCGCGGAAAACGACAAGCGGATGCAGGCTTATCCTGAAGAATTGCTGCGTCCCGATTTTTTGCCCGCGATCGCGTCCCTTGCTTTCAATACGGCAAAACTTCTACCAAAGCGGAAACCCAATCAACCTGTGGGCAAAGAATTGGAAGCAAGGGGCTAGAAACACTTTGAATACTCCCATCCAAACTATTCTGGTGCCGCAAGGAGCAGAGCATCGGGCAGTTTGCCGAGGATTGCGGGGCATCTCTGAGCCGCCGACGGTTTTTGCCACCCCTGCCGGAGCCGCGATCGCACCCTACTTACAATCGCTACAAACCACAGGCTGTCTTTATAAAGGACAGCAGGTTTTGATGATGGGCTTATGCGGCGGCTTAACTACAAAACTGGCGATCAGGGATGCAGTGTTGTATCGCGACAGTTTTGCTTCCACAGCCTACACTTGCGATCGCGTTTTGACTGCCAAACTCCAGAGTCTGCTAAATGTGCCAATCGTTCGCGGTGTGATGAGCGATCGCGTCATTTCCACCATTCATGATAAACAGCAGCTTGCAACTCAATTCAACGCTGATGTTGTAGATATGGAAAGTGCTGCTGCTTTGGAGATTTTGAACGCGATCGGGGTTTCCACCGCCGTTCTGCGTGTCGTTAGCGATGATTGCCATCACAACATTCCTAATCTCAGTAATGCTTTTAATGCCGAAGGTTCCTTGCAGACTGTGGAATTGGCGATCGCCCTATTACGCCAACCGATCGCCGCCA
>ENA-ORBV01001735-ORBV01001735.1-microbial-mat-metagenome-genome-assembly--contig:-NODE-1735-length-47809-cov-13.445152_pt1 | contig 47809 bp, 54 predicted proteins | sample MGYA00237777_ERZ505514 | MGnify/ENA primary metagenome ERZ505514 (study PRJEB26160, sample SAMN06269048) | microbial mat metagenome | isolation source: Oligotrophic lake microbial mat | place... | reverse complement strand
AATGATACGGCGACCACCGAGATCTACACCTCTCTATTCGTCGGCAGCGTCAGATGTGTATAAGAGACAGATTCAATACTCTGGGATTTCAATCATTTTATATAGATGACTCTGATATAGATTCAAACAGAGTACCACCATCCGGATGTAAATTCATAAACAACATTATCTGCAAAGCAAAATATCCTTTTATAATTAATTATTATGAATACCTCAGAAACTATTGAAAGACTTGCCGCCTCGATCGCCGAAGAGGTCTATATCGATATTGCGAAGTGGCATTTGTACTTGAACGATGCTCACTTGCATACTCCTTTAGCCGAAAAGTTTTATCCTTTGCTTGTCGATCCGATCGATCAAAAGATCGTGACTGAAGTTCTGACCAACATCAAGGTCGAGGTCGGTGGTGGTCGGCGCGAAATTCCTTTGATCGATCTGATTCCAACTCAAGCCCAGTCTAATTTATTGGAAGTCCTGCAAAAAAATCGGCGATAGTTACATTCCCCCTAACCCCTCTTTTTGTCGGAGAGGGGAACAAGATCTCAGAAAGGATCAAATCCTCCTAGCACCGAAATTAGCCCCCAAATAAAACCCGATCGAACTTCCTGCTAAACCGACCAGCGCAACTAGAATGAGGCTAAATATATCTTTGGCTTCTGTTGCACTAATCTTGTCGAAAGATATCCCTAAACTTAACAGAACTAACGATATCCCGAATACTGATGCTAGTGAGATCGAAAGGATGAGAGCGATCGAAGCACTTGTTCTTTCTCGCGCTCTAGTAATGTCAAATGGGGTGATTTGAGGATCTGGAGGATTGATTCGATCGAACTCAGAAGAAACTTGCAGACCATTCTCACTTGGCTCTGGCAAGTCAAGTTCTTTGGCGGATTCGGTACTATTCTGCATGATCTGAGATTGAGGATGAACTGTAGTCAGCATTATAATCAATATCTCGATGCTCCGATCGGTTTTAAAAATCAAAAAAATCGACCTCCCATAAAAATAGGTGAGATCGATCGAATTCCGATCTAATTAACTTACTAGGCTTCGTCAGAATCTCCCTCATCGCCTTCTTCGTCTTCTTCATCCTCTTCGAGGTCTTCATCACTCTCTTCTTCATCTTCGTTTAGAGAAGACAGCAATTCAGGCATCCAGAGGACTTCAGATATTTCCTGTTTTGAGATCATCTCTGTTTTAACAACTTCTTTGGTTAGAGTCAGTGACATAACGGATTCTCCTTTGTGTTTAGATAACCAGATCAATTAATACCGCACATCAGAAAAATCCAAGGTTAAATTCCATTTAAATTCTCTTAAAGGAAGAGAGCACGATCGACCTTAACTACAAGCTAAATGCAAGATCTCAGCCCGTGTTACGATAACCAAAGACGGATAGTTGCAATTTCAAGTTTAATTTATGAGCAGAATCGTTAGAGGGCAAGTGTTTGTGGTCGATGACAATATCGACACAGATCAGATTATCCCAGCAGAATATTTAACGCTCGTGCCATCAAAGCCTGACGAATATGACAAGCTTGGTAGCTATGCCATGGCAGGGTTACCCGATCGATACGGTAAGTTTATGGTTGAAGGCGCAATGAAATCGCTTTATCCGATCGTAATTGCGGGTGAAAATTTTGGCTGTGGATCATCCCGCGAACACGCGCCGATTGCCCTAGGAGCCGCAGGTATAGAAGCAGTAGTTGCTCAATCTTATGCGCGGATCTTCTTTCGTAACTGTACCGCCACTGGTGAGCTTTATCCTTGGGAATCGATCGATCGACTTTGCGATCGATTCGTCACAGGTCAAATCGCTAACTTAGACTTTGCCAATAACCGCATCACGAATGAGACGACGGGCGAAACTTTTGAGTTAAAGCCTCTAGGTGATATTGCGCCTGTAATTGATGCTGGCGGATTGTTTGCCTATGCGCGTCTAACAGGCATGATTCCCACCCGAACCTAATCACAATGATCCATAGATTACGCATCATCGATCGACACACAGGTGAGCAGCATGAAATTGAAATTAGCGGCGATCGTTACATCCTAGAAGCAGCAGAAGAGCAGGGAATCGAGCTACCCTTTGCCTGTCGGAATGGAGCCTGTACTACTTGTGCGGTGCGAGTCAAGTCTGGGCAGCTCGATCAGCCAGAAGCAATCGGACTATCACAGGGATTGAAACAACAAGGATATGCTTTAGCTTGTGTGAGTTATGCATGCTCGGATTTGGAACTAGAAACCCAAGATGAAGATGAAGTTTACCAACTCCAATTTGGTCGCTATTTTCCCAAGAAGAAACGCTTTTGGTTCAGCAGTCTACCCCTCGACCACGACTAACCTATTCTTTCATCCCTGACCTCTATCCTATGTCCGAACGCAGGCGTGCCAAGAAAACCATATCTCTATTCTGGGTCATACTTCTGGTGGTGCTGATCTGCGGTAATTTCGCGATCCAGTGGTCGCGTACCCAGACACCAAAAGATGGCGAAAACTGGGTGGTAAAACGGGTGGTGAGTGGTCAGACAATCGAGGCAGCTTTAGCTACGGATGACACAGGTGTAGTGCAACGAATACGGTTGATTGGCATAAGTTCACCTTTACGAGAGCAGAGTCCTTGGGGCGATCGGGCGCGTGAGCAATTGGAAAAACTGATCAAAGACCAAACAGTAGTGTTTGAGTTTGATGTCGATCGCAAGGATAGCTCCGATCGTCTGCTGGCTTATATTTGGAGTGGCGATCGACTGATTAATCTCCAACTGATCGAGGAAGGCTATGTGCTGTTCGATCTGATGCCGCCTAATGTTAGGTATGATGCCATGCTGAAACGCGCTCAATCTGAAGCCAGACTTTTGGAAAATGGGATCTGGGACTCTCAAAACCCCATGCGACTGACCCCGAAAGAGTTTCGACGACAATTAAACTAGGTGGAAACGATTATGTTAAAAATGCCAAATTTCCGCAAATCTAGGCTTCTGATATGTTTATTGCTCACTGGCATCTGGCTATGCCAATTTCAGTTTTTAGAACCATCGATCGCTCAAAATCGCCCACCAAACAAACGAAAAAGCTTACCTGCCGAAGTTGCTAAAGCCATCCGTCAAGATTTAGCCAAAAAGAGCAATCCCTCGATCGATTCCGCTCAGATCGAAATCAAGCAAGCAAGTCGTCAAACTTGGTCAGATAGCTGTTTAGGATTGGCTAAGCCCGATGAACTCTGTGGACAGGTTCTGGTCAAAGGCTGGCGGGTAATTTTAGCGGGCAATGGTAAAACTTGGACATATCGCACCGATAGCAGTGGTCGGCTTTTGCGATTAGAGCCTGCAATCAAAAAAACAAAAAATTCCTAAGACTCAGTTAAACCTAGGCAGCCACTAGCTCAATCTGTGTTGGTCTAGTTTGAATCAGGGTGATAAAGGTTTCGGATCGATCGAAAATTGTAAAAACCTCATCCATGCGCGTAATTTCAAACACCAATTTCACTGTGTCTTGCAGGCAGCAAAGCGAAAGAGTTGTACCAAGCGCAGTCGCATTTTTCAGGGCAACCACAAGCGTATTCAAACCGCCACTGTCCAAAAGTTCAGCATGACGCAGATCGAGTAAAAAACGAGCGATTGGATCAGGCTCGACTAAGGCATGAGCAGCCCCATAATTGTCAATTGTTTTGAGTACTTGATCAGCTTCAAATCGATCGAACTTACTACCGTTTGGCTGAATCACAATGATGCGTTGATTGCCTACCGCAAAAGTTTGAACAGAAGTTTGGAAATAATCCTGAGCCACTTGAGCGGGGAACTGTGAAGTGGTAATCATGGCAAAAGTCAAATAATGAAATATTACTCAACATAATGCCAGATCAATTTCAGATTGAATGTATAACACAACGCATAATCATGATTTTCTGGACTCAATGTTGCTTACGCATAATGTCGAAAAACCATTGCTCGAACCGATCGCCCAAGGCTTGAATTGAGTACTGGGTTTCGGCTTGACGGCGACAGACCGTGCGCTTAATGCGTGACACAGACATCACTGCTTCACATAAACTCTCGATGTTATCGGGTTCTACTAAAACGCCAGTTTCATTGTGTCTGATAATCTCGACGGGGCCGCCTCTGGCATAACCGATCACGGGTACACCGCAAGCCAAAGCTTCGATCGCCACGTTCCCAAAGGCCTCAACCCATTTTGGGGTCATCAAAAGGGCCTGACACTGCCCGACGATCTCCTGCAATTTGTCAGTGGGATGAAAGCCAAGATAATTGAGTTTTGCTTTGGGATATTGCTGCTGGACGTACTCCCAGTACGCTTCGTCTTGCATTTTGCCTAAAATCTGGAGTTCTAATCCCAATGCTTGCGAAACCGCCGCCGCATCTTCTAATCCTTTCTCTGGAGCAATTCTGGCAATCCAAGCTAACTGTGAACTTGGAGTGGGATTAAACGTGTACAGATCTAGATCGACTCCACTGCTGAGGATGCGAACATCCATGCCATCGCCAAATGTCTGAGTCTGAATGTGGGTATAAGCTCCGATTGTACCAGGGTGAGATCGCATGACTTGCAAAATTATTCGATCGATATAATCTAATAGCGAACCCATACTGACAAAATGGGCGATCGGGGTGGTGAAAAATGGGGTCAAATAAAACGGGAGCCAGTCGTAGGCAAAATTTACGATTAGGTCATAGCTGTGTTGGACTTCGCGAGCATACATCCACAGGTTACTCAACACCGAATTATCGGGAAAGCTAATCGGATCGGTGCGAGTTTGATCTTGGGCAAACTCATGCACTTGCCCAGGAATTGTCATGATTGGAATTGTGGGGGATTGAGAACCGCCGCTTGCGGCAATGTGAACCGTATGAGACCGACGCATAAGTTCTTGCGCCACGTTTTGCATGGTCAATTCTACGCCGCCGCCGATACCCGAACCAAAGGCTCCCACTGGCGTTGAGATCAAAAGTAATTTCATGTCTTTGTCATCTTGCTCAATAGTTGGTGCGAGATCGAATGAGATAAATTAGCCACCACTAATTTTTGCCTTATAGCCTAACTCCAGCAGGATTTGCAGGATCTTTACGGTTCGATCTCCTTGAATTTCAATCTCACGATCCTTGACCGCACCACCAGCCCCACATTGATTTTTTAGCTTTTTACAAAGAGCGTCGATCGACTCTGACTGCGCCTGAAATCCACTAATCACGGTCACAGTTTTCCCCCCACGACCTTTGCGCGACGCTTGCACCCTAAGATTTTGCTGTTGTGGTGCGAGTTCAACTGGCTGTTCCGATCGATCGAGATCTTCAATCCCACCAAATTCTTGGTAAACAACGCGATTTTGCGAACTAGGTGAACGTTTAGCGGTCATAGGTAACTAGGAACTAAAAGTTAGTTTTTGGCAATCCACATAATTTTACATTGAGATCGCTAGCGATGTGGGTCGTGTCAATTTTCCATACAAACTCTCCCTTGAGGATTTCTGAAGGGATAAAATTTTTAGAAGCGATCGAGGGATAAAGACATCCGATGCATCTAATTAAAAGGTTTTGTCACACAAGAGTGTTGCTAACTGTGCTGTTAGCCGTATTTTTTTTGCTTGGTTCGATCGACTTCTCCCATCTCCAAGCTTTTGCTGCCAAAATACCACCACACTGGAGCTATGAGGGAACAGAAAATCCAACTCAATGGGGCGAACTCAGTCCTGATTTTGCCATGTGTGAAGCAGGTAAAGATCAGTCTCCGATCGATATTGTTAGCACTGTAGAAGGAAAACCCACACAGCTAGTTTTTAACTACAAACCTACGCCCTTAGTCGTTTTTAATACTGGCAACACAATCCAAGCAAATTACGCACCAGGCAGCACTGTGACGATCGATCGCAAAGAATACGCACTTCTCCAGTTTCATTTCCATACTCCAAGTGAGCATACTGTTAGTAGAAAAGCAGCAGCGATGGAATTACACCTAGTTCACCGTAATGCCGCAGGTCAATTAGCAGTTGTCGGCATCACGATCGAAGAAGGAGCGGCAAACCCTGTTATCGATCGGATTTGGCAGCACATTCCATCTAGTGGCGATAAAAATGCGGTGGTCGATCGATCGATGCGGCTAATTTTTTACCTCAGCGTCAAGCATACTTCAGCTACACTGGTTCACTCACCACACCCCCCTGTAGTGAAGGCGTTAGTTGGAATCTTTTAGCCGAACACATTACCGCCTCAGAAGCGCAAATTGAACTTTTTCAGAAGTTTTATCAGATGGATGCTCGACCAATTCAACCCATAAATGGCAGAACAATTGAATCTCATCGCAAATAGCTACTTGTGAGAAGAGATATCTCTTGGTGTAGATCTTCCTATTGAACCGATCGATCGATTTGAGCGTAAAGATCCTCTAGGTTGCCAGAATTATCGAGAACAATATCGGCACGATCGATCTTTTCCGCAAGGGGGAGTTGGGCAGCGATCCTAATTTGTGCGTCTTCTACTGAGAGTTGATTTCGATCGATCAGTCTTTGTAATTCAATCTCAGGACTACAAGCAACCACCCAGATTTCGGTCACGAGGTCGGTCATATTTGCCTCGAATAGCAGTGGGATCACCATCACCACGGTGTTAGGAGCATAACTAACCGATCGATCGATCAGTCGATCGCGGACGTAGGGATGAATCTGACCTTCTAGCCAGTCACGCTCTGTTCGATCTTGAAAAATTATGCTTGCCAGTTGGGAACGATCTAAATTGCGATCTCGATCGAGGATTATCTGACCGTAACGCTTCACCAGTAAACTGAGCAATTCTGACCCTATGGCTGACCGAGCATATAAATCGGCATCTAATATTGGCAGCGCATAAACTTTCGACAGGTAATTCGACACAGTGGTTTTGCCTGTCGCGATTCCTCCAGTAATACCGATGATCCGCTGATGCACTCGTGATTTACGCTCGATCTAAACTTAATTACCAGACTTAATTACAAATCAGGCAGGCTTTAGCTAACAAAATTCAGCCAAAACCTGCCTAAAAAACTGACTAGAACGACCTCAACTACCAGAGTGCAGGTACAGGAGGAGCAGGTGGTTGGATAATAATTGGTGCAGGAGCAGGAGGAGCCATTACCACTTCTTGTCTAACTTCGATCGAAGGGCAAGAGGAATCATCAGTCGGGACAGCAATTCCTAAAACCTGATAGTAGCTAGAGAAGCAGGAGAGCGCAGTGGTATAGGGACTAGCTAAATCGCGGACGCGAATATTATCATCACCTAAGGTTTGCATTGCCCACATTTCTTTGGTCACGGCGCGGATCGAATTAAACTCCCGCTCCACTTTTAGATCGACATAATCGATCTGTAGGTAGGGTGATGCCACATTCAGATTTGACGTTAAGTCAATCACCTTGGTCTGGACAGAATTGTAGGTGGCAGGATGAGTTGAGGTAGGGTAGTAATCTTGATCGGAAAGATGTGGATCGGCGGATGCAGGTGCAACAAAACTTGAAGTTGCGGCGATCGACATTGGAATAGAAACTAGAACTGAAACTAAACTCGAAAACAAACGGGTATTCATAGTAATACTCCTCACATTAAACTTGCTCACTAATTTAGCAGATTAATTCAACTTTTAACTGATTTTTTAGCTGACAATTAACTTAATCTAAATCTAAGCCTATACAGAATTTGCACAATCCGCTATGAGCAACTTAGTCGCAGCCAGAGAAAAATTATTAGAACTTTTTTGTCAGTTAGCCTACAAAAGCGGGGACTTTGTGCTTTCTTCTGGTCAATCCAGTTCCTACTACATCAATAGCAAACTGGTAACATTGCATCCCTATGGGGCGTTGTGGACGGGGCAGGTGGTTTTAGACATGCTATCGCCGCAAGTTGGAGCCGTGGCAGGATTAACGCTAGGAGCCGATCCAATCGTCAGTGCGGTCAGTGTAGTTTCTGCCTATGAAAATCGCCCAATTCCCGCCCTGATCGTGCGAAAACAGCCTAAAGGGCACGGTACTGCTGCTTGGATTGAGGGCCCAACCCTAGAACCTGAAACTGAGGTCGTGGTGCTAGAAGATGTCGTGACAACGGGGCAGTCGGCAATGCTGGCAGTCGAGAAATTGCGCTTAGCGGGCTATAAGGTGGAGCAGGTAATTACGCTGGTCGATCGAAACCAAGGAGGAGCCGAACTCTATGCCGAAGCTGGGCTGAAGTTTGCTGCCATATTCAAGATCGCGGAAATTCAAGCATATGTATCCTCAAATGTCTAAAAAACTACGCCGACCCAAACGAGATCGCAATCTATTCAAATGGCTGGAACGTCGCGCCTGTGCGCCAGAGTTTGCAGGTGGAATGTTGCTGTTCCTGTCGCTGTTTTTCTTTGCGGCGGCGACAAATACCTTGGCAGGCTGGTTATATGTAGTCAGTGGTGTCAGCTTTGCCCTATTGCTGATTGGCGGCATTATGCCATCACGGGTTTTGCGCGAAATTGAGGTCAATCGATCGAAGATTGAGCCAGTTAGTGCAGGTGATCCCGTCGAAATCGAACTAATCTTTCGCAATACGGGAAAAAGTGATAAAACCCTGATTCAGGTGCGAGATCTTTTGCCCGAAGGTATAAGTCTAGATCGGCAGAAAGAACATGTGATCGAGCGAATTGCCGCAGGCGCAAATCACCGTTGGGTTTATTCGATCGACACCCTGAAACGTGGCATTTTTCAATTTGAACAGGTGCAACTGATTACCGCTAGTCCAGTTGGCTTATTTCGCAGCAGGAGATCGCGTCCCACTCCACAACCTTCGATCGTCTATCCTCTGGTATTAACGCTCAATCAATGTCCTCTGATCGATCGAATCGGCAAAAACGATAGTACCCGCCAACTTAGCCAAGAGCACTCCCAAAACAATGCCACTGAAGGTTTAACGCGAACCCTGCGTCCTTACCGATGGGGCGATCCGACGCGCTTAGTCCATTGGCGGACTAGTGCCAAATTTGGTGAATTGCGGGTGAGAGAGTTGGAAGTCACGGTGGGCGGACAAGAGTTAGTAATTGCGCTCGATACCGAACCTGGCTGGGAGTCAGAGAATTTTGAGGCAGCCGTGGTTGCCGCCGCGACTCTGTACTTTTACGCCCAACGCCTCAACTTTAATGTCAAGCTCTGGACAGCCTCGACCGATTTACTCCACGGCAATCGCCTAGTTTTAGAAACTCTGGCTGGGGTGAACATTACGCCCACCCTATTCTCTGATGCCGATTTACCTGCCGCCCCAATTGTGTGGTTGACCCATCGCCGCGATCGAATTTCATCTCTCCCATCTGGAAGTCGATGGTTAGGATGGCAACAGTCATCCGACTCGCGTGATCTCAGCCAAAATCCTGGTCTGTCGATCGAGAGCGATCCTGACGATCTAACCTATAATTCCTTGCGATCTCAACTTCAGACCTCATTATAAGAAAATGCTTCTGCTCCAATTTAGTACTTCTCATTATTGCCGCAAAGCTCGACTGGCTTTGGGATACAAGCACATTCCCTACCAAGTAGAGAATCTCACGCCTGGTTTGCATATGTTTCGGGTGATGCCATTAACGGGAGTGGCGACCCTGCCTGTACTCTTGCCACAGTTGCCACAGAGCGGTGGACAACCTGAAGTTGTGGGAGATTCGACCCGCATTTTTGAGTTTCTGGAGAAATATCAGCCAGAGCCAGCGATCTTCCCTGTCGATCGAGTCGATCGATTAGCCGCCCAAGTTTTAGAAGATTGGTTGGATGAGAGTATTGGGACAGCGACGCGATTTGTTTACTATCAGTTTCGATCGAGTGAAGGAAAGACGATCGATCCAAGCTTAGCGAGTATGGCAATTATCCGTGTGGTTCGATCGCAATATGGCATCAATCAAGCCACGGCAGATTTGGCTAAACATCGACTCGAATTAGCTTTAGATCGACTTTCGGCTCAGTGGAGAAATAGCGATTACCTAATTGGGAACCAACTCACTATCGCCGATCTGACCGCCGCCGCCTTGCTCAGTCCTTTAGCTCTCATCCCTTTCTATCGACAGTCATATCCCTGGCTATTCGATCGAATCACCCAAATCCATCAAGCCTGTAACGAACCTCTCCCGCCTGGACTAATAGGAGATTGAGATGTATAAAGATGCAATCATTGAAGAAATTCACAAAATCCGAGAAGCACACGCCAAGGAATTCAATTACGATCTCCAAGCAATTTGCGATGATTTGCGACGAAAGGAGTCAGCAAGTGGCAGACTGATTATTTCACAACCTCTCAAGCAACCCAGATCTGGACTTCACCAATGATGCCAAGTTTTCTCTATCTACATGGTTTTGCTTCTAGTCCCCAGTCGCAGAAAGCAAAAGAGATCGAAGCCCGTTTTGCACATCGAGGCTTGACTCTCCATGTCCCCGATTTGAATTTGGGTGATTTTACCGAAATCACTTTGACCGCACAGCTCCAGTTTATTCAAGCTGAATATGTCGATCGACCACTTATTGTGATTGGATCGAGTTTGGGTGGATTTTTAGCCGTCCAACTGGCGGCAATTAATCCACTGGTCGAAAAAATATTTCTGCTGGCTCCTGCGTTTGAGTTTAGTCGTTGCATCTCAGAAAGACTTGGTGCAGATGAGATCGAGCAATGGCGAACTACAGGCACGCTTGATGTCTATCACTACGGCATTAAACAAAATTTACCCCTGAATTATAATTTTTATATCGATGCTCAAACCTATGACGATCGAGCTTTGAAGCGTGACTTACCGATTTCGATCGTGCATGGACGACGTGATGAGGTTGTGCCATTCAGCCTGAGTGAAAATTTTGCCGCTAGTCGTCCCAATGTGCGCTTAACCCCAGTTGATGACGATCACAGTCTGGGTAATTCGATCGAAGTGATCTGGGACGAAATCGAGAAATTCTTGAATATGATCGTGCGGAGATGTTTGTAACCTGAAGCGGAAATTGGACAGATAAAATCAATATCTTTGCTCAAGCGGTATTCGCCAAAATCAAGCGCAAGCAGAGGGCTACCCCCAAAATAGGTAGTACTTTCTCTAAGGACATCAGCATCAAAACTTTCAAGGATAGCGAGAATCTTTTTATGATGAACTAATTTAAAGGTCATAGATTCAGACAGATCGGTTTGTAGCCAAGAATTATAATACTTCACCAACTCTTTGAGAAAATTCAGCTCTTCACCTTCAAGCTGGTTGAATAGGTTGCGGTATGACCAACCTCTTTCATAACGGCTCAACATTCGATCGGGCGTGAACCTATAGACATTCTCGATTTGCCAGCAAATCGCTTCCAGAAAAGGCAGCTTTTCTGGTACAGATATTTCAAATACTGCTGGATCGATCGACATGAGTTCGACTAGATGAGGTGATCGATGCCTAAACGTATAGAAACATATTACTCTCTCAATCTATGTGATTAATCGCGAGGATTAGCTCATGCAATCTGCCAAAACTGGAGAAATCAAAATAGAGGAGCAATCTGGGAAACGATCGAATTTCAATATCCTGCTTTTCTACCTCTAATACTGGGCTGCGAGTAATTTCACCTTTGACCAGAATATCGGCAAACTGGTAATTGAGCTTGTCTAAATGCGAGTCTGTAATCTCTGAGTTGAGCCGAATCACGAGTAAATCTTCGACCCGACGACAAGAGTGATAAACCTTGTAGAAATCGCTAATGATCTGGCAAGCAACTTCGATTTGGTCAGTGATGCGATATAGGCTTCGATCGAATTGACTGACGAGGTTTCGATCGAGTAAATATTTTTGAATTTGGATATCCCAATTTTGCCAAAAATTGCCATCTGGGTGATCGATTAGGACGATTGGGGTGGGATTCGATCGACCAGTTTGGGCCAAGACCAAGCATTCAAAAAACTCATCTAATGTGCCAAATCCTCCAGGGAAAAGCACGATCGCATCGCTCTCTTTGACAAAAAATAGTTTACGGGTAAAGAAATATTTGAACTCGATCAAGCGATCGCAAGCTTGAATGTGAATATTGCTGTCTTGCTCAAACGGTAATTCGATATTTAGCCCAAAGGATCGATCGCATCCTGCCCCTTGATTTCCCGCCGCCATAATGCCATTGCCCGCCCCAGTCAGCACCATAAACCCGCGAGTGGTGATTGCTTCAGCAAATTGTTGGGCCTGAATATATTCTGGTTCATGTGGTTGTGTGCGCGAGGAACCAAAAATACTGATTTTACGCACATGACGATAGGGATGAAACACCTCGATCGCTCTACGCATATCCTGCAAAGAACCTACAACCAATTTCCAATCTAGTCGATCGGTTTCTAGCTTACCGATCTCAACGATCGATGCCAATGCTTGCAAGATCGAATTGCTGGAACCGTTTTGTTCAGAAAGCTCTGACTGATTGAATAGATCTAAGATTTCAGCTTTGAGCGTATCAATATCGGGCAAAGAATTATTCATTCCTAGATTTTACCTGTTTCTCCTAGCTCTATTCTCACGTTATAGACATGTGAATCGATCGAGACAATCGCATCCCTAAACTCTCTCTAGAGCAGCTTTAAATCGATCGAAGCATTCGCGCAGCCAAAAAGTATAGAGATCGGGATTTGATTGGATATCTTGGCTGAGATTTTGGATACTCATCCATTGCCAATCTTCTGCTTCTAGGGGATTTAGGACTGGTTCACCATCAAACTGACCGATTAAGACATGATCGAATTCATGCTCAAATAGGTCGCGATCTAGTTCGATCTGATAGACAAAACTAAAAATCTCACGTAACTGGCATTCAAATCCCATTTCCTCTTGGAGCCGCCGATTTGCCGCAGCGAGAGTTTCTTCGCCTGGGCGTGGATGACTGCAACAGGTATTTGTCCACAGTCCACCCGAATGATACTTAGATTTCGATCGTTTCTGAAGTAATAATTCTCCTTGGCTATTCGTCACAAATATAGAGAAAGCTCGATGAAGTTTGGCTTCACGGTGAGCAAGCATCTTTTCGGCAACACCATAAGCTCGATCGTTCTCATCAACCAGAATGACTTGCTCTTCCATATGTTAATCTTGACGCATTTAGGTACGTTCTACTGTTCTAGTTATAAAATATCATCTGTCAGGCTGTCAGGGTTTTAACCAAATTACAGCTAATCGTAAAAGTAGGAAATTGAGGAAATCATATGCAGTTGGGTGAACTTCTGAAATTAGCTGGTTGCAGGTATCGCAATCGCGATCGAGATCGCATGACGGTGCAACGGCTGATCGCAGACTCGCGGGTTTGCCAGCCTGGAGATTTGTTTATCGGGATGCCTGGGAGTCAGGTCGATGGGGGCGAGTATGCCGCTCAAGCTTTAGAAAAAGGCTCGATCGCGGCGATCGTCTCGAAGCAAACTAATATTTCTGGTAATCCTGCGGGAATAATCGCAGTTCCAGATGTCGCTTCAGCTTGCGCCTATATTGCCTCGGCATTCTATGGTTTCCCGACAAAAAAAATGAAACTAGTCGGCGTGACTGGGACTAATGGCAAAACCACAACTACACATTTGATCGAATTTTTGCTCCAGCCCGATTTTCCCACAGCTCTATTTGGCACACTCTATGCGCGTTGGCAAGGACATTCCAGCACCGCCAGCCATACCACTCCTTTTTCGATCGATCTACAAGCACAACTACGTCAAGCCCTAGATAGCGGCTCTCAGGTTGGCATAATGGAAGTTAGTTCTCATGCACTCGACCAAAAGCGAGTTTTAGGATGTCAATTTGAAGTGGCGGTGTTTACTAACCTGACCCAAGATCACCTTGATTATCACCCAACATTAGAAGATTATTTTCAAGCCAAAGCTCTCTTATTTAATCAAAATTATCTTAAAGGACGAGCGATAATTAACCTCGACGATCCATTTGGCGAGAGATTGGCAGAGATCACACCGCACGAATGGACATATAGTTTAGAAGATACTGGCGGCGACTTCTTTACCGAAAACCTCACCTACAGTCCGCATGGCGTGAGTGGAACGGTCTATACTCCGTTTGGACATATTGATATCAAGTCGCCTCTAGTCGGTAGTTTTAATGTTTCCAATGTGTTGGCGGCGATTGCGGCGGCGGTGCATATGGGCGTAGGTTTGGATGAGATTGCCGAAAGATTGCCGCATTTCAAGGGCGTTCCAGGGCGAGTCGAACAGATCGAGGTTAGCCCCGATCAAGACATCACCGTAGTTGTGGACTACGCTCACACGCCCGACAGTTTGGATAATCTCTTGAGAGCGATGCGTCCGTTCACCACCAGAGAACTAATCTGTGTGTTTGGATGTGGTGGCGATCGAGATCGAACAAAGCGTCCTGTAATGGGAGAGATTGCCGCACGGTTAGCAGATCGGGTGTACATCACCTCCGATAATCCTCGCACCGAGGAGCCTGCCAAAATTCTCGCGGATATCGTGGCTGGGATTTCTCAGGCTAAACATCCTGTGGTCGAAGTCGATCGACGTACTTGCATTCAAATGTCGATCGAACAAGCCCAGCCAGGAGACACGGTTCTAATCGCAGGTAAAGGACACGAAGACTATCAAATCTTGGGTACAACTAAAATCCATTTTGACGATCGAGAAGAAGCCCAAATAGCCCTACAACAGAGATATATTTAGAAAACGTAAAAATTCTGGAAGATCATGTAAAATTTTGAAACGGTGAGTTGTCACAATGAAAAAACCCTTTTGATAATCTGCTCGGTAAATATGCATACAACTGAACATGTAACTGAGCAAACAACTGAATATGTAACTGAGGTAACAGTTTTAATTGTTAGTGGCTGCGATCGAGAGCTATCGACTTATCACTCTTTTTTACAAAGCGATCGTCGATCGAGCCGTTATACGATCGAAGCCAAATCCGCATTAGAAGCCACCCAAATTTGTGACTTTACACTACTGGACTGCATTTTATTAGATTTTGAATTGCCTGATGCAGGTTTGGTCTTGGATCTAGCAGATCGAGTGCCTGTGGTGGTGCTGTTAGAGCGAGAGGATAAAGAAAGTATCGATCGATCGATCGCCTTAGGCGCACAGGATTATCTAATTAAGCCCAATCTCACCCCAGAACTTCTCTGTCGGACAGTGCATAATTCGATCGAACGGGCAAGACTAAGGCAGCAACTGGCAGAAACAAATTCGATCGCCCAAGTCAACACCGAAGAATTAAGGCTTTGCACCTTAAGTGAAGCGCTCGTTCAAGAACAACTGAGACAGCACTTAGCCCAAGCAGAAGACAGAATCAAACATCAGGAACTCGAACTCTTTAACTCTGAGCACAAATTTAGAAACATCTTTAAAACAGCCTCGATCGGGATGTGTCTTGCGTCTTTAAAAGGAGAGTTTTTAGAAGCTAACTCGGCAATTTGCCAGATGCTTGGCTATTCCAAACAAGAACTAGTAGGAATGGCATTTGCACAAATCACTTATGCCGAAGATTTAGAACTCAATATAGATTATCTCCGTCGGACATTAGCAGGAGAGATTTCTTGCTATCAGATGGAAAAGCGATACATCCATAAAAACGGACAACTGATCTGGGGACTGCTTGATGTTTCGCTAGTGCGCGACTCCGCACAGCAACCACTTTACCTCATCGCTCAAGTTCAAGATATCAGCGATCGCAAGCGAGTCTCAGCCGAACTTCAAGAGCAGACTGCTTTACTCAACACGGTGATTGAGGCGATTCCTGATGCGATTTACTTAAAAGATGGGCTGGGCAGATGGTTGGTTGTCAACCAAGCAGGGCTCGATTTATTTGAGCTAGGCGGGATCGATTATCGTGGCAAAACTGATACTGAGTTGGCTGAGTTTAACGAGTTCTATCGCGAAGCTCTGCTCTATTGCCAAGAGACTGATATCACCGCATGGCAGAAAGGATCGACCAGCACCGCAGAGGAGATCGTTCCCCAACGTGATGGCTCCACAATAATATTAGATGGCTGGAAGGTGCCGTTGTTTAATACTGACGGCAGTCGCAAAGGTTTAGTGGTTGTGGTGCGGGACATCACCGATCGAAAGAAACGCGAAGATATCCTCCATAATATTGCTTTGGGAGTTTCTGCCAAGGTTGGCGATGATTTTTTTCAGTCTCTAGTACAGTATCTCTGCCATGCATTAAGCGTGGAATTTGCTTTTGTTGCTCAGATCAACGAATCAGACGATCGGTACATGCAAGTGGTGGCAAGTTATGGCGATGGGGCAGTACTTGACACTTTTGATTATGACAAGAGAGGAACAGCATGTGAAAACGTAGTCAGAAAACAGTTGTTTGTTTGCCCCAACGATGCTAAACACCTGTTCCCATCTGCCAAGATACTTGTAGAACTAGAGATCGAGGGTTACGTCGGTATTCCCCTATTTAGCGCGAAGGGCAAAGTACAGGGAGTCATCGCGATCGTGAGTCGCCAACCTCTGCATGACACGAAATTGATCGAAGAGGTGCTAACAATTTTCGCCGCACGGGTGAGTTCAGAGCTAGAACGCCAGCAAACTGATGCGAAACTGCGTCGCCAAGAACAACGCTCTCGGCTATTTGCTGAGGTTACGGTCAAGATTAGGGAGTCAACTGAACTCAAAGAAATCCTCCAAACTACAGTTACAGAGATCCAAAAAATTCTCCACACAGATCGAGTAGTGATCTTTCAAGTCAATCCCGATGGCTCAGGCGAATTTGTCGAAGAATCAGTTGTACCTAGCTGCATGGCACTATTAGGTAGAGACGATATTTTCGACCCTTGTTTTACGGAATACATCAAGAAAAACCCCCAAGGACGCGTCAGCACGATCGCCGATATCGATTCTGATGACATTAAACCCTGCCATGCCGAATTGCTCAGGAAATTTGATGTCAAGGCAAATCTGGTCGTACCGATCTTATTCAAAGAGAAATTATGGGGATTATTAATCGCCCATCAATGCGATCGACCCCGCCAGTGGACAGACTTTGAAACAGAAATTCTGGTTCAACTTGCCGATCAAGTGGCGATCGCTCTATCTCGCAGTCAAATGATCGAAGATCTGCGTCGCCAAGAACAGCGATCTCGGCTATTTGCTGAGGTTACGGTCAAGATTAGGGAGTCAACTGAACTCAAAGAAATCCTCCAAATCACAGTTGCAGAGATCCAAAAAATTCTCCACACAGATCGAGTAGTGATCTTTCAAGTCAATCCCGATGGCTCAGGCAAAATTGTCGAAGAATCAGTCGTGACTGGATGCATGGCACTACTAGGTAGAGAGGATATTTTCGATCCTTGTTTTGTCGGTTACTTCGATCGATATGCCCAAGGACGCATCAGTTCGATCGCTGACATCGATAACTCTGATATTCAGCCATGCCATGCCGCATTTCTCAGGCAATTTGATGTCAAGGCAAATCTGGTCGTACCGATCTTATTCACAGAGCATCTATGGGGATTGATGATTGCCCATCAATGCGATCGACCTCGCCAGTGGACAGACTTTGAAACAGGACTTTTGACTCAACTTTCCGATCAAGTATCGATCGCGATCTCTTCCAGTCAACAGCTCGAAAATTTGCGCCATAGTAGGGAATTACTTTTCCAAAAAGCAAGGCGAGAAGAGGCTCTTAATCGAGTCGTGTTAGCGATTCGCAATTCGTTAGATCTCGATACCATTTTTGCTACGGCTACGGTTGAAACTGCTCAAATCCTTGATGTCCAGCAAGTGGTGATCGTGAAGTATTTCCCAGAGCATCAAAAATGGGTGCATCTGGCTGAATATCAGCACAACCCTGAAATTCCAGATTCTGTCGGGTTTGAGATCTCAGATCTCGATAATCCGCTAGCTCAGCAGCTCAAACAACTTCAGATCGTGATAATTAATGACACGACTAAGATCGAAGACGACATCAACAAAGAAATTGCCCAAACGTTTCCAAACTCTTGGTTAATGGTTCCCTTGAGTCATGATGGATCTGTTTGGGGGAGTCTCAGTATGCTGAGCGATCGACCTTCTACTGGTTGGCAAGATGAAGATATCGAACTAGCAAAAAAGATTGCCGCTCAACTTGAGATCGCAATTCAACAAGCAAATCTGTTCGAGCAGTCACAAATTGAGATCGTCGATCGCAAAAGAGCCGAGCAGAATCTGCAAGAACTCAACCAACAACTCGAACTTAGAGTTAAGCGACGTACAGAAGCCTTGAAATATAGCAAGCAGATTTTACAGCTTACGATTCAAAGTACGCCAATTGGTATTTGCACATTTGATTTAGAGGGTCGATATTTAACTGTAAACCATGCGATCTGCCAGATATTTGGCTATTCAGCCGAGGAAATGCTGCACAAAGTCTCTAAGTACGATCTGATCCACCCTGACTTTATCGAACAATCGCGTTTAGATTACGATCGATTAATTGCAGGTGAAGTTGCTAGCATCCAAGCCGAGAAGCAATACATTCATCAGAGCGGTAGGGTGATTGATGCGATCAGTCGGGTGAGTTTAGTCAGAGATCTTAACGGTAATCCACTCCATTTTGTCGGAGGCGTTGAAGATATTACCGATCGCAAGCGCACAGATGAGAAACTGCGATCGTCTTTGCTAGAAAAAGAAATCCTACTCAAAGAAATCCACCATCGCGTTAAGAATAATCTCCAGCTAGTTTCGAGTTTGTTGCATCTCCAAGAAGGCACGATCCAAGATCCAAAAATCCTCGAACCATTCCGAGACAGCCAACAGCGAGTCAAAGCGATGGCTCTGATTCATGAGCACCTCTATCAGTCTGACAATCTCGCTAACATTAACTTCACAAAATATGTGCAGTCATTAGCTACAAGTCTTTTCCATTCATATATCTCAACTAGTTCACATATTGAGCTACGAGTAGAAATCGCCGAAGTTAAGCTAGAAGTCAATGTGGCAGTTCCCTGTGGCTTAATTATTAATGAATTAGTCTCAAATGCGATTAAGTACGCTTTCCCAAATAATCTCCAAGGCGAAATCTGTATTAGCTTTACCGTAGAAAATGTCGATCGCTATACACTGATAGTCAAGGATAATGGCGTTGGTGTTCCTGCCGATCTAGATATCCACAACACAGCTTCACTAGGATTGCAGATCGTCTGCGCCCTCACTGACCAACTAGAAGGATCTTTCGCGCTCGATCCTAAAGATGGCACGACATTTAAAATTACTTTCCCAAAATCTTAAAATAATTAATTTATGCCGACAAAAATCGCAATCGTTGAGGATGAAAAGCTAATCGCACTTGATATCAAGCAGCGCTTAGGGCAATTAGGTTATGAAGTTGTTGGACTAGCAGATAGTGCCCCGTCTGCTTTAATCTTAGTAGCTCGGACTTCTCCAGATCTCGTGTTAATGGACATTCATCTCCGAGGCGATATCGACGGGATTGAGGCGGCTGACCAAATCAAAGCACAGTTTAATTTGCCTGTAGTTTTTCTTACGGCTCATGCTGACACAAAGACGCTAGATCAAGCCAAGGCAACCCAGCCCTTTGGTTATCTGGTCAAGCCAGTTGAAACTCATAACTTAAGTACAGCGATCGAAATTGCGCTTGCCCGTCATAGTGCCGAAGTTGCGCTCCAAACTGCCTTAGCCAAAGAACAAGAATTAAACCTGCTCAAATCTAGATTTATTTCGATCGTCTCACATGAATTTCGCAGCCCCTTGAGTGTGATTAAATTTGCGATCGATTTCTTTGGTTCCGATCGAGCTGCTAAAGTAACGCCTGATATGTTCAAAAAGCGCATCCTACGCTGTGAACAAGCGATCGAGCACATGGTTCAAATGGTCGATAAATTTCTGATGACTGGTGCAGCAGAATTAGGAAAGTTACCATATCGATCAGAAGCATTTGACTTGCAAACTTTTTTCGATCTAATTGTCAGCGAATTTCAGCCTGACCCCGAAACTCAGTCCACTGATAATGTAAATTTGGTGTTTAACTCCAGTGATTTGCTCGATCTAGATACACTTGACTACGCGCTCGACCCTAATCTACTCAGGAATATCTTCATAAATCTGATTTCTAATGCGATCAAATACTCACCCGCAGGCAGTCAAATAGATTTTGATGTAGTGTTCGATCGAAATACGCTTACTTGTCGCATTCAAGATCGCGGTATGGGCATTCCGTTAGCAGATCAAGCATATTTATTTACGCCTTTCCATCGTGCCGAAAACGCCAACAAGATTACTGGCACTGGCTTAGGGTTGTCAATTGTCAAACAATGTGTCGAGATTCAAGGCGGTTCGATCGATGTGAGCAGCGAAGTTGGTCAAGGCACCTGCTTTACTGTTACTTTTCCCCATATATCTTCAGTTCCACACATAACCCCAGATATTTAAGTTCCCCCCTACCCAATTCTGGGCTGAAGGGCTAAACTAATTCAAGTCGAGGTTCGGGTTCAAGATTTGTACAATTTTACGTTGATCAAGTTCTTTCCGAAATCAGGCGGTAAACAAAAGTAGTATTTCGGTTTTGGAGAGAATTTACAGTGACTATTTACGTTGGCAACCTTTCATATCAAGCTACGACAGAAGACTTGACCGAAGTTTTTACTGACTACGGCAAAGTCAAGCGCGTGCAACTCCCTACAGATCGCGAGACAGGTCGGATGCGTGGTTTTGCCTTTGTCGATATGGAAGATGACGCTCAAGAAGATGCATCGATCTCCGCTCTTGACGGTGCAGAATGGATGGGACGCGCCCTCAAAGTTAACAAAGCCAAACCCCGTGAAGAACGGAGCGGCGGCAGTGGTGGCGATGGTGGCGGTAGACGCGATCGCCGTTATTAGTTAATCGATTACAGCCGATCCCCTTCTCCTTGATCTTTTTAGCGGGAAAGTGGATCGGCTAGCTGTTTTGTCCAGATCTGGTTCGGATGGCAGTTTTGCCAGCATTTTTTAGCGATCGTCAAGAATGACTCAACCCCAAGAACCGCCTGAACAGTCTCAGCAGTTAGCTAGTCAGCCTCTAACCCCTCTCCTAAAAGATCGTGTCGATCGATGGCTCGAAGAGAAACTAGATGTTTTGCATGTAGTCGGGACAAGACTTCTGGGTGGATTATGGATGACGTTGTTTGAGTCTATTCAAGATGCAATCGTTTTAGGTTTATTAGTAAAAATTCCTGGCTTGTTAAGCAAATGGGTGATTGGACAGGAATTTTCTGGATTGGATGCTTGTTGGCTAGGCAATAATGAATGGAGTATTGCTCGTTACGCCTGTTATGCTGTAGTTATCTCCGACTATACTTTATGGGCTGTAATAATCCCCCGTATCCTGTATCGCTGCATTAGAGACTTGATCGCTCTTCTCAAAAAAGGAGGCTGACATGAGTAAAAGATCGCCTATTTCTAGCAATTACTCTTCATTGCAAAGGGTCAAAGATAACTTTAGTTCTTTACTATGGGAGTCATTGGGAGTCTTTGTCATCTTTGTTGTGGTTCTTATCATCACTAGTGGTAAACCTTCTGAGAAGGCAATTTCGTTAACCTTTTTAATCGCAGGCGGATTTGTGATTTTCGCTGAAATCATAAATGAGCAAAAGAGAAACCGCAGAAATTATGATCGCCCAAAAGAGAGCGGTAAATTTGAAGAAACTGAGGCAGTACAGTTGCCATCCAACCAAGATCAGCAAAGAGTCACTTTGTATCTTCCAGTTGATTTATACCACCAATTAAAGATGCAATCCGATATTGAACAAGAGTCAATGTCAGATTTGGCAGAAAAAGCTCTAATGTTTTATCTCTCTCATTCTGATACGGTTGAAGGAGTTCTTAAGACCTCTAATACGAAGAACCCTTCAAGGAATATAACCGTAGCTACGATTGAGCGAAGTCAAAGCCAAATAAGTCCTAACTTTGGTGGCGACAGCTCTAAATCATCACCGAAGCGTAGTCCTTCAGGTAAAAGTGACTAACCGTTAATTCCAGAGAGCACAAGTTTACCGATCATCGTGCCAGATTCCAGTACGGCATGAGCTTTTGCTAGATTGCTTGGATTTAGCACGCCTAAATTTTGCGTCATCGTGGTTTCGATCGTGCCTCGATCGATCAGATCCGCTACCTGATTGAGTAAATATTCGTAAGTGGAGATCGCTTTCATCATGTTTTAACCCTTTTTTCTCCTATTGTAAGGATCTGAGTTATCTTAATATTAGTGCGCCCGATCATACAACTAGCCAACCCACCGCTTAATTCGATCGAAAAAATGCCAACGAACTCTACCACCGATTTCTCTTTTCCTTCCACCTCAGATCGAAGCCGTTCGTCTATCATGCTGGATTTCTCGGCAATTCTCAAAGCATTCCAAGCACTTTCTAGCACAACTCAACTCGATCGATTGCTCGGTCAACTTGCCCAAATCATTCTCCAAAACTCAGGTGGCGATCTCTGTGCCTTAATCTTGCCCGATCGTGATGGGGAATGGCGAGTTGAAGCGTTTGCCACCCCTGAAACCACAAAACTCTGTTCGCAGCCGCTTGAGGGCAATACCGATCTGCCAGTCAAACTGATTCAATATGTCAAAAATACGCAGGCAGTGGTGTCGATCGATCAGCTCAAAACAGATTTGCCCGTAATTGGTGTCTACTTAACGCAACATCAACCGCAGAGTGTGTTGTGCTTGCCCATTCTCAATCAAGCCGATCTGACTGGAATTTTATATTTAGAGAATCGATCGACTAGTGGTGTGTTTACCAGCGATCGACTTGAAGTCCTCGACTTACTCTGCACCCAAGCGTCGATTTCCTTAGAAAATGCCCGACTCTATCAAGCATCCCGCCAATACACCGAAGAATTAGAGAGATCATTAACTCTGTTACAGCAATCAGAGACCCGATTTACAGAACTTTTCAATCAATCAACTGATGCAATTCTATTGCTAGGTGAGCAAGGCTTCATTGAGTGTAACCCAGCGGCGGTTAAACTTTTTGGATACACTCAACAAGAGGAAATGTGTAAAGTTCATCCCTCTCAAATTTCTCCAGAATTCCAATTCAATGGTCAGTCTTCCTTTGATGAAGCGAATATAATGATTGCATTGGCACTAAGGCATAGGAATCATAAGTTTGAGTGGCTCCATCAACGGGCAAGTGGAGAAATTTTCTGGGCAGAAGTGATGCTGACATCGATTCCCTATGATGGAAAGCAGATTTTACATAGTTTAGTGAGAGATATTAGCGATCAAAAAGCCACCGAAACCGCGATTAAGACCTCCCAGCAACGCCTCTCTTTACTAGTTCAGCAAACACCACTAGCAGTAATCGAATGGGATACTCAAATGCGGATCACAGCTTGGAACAATGCTGCGACTCAAATATTTGGATACACTGCGGATGAAGCGATCGGCAAGAATGCAGGCCTATTGCTCACAGATGAATTGCAGCCCTACGTTGACGAAATTATGGCGGCACTCCTGGCCCAAAAAGGTGGGACGCGAAGCGATAATGAAAATCTGACAAAAGACAAACGCAAAATAATCTGTGAATGGTATAACACACCTTTAATCGATCCTGATGGCAACTCATTTGGGATTGCTTCCGTTGCGATGGATATCACCGATCGAAAAGCAGCTGAAGCCACGATTCTGCAAAAATCTCAAGCATTAGAGCAAGCGATCGCCGAACTCCATGCCAAAGAAACTCAATACCGTAGCATTTTTGAAGCAGTCAGCGATGGACTCGCAATTACCGATCTAAAGACAGGTCAGCTAATTGCGGGGAATCCTGCCTATTGTCAACTACATGGATATACCTACGATCGAATCTTAAATCTTCATCCCTTGGATTTGATTAAGTCGGAAGAAAAGCAAGCGAAGTTTTTGGAGTTTCTGGCAACGGTGATCGCTGAACAAGAATATAGCTGTGAAGCCCAATGTGCAAAATCTGATGGCAGATCCTTTGATGCTGAGATTAAATCAGTGCCGTTTTGGTATGATGGCAAACTCTGCGGACTATCTATGATGCGAGATGTGACAGAACGGAAGCAGATGGAAGTAGCAATTCAAGAGAAGAATCATTGTTTAGAGCAAGCGATGACGGAATTGCAAAGTGCCCAACTGCAAATGATTCAATCTGAGAAAATGTCAGGCTTGGGACAACTCGTCGCAGGCGTTGCCCACGAAATCAATAATCCTGTCAACTTCATCTTCGGCAATCTCAACCATGCTGATGTATATACTCAGGACTTGTTGGGACTTTTACATCTCTACCAAAAACACTATCCTTCACCTCACGTCGAGATTCAAAAGAAAGCAGAAGAAATTGACCTAGAGTTTCTCACCGAAGACTTATCAAAGCTTTTGGGATCGATGAAAGTTGGAGCCGACCGCATCCAAAAGATTGTGGCTTCGCTACGTAACTTCTCACGCATGGATGAAGCTGAGATGAAGGAAGTCAACATTCACGATGGCATCGACAGCACATTGATGATTCTGCAACATCGCCTCAAAGCCAAGCCTGATTTCCCCAGCATTGAGGTGATCAAAGATTATGGCGATTTACCAATAGTTGAGTGCTATGCAGGACAACTCAATCAGGTGTTTATGAACCTGCTCAGCAACGCCATTGATGCGCTGGAAGAGCCTTTGAAAACTGGACAAGTCTCCGTTCCTACGATTACCATTCGTACAAATTTAGTCGATGCAAAACAGATTGCCATTTCGATCGACGATAACGGCATTGGCATTCCTGCGGCTGTGCAACAAAAACTGTTCAATCCCTTCTTTACCACCAAGCCTGTGGGCAAAGGCACTGGGATGGGACTTTCGATCAGCTATCAGATCGTGACAGATAAACATGGCGGCACATTGCAATGCATCTCAGAGCCAGGCAAAGGTGCTACCTTTCTCGTCAAGATTCCCATTCGGCAACATTAAGCAAACTTTTGTTACGTTTCAGACTGGCTATTTGACTGGCTATTTGAAAACATCAAAGTCTTTGGCAGTGCGAGTTAATACTCTAATAGCTATACCTTGCGATTGATCCAAGTACTTCATGATGACCGACTAAAAAACGTAGATGGAGAAACATGAAAAAAGTCAGATAATTTTTCAATGTGTTCTAAGGTGAATTTGCATTGACCATTGAGAATTGAAGACACAATTGACTCAGTTTTAAAAATAGGAACTAAATCTTTTTGTTTGAGACCGAATTCATCAATCAGTGCTTTAAGTAACTCAACACCACTCAAATCTGGAATCAAAATATACTTTTCTTCGTATTCATGAACCAGAATACCAAGTAAATTAATATAATCTCTTTCTTCTAGTGTGATCTCTCGTAAATCAAGGAGGGAATCAATAACTTCCTGAACTTCAATTAAATCTGTCTCTGATTTAATTGGGCGAGGTGGAAATTTTTGCAGCAACTCAATGTAACTTTTCGATTCAGTTGTAAACATATGTCTTTCTCTACACTTAACGGTGATAACGCACTAGTAACCTACCCATACCAATTATCTTTCTTCCAATTGTCTCTGTCATAATCTGGGTGAGTAAGAATGTTACGAATGAAAATCTTTTGGTATGTGTAATCGACAAGAGCAATCAAGCGATATTTGTTCCCTCCGACATTGAAGACTGTAAAATTACCAACTCGATCGGCAGAAGGAAAAACCTCACGTAACTCTACAAAGTTCTGCCAATTAGCAATAACAGTCAACTTATACCAAAGGAGCATACTTGTTTTGGATTCAGGGTGCTTCTTCCAAAATTCTGTCAGACGAGATCGAGTGATGACGTGCATAACTAATTGCACAATAGTAGTAATCGACTAACTCTTGTGCTACTTAGTGTTCAATATAATATTAGCAAATCGCGAAGTTTTGACAAGATTTATATACACATTACGATAAATTACTTCAGTAAGTTCGCCTAATCCATTTCTTCCAGACGAATCCGAGGATCGACTGCTTTTAACAGCAAATCTGCCAACAAATTGCCGATTACCAACATCACCGTGCCAAGCATCAGCGATGCCATCACAAGGTTGACATCTTTTTGATTTACCGCTTCCAAAATTAATTTACCCAAACCAGGCAAGCCAAAAAACGTTTCCGTAATAAACGAACCGCTCAGCAATCCCGCAAACTCAAATCCCAGCAGAGTGATGATCGGGTTTACGGCATTTCGCAAAGCATGAATGTAAATAATTCGGTTTTCGGGTAAACCTTTAGCGCGTGCAGTTCTGATATAGTCCTGCTGCAACACATCGAGCAGATTGCCGCGCATGATTCTTTGTAAGCCAGCAAACCCGATGATCGTCAGCGTGATCACGGGTAAAACCAAATGATAGGCAACGTCAAACACCTTACCAATCGGTGACAGATCGAGGTAATCAATGCTAGTCAGACCGCCAACTGGAAACAGAGAAGTATTTTGAGCCAACATCAACAACAAAATCGCAATCACAAAGCTGGGAAATCCTTGCAACATATAGCTAATTACCTGCACGAATCGATCGATCCAAGTATTTTGTCGTACTGCACAAAAAATGCCCAAGGGAATCGCGATCGCCCAAGTTGTGATTAAAGAAGCGATCGCTAGCATCAACGTGGCTCCAGCCCGACCGAGGATCAACGGCGTGACAGGACTAAACCCCTGACATCTCACACCAAAATCTCCACTGAGTGCATGTCCAAACCAATTGAGATATTGGATCAACAGAGGCTGGTTATAACCTAGTCGTTCTTCTAAAGCTTTGATGATGGCCCTTGGTGTTTTCGGATCGGAACGCAATTCCGAAAAGCAATCACCAGGAGATAATTTCAATGCTAGAAACCCCAAAATCGATACCATAAATATGACGATCGAGGCCTGAGCTAATCGCTTTAGAACATAGACAGTTGTATCGTTAATTGGAATCGATCGATTCTGAGGTTCAGTTAGTGTCATTAAGAGTTTGGGAAAAATTGGGGAAGATTAGGATTAATAGCTTACTAGAGAGACAATTGGCAGATCGGGCAGGGCTTTTCGACCTTCTAAAAATAATAGCTCGATCATAAAAGCGAAGCCAACCAGATTTCCACCCGCTTGTTCGATCAGTTTGGCAGTAGCCGCCGCCGTACCACCTGTAGCAATCACATCATCCACAATCAAAACTTTACTGCCAGCAGGAATAGCATCTTGGTGCATTTCTAGTTTATCTGTGCCGTATTCCAAAGCATACTCGATCGAATGTACAGCAGTAGGAAGTTTCCCAGGTTTACGCACAGGCACAAAGCCACAACCAAGCTTAAACGCCACAGGTGCGCCCGTGATGAAGCCGCGTGACTCAATGCCGACAACATAATCAATTTCGGCATTAGTAAAAGGTAAGCTCAGACCGTTAATAATTGCTTGGAATCCTTGGGGATCGGCTAAGACAGGCGTAATATCGCGGAAAATAATCCCTGGCTGTGGAAAATCATGCACATCACGGATCAGAGTTTTAAAGTCCATAGGAAGTTCAAATAGGTTAGAACAATTATCAATGACCAACGACCAATTACCAATTACCAATTACCAACGACCAATTACCAATTACCAACGACCAATTACCAATTACCAACGACCAATTACCAATTACCAATTACCAATTACCAAATCAAATTTAACAAAATCAGTATGGCAGCTATCAGACTGAGATTTCTCTGACTAGCGGCGTGATCTCGCCCATGGCTTTTCCTTCGGTACGGTTGGATATTCAGCGTTTACTAATCTAATCGGTTGGAGATCGCTAACTCTGCTTCGATCGAAACCATAGGGCTTTAACTAAACGAATTCGATCGTAGTCGTGTCTCTCTTGTAAATGGTCGAACACATTTCGGAGTGATTCTGCGCCGACAGTTTCGATCGCTTTGATAATCTCTTCTTGATGCTCTGGTGAGATGATGCGGGTAATCTCAAGCTGATGACCAAGTTCGATCGATTGTGCGAGGTGCGACCAGACTGTTGATGGTTTTAGTTCTCGCTGTTGGGCAATTTCAGAGATGTTTAAACCTTGCTCGAATAGTTCTAAGGTTTGAAGCTGAGTTTTAGATTGGTTCTGAGAGCTTGATTTTTTGCTAGAGTCTGGGTGATCTTGTTGATAAGACTGGATTGCGGCGATAAACTGCTCACTGTACTGAGTCAACTTTCGATCTCCCACGCCTGAAAGTTGCCGAAATGCTTCTAGGGTAACGGGTTGCTGCTGCGCCATTAGCTTGAGCGTGGAGTCAGAGAAAATCACATAAGGCGCGACAGATTGCTGATTTGCGATTTGTTTCCGTAGCGATCGCAACTGGTCAAATAACGCCTCTACCGTATCTCGACGCGAATTATCTTGACTATCACTTCGATCGACTTGAACCTTTGTCGGCACAGCAATATTAACTACACGCTTCGATCGTAAGATCTCCCAACTCAGATCGTTAAGTTTGAGTTGACCATAACCATCTGTCGTTTGCGCCAGCAAGCCTTGATGCAGCATCGATCGACCCAGTATTTTCCACTCATCAGCCGTTTTGTTTTTACCAATTCCATAAGTTGAGAGCTTCTCATGTCCATATTGTTGGATCTTCTCTTTTTTGGCACCTCTCAATACATCAATAATATACGCCATGCCAAATCTTTCATTGGTGCGAGCGATACAAGAGAGAAATTTTTGCGCTTCAACTGTCCAGTCCTGCAAGGGTTTGGGATTACGGCAGTTATCGCAGTTGCCACAATTACCAGTGAACGTTTCACCAAAATAGCGCAATTGGATCGTGCGCCGACATTCCGTACCCTCGGCATAGTCCACGACCTGACGCAGTTGCTGATGCGCGATCCGTTGCTCCTCTTCTAATCGATCGCCAGTTTGCGGATCGACTTTTTGCTCGATCAAATATTTCAATCGCTCGATATCCTGATATCCCAAAAATAAAGCACAGTGAGATGGTTCATCATCACGTCCTGCTCTACCTGATTCCTGATAGTATCCTTCGATATTGCGGGGCAAATCGTAGTGAATCACAAACCGCACATCAGGTTTATTAATACCCATGCCAAAGGCAATCGTGGCGACCATAATCCTCGCATCATCGCGAATCCAGCGATTTTGATTAGCTTCTCGCTCCTTGCTATTCATCCCACCATGATAGGGAATTGCGATAATCCCATCTTTTTGTAAACTTTCGGCAATCTGCTCGACACTCTTACGGCTAAAACAATAGATAATCCCCGCACCTGGATTGCGCTGAATTTGACGTAATAGCTCGGCATAGGATTGCTGCTTTCCTTGCTTGGCAATCACCTCATAATAGAGATTGGGGCGATTGAAACTAGCAATGTGAATCATCGGTTGCCGCAGTTCCAATTGGGTGAGAATGTCTTGCCTAACTCGTTCTGTCGCTGTTGCGGTCAATGCCATGATCGACACTTGGGGATAGCGAGATCGTAACTGTTTGAGCTGGCGATAATCGGGGCGAAAGTCATGTCCCCATTCCGATACACAGTGAGCCTCATCCACAGCAACGCCTGATATGCCAATTTGAGCATTGACTCGATCGAGGAAAGTCAAAAAATTTGGGTTAAACAAGCTTTCGGGGGCGACATATAGCAATTTAATCGTGCCTGCAAGGATTCGATCGATCCGCTCTTGCCGTTCAATTTCGCTCAAGCTGCTATTCAGAAATGTCGCACCAATGCCATTTAGTTCGAGCGCGGCGACTTGATCTTGCATCAGGGCGATCAATGGCGATATCACCAGAGTAAGCCCCGATTTGAGCAAGGCTGGGAGCTGAAAGCAGAGAGATTTCCCGCCCCCAGTCGGCATAATAATCAGGGCATCACGGTTAGCGAGAGCTGCCTCGACAATCTGGTCTTGCCCCACCCGAAAACTGTCGTAGCCAAAATATTGTTTAAGGGCTTGTTGGGGTGAAAGCATGGCAATTGTGTAGAAATGTATAGAAATAACAGTAAGATCGAACGTGTAGTCTACAAAAATAATATAACCGCGTGCAGTCAAAAACTTTTGAGTTAAACGATTCTCATGTAGAGAAAACACCTAACTTTAAATCTCAAGATGTAACTCAGGATAGGGAGTTACCTTTCACTCTTCAAGATCTAAAAGCTGCGATCCCACCTGAATGTTTTCAACCAGTTCTATGGAAATCAGTTTTTTATCTAGTTCGCGATCTCTGTGTAATTGGGTTGCTTTATTCGATCGCCAGCTATCTCGATTCTTGGTATTTCTGGCCGATATTTTGGTTGATGCAGGGGACGATGTTCTGGGCGTTATTTGTGGTTGGTCATGACTGTGGTCATCAATCTTTTTCTAAAAGCAAAAAGCTGAATGATTTGATTGGGCATTTTTGTCACACCTTAATCCTTGTGCCCTATCATGGATGGCGGATCAGTCATCGCACCCACCATCAAAACACGGGCAACATCGATACAGACGAAAGTTGGTATCCTGTAACCGAATCCAAGTATCGCATCATGCCTTGGTATGAGAAGCTATTTCGGTTTAACGTATTGCTTATAGCTTATCCAATCTATCTATTCCGCCGTACTCCCGGTAAGGCTGGATCTCATTTCTTACCAAGTAGCCCGATCTTCCGTCCAGCCGAAAAATGGGATGTGATTACCAGTACGGTGTTGTGTACGATCATGATTGGTTTACTGGCAGTTCTGTCTTTTCAATTTGGCGCATTATGGTTGCTGAAATACTATCTCGGCCCATACGTTGTGTTTGTGATCTGGCTCGACCTAGTCACATTTATGCATCATACCGAACCAACTATTCCTTGGTATCGCGGTCAGGATTGGTATTTTCTTAAGGGGGCACTTTCAACGATCGATCGGGATTATGGCTTCATTAACAATATCCATCATGATATTGGTACGCATGTCGTCCATCATATGTTTCTCAATATGCCTCACTACAATTTGTTGAAGGCAACGGAGGCAATTAAGCCAATTTTAGGCAACTACTATCGCAAATCTAATCGATCGATTCTGTCGGGATTTCTCCACTCTTGTGCAACTTGTCACTTTGCTCCAGACACTGGCGGCAAGGTATATCACCGTTCTAAAGAGAGTTTGAGCTGAGTTTAACTATTCTCTGATCCAAAAAAAAATTGCACTGAATTTATGAGTTCAGTGCAATTTTTGTTTGAGAGTTATTTTGATGAACTGGCAAGATACTCACAAGCAGTGAATTCTCTAGGATTCACGATTAGAGCTTCTCAAGATATTTAAGTAAATCAGCCATTTCCTGAGGTTTGGGTTGAAACATCGGCATCGGCGGAGTTTCGCCACTCACCACCTGATGAATCATCTCAACTCTGGAGAGGCGACCAGAGACACTATGCAGACTGGGCCCAACTTTACCGCCTGCCCACTGACCGTGACAATCGGCGCAATTCATCACAAATATAGATCTGCCGTTAGCCGCATCACCCGTCAAACTTAGAACTGTCTGAGTGTAGGGGTCGATCTGTGGCTGCATTGCTAGTAATATCGCCACAATCGCACCAAAAATTAGCGCGGCGATCGAAATTGGACGAACCAGATTTGGACTTGGATCTTGACTTGTGCCCTTAACCTCGTCTGAAATCATATGATGGTGATTACCTGCCTGAGCAGATTCTTTAACCTGATCTTTCACGACATCAGTCAATATGTTATTTACCGAATTTAGTCCTTCATTACTCACAGCTAAACTCAATTAAGGATTAATAAGTGGATCTGAAATCTTAGAAAATTAAAAAAGAAGTATAAGAAACTTAATATTTCCAGTATATATTAACAAAATCTCGCTACTAATAGTTTTTGTTTATTTTAGAGACATCCTAAGACTTATAATCTAGGGCATATCTCTATTACATAAGGAACGATTTAAAGTATGGGAGGCAATGATCGCTTGCTACGGGCAGCGCGGGGTGAAGAATTAGATCGTCCGCCTGTCTGGATGATGCGGCAAGCAGGGCGTTACATGAAGGTGTATCGAGATCTACGGCAAAAGTACCCAACATTTCGCGAACGCTCGGAAGTTCCTGAGTTAGCCGCCGAGATTTCGCTCCAGCCATTTCGAGCCTTTAAGCCCGATGGTGTGATCATGTTTTCTGACATTCTCACGCCCTTACCTGGGGTGGGAATTGACTTCGATATTATTGAAAGTCGTGGCCCGATCATCGATCCACCGATTCGCAGCCAAGCCCAGATCGATGCGATTCACGAATTCGATCCTGAAGCCGCAGTACCTTTTATCAGGCAAATCCTCAAGACAATCAAGCATGAAGTCGCCGATCAGGCAACGATCTTAGGTTTTGTCGGTGCGCCTTGGACATTGGCAGCTTATGCGATCGAAGGTAAAAGCTCCAAAGATTATGCCGTGATCAAAGCTATGGCTTATTCTGAGCCGAAGATGTTACATAGCTTTTTGTTGAAACTAGCAGAGGCGATCGCGGTTTATGTGCGGTATCAGATCGACTGTGGCGCTCAGGTCGTGCAGATTTTCGATTCATGGGCGGGGCAGTTGTCACCTTCTGACTACGAAACGTTCGCGTTGCCCTACGAAAAGCTGATAGTCGATCGAGTCAAAGCCACACATCCCGATACACCCCTAATCCTCTACATCAACGGCAGTGCAGGCATTCTCGATCGATTACCCAAAACTGGAGTCGATGTGATCAGTCTGGACTGGACGGTAGATATGGCGGAAGCTCGCGATCGAATCGGACATCATATCGGTGTGCAGGGCAATCTCGATCCATGTGTGCTATTCGGCAAGCAGGAACACATTCGCGAACAGATCCACGCCGTGATTCAAAAAGCAGGCAAAAAAGGACACATTATGAATCTGGGTCATGGCATTCTTGCCACCACCCCAGAAGAAAATGCCCGTTTCTTCTTTGAGACTGTGAAGGACTATAAATACTAGGTAATGCCAAAAAGAGTTTTCATTACTGGTGCTAGTGGCTGTGTGGGGCATTATTTGGTCGAATCCTTATTGCAACACACAGACTACGAGCTGTTTTTACTGGTGCGGAATCGAGATAAGTTGAAGGTCGATCTGACTGTGCGCTCTGGCACAACCGTGATCGAAGGGGGGATGCAGGACATAGCGCAACTCAAGCCACTCTTGGCAACAATGAACTATGCAGTCAGTGCCGCCGCCGCGTGGGGCGGTACGGTTGAGGTGTTTGAAACTAATGTCTACAAAACTGTGGAATTATTTCAGTCGCTCGATCCGCAAGTTTGCGAACGTGCCATCTATTTTTCCACGGCCAGCATCCTCGACCAAAACAACCAATTACTCAAAGAGGCTGACACAATCGGGACGGATTATATTCGATCGAAATATGCGTGTTTGAGTCAACTAGAGAAACTGCCAATTCGAGATCGCCTGATTACCGTATTTCCGACCCTAGTATTTGGTGGGGATAAGACTGGCAAACCTTTTTCTCACCTGTCTTCAGGTTTAAAAGAAGTAGCGAGTTATATCAATCTAATTCGCTGGCTCAAAGGCGAAGGTAGCTTTCATTTTATTCACGGGGCGGACATTGCCCAGATTATTACGCATTTACTAACTGTCGATCGACCCTACGAACATTATCCCGCTAGATCGGTGATGGGGATGCCCAGACTAACAGTGAATCAAGCGATTGCTGATGCTTGTGAGTATTTACATAAGCGCGTTGGTTGGCAGATCAATCTCACGCCAGGGCTAGCTAACTTGATTATCAGGCTGTTTAATATTAAAGTCGCACCTTGGGATCGGTTTTGCATTCAGCAACGCCACTTTACTTATGATGTTGTAACTCCAGAAAACTTTGGTTTAGGATCGGCATATCCCGACCTAGCTAGCCTGTTAGCAGAGATCTAATCACATACGGATTGAATATCTATGGAAGCTTCTAAGAAACCGTCACCTACTATAGTCACGATCCGTTTAGCAGGCTATGGAATGCTTGCGCTAGTTTTGGTTGACTTTCTGAACCTGCTATTTCCATTTGAAATAACCAATCCAGTGTGGGGTGTTCAGGTAATTGGGGCTTTAGCCGAACGCACAGTCTTACCTTTACTGGGAATGATGCTGGTGTTTTACGGCGATCGAAGCTATCGCACAGATCGAGAATTTAAGATCCTCCGAGGTCTATCTTGGGTAACTATTGGACTAGCAACGATCTACGCCCTCGCAATTCCACTTTTAATCCTTAATACTGGTCAGGTTGATACGATTAATAATGCTCAAGCTCTACAGTCAGACCAACAGTTAGGTCAAATTCGCAAGTTAAAAGAGCAACTGAATGCCGCTACTTCTCCCGATCAGATCGGTAAACTATTTAGTAATGTTCCTCTAGTGGGGAATTTGGCTAACTCCGATCCGCAACAGCTCAAAGAAAATGCACTCAAAAAGATCGACGAAACCGAAAAAACTCTGAAGATGCAATCAGAGAGTTTCCGTGATAGTCAACGATTTGGATTGTATAAGAATGCGATTAGATGGACTTTTAGTTGTGGGATTGCGGCTTTTCTGTTTTTTAAGATCTGGCAAATCACCGCTTGGGTGAGAACATTTGACTATTAGATCTTCGATCGATCTGGTTGGGTCAAAATAATCGGCACAGCTTGGACGGGATCGCTGGTAAAAGCTCCTGGCGCATTTCTGGCTGGGCTTGTAGGAGAAGCATTTGGGATATAAGGAATCACTGTGATCGCCGACGGAAACTGCACGATCGAGATTTCTACCGAAGTCGGTCTAGGCGTGAAAACCAAAGGACTCGCAACGGTCGGAGTGATCGGTAATCCTGGGGCAGGACGAAGATCGTCGGCATTTCCCTTCGATGGCATAGCTCGTTGGATAGCTGGTCGAATGGGTTTTGCTGTAACTCGATCGATGATTACAGCGTTCACAGCAATACTAGTAAATGACAAAAACAAGATATTACAGATGAGTTGACGGCTGACATAAGACATAGCTTTATTCCACAATTACCCTGATCTCAGTATCGATCACCTGACTGACGATCTAGCTGGATCAACTCTGATATCTTCCGTAAGATTGCCTTGATGATCAATGAGTCGGTGATTGCAATTCAATATATTGTACCTTCATTAAACTGCCCAGCAAAGTCTTGAATTAATTCCCGAATACTATCGATTGAGTCATCCCGAATTTCCAACACAATCAGATACTTTTTAGAGTCTCTTACTGAGGCAGTACCATCATGTTTCAATTCCTTGTGTTCAACTACATGCCCTTCTCTGATGATTTCATAATCCGTATTGTTGTAAGTGCTTGCCAATGCGTTCATAAAAGAACTAGCATCATCTTGAGACTTAAACTCTGCATTAATCTGCTTGGTCATATAAACCTCTTGAATTTACTTTCGTATGACTGACAACTTTTCGGTATTAAGAACTAGAACCGAAATCGTCTTTTGGGTCTTCTATGATTTCGATTTCTAAAAGTTGTGAAAATCAACTCTTTAGGCATTCTTGTTTTTTTGATTAGAACAGCTTGATAGTCCGTTTCACCATCCTCAAGATATTGGGCATAGGCATCAATCACTGGATTATCTATAGTTAACAAAGATCCTGTTGCTTTTACCATGACTAATTCACCGATCCTTTACTTTTAGAGATTTTTAGTGCCATTGCTAAATCACTTGCAATAATTTCTACAATAGGTGAGTGTTTTAATTTATCAAATTGACTGGTTTTACTGCTGGTAATAATAAACACTCCCTGAGTAGTATCGTCTATTTTAATAGGTGATGCAATAACTGAACAGTAATAATCTTTATCTTCAGGGCGCACATTTTCAGGACGCACATTTTCTTGAACAAGGCTAATATCGTCAGAAAAAACTGTTTTACCAATTTGGAAACATTGACCTACATTTCCCTCCCCAATCGACCATTGACGGTTTTTTCTTTTTATATCTTCGTGGCAATCCCTGAAAGAGATCAATAACAAACTAGGATTATTAGGATCGACTAAGTAGACAGCAAAATTATATTTATCAGAATTATTTTGAAACCAAAATATAGCTTCTTTATTTTTTATCCAAGGAGTTAATATTTCTTTGAAAACTGGGCTAATTTTATAGCTTTTCCAAGTAGGTCTAAGCAAATAAAATAAGTTTATAGTAATTATTTCAAGAGCAATCTCATTGGTCTTTGAATACATTAGCAACTTTTCTCTGTCTTGCTCTAAAATATCCAGCCTTTGCTTCAATCCATCAAATTCTACAAGGACTTCAGGGAGTGGCGATTCCATTGCCAGTATTGCAAAGAGTAAAAAGGAATGAATTAGGATAATGATACAAAGCAAAACCCAATAACTATTAGAGGAAGAGTTAGTAGCAAAATTGACAACGATTGATTCTAATATGGGTAAGAAGAAACCAACAGTTAATTGTGAAATCTTAAGTAGATTTGTATGGGCTGAAAGCTGCTTTCTTAATGAGTCTAAAAAGTATGCCGATGCTTTAGGTAAACGCATATAGAAATTATATTAAAGGTATAGGAGTGTCACAAAATCAGAAGAATAGCGATCATCGGAATGATCAGCAATTCTGGGGCAGGACAGAAATTGTCGGCATTACCTTTTGGTTGCATAGCTGATTGAATGGATTGTGCTGTAACGCGATCTCTGATTATACAGGTCGACGAAAGACTCGTAAACGCCAAAAATAATCCAGTACGGATGAGATGACGGCTGACATGAAACATAGCTTTATTCCACATATACCCTCATATCAGTATCGGCTGACATTAGGTAAAAGGTAAAGTACTTTCTATTCTTAACTTGACTTAACTGCCCTGTGGATGCTCTTGCCATAGAGTTGAGGCTTCTCGAATACTTTTGAAATCGCCATTGCCCAGAATCAGATGATCGAGCATTGGCAAACTGAGAAAACTCGCAGCTTGGAGGAGTTGGCGGGTCAGATCGATATCTTCGGGGCTGGGTTCAGTATTGCCCGAAGGATGGTTGTGCGCCACGATCAGCTTTGTTGCTCCACTTTTGAGCACTTCTCGAAAAATATCGCGAGGATGGGCGATCGTTTCATTTGCTGTACCGATCGAAATGATCCGTTGCCCCATAATCCGATTGCGATTATCCAACATCAAAACTGCCAGCCGTTCTTGGGGTTGCCACATTAAATCTTGGCTCAGTGCCGCTACAGCGATCGACGGGTCAGTGATTTCAATTCGATCGCTCGGTCTAGAAAAGAACACCCGTTTACCCAATTCGATCGCCGCTAAGATCGTGGTCGCCTTCGCTGGGCCGACACCTGGGATCTGCATCAACTCTTGAGCGGAAATTCCTTGTAATGCGGCGAGTGGATCGCTGACATCTTGGCTCACCGTTTGCAAGATCAACTGTCCCAGTCCCACGGCGGAGAGCTTACCCGCACCCTGTCCCGTCCCTAACAAAATTGCCAATAATTCTGCTGTTGCCAAACCCCGTGATCCCTGCTCCAATAGCCTCTCACGAGGTCTTTCCGATACTGCCATGTCAGCAATTCGCAGAGAATAAGTCATATTTTTAAGTAGAGGCTCAAATCAACAGCTAGTTTAGGCTAAGGATTGATTATGATGGAATTAATCATGTTACGGAATCTTAATAAAAGCTACCATGCAGTTTGACTCCATCCCCGATGCGTTGAATGAACTTAAGTCAGGCCGTCTGATCGTCGTGGTTGACGATGAGAATCGCGAAAATGAAGGTGATTTAGTTGGTTCCGCCCAGTTTGCTACTCCTGATGCGATTAACTTTATGGCAACTCATGCTAGAGGTTTGATCTGTCTGGCGATGACAGGCGATCGACTAGACGAGCTGGAATTACCATTAATGGTCGATCGAAATACAGATGCCAACCAGACCGCCTTTACCGTCAGCATTGATGCCGCTAACACGACAACTGGGATTTCGGCTGAAGATCGATCGCGCACAATTCAAGCTGCCATTCATCCTGCAACCAAACCTAGCGATCTACTTCGTCCTGGGCATATTTTCCCCTTGCGCTCTCGCAGTGGCGGCGTGTTAAAGCGAGCGGGGCATACCGAAGCGGCGGTAGATTTAGCACATATGGCAGGGTTGTATCCTGCGGGCGTAATTTGCGAAATTCAAAACCAAAATGGCTCAATGGCACGCCTCCCAGAATTGCTGGAATATGCCAAGAAATTTAACCTCAAACTGATTAGCATTGCCGACTTGATCGGCTATCGTTTAAAGCATGAACGCTTTGTCGTGCGGGAATCGGTGGCAAAGCTGCCGACTCAGTTTGGCGATTTTAATATCTATGCCTATCGCAATACATTGGACAATTCTGAGCATGTGGCGATTGTCAAAGGTGATCCGAGCCAATTTGGTCAGCAAGAAATCATGGTACGTGTGCATTCAGAATGTCTGACTGGAGATGCACTTGGATCGTTACGCTGTGATTGTCGCGGTCAATTACAAAGTGCCTTAAAAATGATTGAATATGCTGGCTGTGGTGTTGTCGTATATCTGCGTCAAGAAGGACGAGGCATTGGTTTGATCAACAAACTCAAAGCCTATGCCCTCCAAGATTTGGGGCTAGATACAGTCGAAGCAAATGAGCGATTAGGCTTTGCGGCTGACTTACGCACCTATGGAGTTGGAGCGCAGATATTGCATGATCTGGGCGTTAAAAAAATGTGCCTGATCACAAATAATCCCCGCAAAATTGCAGGACTCAAGGGCTTTGGGATCGAAGTGGTGCGCCGCCGACCTTTGTTGATCGAAACCAACGAATATAACGAGCGTTACATGGAAACAAAAGCCAAAAAACTAGGGCATCTGCTATCGGTTAGCTCTTCCCACGACGGCGATCTCGCCATTCTAGAAAAGTAAGATAGCCAACACCACCAGTCACTGCCACTAGCAATGCGATCGCTGCCCAGAAAAAAAATCTAATAACTACTGTTTCTGACATCTGAATCCAGTGATTAATTTAATGACTTTTGCCGATTTATACAGCCGATTGGATCAGAGACCATTTCGTCCCCAAATCACAAAAGAGATCGAGAGCGTGAAAACGGCTAAAACTCCGACCCAACCCAATGTCAAAATATCCATACAATGCTCAGTTATTAACACTTGATAAAAATACTGCTTTTAATCATATTTCACTTTGCGGCCAGTTTCGCTCGATCGAGTAGCAAATTCTAGAATTCTGAACTAGCATGATGCCGTTGTGCAGTGAGAATGCTAAACTCGATCTACCGAAATGTTGGAGAGGTGGCAGAGCGGTTGAATGCGGCAGTCTCGAAAACTGTTATGGTGTGAGCCATCGGGGGTTCGAATCCCCCCCTCTCCGTTGATTCCCTATTTCACAAGTAGATTAAAAATAGTTGGTCAGCCAGAGCATGAACAAAATCTAGAAAAAAACTAGAAGAGAAACATATGTTAGAAAGGCGATTGCTTAAAATTCTTCTAGCAGATGATAATGCGATTAACCAAAAAGTGATCGACTTGATGCTGCAAAAATTGGGCTATTGTGCCGATATCGTCAGCAACGGATTGGAAGTGATAGAAGCATTACAACGCCAGACCTATGATGTTGTGTTAATGGATGTCCAGATGCCTCGGATGGATGGACTAGAAGCAACGAGACAAATTAGGCTAATGGAACAATCTTCAATTAATCGCGGATTAGTTCAAGATCTTGCCCCTCTAACAATCCCTGTAAGAATTATTGCGATAACTGCTGGTGCGATGATCGACGATCGAGAAAAATGTATTGCCGCAGGAATGGATGACTATTTAAGCAAACCAATTCTATTAGAAGATCTCAAGCAGGCATTAGCTCAGCGATCGGTAAACAGTAAGCAATTAGTTGAGCACCAAGCGTCTATAACCGATAACGCCACATCTACTTCTGAGGTTCTAGACCCAAAAGCTTTGCGAACTCTACGAGAAACGGCAGGAAATGATGCTGATGATTTTATGGCTGAGATGATCGATGTCTATATTGCTGATGTGCCCAAAAAGCTGAAAATTATCGAGCAGGCGATCGAAACTCTTGACATCAAAGAGCTTGGGAGAATATCACATTCTCTGAAGTCAAGTAGTGCAATATTTGGCGCGATATTTTTAGCGCAGCTTTGCCGAGAGCTAGAGACAATTGCCCTCTCAGGAGATGCTAGTCTAGAAGCAGAGTTTATGGCGGAATCCAGTGCGGCTTTCTTTACAGCATTAACAACAGAATTCGATCGAGTCCGATCTGCTCTGATTGTCGAACGCCAAAAGTTAGATAGCTAGGGTCACAAATAGGTCGCAAGTAAGGCATAAATAAAGCGCAAATATGAACAGAGTTGGAGAAGCGACAGATTTACCACTAGCTTTGATTGCCGATGATGATGAAGTCATACGGCGTTATTTGTGCCGCTCTATGCACCATGCTGGATATCGCACGATCGAAGCAAGTGATGGTGAGCAATGTCTGACTCTTTATACTGAACTACATCCTGATATTGTGTTGCTAGATGCGATCATGCCTGTGATGGATGGATTTACCTGTTGCGCTCGCATTCACACATTGCCTGAGCCGTATCATGCCCCTGTGTTGATGATTACAGGGCTTGACGATCGAGAATATGTCGATCGAGCTTTTGCGGCTGGGGCATCTGACTACGTGACAAAGCCGATTCATCTGGCGGTGCTAATTCAACGAGTGAGACGCTTAATTCAGCAATCTCGGCTCCGTCAAGAACTGGAGGTGTCAAACCAGACTTTAGAAAATCGAGTCCAAGAGCGCACCATAGAATTAGAAAACGCGATCGAGCAATTGCAAGTTGAAATTGATAAACGCAAACAAGCGGAGGAAGTAGTAACTCAGGCTCTAGAACGAGAAAGGGAACTCAGTGACCTCAAAACTAGGATAATCACGACGCTCTCGCATGAATTTCGCACCCCTTTATCGTCGATCTCGCTTTCATTTGACATCATCGAACAGCAATATTTAACGCTCGATCCAGATAAGCGATCGAAGCGTTTTATGCAAGTCAGAAATAATATCAAACGCATTACTCAAGTTCTGGATGATGCCTTAACAATCAGTAAAAATGAAGCTAGTGAGTTGTCATTTAATCCCACACCGATCGATTTAGCCGAGTTTTGCCATACCCTAGTCAAAGAATGGGAATCGCTCAAAAATCAAAACCAGCAAATTATGTTTAATCATAATTTCACTCAAAGCAAATGTCCCCGTTCTGTCTGGCTCGATTCTCAACTACTTCAGAAAATCTTTTTTCATCTTTTTATGAATGCTACACGCTTCTCACCTAATGGCGGAGAAGTGAAGCTGGAATTGAACTGTACAGAGACATCTGTGATCTTTCGGGTGAGCGATCGGGGTATTGGGATTCCGCTAGCGGAGCACAACCGTATTTTTGAAGAATTCTATCGAGCCAGTAATGCTAACACCATACCTGGTACACCCGGTGCGGGTCTGGGTCTAGCGATCGTCAAACAAGCGATCGATCTTCACGGCGCCTCGATCGCGATTGAAAGTCCAGCTAACGGTGGGGTAACATTTGTGATTTCATTCCCTCTAAATCCCGTGTTGAGGTATGCTGAAAACTAGTTGTGAGCTATTTGTAGTTGTAGGCGATTTTAACTGTGACTTACAAAATTGGGCTGCTAGGTTTAGGAACAGTGGGAACAGGTGTGGCAAACATCTTGCTTGACCCTGAAGGGCGGAATCCCCTGCTGCACGAAATTGAAATTAAGCAGGTGGGAGTTCGATCTCTTACAAAACCTCGATCGATTAAGTCTCTTGGTGATCGCGATCTGCCAGAAGATTATTGTACTGATGACCTGATGTCGATCGTCACCGACCCCGATATTGACATTGTTGTGGAAGTAATAGGCGGGATTGAGCCAGCGAGGAGTCTTGTACTCAAGGCAATCGCGCATGGCAAACACATCGTCACGGCGAACAAGGCTTTACTCGCACGGCATGGCGACGAGATTTTTACCGCCGCCAAGTCAACTGGTGTGTATGTGATGCTAGAAGCCTCTGTTGCTGGGGGCATCCCGATCGTCCAAGCTTTAAAACAGGCTTTAGGTGCAAATCGGATTACCTCACTCACAGGCATCATCAACGGTACGACGAACTATATCCTCACCCGAATGCACGAAGCAGGGGAAAGTTTTGAGAGTATTTTGGCAGACGCGCAGAAGCTGGGCTACGCTGAAGCTGACCCTACGGCGGATATTGATGGTTTTGATGCTGCCGATAAGATTGCAATTTTGGCGAGTCTGGCATTTGGCGATCGAATCAAGCTAGATCGCATTTACCGTGAAGGAATTCGCAACATTACTGGTACTGACATCAAAGCCGCCACCGAACTTGGATTTGTGATCAAGTTACTAGCAATTGCACGTCGTCCAGAAATTAGTCCAGAATCTAGCGAATCTCAGGAGTTAGACATTCGGGTTCACCCCACCCTAATTCCCAAGCATCATCCCCTCGCCAGTATCAACGGTGTCACCAATGCCGTCACGGTTTCAGGCGATCCGATTGGCGAAGTTGTATTTTCAGGGCCTGGGGCTGGCTCTGGAGCTACAGCAAGTGCCGTCGTTGCCGATATTCTTAGCGTCGTTGCCGCGCTCAAAGCTAGCCAGCAAAATCACCAAGATCACCCTAAAATTAACCAGCTCATGGGTTGTTCGCATCAACACTACGCCTCTGTGCAATCGATCGATAAAACGATCAATCAGTTCTATGTCAGATTTATTACCCGCAATCAGCCTGGCGTGATCGGTGATCTTGGTACTTGCTTCGGTAAACATTTGGTGAGCTTGGAGTCAGTATTGCAAAAGCCCAGTATGGAATCTTCGAGCGAAAATCTTGCCGAGGTCGTAATTGTGACCCAGAGAGTGATTGAAGGTAATTTTCAAGCAGCCTTGGCTGAAATTACCAAACTACCGTCGCTCTATAATATTCCGACCGTAATTCGGATTTTATAGGGCAAAAAATATTTTGTTTACAATCTTTAACATAAACCTGTAATATAGTTATTGACCACTGCTGTTGTGCTCCTGTTCTGGATTTATAACGCCCTGCCAAATCCAGGGTGCTGGATGGAATTTAGATGGAGCTGATGCAGACTACTTATTTTCTTTAGTCAGGAGCATTCATGCCCTCTTCTTTTCAATCTTTAGGCTTGTCTGAAGCCCGTATTCAGGTACTTACAGAACTAGGCTTTAACGAGCCAACTCCGATCCAAGCTCAAGCTATTCCACAACTGCTCGCAGGCAATGACATGCTAGGTCAAGCCCAGACTGGGACTGGCAAAACTGCGGCTTTTTCACTGCCAATTCTAGAGCGGATCGATACGACTCAAAACAAGCTTCAAGCTCTAATTCTCACACCTACTCGCGAATTGGCACTCCAAGTTAGCCAAGCAATTCGTGGTTTTAACCTTAAACCAGGCGCGAAGATCTTGACCGTTTATGGTGGTCAGTCGATCGAACGCCAAATTTCTCAGCTCCAACGTGGTGTCCACGTAGTTGTTGGTACACCAGGGCGTGTGATCGATCTGATGGATCGTCGCAACCTTAAGCTCGATGATATTTCTTGGTTCGTGCTTGATGAAGCCGATGAAATGTTGAACATGGGCTTTATCCAAGATGTTGAGAAAATTTTGGCAGCGACTCCGACCGAACGTCAAACTGCGTTCTTCTCGGCAACAATGCCAGCACCGATCAAACGCTTGGTCAAAAACTACTTGAAATCACCAGTGATGGTCAAGGTTGAGGCAGAAATGAGTGCCCCATCCATGATCAATCAACAAATTTATCTTGTTCCACGCCACCTCTCTAAAGAAGAAGCGTTGTTGCCGATTCTGGAGTTAGAGGCTCCAACTTCAGCGATTATCTTTGTGCGTACCAAAGATTCTGCTAGCCATCTCACCGATATCCTGCAATCGGCTGGGCATAGTGTCGATGAGTATCATGGCAACCTGACTCAAATTCAACGTGAAGGATTGCTGCGTCGCTTCCGTAACCAACAGGTGAAATGGGTGGTCGCTACCGATATTGCCGCACGGGGACTGGATATCGATAACCTCACCCATGTGATCAACCTCGATCTGCCTGATGATTTGGATCGTTATGTCCATCGTATCGGTCGCACAGGTCGCGCTGGTAAGACAGGTACGGCGATTACCCTGATCACTGCGAAAGAACGCTTTAAGGTGCGCCAACTGGAAAAGCAAGTTGGTCAGCCGTTTGAGTTGCTACAAATGCCCACAATTGGTCAAATCCAAGCCCAGAGAATCTCCCGTTTTACGGAGCAAATTCATCAGTCTTTGAGCGGGGAACGACTGGCTTCATTCCTGCCATTGGTGTCGCAATTGTCTGAAAATTATGACCCTCAAGCGATCGCTGCTGCGGCTTTACAGCTTGCTTACACCCACATCCAATCGGAAAAATCAGAGCAAGCTGCCCTGAACGTGCTCTCGAAGCAAGTTGACAAGAAGCCTACCTCTGATAAGCCTGTCAAACGCTTCCAAGACAACAGTTACAACGATCGAAATGACCGCAACGATCGAAATAGCGGTGGGCGACGTGGTAGCTACGAGCCTCGTCCCAAAACCAGCAGCCGATACGCAGAGTCTTCTGGCTCTAAAAATCCAGTCAAGAAGTAAGTCACACAGTTGATTTGCGATCTTGAGATCTAAGACTTGCAGCTCAGTGCTTTAACGGCATTGGGCTGTTTTTTTGATTGGATGGTGTCGGCAGTTGATGCTACGATCCAGCCGTAATTCACGATCCAAACCTAAATGAGTAACGAAGTAATTCCATCAGTGCTGCTAAAAAATCGTCTGCAATACAGTGGTCGAAAATACACCTACCGCGTCGATCGACTCCGATTACCCAATGGCGTTGAAGGCGAGTATGAATACATCCGTCATCCAGGTGCGGGTTTGGCTGTTCCAATCACGGTGGATGGCAAATTTATTCTAGTTAAACAATATCGGTTTGCGATCGAAAGATATCTCTTAGAATTTCCTGCTGGCACTTTGGAGGTAGATGAGATCCCTGAAATCACAATCAAACGCGAACTCGAAGAAGAAACAGGCTATCGCGCCCACAGTTGGCAAAAATTAGGTGAATTCTTTATCTGTCCTGGCTATTCTGATGAGATCATCCATGCCTATCTAGCACGAGATCTTGAAGAGTTAGCGAATCCTCCCGCTCAAGACGACGATGAAGAGATCTCTTTAGTTATGCTCGATCGAGCCGAAATTGAATCTCTAATCAGATCGGGCAAAGCCTCCACCAGCCTCGATGCCAAGTCGATTACCGCGTTCCATTTAGCTTTACCATATCTCTAAGGTAGCTCTAGAGAAATCTGTCCTAACTTACCTTTGCGAAAGTCTTGGAGGATAGAGCGGGCAGCACGTTCGCTGTCACCATTAAACTTTTTCTCGGATACTTCAATAATGTAATCCATCCCAGATTCATGATCGAACACAAGTCCGTATCGATCGATCAGTCTCACACCCAAATCATCAAACTGTTCGATCGCCGCCGCCGCCACCACCAGATTATCGTAAGCAGCACCGCCAATATCATCACAAATCGCCAATTTAAGCGCAGCAGATTGATCGTTCATCAGAGGTGGCAAAATCCCTGGCGTGTCGAGTAACTCAATCTGATCGGAAATCCGAATCCAACGTAACTGTCTGGTCACACCTGGACGATTAGAACTCTCCGCCGCCCGTTTTTTGAGCAACCGATTGATCAGAGCAGACTTGCCCACATTGGGAAAACCGATCACCACTGCACGCACAGGGCGCGGCAACATTCCTCTGCTATGTCGTCGGGCATTGACTTGTTCTCCTGCAACCTGAGCCGCTTTTAGCAATGACTGAGTTCCTTGACCAGCCTGAGCATCAGTGAAATATATTGTCTGATCCTGTTGCTTGAACCACCTTTTCCATTGGGCTTGGACATCAGGTGAAATCGCGTCAACCCGATTCATCACTAACAAATGAGATTTCCCCTCAACCCAAGTGGCGATTTTAGGATGACTGCTAGCAAATGGAATCCGAGCATCCCGTACCTCCAATACGACATCCACCCGCTTGAGCTGTTCGCGTAGAGCTTTTTCCGCTTTGGCAATGTGACCTGGATACCAACTGATGAGGGGTGCCATATTTCGGAAATGAATAAGTAGGGAATATTTATAGGCTTGAAGCTTGAGTGTAGGTTAAATCGGAGCTGAATAGGGTGTAAAGTATGAATACTCACTCACAAAAGTTTATAATTAGTCAAGCTTTAATAAAAATCTTTTTAAAACTTAATTATGTCCACTAGCAAATTTCAGCCTAGAAAATTTAAAAACTTTATTTCATATGCGATTAATTTTCTGCTCTGTGCCTTAGTCACTTTGAGTGTTACGTTCAGCCATGCCGCTCCTGCTCTGGCGATCGATGCCCCAGAACTTCTACCTCAAGAGCAAACAAACGTGATCGACTTGGGAAAATTTCTCTCTGGCCCCGAAAAAATTAAGCTCGATCGAGATTTAACTAGCTTTGAGAAAAAAACTGGCTGGAAATTACGTATTCTGACTCAAGTCGATGCTACACCTGGTAGAGCTGTCAAAAAATATTGGGGTTTAAACGAGCGCAGCGTTTTGTTAGTGGCTGATTCACGCGATCGAAACATTCTTAACTTCAATGTCGGTGATGATGTCTACAGTCTCTTACCACGCGGATTTTGGATCGAACTCCAGTCGCGCTATGGCAATCAGTTCTTTGTGCGCGATCGAGGTCAAGATCGGGCAATTTTGTCCTCAGTTGACGCGATTGTCACCTGTCTAGAACAAGATGGTTGTGCCGTTGTACCTGGTTTACCGCAAGAGCAATGGGTCTTAACACTGATTACCTCGCTCGTTGGTGGCATCATCTTTGGTTTTGCTGGACACCCTCGCCGTGAAGGTGAATTTTTCGCTTGGCGATGGGCTTTGGTGTTGGCTCCACTCTGGGGAATGCTATTTCTCGTTTTTGGGATTGGGCCTGTGGTGATGCGCACGGGAGATATTCTGCCCATTATTCGTAACGTTGCTGGGTTTACTGGTGGCGCAATTATCGCCTACCTTATCCCTTCGCCTAAACGCTCAACTTCAATTCCTGAAGCTAGGCCCTAAGCTCATTAGATCGTGAGGAATCTAAATCAATGGCTTACAGTAATTTCACGTTGGATTCGGTGCAATCAACCTTTGGGCTAGCGATCGATGAACATCGCGATCTGTTTGCGGATGTCGAAAAAGTCCAACCATCAGCATATTTGACGATGGGGTTGGCAGAGAATGTGGAATTGGCGACGATGATCGGGACAGAAAAAGCGCGTTCAGAATTTGCGATCGCTCCAGTTTTGGCAGAAGTGAGAAGGCAAACGGGTTTTCAGGTGTCGCTGTTTTCTGGGACGGAGTTTAATGTCGATCTTGAGCAAGGTTTAGGGGGATTTTGCGATTTTATTTTGAGTGCCGCTAAAGAGCAATTATTTATTAGTGCGCCTGTGGCGATCGTGGTTGAGGCGAAACGGGAAGATATTATTGCGGGAATTGGTCAATGTGTAGCAGTAATGTTGGCAGCACAGATCTTCAATCAAAGGAAGTGCAATCAACTACCTGTGATTTATGGAGCGGTTACAAGTGGGACAAATTGGCGTTTTTTAATCCTAGAAGATCGATTGGTCAGAATTGATTTGACGGAGTATTACCAAGAAATTGGGTCTAAAGCCCCGCCGTTCTAGGGCGGCTTTTTCTTCGCATCCTGCAATACTCATAGCCAAC
>ENA-ORBV01001734-ORBV01001734.1-microbial-mat-metagenome-genome-assembly--contig:-NODE-1734-length-47817-cov-14.216108_pt1 | contig 47817 bp, 37 predicted proteins | sample MGYA00237777_ERZ505514 | MGnify/ENA primary metagenome ERZ505514 (study PRJEB26160, sample SAMN06269048) | microbial mat metagenome | isolation source: Oligotrophic lake microbial mat | place... | reverse complement strand
CCGCCTGCGCGTGCAGGCGGCGCAGCACGGGCGTTCGATGGAGGATGAGGCGCGCGACATCCTGCGTACTGCGCTTTCCATCGAACCAGCCACCGGCGCATCGTTGTTTGCGGCTATTCGTGCCATCGTCGAGCCGATCGGTGGGGCAGAGCTGGACCTGCCGCCGCGTGAGGCAGGGCGTGAGCCGCCAGATTTCAGCGGTCCCGAATACGATCGACCGGAACACGAGGAATGATCGTCCTCGACACGAATGTCATCTCGGAACTGTTCAAGCCGACTCCGGATTCGGGCGTCGTGGATTGGTTGGCGAAGCAGCCACCTGCCTCACTTTTCACCACGACGATCACCCGCGGCGAGCTGTTTTACGGTGCCCAGCGAATGCCGGAGGGAAAACGCAAAGACATCCTGCTGCGCGGATTGACGAAGCTGTTCGACCTGCAACTGTCGGGCCGCGTGCTCGACTACGACAGCGATGCCGCCGATGCCTACGCCCAGATTGCCGCCGCACGTCGCGCGCAAGGGAAGGTGGGCAGTCCCTTTGACACCATGATCGCCGGCACAGCGCGTTCTCGTGGGGCGGACCTCGCCACACGCAACGTCAAGGATTTTGCCGATTGCGGGATTGTGGTGATCGATCCCTGGCAGACCTGAGCCTCGACGATTGCCCGCGAACGACGGCTATGCCTTGTTGAAACCCAACCATGGGTGCCACTGCCAACCCTGAGTGCTCTCTGGCACTTCAACAGTGGCGAGTTTCCTAGCCGCATCGCGCAGCGGAAGGTCGAAGAATTCGGCCTGATCGGCCAGCAAATTCATCAGGTCGAAGTTGCCCCATCGGCTGGCGCGCGGACTGAGTGCCAATTCGAGCGGGTGACAGCGATGCTGCTCTGGGATTGGTTCGTATGGTTCCCTGCCGCCGCTTTCTTCGATGCGGTGCCACTGCGGATTCTCGCCTTCGTCATCCGGAAGGAACACCAAAGTTTCGCTGCGTTGCGGATCGTCGCGAAATGGTTGTTGCTGTGGCAATAAGCCTGTGAGGGCAGCGTTTGGATGAAGCCATGAAACGGCGGCTTCGTCGCGCTCAATTGCGTCGAAATCGGGTTGCAGTGATTTCGGCAGCTGCTCGCGCGGCAACATGCAAGCTGCAATGCGTGCTTGCTCTAGATCGACCCAGCGCTTGGTCGGCTCCCAGCTTCCCGTCTCGCGTGGGCTGATACGTGGCAAGGCGGTAAGTACGGCGAATTCACTCGACTCCAACACACTTCCCAAGCGTCGCTTGGGAAGCAGTCGAAACGTCTTGCTTGCCTTCTCGAAGCCAGGCCGAAGGTAAATCGCCGCAGGTTTGCCTTGCTCCAGCGTGTTCTTGAAGTAGTTGAGGTTGGTGTCGAAGATCAACACGTTCGGCTTGTCGCTTACCCTGCATCGATGCCGCTGCACGCGCCCTGCCAACTGGATCAACGCACGCATCGATGAGGGTTCAGCGACAGCCCAGTCCGCATCCCAGTCGCGCCCCACTTCGCACACCGGCGAGGCGAGCACAACAAACAGTTGATTGGATTCGGGATTTTCGTCGAGCGCGGTGCGGATGGCAGGCAGGCGATACACCGATTGACCGCCGTCGTCGCGCCGATTGAACGTCGCATCAAGCTGATGCTCGATGGCCGAACGCAGCACCGACGGAAAGCGCGAGTGATAGACACACAAGTGGATTCGCGTGTCATCGCGCAAGTCACTGGCGATCAGGTGTTTGGCCACTTCAAACAAGGGGCCGATGTTAGCCATGCGTACGATGCCGAAGCTGACTCGTTTACCGCTAACCGGATCGCTTTCAGCGTGGTCGTCATGCAGGCGAAGGCAGGCCTTCTGCACTTCGCCAGCGAATTCGGCATGCCGCTGCGACTCGGTCGAGCCTTTGCCGATGTTGAGCGGCCACAACGAGCCTCGACGCAACGGCTCTGCCTGGGTGAGCCTTCCAGCGCGCTTTGCGACAAACATACTGTGATGTGTCGCGAACGAATTCGCGTCCTTGCACGTCGTGGAGTGCGCGCCGAACTCGTCCGTCCACAGGCAGGGAATTTCGGGCTGATCTGCAGGCACTCCGCCATCAGCACCACGATTGCGCCGGTAATGTTTGCGTCCCGCGCGGTAGGCCATGAACATGCCTTGCACCAGTGACGGCGGCAGAGTGGCTGATGAGAGCACGACGCGCGTGCCCAACAGGCCCGCCCAGTGCACCAGACGCGTCAATGCGGGCAGGTCGTCGAGATCGTAGTCGTCGAGTTCGTCCAGGATCAGATCGGCGCTCATCAGCCTGAGCATTGGCGCGATCTGCCGGCCAGCGCGCAGCGATTCGGTTGCCGGAACCAGGTGATCGACGGTGCAGACCAACATAGGTGCGGAAATGAGATTGCGGATTTCGACGTCGCGCAACGCACGCGACAACATGGGGTGATTGGCCGTGTTGCCTTCGTAGTAAACGTGAGTGTCCTCGTCGATCAGCTTCTGCGTCGAGGCCGAACCGCTGGCTTCAGCTTGCTGTTCGTAATACGCGAACAGCAGCCGACTGGCCGAGCCACCAACGCGAACGGCAAGCTCGTCATCGCTCAAATGTAGATCGTCCCGGTAAACGCGACCGGTTTGCTGGGTGAGCGTGCGCAGACCCAGCGCGTACGTGGCACGCAGGCCCATTTGAGGGTCCGCCAGCGCGTAGAGAATGCGTGCATTGGCGAGCGTCTTGCCGCATCCAGTGGAGGCCATATTGACCACGAACGCGCCATGCTCGCGAGCGACTTCGCGCAACGAGGTGGCGGCATCAGTGGCTTTGTCCTGCCATGCGAATTTCCCAGCGCCGCTGCGCTTGCGCAGTCCGGGATGATTGCCGAGGCGTGGAAGATGGCGTTCGAATCCAGGCAGTGCGCTCACGATCAATCCAGCATCGCGCGCCACCCCAAGCAAGTGCTCGTCGAGCGGCTGCTTGAGGCTGCCATCTTTGTCGGTGTTGGCGTAAAGCGTGGTGTTGCCGTCACCTGTGACACGTTGCGGCGAAGCCTTCGGCAGGCTGGAATAGTGGTGATCGGCTAGCATGAGGCTCAGTCTTGCCAGATGCATGACGTAGGGATTACTGAGCCAATCGCCGCGAGTGTCGCGTCGGCGAAGTTCGATCAGGCCGGTTGCGAGACGAGCGGCTTGCTTGCGCCATTTGGGTTCGACAACGGGCAGCACGCCGGCAAGGTTCCAAAAAGGTTTGACCTGCTCGTGAGAGGCCGGTTGGAGCAACTCATTCCAGTTGTGCGCGACTTGCGCCAGCGGAAATTCCAGCCACGCTGATTTGAAATTGCGCGCCCGCTTTCCCAACCAATCCTGACCGCCTTGTTCCTTTTCGACCGGAACGACCGGAAGCCTGTGATGCGTAACCACCAGCCACGCCACGGCGGCCGCCAACGGCGCTCGTTGCGTCAATTCCTTGAACGGACACACGCTGATTCCAACGTCAAGCCCGTCACGCTGATACCGACCTTCGGCAATCCAGTGTTGCTCATCGAAGCTGTCTGCATCGGACAGTCGTCGCAGCCAGCCGTCGTCGTTATCGTCGCCGACAAACGCCAGGAACAGACGTAGCGAAACCCACTCGTGGCGATACAGGTTTTTCTCCAAAAACCTCCCTTGCAAGCGACTCTGAAACGCAACGCTGGCCTTGCCGAGGTCGTGCAGGAGTCCAGCGAGCTGGGCTAGCAGACGGATATCCTGAGCCGTATGCCAATCGTTTTCGTCTTCCCGCCGCAGCACGTTGCGCTGGGTGGTGTTGGTGGGTACGGCACCTTCGGCGTTGAATCGGCGGGCGTCACCAACGATCCAAAGCAGTTCGGAATGGTCACGGCCGCGAATCCAGTGGCAGGCGACGGCGGTATTTTTGCGGGCGGTCTTGCGCAGCAGCTTTCGCAGGGTGTCGAGGCCGGCTTGAGTGATGGGTGTTTGCCACGTTCGGTCGCCCCGGCGTTCGGCAAACTGGTCGAGAATGCGGCGGGATTCGCTGAGCGCGCGCTTGTCGCATTGCGAAATCAGCAAAACGTTCACGCAGGTTTGCCCCTTGCCCCGCTGATCACCTTGGCGGAAGTTTCCAAGGCGATGGCTTTAATACTGTCGATCATAAAGTCGAGAGACTCGCTGCGGGTCAGTGCTTCAATGCAGTTACGACGGAACTGCTGCTCGTCGTCGCCGCGCATAGCGGAGAGAAAAGCCTGCGGCAGGATGCTGGCGTCCTTGACCAGGTCGGCTACGTCGAAGACCAATCCGCCCCGGCGAGTCTTGCCGTGCAGCACCGCCAAGCCGTGCGGCAGGCCCAGCACCCACGTCGCGGTGGCACCCAGCCCATACGCAAGGTAGTTGCCGTGGTCGAGAAAGCGGTTGGCCGGGTCGCCGCCGCTGCCGCGCTTGGCGCGGGTGAAGTCACCGTAGCCAACCGCATCGACGGCGAGCTTGAATAGCGCCTTGGTGAGACGAGCCTCTTCGGTCAACAAAGCGGTGGTGTCTTCCGCCAATGCAACTTGGCGCAGGCTGCGCTGCGCCAGTTCCTCGATTCGTCCTGCGTTGCAGGCAAAACCACTCTCGCGCAGATTGCGCTGCGTCCATTGCCCAAGTAAGCGCTCAATCCGCGCACGCTGAAAGGCCTTTGCCGCACAGAGCCGCAAGTCATCGTCGAACCAGAACTTCACCCATGCTTGAAGAAATTCGGTAGGCCGGTACTCGCTTTGCGGCGACAGCCAAGCCACTTCCACTTCCACTTCGTTGGCACTAAACAGCGGCGTGCCACCACCGCCGCAGAAGCCTACCAATACGCCTGCTTTGGCCAGCTCACGCATGGCGGCTTGGGTGATTGAGGTTCCGCCACCCAGCAGAAGCGTGGTGGTGTTGGCAATCGGGATGTTCCAGTACGCCGAGCGCTTGCCTTCATCAGTGACGTACTCGACCCGCCCGCCATTCACTAGGACGCGGCAACGCTCCAAAAAGTAGATGTTGGCGCGCTTGCTGTGCAGAATCGACTTGAGATCGCTGTTGGCGATGTCATGCACGTCAGCCTCCCAATCAAGATTTGCGCAGAACAAACTTTGACCGGCATGCGGCTATATCGCAATGCCGCAGCTTTTGCGTATCGGCGCGTTCGATGGAGGTGCGCAGGTCCGGCGCGATGCGCTGCGCTTATTTCGCCCTGCCGCGCTCGATGCTCAACTCAACCCCAACTTCTCCATCCCTGTCCGTCCGCTGGCGGCTGAAATCATCCCCAGCACGCGGGCGGGTTCGGCGTCCAGCATGTCCCAGGTAAAGCGCCACACCCAGTTGTGCCCATTCATGGTGCCGGGTGTGTTCATGCGGTGGCTGGCGGGTAGGCCGAGCACGTCTTGTAGCGGGAATACGGCGACGTTGGCTACCGAGTTGCAGCAGGCGCGAATCATCGCCCAGTGGATGTCGTGCTCACCGGCGGCCAGATAGGTGCCGGCGTAGGTGCGCTCGCGTGCGCTGGCGGTGTCCCACCAGCCGCGCACGGTGTCGTTGTCGTGGGTGCCGGTATAGGCGACGAAGTTGGTGCTCCAGTTGTGCGGCAGAAACTCGTCGTTGGCATCCGAGCCGAATCCAAATTGGAGGATTTTCATACCGGGGAAATCGAAGCCATCGCGCAGCTCGACCACGTCCGGCGTGATCAGCCCCAAGTCTTCCGCGACGATGGGTAGCTCACCGAGTTGGCGGGCGATGGCATCGAACAAGGCACGACCGGGGCCGGGCATCCACACGCCGTCCTCGGCGGTGGGGCAACTGGCAGGAATCTCGTAATAGGCGGCAAAACCACGGAAATGATCGATGCGAAACACGTCGACCTGATGAAGGGCGCGACGCAACCGCGCCGCCCACCACGCATAGTCTTCCGCCGCCATTTTGTCCCAGCGATACAGCGGGTTGCCCCAGCGCTGGCCGGTCGGTGCCATCGAATCCGGTGGACACCCAGCGACCACGGTGGGTTGGCAATCAGCGTCAAGAAAGTACAGATCGGGCCGCGCCCAACAGTCCGCGCTGTGATGGGCGATGAAGATGGGCAAGTCGCCCATGATCGCCACGCCGCGCGCGTTGGCGTACTGCTTCAGCGCCACCGCCTGGGTGTCGAAACACCACTGCACGAAGGACCAGAATCGAATCTCCCCCGCGTGCTGCAGTCGCGCTGCTTGCAACGCCGATGGCCTGCGATCACGCAAGTCAGCCGACCATTGCCACCAGGGTTTGCCCGCATGCGCCGTCTCCAGGGCCATGAACAGCGCGTAGTCATCCAGCCATTCGGATTGTTCGGCGCACCAGTCCGCGAACTCGGCGAGCGCGCTGGCATCTGCCTGTCGCCGAAACCCCGCTTCGGCAAGCCGCAGTTGTGCCAACCGCCACGGCTCAACATGGTAGAAATCGGCACGTTGGCGGGTGAATCCGCGCTGGGGCAGCTCTGGCGTGGACAACCAACCTGCAGCTACCAAGGGCTCCAAAGCCACCATGAGAGGGCTTCCCGCAAATGCCGATACGCTTTGATACGGCGAGTTGCCCGGCCCAATCGGATTGGTCGGCAGCCATTGCCAAATGCGCTGTCCGGCGGTCGCCAGCCAATCGGCGAACCGGTAGGCGTCCGGACCAAAGTCGCCAATGCCATGCGGGCCAGGCAGCGAGGTGAGGTGCAGCAAAACGCCGGCACTGCGCTGGTGGAGGTCAATCATGATCTAGCCCGCATGTTCAAGGAACTCATAAAAATGGCTCAGCGATTGGAATGCTGCGCAACAGCAGCAAGGAGCGGGCGGGAACAAGCAAGCTCTGATTTAGCGGCGGCGAATCCAAAGCAATGGCCGCACTGCTATCAAGCAGCAGCTGCCAATCTCCCGACGTCAGTCCAATGCGGACGGGATGCGCCTCGGGATTGAAGATCAACAGCAGATGCGGCTCTGCGTGATCGGGCGCGAATAGCTGGCAGGCAAAGGCCAGTTGGCTGCTCTCGTTCCAGTCTTGAACATGCATTGGCGCGCCACTCGGGCTTAGCCAGAGAATGCTCGCTTCGCCTGCTCTGCCGGGGTGATTGGCGAACCAACGGTCGTGGTGCAGGAGGGGCTCGGAACGGCGCAGCCGCAGCAGCTCGGACACCAGTCGCACGGTGTCGGGTTCGGCGGTTTCCCAATCGATCCATCCCAGCGGACTGTCTTGGCAGTAGGCGTTGTTGTTGCCGTCCTGACTGTTGCCGAGTTCGTCGCCGGCGTACAACATCGGCGTGCCTTGGGCCAGCAGCACCGTGGCCAGCAGCGCGCGGCGTACGCGGCGGCGCGCATCGACAATCAGAGGGTCGGCGCTGGCGCCTTCAAAGCCAAAGTTGGCGCAAATCTCGTTGTCACGACCGTCGCGATTCTGCTCGCCGTTGAAGTGGTTGTGCTTGCCCGAATAGCTGACCACATCGGCCAAGGTAAAGCCGTCGTGGGAACTCACAAAATTGATGCTGGCACCGGGGCGGCGACGGCCGTGATGGAATAGATCGCTGGATGCCGTAAAGCGGCGGGCGAACTCGCCGCGAGTAACCCCGCGTTGCAGCCAGAAGCTGCGCGCAGCGTCGCGGAAACGGTCGTTCCAATCCAGAAATCCGGCCGGAAAGCGCCCGGCTTGATAGCCATCGGGTCCACCATCCCAAGGCTCGGCGATCAAGCGTGCGTGCGCCAAGGTTGGGTCCTGACGGAGCGCCACGAAGAACGCGGCATCCGGATCAAAGCCATGCTTGCCGCGACCGAGCACCGGCGCCAAGTCAAAACGAAAACCATCGATGCCCATCACATCGACCCAATAGCGCAGGCAATCGAGCACGAATTGAGTCACCCGCGGGTGCGCCACGCTCAAGGTGTTGCCGCAATGGCTGTAGTTCTCGCAGCGGCTGGGATCATCGGCCTTCAACCAGTACCAACTGGCGTTGTCGAGGCCGCGGAAGCTGATCGTCGGCCCAGCCTCACTGCCTTCCGCCGTGTGATTGAAAACGACATCGATGACAACTTCAAAGCCATGCGCATGCAGGGTAGCCACCATCTGCCGAAACTCTTCGCGCGTCGCCGTTGGATTGTCGCGATGACTGCTCAGACGCGGCTCGGCGCAGAAGAATCCCAACGTGTTGTAACCCCAATAGTTGGCCAGCCCGCGTTGGGTCAACAAGGGTTCATCGAGGCTGTAGTGCACGGGCAACAGGGACAACGTGGTCACGCCCAGCTTTTGCAGATGGGCGATCGCAGCCGGATGCGCCAAGCCCGCATAGGTGCCACGCAGCGCCGCCGGAACACCGGGCAAGGTCTTGCTGAAGCCTTTGACATGAACTTCGTAAATGACCACTTCTTTGCCGGCGTAATGCGGCCGATTGAACGCGCCAGGTGCCGGCGAATCCGGTTCAGCGACCCGTGCTTTCAAAGCATGCAAGGCATTGTCGCGAGCGTCGAAGGAACGCGTGCCATCAGGATGCGCCAAGCTGTAGCCGTGATGCTCGTCGTACCAGACAAAGTGGCCGATGATTTCGCGGGCGTATGGATCGAGCAGCAGCTTGTTGGCGTTGAAACGATGGCCCACATCGGGTGTGTAAGGTCCATGCGCGCGGAGGCCATACACCAGCCCGCTGCCCAGCCCAGGCAGCAGGCCGTGAAACACGCCATCGACCGGGCCAAACAAGGTGTAGCGCTTGAGTTCGCGGACGCCGCCGGCATCGAATACACACATTTCGATACGCTCGGCGTGCTCTGAAAACACTGCAATGTTCACCCCGCCATCGACCGCATGCGCACCAAACGGAAAGGTGCGGCCCGGCAGCAAATCGAGGGGCAAGTGAACCGTCATACCGGCACCAGAAACAGCGTCGCCAGCGGCGGCAGATCAAGCGCCAACGAGTGCGTGCGTCCTTGCGAGGCGACATGCTCGATCAACATCGTCGCGGGGCCGTTGCCGAGATTGCTGCCGCCGTAGAACTGCGAGTCGGTATTCAACGCCTCCCGCCAATGTGAATGCGCACTCGGCACACCAATCCGATAGGCAAGCCGCGGCACCGGCGTGAAATTGCAGACCACCAATACACAGCCGCCATTGCCATCAAAACGTGCCCACGCAAACACCGCCTGCGCTTCGTCATTGGCCTCGATCCACTCGAATCCAGCGCCTTCGCAATCCAGCCGATGCAAAGCGGGCGTGTCGCGATACAGACGATTGAGATCGCCGATCAAGCGCTGCATACCCGAATGACGCGGGTCGTCAAGCAAGCCCCACGGCAAGGGCTGCTGATGATTCCACTCGCTGGTTTGGGCGAACTCCTGACCCATGAACAACAGCTTTTTTCCCGGATGGCCCCACATGAAGCCGTAGTAGGCGCGCAGATTGGCAAATCGCTGCCAATCGTCGCCAGGCATCTTGGCCAGCATCGAGCCCTTGCCGTGGACCACTTCATCGTGGCTGATGGGCAAAATGAAGTTCTCGCTAAACGCGTACACCAAGCCGAATCGAACCAGCTCATGATGCCAGCGACGATGTACCGGGTCCTGCTGGATATAGCGCAGGGTGTCGTTCATCCAGCCCATATTCCACTTGTAGTGGAAGCCGAGACCGCCGGCATCGGTGGGTGTGCAGACACCGGGGAATGCAGTGGATTCTTCGGCGGCGGTGATGGTGCCGGGTGCCAGCGCACCGGCCTCGATGTTGATCTGCTGCAGCAAGGAAATCGCTTCGAGATTCTCGCGGCCGCCATGCGCATTCGGCAACCACTGCCCCGCCTCGCGCGAGTAATCGCGATACAACATCGACGCCACTGCATCCACACGCAGGCCGTCGATGCCGCGCTGCAACCAGTACAACGCGCTGCCGGCAAGAAAGCTACGGACTTCGGTGCGTCCAAAGTTGTAGATCAACGTGTTCCAGTCGCGATGAAAACCCTCGCGTGGATCGGCGTATTCGTACAGCGCGCTGCCGTCGAACTGGACCATGCCAAACGCGTCAGACGGAAAGTGCGCTGGCACCCAGTCAATCAGCAGTCCGAGACCGCGCCCGTGGCAGGCATCAACGAAGCGCTCGAAACCAGCGATGTCGCCAAAACGCGCGCTGGGCGCATATAAGCCCAGCGTCTGGTAGCCCCAGGAACCATCAAACGGGTACTCACTGATCGGCATCAACTCGATATGGGTGAAGCCAAGGCCGGCCGCATAGTCCGGCAGGTGGTTCGCAAGTGCGTCCCAATCCGGAAACTGCGAATCACCCAGATGCTTCCAGCTCGCCGGGTGGACCTCGTAGATGCTGATCGGTGCTTGCCGAGCGTTGGCCGTCGCCCGATCCGGCGGCAGAGACCGACAAACTGGCAAGGCAACGACTCGACTCGCATTTTCAGGCCGCAGCTGCGCACTACGCGCGTAAGGATCTGCCTTCAACGGCAGCACTTTGCCAGCTGCATCCAGCAACTCGAATTTGTAGAGTTCACCCACGCCAATGTGGGGCACAAAGATCTCCCATACACCGGCCGCATGGCGTAGTCGCATGGCGTGCCGGCGGCCGTCCCAAGCGTTGAAGCCACCCACGACACTGACGCGCCGCGCATTCGGTGCCCATAGCGCGAAACGCACGCCATCGACGCCATCGATGCAGTTCGGATGCGCACCCAGCAGCGTCCACGGGCGCTGCTCACGACCCTCTTGCAGCGCCTGCAAGCAAGTCTCTTCAATCTGCGGACCAAATGCGTAGGCATCAGCCACATCGACAATTGCGCCGTCGCTCCAGCGCACGCGCAGCCGGTAGTCGAAGCGCTTGCGACGGCGTGGAATCGCCGCTTCAAACAAGCCATCGGCATGCCGTTGAATCAAGGCCACCAGCGACTGCCCGCTGGCGGTGTCGATCACTTCGACCGCATCAGCGCCAGGCAACAAGGCACGCAGCCACCATCTGCCATCGACCTCGTGCAAGCCAAGCACAGCGAACGGATCGCCGTGCCGCGCCGCCAACAACGCTTCGAGGGCGCTGGCTTCAAGCATTGGCCGCACGCATCTGGGTTGTCCGCTCCGCCTGCGCGCGGGCGACCGACCACACGTTCTGGGCGTATTCGGCAACGGTGCGATCGGTCGAAAAACTGCCCATTCCCGCAATGTTGCGTAACGCGCACGCCGCCCACTTGGCCGGTGTGCGGAAGAGTTGGTCAACCTCGGCTTGAGTCTGCACATAGCTGGCGAAATCGGCCAGCAACAGGTAGCGATCATGTTTGAGCAGCGAGTCGATCAAGCCGCGATAGCGATCGGGCTCGGCGCGATTGAACATGCCTGACGCAATGCTGTCGAGCACGCGTCGCAACAACGGATTCTGCTGCGCGATCAGCGCCGGCTCATAGCCCAATGCCCGCAACTCGGTCACCTGCTCGGCGCGCAAGCCAAACACGAATAGGTTGTCGGCGCCGATGGCGTCGGCCATTTCGATGTTGGCGCCGTCCCACGTGCCAATGGTGCAGGCACCATTCATGGCGAATTTCATGTTGCCGGTGCCGGACGCCTCCGTGCCCGCAGTCGAAATCTGCTCCGACAGGTCAGCGGCGGGAATGATGGTTTCGGCCAGGCTGACACCATAGTTCGGCAGAAAAACCAGCGTCAACGCACGCCCGACGCGGGGGTCGGAATTGACCATGCGGCCAACATCGTGGGCCAGTTGAATGATCTGCTTGGCCACGTGATAGGCAGATGCCGCTTTGCCGGCAATGATCACTGTGCGCGGTGTCCACCCCAATCCATCCGGTCCGTCGGGATTGGCAAGGATGGCGTGGTAACGCGCCACCACATGCAAGATATTGAGCAATTGCCGCTTGTATTCGTGGATGCGTTTGACCTGCACATCAAACAAGCTGTCGGCGTCGACAACCACGCCGAGTTCGCGCCGGATCAAGGCTGCCAAGTGCTGCTTGTTGGCACGTTTCACAGCGAGAAACTCGACGCCAAACTCAGGCGCGTCAGCCTCGTGCGCAAGCGCTTGTAGCCCACTCAGGTCCGCTCGCCAGCCGCTTCCAATCCGAGCATCGATCAAGCTGCACAAAGCGGGGTTGGCCTGCATCAACCAACGCCGCGGCGTGACGCCGTTGGTGACGTTGAGAAAGCGCTCCGGAAACAACCTTGCATAGTCGGCAAAGATGGTTTCCACCATCAACTTGGAATGTAACGCCGCCACCCCGTTGACACGCTGCGAAGCGGCGATAGCCAGCGCCGCCATCCGCACGCGACGATCGCCGCGTTCGTCGATCAAGGACACCCGCGCCGTGAGTGCCTCGTCATCCGGAAAGCGCAGACGCACTTCGTCCAGGAATCGCTGGTTGATCGCGTAGATGATCTCCAGATGGCGCGGCAGCAAGTGCTCGAACATCCGCACTGGCCAGGTTTCCAACGCTTCCGGCATCAGCGTGTGATTGGTGTAGGAGACCGCTTGGCGGGTGATGGCCCAGGCTTCGTCCCAATTCAAGCCGTGCTCATCCAGCAACAAGCGCATCAGCTCGGCCGGAGCCAAGGCGGGATGGGTATCGTTCAAATGGATGGCATTGCGCAGGCCAAGGTCGTGCACGCTGCCAAACTCGCGGATGTGTCGAGCCAGCAAATCCTGGATTGAGGCACTGACCAGAAACGCCTCCTGCTTTAGCCGCAGCTCGCGGCCGGCATCGGTGCTGTCATCCGGATACAACACCCAATTCAGCGCATCAGCAGCTTGCCGATGCCGCGCCGCCTGCGCGAATTCGCCACGACAGAAGGCGGCGAAGTCGATCGGCTCGGCGCTCATGGCATGCCATTGGCGCAGTGTCGAGACGCGCTCGCCGGTATGCGCCGGCACGATGAAATCATGTGCATGCGCAATCACCTGCTCAGTCGGCACCCAGCGCCCGGCACCTACCGCATCCGCTTGAATGCGACCGCCAAAACCCACCCGATAGCAAATCTCCGCGCGCGCCACATCCCAAGGCTCGCCACGACGCATCCAATCATCTGGCGCTTCCACTTGCCGACCATCGGATATGGCTTGGGCAAACATGCCGTACTGATAGCGCAGCCCGTAGCCGAAAGAGGGCAAGCCGAGCTGCGCAAAAGAATCCAGAAAACATGCTGCCAAACGCCCAAGTCCGCCATTGCCCAGCGCGGCATCCGGCTCGCGTTCGAGCACATGGTCCAAGTCAATGGCCTGCGCCGCCAACAGCGTGCGCAACTCGGCGGTCAAACCCAATGCCGCCAGCGCGTTGCCCAACGCGCGGCCCATCAAGAACTCCATCGACAGGTAATGCACGCGCCGGCAAGTGGCATGCGCGCCGCGCTTGGCGTCTTCGGCTTGCGTCTGCGCCCAGCGATCTTTCAACACATGCCGGCAGGCGACCGCTGCCGCGCGCAAACAGGCGTCCGCGGTCGCGGGCTCGCTGGCTTGCGCCAACTCGGCATGAAAAGCCGAGCGAAACACGTCGACAGTCGCGGCACGCACGTTCGCTACGGGATCGCTGGATGGCTTGTTTGCAGACGCTTTGGATTGGGGATGCAGCACGTGGCAGGTCGTCCTTTTTGGCCTGATCGAGCAATGCAATCCGCGCCCGCTGGAAGAACCCAGCGCGCCTCAGATTGCAGCCGCTCGACTTTAAGCCTTGCGACGCGTGGCAATGACAGCCTTGCAAACGTATTCATGACAGGGCCACCCAATCCTTCCGCACTTGACAGGCTCGACGCGTGGCATGGTCCGACGCTGCAATTCTTGAATTCCCGGATGGACCATGAGCACATGAACACACCGTCGCCGCAGACTTGGATAGTCACCGGTGCCAGCCGCGGCTTGGGCCGCGCCATCACTCTGCAACTCGGCAAACGTGGCCATCGCGTAGTCGCGATTGCTCGCGACGTAGAGCGTCTGCGGGCGGTGGCGGATGCGGCCGAAAATGGGCATGTACTGGTCCACCCGCTTGATCTTGCCGACGCTGACGCACTGGGTGCTGGCATCACTGCACTATTGCAGCAGTATCCCCACATCGATGGGCTTATCAACAACGCCGGCATCGGTGCTTATCGGTCCCTCGTCGAACACAGCGATACCGAGCTGCGCGACATCATTCAAGTCAATCTGACCGCCAGCATCCAGCTATGCCGCGCCGTGCTGCCCGGCATGCTGATGCAACGCGCCGGTCACATCGTCAACATCGGCTCCGACCTCGGCCGTCGCCCGCTGGCCAACATGGCCGCCTACGTCGCCAGCAAGCATGGACTGACGGGCTTCAGTCACTCGCTGTTACGCGAAGTCAAAGACTTAGGCGTGCGGGTGAGCCTGATCAATCCCGGCATCATCGATACTGACTTTGGCGGCGGCAGCGAAGGTAGCCGCGACCCGCATGGCTCGCTGCATCCAGAAGCGCTGGCGGCATTGGTGATGCAGGTGATCGAGCAGCCGGGATCGCTGCTGATAGATGAGGTAAGCGTGCATCCGCTGGGGCAGCAGAGTTTCTAGTCACTCTTGCTGTTGAGGCCGCCGACCCGGTTGTCCCGCAGGCCCAAGCAGCCCCGGCAGGTGCCTGCCCACTTTGGCCTCAAGCAAGCTCACCAGCTTGGCTTCCATGTAGTCATAGTTGTCAGGAATATCCAGACAGATCACCCGCTTGTTGGCCAAGCTGCCGGCAAACCTGGTCGCCAACTTGCGCCGATGGACCTTCTCCATCACAAACACCACATCCGCCCACGCCAGCAACTCGGGATCAACCGGCGTCTCCGCACCCGCATTGAGCCCCGCCGACATCGTCGCCAACCCCGGCCGACCAGCAAACACATGCTCCGCCGTCGGACTGCGCAGGCGATTCTGGCTGCAAATGAAAAGCAGGTTTTGCGTCATTGGGTAATGTACGGCAAGGGACATGCCGCAGTCGGCGCAACTGGACACTTCTTCGAAATCACCAGAAAACCCAATTCCTTCAAGCGCAAACCCCCCAATCAATCATGCCCGCAACTGCATACGTATTCATCTGCAAACCCAGCGCCATGAACACCAATTGCGATTAGCTTGACGCCCGCGCCGTGGCAATCGTTGCCGGCAGCAATTGCCCGTCGAAGGAGCCACCGGAGTGGATGCCAACGCAATTCAGATCACTGTGTTTGTTTTACTGACCGCCTCGGTCGCGTTGGTGACGTGGTGGAAGTGTCGGCAGTCGGTGCGCAGTTCGGATTCCGCCAAAGACTACTTTTTGGCCGGTGGTGGGTTGAGCTGGCCGTTTGTCGCCGGTTCGTTGCTGCTGACCAATATCAGCGCCGAACAGATCGTTGGCATGAACGGCGCGCAGATGTTGCTGGTGGCATGGTGGGAGCTCGGCGCGATTGCTGGCTTGCTGGTGCTGGCGCACGTGCTGATACCCCTCTACTACAAGCATGGCTGCATCACCACGACCGAGCTGCTGGAAAAGCGCTTGGGCGATCCCGGTCTGCGGCAAATCGTGTCCGCGCTGTTCCTACTCGGCTACATGTTCATTCTGTTGCCGGTGGTGCTCTACACCGGCTCGGTGTTCATGAAGTCGATGTTCTCGCTGGACGCGCCGATCATTGTCATCGCCATTGCATTTGCCATTGGCGGCTTGCTTTATGCGGCATTTGGCGGCTTGCGCGCCATTGCGATTTCTGACACCTATAACGGCATTGGCCTGCTGGTGATGGGGCTTGCCGTCACCTGCTACGCGATGATCGCGGTGGACTGGGACTTGTCCGGTGTGCCCGCCGAGCGCTGGTCCTTGATCGGCGGCAATGACTCGGATATCCCTTGGCACACGCTGCTCACCGGGATGTTTTTCATCCACGTGTTCTATTGGGGCACCAACATGGTAATCGCCCAGCGCGCGATGGCGGCGAAGTCCATTCGCGAGGCGCAGAAAGGTATTTATGCAGCGGCGGCATTCAAGCTGGTGATGCCCTTGGTCGTGGTGTTGCCAGGTGTCATCGCCTACAAGTTGTATGGCGATGTCGGCGACCCCGCCTACGGCCGACTGGTGTCTGATGTGTTGCCACCATGGTTGGCTGGCGCGTTCGCCGCGATGATCACGGGCGCGGTGCTGTCGAGCTTCAATTCCTGCCTCAACTCGGCATCGGCGCTGTACACCTGCGACTTCCATCTGCCGCGAGTGAATCGCAACGCAGACGTGAAATCCATCGGGCAACGTGTGGCCGTCGTGTTCAGCGTTGTTTCGCTGGCGATGGTGCCTGTGTTCGAGAACGCCAACAGCATCGTCGACACCCTGCAAAAATTGAACGGCCTGTACTCGATGCCGGTGCTGGCCGCGTTTCTGGCGGCGATATTCCTGGTTGGCATTCGCGCATCGGCAGTGAAGATTGGGATCCTGTTTGGAGCGGCTCTGTACGCCGTGTTTACGTTCCTTTGGTCGCCGCTGCACTACATCCATTTGATGGCGATCACTCTCGCCGTCACGCTGGTGGTGATGCTAGTAATCAACAAGGTGCAAGGCGGAAATGTCGCCCTGAGGATCGAGATATGAGTCGCATGCTTAGGTCAGCAAAACGCGGTTGCTTAGCGCTCGCGTTGCTGGCAATCACAAGCGCAGCCAGCGCCCAAGACCCCGCGCCGCTCGCCGCCTGCGATGCCAGCAGTTTTGCGCAAACGCTAAACCCCATCCCCAGCCAATCAAGTCTCGATTCCCGAGCGTTGTGGCTGAATCGCTCGACCCTGCGCTGGCCGCGTTCAGATAGCAATGGCCGCTTTCGTTTGTATCACTCGGCGTCTGCACAGATCGTGCATCGGGTCGGCCAAGCGGTGACGGGTGCCGATGGATTTTTTGAACTTTCCATCCTGCCCAGCGCACCGGCCATTCCGGATGCCGCGCGCTTCAGCCACGTTCCGACGGGCGTGATTCTTGCTGTCAACGAAGCCAGTTTTGCGGCGCTGGATTTGGCTCAGCGCGGGCAAGTCGTCTTGGTGAATGAGGAAACTAACGGCAACGTGCGCGCCGTGACAGCACCACAAGTGGCCGGTGCCTTGGATGACCGTTTTGCCAGCGCCGCCGATTCGCCCGCGCTGGGTGTGCAGGTGGCCAATTCCAGCCGTTTTCGTGTCTGGGCACCGACCGCACGGCAAGTTGCGTTATGCCTGTTCGACAGCGACAGCAGTGCGGCAAGCGCCGTGCTCGACATGACGCGTGACGATGCCACCGGCACTTGGAGCGCAAGCCCCGGTGGCGACCTGCGCGGTCGCTATTACAGCTATCTGGTCGACGTTTACGTGCGCAATGTCGGCATTGTCCGCAATCGCGTTACCGATCCGTATTCAATCAGCTTGGGTGCCGACTCAAAGCGCAGCTATATCGCGGACTTGAATGACCCAGCACTCAAACCCGCTGGCTGGGATAGCAAAACGCGGCTAAACAAGGTCGTCGCCGCGACCGACATGGTCATCTACGAACTGCATGTGCGCGATTTTTCCGTCAACGATGCCAGTGTCAGCGCGGCAAATCGTGGCAAGTACCTCGCCTTCACTGAACGCAACAGTTTGGGCATGCAGCACATGGCTGCGCTCTCAAAAGCTGGCCTCACCGACGTGCACCTGCTGCCCGTATTCGATCTCGCCACCGTGCCTGAGACGAATTGCGTCACGCCCTCGCCTACTGGCACTGCCGATGGCGAAACTCAACAAGCGGCAGTCGGTGCCGTGCGCGCAACAGATTGTTTCAATTGGGGTTATGACCCATGGCACTACACTGCGCCGGAAGGCAGTTTTGCCTCCTCAGCCTTGGATGGCAGCAAGCGCATTCTCGAGTTTCGACAGATGGTGCAAGCCCTACACGATGTCGGTCTTCGGGTCGGCATGGACGTGGTCTACAACCACACCAGCGCCGCCGGGCAGGATCAAAAATCAGTGCTGGATCGGCTGGTGCCGGGTTACTACCACCGGCTGAGCGGCAACGGCAGCATCGAGACGTCGACCTGCTGCGCAAACACCGCTACCGAGCACCGCATGATGGCGCGCCTGATGATCGACTCGGCCGTGGTGTGGGCGCGCGATCACCACATCGACTCGTTTCGTTTCGACCTGATGGGCCATCAACCACGCCCGGTGATGGAAACGCTGCAAGCGGAGGTCAATGCGGCGACAGGGCGCCATGTCGAACTACTGGGCGAAGGCTGGAACTTCGGCGAGGTGGCCAACGGCTTGCGCTTCGTCCAGGCTTCGCAACTGTCGCTAAACGGCAGCGGCATCGCCACCTTCAGTGACCGCGCCCGGGATGCCGCGCGTGGCGGTGGCTGCTGTGACAACGGCGGCGATCTGCTCGCCAAACAAGGCTACGTCAACGGCCTCCACTACATGCCCAACACTCAAGCGCAGGGTCGCACCACCGCCACCGATTTGCTGCGCGCGGCGGACATGATTCGCGTCGGCTTGGCCGGCTCACTACGCACCTACTCTATGCAGGACTATCGCGGCCAGACGTTGCGCTTGGAGCAGATCGACTACGCCGGGCAACCTGCCGGATTCGTCAGCCAGCCCATTGAAGTCGTCAACTATGTCGAGAATCACGACAACCAGACTCTGTTTGACATTCAAGCCTTCAAATTGCCCGTCACCAGCAGCCGCGAAGACCGCGCCCGCGCGCAAATTCTGGCCGCTTCGCTGGTCGCGTTTAGCCAAGGCATCGCCTATTACCATGCTGGCATCGAGGTCTTGCGCAGCAAGTCGATGGATCGCAACAGCTATGACTCTGGCGATTGGTTCAACCGCATCGACTGGAGTTTGACCGACAACTATTTCGGCACCGGCCTGCCACCGCAAGGCGACAACGGCAGCAATTGGAACTTGATGCGGCCACTACTCGCCAACGCCGCGATCAAACCCACCGCGACTGACATCCGTTGGACCCGCGATGCCTTTCTCGACCTGCTGAAAATTCGCGCCAGTTCGACTCTGTTTCGGCTGCGCACTGCAGCCGATGTGCAGCAGCGCCTGCGCTTCTTGAACACCGGCGCCGCGCAGGTAGCCACGGTGCAAGTCGGTCATCTGGATGGTAATGGCTATCCCGGCGCAGGCTTCTCTGAACTGCTGTACTTCATCAATGTCGATCCCAGCGCACGCACGTTGGTGTTGCCCAGCGAGGTCGCAAAGTCCTATCGCCTGCATCCCGTGCAACGCAGCAAGCAGGCCGCCGACAGCCGCCCCCTCCGCGAAGCCCGTTTCGAAGCAGCCACCGGCACCTTCACCCTGCCGCCACGCAGTGCTTTGGTATTTGTGGTTGAGAATGAAGCGCCCTAAAGTCAAGGCCACAAGTCTTTGCGGGTGCGGGTACGTTTGCCGTTGCGGTTGCTGGTGCTGTTGTAAAGCCGAGCTTGCTCGTCTGCTGTGTTGAGCCGTGTAGAGCAGCGGAGCAAGCTCCGCTCTACAAGAGATCTCTGAGCGTTGCTGTGGCTATTGCGGTCGCTCTGGCTGTTGACCTTGGGCCCCGTTCAACGCGCCGAGCAGCGGAGCTGGCAGACGGGGAAAGGCACCTGTGTTTGAGCGCATGGATGCGCGAGTCAGGTGCCGGCCGGCTGACAGCGAGCAGCGCAGGGAACTGAGCGAAGCGAAGCGCGATGCTCGGGTCGCCTTTCTTTTGGTTACTTTTCTTTGGCGAAGCAAAGAAAAGTGACTCGGCTGCCGCTGAGGCAGACGAAACCGCACCTCGAAGCATGCGCACGCGAGTGAAGCGAGAAACGCTGGATTCCAATCTTCGCCAGAAAGACGAAACAGTGCTGCGACACCTTAAACCTATCACCAATCAAACAGCCCGGACCCCACCCCATGCACGACCACCGCATCCTTGAAGTAGTCATCGTTGGCGGCGGCACCGCCGGCTGGATGACTGCCGCCGCCTTGTCCAAGGTCCTTTCCAAGGACTACACGATTCGCTTGGTCGAATCCGAAGAGATCGGCACCGTCGGTGTCGGCGAAGCCACCATCCCGCTGATCAAAGTCTTCAACAACGCACTCGAGTTGGATGAGCACGACTTTGTTCGGCGCACCAAGGGCTCGTTCAAGCTCGGTATCGAGTTCGTCAACTGGGGCAAGCTCGGCGACAGCTACATCCATGGCTTCGGCAAGATCGGCCAGGATCTCGGCGTCATCGCCTTTTATCACTACTGGTTGAAGCTACATCAGGCAGGGCAAGCCGGCCATCTGGATGAATATTCGATCAACACACTGGCAGCGCGCGCCAACAAGTTCATGCCGGCGGTCACTGACCGGCCCAAGTCACCATTGGCCGACATCGGCTATGCCTACCATTTTGATGCCGGCTTGTACGCGCGCTATCTGCGCGAGTTCGCCGAGAAGCGCGGCGTCAAGCGCACCGAAGGCAAGGTGGCACGTGTCGAGCAGAACGCAGAGAGCGGCTTCGTTGAAGCCGTGGTGCTGGAGAGTGGCGAACGTGTCGGTGGTCAACTTTTTGTGGACTGCTCAGGCTTTCGTGGCCTGCTTATCGAGCAAACCCTGCAGGCTGGCTACACCGATTGGACGCACTGGCTGCCCTGCGACCGCGCCATGGCTGTGCAGTGCGAGTCGACTGCTGCACTGACGCCCTACACCCGCTCAACCGCGCGCGAAGCAGGCTGGCAGTGGCGGATTCCGCTGCAGCATCGGGTTGGCAACGGCTACGTCTATTCCAGTCAGTACATCAGTGACGATGAAGCCGCAGCCACGCTGATGGCCAATCTGGAAGGCGCGCCGCTGATGACGCCAAAACCGCTGCGTTTCGTCACTGGCAAGCGGAAAAAATTCTGGGATAAAAACGTGGTCGCCATTGGCTTGTCCAGCGGCTTCATGGAGCCCTTGGAGTCGACCAGTATCCATCTAATCCAATCTTCGATTGCGCGCCTCACCGCGTTCTTTCCGCATGCCGGCTTTGATCAAGCCGACATTCGCGAATTCAATACGCACTCGGATTTCGAGTTCGACAAGATTCGCGATTTCCTGATCCTGCACTACCACGCCACCGAGCGCGACGACACGCCGTTCTGGAATTACTGCCGGACCATGGATATTCCGGATTCGCTGCGACAGAAGATTGACCTGTTCAAATCCAACGGCCGGGTGTTTCGCGACGGCATCGAATTGTTCGCCGAGCCCAGCTGGATACAGGTCATGCATGGTCAACGACTGCGGCCAAAGAGTTATCACCCACTGGTCGATATCCACAGCGAACAAGCGGTTCGCGATCATGTGCAAGGCGTGCACGGGGTTATCGCCAATTGCGTCAAAGCCATGCCCACCCATGAAGGCTTCATTGCCAAGCATTGTGCGATCAACAACGAAGCGCAGATGGCGTAACGCCGGAGCAGACAGTGGCAGGGCCGGGAGCCGCGATTGCACTTGCCAATGAGAGCCACAGCATCGCGGCTTCCGCCGCTCCCACAACCGAGGATGCTCTTGATTTTGTGGGAGCGCCGGAAGGCGCGATTGCACTTGCCAGTGAGAGCCACAGCATCGCGGCTTCCGCCGCTCCCACAAAGGCTGATGCCGCACTCGTCGCTCCTGATCTTGTGGGAGCGGCGGAAGCCGCGATTGAGCCCGCGGTCTGCTCACAGCCAACTTGCATCCCAAAATGGATAGTCTGCAATCGAGGCGACCAAGCCCGCCCGCAATGGGTTGGCCACCACGTAGCGAGCCGTTGGCAAGACTTCGGATTCTCGACGTACCGCATGATCGTGATACCCAGACGACCACACGGCATTGCGGCTACTTCGCATCGAGTTGAGACGACGCGAGCTAACCGCCTTGACCCGACCAATGGCTGTTGCAAGCGTATCCATCGCGCCCAATTGCACCAATCCATGCCAGTGATCTGGCATCAACACCCACGCGAGCAGCCTGCTGTTCCGCCATAGCATCGGCTCGGCCAGTGCAGCCGCTGTTGCACATGCGCACTCAAAATCAGTGAACAATCGCCTGCGTTCGTGAGTGACAAATGTGATCAGGTAGACGCCGCCGGGGATGGCGGTTCTGCCGTGCCGGAGGGCAGAGTAGCCGCCGCGTGAGACTGGGCTGGATTGGAGTACTGGGTGCATGCGCTGATTGCAGCATGCAGGCGTGCGCGTGTCTGTCGGCAACTGGCGGCCTGCCGTGTAGGAATTTGCTGCAAGCAGCTATCGCGGCTTCCGCCGCTCCTACAACTGCAACAGCAGCCCTACCCTGCCGGTGCTCTTTTGGGATTGCTCTTCGCGGCTTCCGCCGCTCCCACAACTGCAACAGCAGCCCTGCCCTGCCGGTGCTCTTTTCAGATTGCTCTCAGCGGCTTCCGCCGCTCCCACAACTGCAACAGCAGCCCTGCCCTGCCGGTACTCTTTTCAGATTGTTCTTCGCGGCTTCCGCCGCTCCCACAGGTTCGGCTGCACTTGATTTTGTGGGAGCGGCGGAAGCCGCGATGCCATTCGATCACGATGCGGAAAGGCCACGCCAATTCGACACGCATGACCTTTGACCGCAGCGTGTCGATACCGCAGTCGGCATACTGCGCGACTTCATTCCTAATCCGGACTGCTCAATGCACCCGATTCGACTGCCTCTGAGCTTGGCGCTGACTGCGCTTTTCCTGTCTGCCTGTGGCGAGCAACCGGCCGATGTGGTCGCGCCGCCAGCCGAGCCGAGCGCGCAGGTCAGCACACAGAGCGGTGAAGCGGTGTTGCCGGCGCCGCCGGTCGCCAAACAAGTGCCCTATGCGGTGACCGCACCGCACGGTGCGTCCCGGCAGGACGAGTACTACTGGCTCCGCGATGACAGCCGCAAAAGTCCCGACCTGCTGGCGCACCTCACCGCCGAAAACCTGTACACCGACGCGGTGATGCGGCCCTTGGCTGCGCTCAAGGAAAAGCTGTACACGGATATCGTCGGCCGTATTAAGCAGGACGACTCCACGGTGCCCTATCAAGACAAGGACTACTGGTACTACACGCGATTCGAGGAAGGTCAGGACTATCCCATCCACGCGCGGCGCAAGGGCACGTTGGAGGCGGCTGAGGAGATCATGCTGGACGTCAATCAATTGGCCGCGGGCAAGAGCTTCTATCAAATTGGTGCGCGCGTGGTCAGCCCCAATCAGCAACTGCTGTTGATTGCCGAAGACGAAGTTGGCCGCCGCCAGTTTGTGATCAAAGTGAAAGATCTCGCCACCGGTGAAATGTTGAAGGACGTCATTACCGGCGCATCCGCCAATGCGGTCTGGACCAACGACAACGCCAGCTTTTATTACATTGAAAATGACCCGGTCACCCTGCTGACCAAACGCGTAAAGCGGCATATCTTGGGCACCGACCCAAGCAGCGACGCGCTGGTGTATGAGGAAGCCGACAACACTTTTTATATGGGTGTTTCGCGGACCCGCTCAGAAGCCTATGTCTGTATCGATGTGCACAGCACGGTGTCCAGCGAGTCGCGCTGCACGTCCGCCGACAAGCCGGCTGAGTTCCGCGTGCTGGCACCGCGCATGCGCGATTTTGAATACAGCGCCGATCATCTCAACGACCGCTGGGTGATTCGCACCAACTGGAACGCCGCCAACTTCAAACTGATGCAGGCGGCCAACGACGCCGTGTTCGACCGCGACGCATGGGCCGATCTGGTGCCGCACGACGAAGCGGTATTCATCGAGGCATTCGAGCTTTTCGATACGTTCTATGCGATTGGCGAACGCTCGGATGGGTTGTCGCGGTTGCGCATCATGCCGGCCACAGGCGAGCCCTCCTACGTGCAGGCCGATGAGCCGGCGTATGCGATGGACCTTGCTGTGAATGCCGAGCCCAAGAGTGAGTTGCTGCGTTACACCTACAGTTCTCTCGCCACGCCGCCCTCTACATTTGAACTCAACGTTGCTACCGGCGAACGTAAGCTGCTGAAAGAAGAGCCGGTACTCGGTGGCTACGACAAAGCCAACTATGTGGTCGAGCGCACGTGGGCGCTGGCACGCGATGGCGTAACCCGGATTCCGGTGAGTGTGGTCTACCGCAAAGGCCTAGTGAAGGACGGCACGGCAGCACTTTGGCAGTACGGCTATGGTAGCTACGGCGCCAACATGGAGCCTGTGTTCAGTCCCACCGTCGTCAACTTGCTGGATCGTGGTGTGGTGTATGCGGTGGCACACATCCGGGGTGGGCAGGAAATGGGCCGTGCCTGGTATGAGAACGGCAAGCTGATGAACAAGATCAACACGTTTACCGACTTCATCGACGTCACCGATCACTTGGTCAAGGAAGGCTTTGCGGCCAAGGGTCGAGTAGCCGCTTCAGGCGGTTCTGCGGGTGGCTTGCTGATGGGCGCCATCGCCAACATGGCGCCGGATCGCTATCGGGTCATCGTCAGTTTGGTGCCCTTTGTGGATGTGGTAACCACCATGCTCGACGAGAGCATTCCGCTGACGACCAATGAGTTTGACGAGTGGGGCAATCCCAAGAACGCCGATGCTTACGCCTACATGCTGAGCTACTCGCCTTACGATCAGTTGAAGGCGCAGAACTATCCAGCGATGTTTGTTGGCACCGGGCTGTGGGATTCGCAGGTGCAGTACTACGAGCCGGCCAAGTACGTCGCTCGTCTGCGCGCGATGAAAACCGACACCCTGCCGCTGGTATTCCGCACCAACATGGAAGCCGGCCACGGCGGCAAGTCGGGCCGTCTGCAGCGCTATCAGGAAACGGCCGAATACCAGGCATTCGCGTTGAAGCAGTTGCGGGTTTCGGAGTAGCCCCACTGGGTCCGGCTCGCTGCCCTCAATCAAGCGAGGACTTGCATCGCCCAAGTATCGGGCCGATTCAGGGCGACCTGTCCGCGCGATAAGGAGTGCGACAAGGAGTGCCACTTACCTGAGTAGGCCCTATGCGTGCGCAGCGAGCATGTGCATGTCACAAACATCGCGGGAAACTATTTGCGATGTTCCTTTGAGCGTGTGCACGCCTATCCAAAGCCTGCGTTGATAGGTGGGTGGCCGTGTGCGGCCATAGCGAAGCCGAACCAGGTTTCGCGATCACGATTCGTTTTATCCTTCGCGTGGACCACTGTGAGGAGACACTCATCATGCGTTTGCTGAAACCAGCCATCGGCTGCCTGTTATGGGTTGTGAGCGCCACCGCGTTCGCGGCGACCCACCAAGTGAGTGTCATCAGCTTCCGCTACGAGCCCGCCGAGCTGACCATCCAACCCGGCGACACCGTGGTTTGGCGCAACACGGGGGGCGTCCACAACGTGGTCGCAGATGACAACAGCTTCACCAATGGCGCGGTGAGCAGCGCGGCTTGGACGTACTCGCGCACCTTCACCACCGCCGGCCAAGTAGGCTACTACTGCGCCCCGCACGGCGCGCCAGGTGGGATCGGCATGGCCGGTCGCATCACGGTGGCAGGAACTGCGCCTTCGATCCCGATCAATGCCGGCGTCAGTGGCACTTGGTTTGACCCCAGCAGGCCGGGTCAGGGATTTGTGCTTGACGTGGTGCCCGCCTTCAATAGTCTGATCGTCGGCTGGTTCACTTGGAGCGCCACTGAGGCCGGCCGACACGACTGGATCTCGGCCATTGGTCCCATCACCACCGGCAGCGCAACCGTCGATCTGCAACGCAGCACCGGCGGCCTGTTCAACAGTGCCACCCCGCCGGTGGTTACCACCAGCGTTGGCAGCGCCACCTTCCGCTTCAGCAACTGCGAGAACGGCACGGTGACATTCCAGCGCAGCGACATCAACGCGTCAGGGACGATTGCGATTCGCCGTGTCACCCCGACCCCGAGCAGTTGCGTCAATCCCACCGCTGCCGAGTAGGCCAAGTCTCAAGGCCAACGTGCTCAGACCGAGCCCAGCTTGCGCGCAAGCTGGGCTCCCGAGGCCGACCATAGTCTGCTTTCGATGGGAGACGATCCGTGTCAGTCGATCAGACTGCAGATGGCAGCCGGCGTCGAAACGTCAGGCAGTGCGCGCGTAGCCCGACCCGGCATCCGCTACCGGATCCTCGCCAAACGCATTGCTGCCCTCGTCGCCCTTGACGAAACCATTCATCACGAAGGCATACAAACCGACCACGGGCACGAAGGCAATCAGCACCCACCAGCCCGATTTGCCGACGTCGTGCCAGCGCTTGACCGGCAACGCAAACGCAGGCACCAAGCACGCCAAAGACACCAGCAGAGCAACTACCGCGCCGATCAAGCCCATGGTTTCGGACACCGCCGCCCCCGCGACCATCAGCAACTGCGCGGCGAACAACACGCCAAGTACGCTCAAGGTTGCCAACCACCAGGTCTTACGACCGATCCGCCCTTCAAACGAAAAAAGTAACGCTTTCATTGCCTTCTCCCCGTCCTCGGCAAGGCCGCGATGGCCTCACTCGATGGGTAGAACGTAAATGGCGAGCGGCGGGGGCCACCTGCATTGAATTCCCGCACAAAGGCAGCGCCGAAATGGCATCAGCGACAGCGCTCGAAACGTGCAAACAGCGAAGTCCGCCGTGAGCACGCCTACCGCACGTAACTCGCCCCATTGATATCAATACAGGACCCGGTTGCGCTGGCGCACGCGCCGCTGGCCAGAAAAGCGCACATGGCGGCGATTTCGGCGGCTTCGGCCATTCGCCCAATCGGAATCTCCGAGCGCGCGGCGGCCAAGCCTGCCGCGTTGTTGGGCGCCATGCGGGTGTTGATCCAGCCCGGTGCCAAGGCGTAAGCCAGCACGCCATCTTTGCCATGCGCGCGGGCGATGGTCTTGGTCAGGGCCAGCACCGCGCCTTTCGACGCCGCATACGCAGTGTGTTCGCCATCGTCGCCGCGATAACCGGCGCGACTGGCGATATTGATGAGCGTCCCGCCCCCAGCCGCCGCAAACGCGATCACCGCCGATCTGCAAATATCCGCCACCGCCAACAAGTTCACCTGAAGCGTGCGCGCCCAACTGGCATGCCAGTCGTCGTCAGTTCCCGCCAGTGGGCTGGCCAAGTAGATGCCGGCGTTGTTGATCACCGCATCCAGCCTGCCGCCAGCCACTCCTAGTGCCTCTGCAAACAACACCGTTCCCGCGCCCGCGACTGCCAGATCGGCCGTCACCACGCCAAGCGCCCGGTCGCCAATCTCATCTGCAGCAGCGCGTGCCGCGTCTGGATTGGAATTAGCATGTAGAACCACCAAGGCACCCTGTCGGGCAAACGCATGCACACAGGCCAGGCCAACCCCATGACTGGCACCGGTGATCAGTACGCGCTTGTCGGTAAGGGTCATGGCTTGGGTTCGGTGGAAGGTTGAATCGGCATGATTCGATGGTAACCGGAACTCTGGATCCAAAAGCACGCGCTTGTGAGGGGCGCACAAGGCCATCGCAGCCACGCTTGGCTTGTGCCAAGTGCTGTGGTGGCCAGTACCCAGCTTGCCGAACTGGCCTGCGCGAGACGCCAGCAACATCGACTTAACGAGTAATGCATAAACGCATTACCGTCCAGCCTTCAGGAGTGCAAACAAATGGCGATACTGACGGTCACCGAGCGGGGGCAAGTCACCTTTCGCAAAGACGTGCTGCAGCATCTTGGCATCGGCCCGGCCGAAAAAATTGAGATCGACCTGTTGCCCAACGGCAAGGCCGCGCTCACAGCCGCCCGCTCGGCCGGTTCCATTCACGCCCTGGCAGGCTGCCTAAAGCACAAGACAAACGGTGCCGTGCTGTCGATAGACGAGCTCAATGACGCCATCAGCAGCGCCGCCAATCGTGCGACCACGGCCGAGTGAAGATTACGGTCGACACCCACGTACTCCTGCGCGCGATTGTCGCCGATGATCCTGAACAGGCCAGCGCAGCGGTCAAAGCGCTTGCGCACGCAGAAGGTGGCGGTGAGTTTCACGGCGATCTGTGAGCTGAGCTCGGTTCTCCAAGGCAGCAATGGGGTGGCACGAGCCGACGTCGTGGCAACGATCCGGCAGCTCATCGAAACTCAACAAATCGAGGTCAATCGATCCGCCGTCGAGGCCGGCCTGTCGGTGTTAACAGCAGGCGGCGATTTGCCGACGGCATCATCGCCTATGACGGCCGATGGTTGGGTGGTGCCGTCTTCGTATCGTTTGATCGCAAAGCGGTGAAGCTGCTGACCGCCCAAGGGCATGCGGCCCAAGTACCCACTGACGGCAAACGCCAAGGCTGACTGAGAGATCGGCGGCGAGGCTCTCGCTGGGAACATGTACCGACAGGGATAGTGCGACTCAGCGAGCAGCCGGCGGCGCAGCTCCCCTTCCCGCTCGCCACCCGCCCCCTATGCTTGCGGCAGACTGCCGGAGAAGCGGTCGCTTCGCCAGGAATCCACACATGGCCAATATCTTCGAGCACGCCACGGCAGGCATGGATTCTGCGGCTTGGCAGGCACATCACGACGTTACTGGGTAACGGTTCAGCGCGACATTGGACCTGCACGCCCGCCCGAGCCTCACGCCCGACAGCCGCACCGATGACAACGCCCGACCGGTAGGAGCACGACCTGGGCCTACTGCTGCGGCTGATGATCGCGGTGCAGTCGCATGACTGACCGCGCCCCTGCAAACGGCAACCGGACCCCGCCGCAGCGCGGGCCGAACGGTCACCCAACGGCAACCAGCGAGCAAAGGCCAAATTTGGACAGGACCGCGTAAAACGCTGAAACCCTTACGCCGCTTGGTGCCCAGAGCGGGAATCGAACCCGCACAGCCTTGCGGCCGAGGGATTTTAAGTCCCTTGCGTCTACCAATTTCGCCATCCGGGCGGCGGCCGCAAGCTTAGCGGGATCGACGGATAAAGTCCGCGCCTGAGTGACCGAGTGTTGTCCAAGTTTCAGCGCATCGCCAATGCACCCTCATCCGGAAGTTCACCAACCTTGTTTCTGCCAACGTGGAATGATGATGGCGTTGTGTTCAATTCGGGAAGACCATGGCAGGTAGCAATACGATCACCACTCCGAGCAGGCAGGAAGGCTGGGCGCTTGCGCTAATCGTCTTGGCTGCCTTGGTAGCCTCGGGAATTTCTCCGCATGATCGACTGACGTGGCTGCTGGAGATCATCTGGGTTGTGATTGGGCTGCCACTGGTGGCCATCTGTTGGGGCCGATTCCCGCTGACCCGGTTGCTTTGCTGGTTGCTGGCTGTGCACGCCCTGATTCTGATCTACGGTGGCGCCTATACGTATGCCGAGACGCCGCTGGGGCTGTGGTTCAAGGAGGCCTTCGATCTTTCGCGCAACCACTACGACCGGCTCGGCCATGTGGCGCAAGGCTTCATACCGGCAATCCTGGCGCGCGAGCTGCTGTTGCGACGGACACCCTTGTTGCGCGGTGGTTGGCTCATTTATCTGGTGCTCGCAGCCTGCTTGTCCTTCAGTGCGCTGTTCGAGTTGATCGAATGGTGGGCGGCACTGGTTTGGGGAGGTGATGCCGACGCCTTCCTCGCCACCCAAGGGGATGTGTGGGACACCCAGTGGGACATGTTTCTTTGCCTGTGCGGTGCGATTGCTTCCCTCGCGATCTGGTCGCGCCTGCATGATCGGCAGCTGGGCATAGAGTGAGTGAGGGCGGGGCCAGCAGTTGGCTGATTTGGATAGGCCTCTAGCCCCATCTAACCCTCGCGTGTTCCGCTGCGCCCATTGGCCGCGCGTTGACGTGCAGTGAGGCCCACTGTGTTTGACGCAGATCAACAGGCGCGCTGAAGCAGCAGGCCAAACTTGGCTGGATCAGCGGTCGCCAAGGACCTTGCGGAATGCAGAATCAGCACGGCCCAGTTCCCAACCAGCGTGTGGTTCGGGCATTCGAACTGTACGCGTGGGGTGCCGGTCTCTTCGCGGTTGCCGCGGGCATTCTTGTGCTGCTGGGATGGTGGCTGGACCTGGAGCTGCTGGTCACCGTGGTACCAGGCTTGGGCAGCATGAAAGCAAACACGGCGCTGGGATTGATCCTCGCCGGCACGGCGCTCGCCTCCTGCCGCTCGGGCACTCATCCCAAACCAACTCTTTCACTCGTCTGCTCGATGCTGCTGTTGTTGCTGGGTGGCGTAGAACTGTTTCAGTATCTCGTCCACGTTGAACTGGGCATCGACACACTGCTGTTCGCCGATCCAAAGGCCATCGCACAAGGTTTGCCTGCGGGGCGCATGTCCGAGCTCACTGCGGCAGCGTTGCTGCTGCTTGGCATGCTCGGGTTGGCCGTGTCGCTTGGTCGCTCCGCCGCGCTTAGCCACCTGTTGGCCATCACGGTGCTGGCGCTGGCCTTGTTTTCACTCGGTGTTGCCGGCTACAGCCTAGGTGCCAGAAAAGTCCAACTGCTGGTCAACCCAATCGCCATCCACACGGGTTTCAGCTTGCTGCTGTTGGCCTTGGGCTGGCTGGCTGCGCGACCCGAAACCGGGATGATGCGGGTGGTCTCGTCCGATAGTCTCGGCGGTGCACTGGCGCGTCGGGCGCTGCTGCCGTCGTTGCTCATTCCAAGCCTGCTGAGTTTTCTCGCGGAGCTGGCGCAATCCAGCAAGTGGCTGTCCACCGGCAACACAATTGTCCTGCTTGCGGTTGCCTCGGGATGTGCCGTGGCGACGCTGATCTGGTGGGCAAGCGACCTGCTCGACAAGGTCGAACGACAGCGTCGCTTGGCTCATGAGTTACAGGGCTCTGCCGAAAGCGATGCGCTCACCAGACTCGGCAATCGGCGCCTGTTTGATCGCAAACTGACCGAACTCATGCGCAGCCGGCGCGAGACGGAACTGCACTTCAGTCTGCTCATGCTCGATCTCGACCGCTTCAAGGACTTCAACGACAGCTTCGGCCATTTGGCCGGAGATGACGCACTGCGAACCACGGGTCGCCTGCTGCAGCATGCGTTGCGTCCCGGTGACATCGCCACCCGCTATGGTGGCGAAGAGTTTGCGGTACTGCTGCCAGGCATCGATGTCCAGCGCGCCTGCCGCGTTGCCGAACGTATCTGCAACGACTTCCGCGCGCACACCTGGCCGAATCGGCAAGTAACGGTCAGCATTGGCGCCACCCACGCCAATCCCAGCGACACTGAGGAGCAGATCATCGGTCGCGCCGACGAGGCGCTCTATGCTGCCAAGCAGAGCGGTCGTGATCGAGTGGCGTGGCGGGAGGCTGCAACGACCGAGCAGCCCGCAGCTGCCCTCGCGCAGAGTCATGCTCTGCGCGCATCTCCAGCGCCCGGGTAGAACGCGAAGCGAACCGCTGCGGCATTCGACCCTATAAGTGGATGCAGAATCAAACCGACGAGCCCCACTCGCGTCCGCCGTTAATTCAGCCGCCCGGCACCAGCAGGATCTTGCCCTCGCGCTCGCCTGCGGCGGCAGCTGCAACCGCCTCACGAATGCGCTCGATCGGAAACGTGGCGGCGACAGCGCAATGCAGCGTGCCTTTGGCAATCAAGCTGGCGACTTCGCCAACGACGCCCGCGCGCTGCTCGGCGCTGGCTTCCTTGTACCAGCGCGACAGCCAGAAGCCACGCAGGGTGACATCGCGAAAAATGAACGAGGCCGGCGAAATCTGGCACGCCTCACCGCTCATCATTCCGTAGTTCACAAGCACGCCGCGCTCGGCAAGACAGGACGCCAGATGATCTGTGGCGGCACCACCGACAGCGTCGATGCCCAATCGGATTGCTGCGCCACCGGTAGCTTCACTGACTCGCTTGGCCAGCTTGTCGCCATCCACCAGCACCACGTCGCCGCCCAGTTCGCGCACCGCTGCCACCGCACTCTCGCGGCGCACGATGTTGACCGTGCGCAGGCCACGCAGCTTGGCGATCTGGGCCAGATAGCCTCCGACGCCAGAATTGGCAACGTTCTGGATCACCCACTCTCCCGGTTGCAGGTCGACGAACTCGCGCAGCATCAGCAAGGCGGTGGGAGGATTGACCGTCATCATCGCCAACTGCAGCGGGTCCGCGTCGTTGGGCAAAGGCAGCAGCCGTGCCGCGGCGACCACCACGTGGGTACTCCAGCTGCCACAGCCTACCGGCAGCAGCACGGTCTGGCCTGGCGCCGGTCCGCGCGTATCTGGCCCAAGCTCGACCACTCTGCCAACGCCTTCATTGCCACCGACAGCGGGCAACGGCGGCAGGATGCCGTACAACCCGGTCAAGGTGAGCACGTCCGATGGGTTGATCGGCGCGGCCAGCACCTCGACCAAGGCCTCGCCAGAGACCAGTGGCGGCAGGCTGAATTCCACCGCATCGATCACATCCTGCGGGATCGGACCGCGTTGCGCGTACTGGGCACGTTTCATGGCGACGCCTGGGTGTGGGAGCAGTTGCGGAGTATGGTTGATCCCGATCAAATCCTGCGCTTCGCAAGCGCCTACATTTGCCACATCAACGTCTTCGGGAGCACGACATGTTTGATTCGGCCGACCTCGAACACCGCATGGACAAAGCCCAGTACCAGACCGAGGAACCGCTGCTGCGGCGTGCGCTGCTGGACGCCCAGTACGCGCTGGCAAGCCGACCAGGCTTCCCGGTCCTCATCATCATTGGCGGCGTGGATGGTGCAGGCAAAGGCGAAACCGTCAATCTGCTCAACGAGTGGATGGACCCGCGGCATATCCACACGCATGCGTTTTCCGAGCCGACGGGCGAAGAAGCCGAACGACCACCGATGTGGCGCTACTGGCGCGTGTTACCGCCGAAGGGAAACATCGGCATCTTCTTTGGCTCCTGGTACACCGCGCCGCTGCTGCGGCGGGTATTGGGCGACGACGGGCAGGACGCCCTAGACAGCCACGTGGCCGCAATCCTGCGTCACGAGCGCATGCTGGTGGACGAGGGCGTGCTGCTGATCAAGTTCTGGTTTCATCTATCCAAAGACCAGCAACGCAAGCGACTGAAGGCACTGGAGAGCGATCCAAAGACGCGTTGGCGGGTGACGCCGGATGAGTGGCGGCGCTTTCGCAAATACGACCGGTTTCGCGCGGTCTCGGCCGACGTCGTTCGCCAGACCAGCACCGCCGGTGCACCGTGGATCGTGGTACCAGGCGCGGACCATCGCTACCGCAGCATCACAGCCGGCCGGATATTGCTGGAAGCGCTGCAGGCGCGGCTGGCCCACGTGCCCGAGGTGCACACCGAAGCACCGGCACCACTGCCGCAGCTGGAGAACGTCAAACTCCTGCGCGATCTCGATCTCGGCAAGAAGCTCGGGAAACGCCGCTATGAGCGACGCCTCGAAAAGCTGCAAGGCGAGCTGAACCTGCTTTCACGTGCCAAGCGCTTTCGTCATCGCGCCCTTGCTGTCGTCTTTGAGGGCAGTGACGCCGCTGGCAAGGGCTCAACCATACGGCGGGTGACTGCCGCGCTCGACGCACGCTTTTTTCGGGTTATCCCGATTGCTGCGCCCTCCGAAGAGGAACGCGCCCATCCCTACCTGTGGCGATTTTGGCGACACCTTCCACCGCATGGGCGGGTTACGCTGTTTGATCGATCCTGGTACGGCCGCGTGCTGGTCGAGCGCGTCGAGGGGTTCTGCGCACAGCCGGACTGGATGCGCGCCTATTCCGAGATCAACGACTTTGAAGACCAGATCGCCGCCAGCGGCACCGTTCTGTCGAAATTCTGGCTGCAGATCAGCCCTGAAGAACAGCTGCGACGCTTCAAGGAACGCGAAGACATCGCCCACAAGCGCTTCAAAATTACCGCCGATGACTGGCGCAATCGCGAGCGTCGGGACGCTTACGAGGCGGCAGTTGCCGACATGGTCGACCGCACTTCCAGCCGCTCGGCACCGTGGACCCTGGTCGAGGCCGAAGACAAAAACTACGGCCGCATCAAGGTTCTGCAAACCCTGGTCGACCAATTGGATGCCGCGCTTTGATCGGCTGATTGAACTTTACTGAACCGAAATAGAAACGCTGCTTCGGACACTGCTTCGCACGCCACCTGCCACGGACAAACTGTCCTGAGTAGAAATCTCCAACAACCCTTAACAGAACACGATTGAGGGGCATTTTTCGCGACCTGATGAAATATCAGGGCCAGACAACGCATACGCATCATCGAAGGAACAGCCATGGGTCATCCCGTCTCATTCAGTACCCCTTCGGGTCGCATCACCGGTTGGCGCGCCGACCCGCCGATTCCGCCCAAGGCACTGATATTGGTGATCCAGGAGATCTTCGGCGTCAACGCACACATCCGCCACATGGTCGAACGCTTCACCGCACATGGCTACATCGCGGTGGCGCCCGCTTTCTTCGATCATTTTGGCTTTCACATCGAACCGTCCTACGACGCAGACGGTGTCGCCCAAGGCCGCGAACTGGTCGACACACTGGGATTCGAGCGCGTGCTCGGCGACCTTGCTGCCATCGAGGAGAGCCTGCGCGGCGACTACAAGATCGGCGTCGTCGGCTATTGCTGGGGCGGCACCGTGGCCTACCTGGCCAACGCCCAACTTGGTCTGCCCGCCGTCAGCTATTACGGCGCGCGCACTTTCGATCTGTTGCCAAAACGATTGCAGGCACCAATGGAGTTCCATTTCGGCGAACTTGACCCGCTGATACCACCCGAGCACGTGGCAGCGCACCACGAAGCCCATCCGCATGCAGCCATCTACACCTATCCGGCCGGGCATGGCTTCAACTGCGACGAGCGGCCGGGTTACCACGCCGAAAGTGCCGCCATCGCCATCGACCGCACGCTCAACTTCTTCTCGCGCGTGCTGCACTGATCGCTGCATATCAGCAGACGGCCAGACTGCCGCCATTGCGGCGGCGCAAGGATTTACCGTGGTTACGCGAGATAGCGCACCGTTTCTGGCTGCGGGAGTTTCGGTAATCAACCCGTGGTTGACTACTCGTCGCAGGTCGACGTCAAGCTGTCGAGCGGAACCAGCCAAATTGATCGAAGTCATGGCCCGCATGCGGAGCCCGGCGCATTCTTGAGATCGAGAGTCCAAGAGGAGAAGCGGCATGAGCACGCGTATCGAATCCATTCTGGTCGCAACCGACCTGTCCGCGCCGGCCCAGCTTGCGGTTGAACGGGCGGCGCGTCTTGCTTGGGAGCACGGTGCGCGACTCGATCTGTGCAGCGCGGCGCTGCTGCCACAGCCCATGCCTATCTGGGGTGACATGGTCAGCGCCAACTGGTTTGATACCAGCGAAATACTGGCGTCAACCCAGCGGCAGCTGACAGCGATGGCCAGCGCCTTGGGCGAGCGCTTTGGCATTCAGGTCGGTTGCCATTGCGAAGCGGCCAATGCCGGGAGCATGGTGCCGGCGCACGCGCAGGCGGGTGGCTACGGCTTGCTGGTGATCGGTGCTACCGGCGAGGGCGCGCTCAGTCGTCGACTGTTCGGCTCGACGGCACAGACAATCGTCCGCCGCGCCCGCACGCCGGTGCTGGTGGTACGCCGGCCGTCGCCAGACGGCTACGCGCGGCTGCTTGCCGCCACCGACTTCAGCGAGGACGCACTGGCCGCAGCGCGCTTTGCGTGCACGCTCGCGCCGACCGCCGCGTTGACCGTGTTTGCGGCGCTTGACCTGCCAACCCTGAGCGTCGACCCGTTCCTTGGATTCAACGCTTCCGAACGTGCAATCCATTTGGAAACCGCGCGTTCACGCACCCGTTCGGCACTGGTCGATCTTGCGGCCAGATTGGGTCGCGCCGATGGTCACGCCATCGTCCGCGACGGCCGCCCATCACACGAATTGCCGGCACTGATCGCCGAGTTGGACGTCGAACTGCTCAGCGTCGGTTCGCACGGCAAGTCACGACTGGAAACCAGCGTGGTCGGCAGCACCAGTCTGCACGCCATCAACGAAGCCGGCTGCGATGTGCTGGTAATGCCGGCGCTTCAGCACATGCAGTAGCGGCAACGGTCAGCGGCCTTTGGCAATACACGATGGATAGTGCTTCCGATCAGTCCAGCCGCGGCCAGCTGGAAGGATCAAGCGTCTCCCGGTAAGCGTGCCAGGCCGCGTAGGCAAGCCACGGCATGATCACTACCAGCCCCAGATAAGCAGTGAGAAAGCCCACTGCAGTCAGCACCGCGATCAGTCCGGCCCACAGCAGCATCACCGCCTTGTTTCGTAGCACCGCGTTGGCGCTGGAAACGCCGGCTGTCACCATGTCCACGTCGCGGTCGGCGATCATGGGCAGCGAGAATGCCGCCGTGGCAAAAGTGAAGATCGCGAAAACCGATCCGGCTGCCGAGCCGATCAGCAGGAACTCCAGCAGCGTGCCCAGCTGCCCGTCTTCGATGGGAACGAATGCATTCACCATCATGCCGGCGCGCGACCAAAGCATCAGCACCACCAGCTGCACCAGCGCGAACACACCCGCCTGCCCCGCCACACGGCGCGCCAGAACGAAGGAGTCGCGCAGGCTTGGTACACGTCCCGCTTCCAGCGCGCGGCTCACGCAGTACAGGCCGACCGCGATCAACGGTGCCACGAACACGAAGCCCGACAGCAGCGCCGCCAGCAGCGCGAATCGCCCCAACGACCACGCCAGCGCCGATACCGCCACGCTGACGCAAAGGATCACCAAGCCAAACAGCAGGCTCAGCATCGGGGCGCGCCTGAAATCGGCCCAACCCAGCCGCAGCCAACGAAACGGCGCCCAGCCGTCCAGCGTTATGCAGGGCACCGCGAACGGGCGTTCCGGCGGCGACGGTAGCGTGGATTGCTCTGGTGTCACGGGACCTCACAAAAGCCAAGGCCCGATACTATCAGCGCCGTCTCACCCCATCGACCTGCCATGGCGAAGACCCATGCGACCGACGAAGGCCTACCCCGCTTCGGTGACCCGATGCGGCGGGCTTCAACTCGGCGAGCGTCGAGAGTGAGCCCTGATAGCCATCGCACTCGCACAGCGAATCGGCGACGTCGTTGGGGTCAGTCAGCTCCGCGAAGTTCGGCTTGTCGGACATTGGCAAAGCATGCTCATGGCAACAAACCGTTACCGTCTATCTCTCCGCCAAACGTGCGGCACCTTAACCTGCACTGCGCGAAGTACGCGCAGGCCACTCCAACAAAAAGCCCCGGAAATCCGGGGCTTTGAGTGACTTGCCGTGCATTGCGGCAAGTGCGTTTGGAGGCGCCGAGTCGGAATCGAAAAATCCCGTCCAAGCCTCTCCTTCATTCACATTTCCGCTGTCGAACTTGTCTGTTACCCCCAATACGACCCCACACCGACACGACACCGTGTCAACGGCACCAGCGATACGCCGACGAATGCCCCGGTAAATGCCACAAATGGCCAAGGCAATGCCGTGATCACCGTGATTGTCATTCTTTCCGACGTTCAGCAAGCCAACATGAGCAGGAATATTCCCGAGCTGTTGAATACCGTCGACGCTGCCATCTCGTCGCCGGTCAGAACTTCAGCACGCTCAACCTTCGCCAGGACGCTCGAGAGGCTTACGGGTCGAGGCGGGCTAAGCCGCCTTAGGCTTCGTCGCGGTAAACGCCTTTCGCGCGTAGGCGTCGATCTCGCTCTTTCTGCGCAGCAGCAGCTCGAGTTCGGAGTTCGTCAGCCGTGCGGAAGCCGACGACGTAGCCAGCTTCTTCAGCGGTGAGAGCGGCAGGTTCAATGCAGAGGATGTCTTTGATTTCATCGCCGAACCTCTCTTCGATTTTGCGCAGCACGGCAGGTGCGGCCTGCAGTCTACCGGAGCGGGCTGCGTTGACCAATACGACCGAACCCACCACTAGGCCGCCGCCGGCTTGGATGTGCGCGGACAAGTCGGCCAGGGTGCCGCCCATAGTGGTGACGTCGTCAACCAGGACATAGCGACCGCCGAGTTCCACTGCACCCACGAACTCGGACGGCGCGATCAGGCGCTCCATTGCGTTCGCTCCGGTGTGAAAGACCCGATTCGCTTGGGCGATAGCGGTGTCGCTGCGTGCGTCGCTAGCAACCGCCAAAAAAGCGGCAAGCGTTTGGGGGATGGCGTTGTCACCGGTCGCTTCGAGTGCGTGTGGGGCGACGAAAATCACGCCCGATCCAAAGCGTTCAGCCGTCGTCCGCAGGGGTTCCGCCAGGTCACGAACGAGATCCACCGCCGCAGCAGAATCACCAGACTTGGCCGCTGTGTAGGCCGGATGTCGCTTCAGAAGCTGGTCGTCGCGGAACAGGTAGGCCGGCTCGCCCGCCGCCAACGGGATGCCTTGGGTGCGCATTCGGTGGACGTTAGCATGACCAGAACTGCAACGGACGCTGCTTCCGGCTGTTCAATGTGCTCGATGACTTCAGTCGCGAAGGGCTCGATATCGAAGCCAACCTGTCGCTGCCAACTTCTCGCGTGATCTGCTCGATGCAGAAGGGTGTCGAATCGCCCGGAAAGGCCGAAACCATCCGCTACGGCAGCGGACTGGAATGTATCAGCAGATGCGTTAGACAACCCGGCTGAGAGGAAGGCATCACGTGATACTTCTGTGGCTTGGTCTCACCCCGCGCGTAAGTGTCAGGCTCCGATCAAAGCTGCTTTGCTCGAATCCGTGGTGCCGGCAGAGGAGTTCATAGCCCGCCCCTCGTAAGCCATCAGGATGAGTGGCTTCGCGGCCTCCAAGTCCGCCTGAAACGAAAGCGATAGCTCCAGATCGCCGGTTCCCCAGTGTCCCTTCTCGCTGACATCTTGACCGTTCGCAGGCATCCGCATCTTTGTTGGATCCACGTGCAGGTACAGTGGCCCTTTACGTCATGATCTTGGCGGCTCTTACTCATGGCGGCGGTTTCCTTAGGCGCGCGGGGCGCGCGGGGTTGGCGCGGCTTGCGGGTCTTGGGTTCGGTGGCGGCGGAAGCGCGCTGGGCGGCGATGCGGGCCAATCGCGCGCTGGCGGGCTCGTCGTTCGGGTCTTGCGGCACCAGCTCGCCCCGGAAGGCCTTGGCCAGCGTCAGCGGGGCAAGGCGTTGGGATTGGGCGATGGCGGCGGCGTGGCGGGCTTCGATGCGGTCGGCGAGTTGGAACAGGGCTTCGACACGGCGGACGATTTCATCCTGCTCACGAAGTTGCGGCAACCGCAACGGCAGAGAGCGAAGTTCTTCCGCGTTGAGGTTGTTGACGCCACTGGTGGACTTGGCCGTTTGCTCTATCAGACGCCGCTGGTCCGTAGCTGCCAGCCACATGCGGACGAACGCCGGTCGTGCCTGGGCCAAGTCCACGCGCAACCGCATCAGATAGCCGGCAAACAGCAGTCCGACTTCACTGGAAGTGGCGAGACCGACTGCGCCAACCAGCTCGACACTGCCATTGGAGCGAATCACCAGTAGATCGCCGTCCTGTAAAGCAAGCGTGTGTATCTCATTGCCATCGAATTCCGCTCGTTTGAGGTCGGTGGCGTCAATCCTTCCATGAGAGCCTATGTTGGGTATCCGCAAGACACCATGGCCAGTGGATGAGTAGCCGCACTTCTTGGATGTGCCGTAGCGCAGATCGACGGCGATGGCCCCAATCGTCTTAGCAGCCCATGATGATCTGCCGGACTGATCGACAGCTTCCGCCAACTCGCCGGTCATCGCTGTAGTCAACACCGCCTGCCGAAACCGCTTGAGCAAGGCGGGAATGGCATCGAGGCTGTCCTCTCAGGCTTGGATGCGGGCCAGCAGGGTGTCGAGTTGGTTGGCGATGCGGGTTTGCTCAGTTCTTGGCGCAAGGACCAAAGGCGCAGTGCGGCCTGCTTTTGTGCCTAAGCGCGGCAGGTTCATGCCGTGGCTTTCCGCTCCCACGTGCTTGAGAAACGCCGGATGCTTCAACCAGTGAAAAAGGTAGCGAGGGTCCAGATGATCGCCGGTGCTAATGGGCACGATCTCGGTCGTGCAGAAGCCATCCCGGTCCGCGATCAGCACTTTGTTGAGATAGGGCCTCAGCTTGCCGTAGAGGATGTCGTCCGAGTAGAAGCGATTCTTTGTGGTCTTCGATTGCCGCTGGCGCATGGTTAACCGAGTCAGCAAGCGCGAGCTGTCCCTTTCTACGTCCTCCAGCTCAAGCACCCAGTCGTCGTCAGCGATGTCTCCCGGCTCGGCTTTCAGCGTGACGCCATAACCAACGGCTGAGCCGAGATCTGTCAGCAACCATGACTCAGGTAGCTCGGCAGGATTGAGGGTGAACTCACTCATCCCCATCCTCCCTCCAACAACCCCCCCCCGCCGCGCCAGTTGCTCCCGCGCTTCCACCTGCGCCGCATGCAACTGCCGCTCCAGCTCCGCCTTGGGCGGCAGCAGGTCCACCACATGGCTCCAGCTCAATGGTCGCGACAGCGTCGCGACAATCTCAGCCTCAGGAAAGGCCTGGGCAAACTTCACCATGCGGTGCAGGTTCTTGGCCTCGAAGCCGCGCCCGAACTCATCGGCCAGCTGCTGGCCGAGCCGGGACATCCGCTGCGCGCCGTATTGGGCGCGCTCGCCGCCAAGCACATCAGTGGCCAGCCGTTGGCCCACCGTCCAGTAAAGCCGGGTCAGCTCGGCGTTCACCGCGCCGGCCAAGCGCTGGCGGCTGGCGGCGATCAGCGCGCGCAGTTCGGCGTGCAGGCTTTCAGGCGCGGCGCGTGCTTAAGGGCGCTGCCAACTGGCTCATGGCTGGGCCTCGACGGGCTGGGCCTCGACGGGCTGGGTTTCGACTGGCTGAGGCTCGACAGTCTCGAGCTCGTCCAGCAAGAGGTCTTCCAGCACTGCATCGGGGTCTTCGCCCAGCGCTTCCAGCAGGACGCGCAGCTCGGACATGGCACCGCATAGTTCGTGCTGCAGCAGGCGGGCCACCAGGGCGGGGTCGTCGCGCTGGGCTTGCGCGGTTTCGGCGTTGTGGTCCTTGAGCCAGCTGATGTCGAGGTTGTCGTCACCTTGGGCGATGGACTCGCGGCTGAAGCAGCGCCAGCGGCCGGCGTCGCCGCTATCCACGCGCAAGGCAAGGGCCTCGGTGCCGCCGCTGGGGTCGGCGCCGAAGATGTCTTCGAACCTATCGCGCGCCACGTCGGGCGATGCATCAGCCTGGGTGCGGAAGTAATCGCGGGTGAAAGGGGTGCGCTTGCCGAATTGGGGCATGTTGGCGCGCATGTCGTAGACCCACACTTCCTTGGTGTTGCTCTTGTCGGCGCTTTTGCCGTTGCCAGCGCCCTTGGTGAAGAAGAGCACATTGGTCTTCACGCACTGGGCGTAGAAGATGCCGGTGAGCAGACGCAGGATGGTGTGCAGGTTGCACTTGTCCATCAGCTCGCGGCGGATGCTGGTGCCCACATTGCTTTCGAACAGCACGTTGTCGGGCAGCACGACGGCGGCACGGCCGCCAGACTTCAGCGCACGGTAGATGTGCTGCAGAAAAGCGAACTGCTTATTGCTGGTCTCATACGTGAGGTCGATGCGGGTAGGCAGGCCGCCGCCCTTCTCGGTGCCGAAGGGCGGGTTCGACAGGATCAATGTGGCCGGTGGCAAGGCATTGTGGTCGTCGCTCAGCGTGTCGCCATGGGTCACGCCGCCTTCGATGCCGTGCAGCAGCATTTTCATCAGCGCCAAGCGATGGGTGTCCTGCACCAGCTCCGGAAACGCCGGCTGTCACCATGTCCACGTCGCGGTCGGCGATCATGGGCAGCGAGAATGCCGCCGTGGCAAAAGTGAAGATCGCGAAAACCGATCCGGCTGCCGAGCCGATCAGCAGGAACTCCAGCAGCGTGCCCAGCTGCCCGTCTTCGATGGGAACGAATGCATTCACCATCATGCCGGCGCGCGACCAAAGCATCAGCACCACCAGCTGCACCAGCGCGAACACACCCGCCTGCCCCGCCACACGGCGCGCCAGAACGAAGGAGTCGCGCAGGCTTGGTACACGTCCCGCTTCCAGCGCGCGGCTCACGCAGTACAGGCCGACCGCGATCAACGGTGCCACGAACACGAAGCCCGACAGCAGCGCCGCCAGCAGCGCGAATCGCCCCAACGACCACGCCAGCGCCGATACCGCCACGCTGACGCAAAGGATCACCAAGCCAAACAGCAGGCTCAGCATCGGGGCGCGCCTGAAATCGGCCCAACCCAGCCGCAGCCAACGAAACGGCGCCCAGCCGTCCAGCGTTATGCAGGGCACCGCGAACGGGCGTTCCGGCGGCGACGGTAGCGTGGATTGCTCTGGTGTCACGGGACCTCACAAAAGCCAAGGCCCGATACTATCAGCGCCGTCTCACCCCATCGACCTGCCATGGCGAAGACCCATGCGACCGAAGAGGGCGTACCCGGCTTCGGTGACCCGACGGCGAAATACCCGTTGAGGAAGGCGGGCTGCTTTCTCACCGGTCAACCCACCCCACCATCGAAGAACCTGCCACAGCCTCTCACTCTACCGTGGGTTCCTTGCCTGATTGATGGTCGTCCCCTCCGCATACAGGTGCCGCTGAAACCCCACAAACACCTGTCGAATTTCCTCCGGCTTACCCAACTCCGAGAACGCGTCGCCAAGCGCCTTGTAGCGCAAGCGAAGCAGTGGGGACAGTTTGTCCTGCGCCAGCTCGTCGACGCCTTGGATGACGTATTGAGCCAACACGAAATCGATGAAGGCGCGTTGCTTGTCGGTGAGTGAGGCGGCCGTTGCAGCGCGGGCGGCCTTGGCGCGTGCATCGCGGCTAATCGGATCTGAGGCAAAAGCGATGTAGGCCAGCACATCGAAGAGGTCGCTGTTTTCTGCTTCGATCAGCTTCTGCATCGCGCTGAGCGGCTCCCTGCCGAAGCCACGCTCGCTCAAGTCAGACAGCAGTTTGGCGCGGGTATCGGGCGCGCTCCAGATGGCGCGCAGTGCGTCTTCGTCTTTGAAGAACTCGGGCAGCGCGCCGTACAGCGATTGCAGAAATTGCGCCGCGGACATCGGCCTGCCGTCGGCGCTCCAGAAGCTGGTTGCGGTCATGTGCTGGATGCGTCGCTCCTTGCCATCGGCAAGTCGCACCTTGATCCGCGCAGCTGTCGGTTCGGCGTACGTCGGTCTGGCCGGCTCTTGCACTGGCGCGGCACTCGACGAGCGCGGCGAAGCCGCTTCGGGCTCCAGCGGCTCGCCATCCCATTCGGGGTCACTGAAATGATGATGCGCCCGCACGAAATCGTAGATCGTGAAGTAGTCCTTGCCGTCATACAGCCGCGTGCCGCGACCAATGATCTGCTTAAACTCGATCATCGAGTTGATGGGACGCATCAGCACGACGTTGCGCACGTTGCGCGCGTCCACGCCGGTCGAGAGCTTCTGCGACGTGGTCAGCACGGTCGGGATGGTCTTCTCGTTGTCCTGAAACTCGCGCAGAAACTGATTGCCCAGCGAGCCGTCGTTGGCCGTTACCCGCACGCAGTAGTTGGGGTCGGTGCTGGTCTTGGCCTGATTGATCAGGTCACGCACGGCCAGCGCATGGGCCTGAGTGGCACAGAAGACCAAGGTCTTTTCGCGTTGGTCGATCATGCCCATCAGCAGGTTGACGCGGTAGGCCTCGCGCTCCTTGATCTCGATGATCCTGTTGAAGTCCTTTTCTTCGTAGCGCTTGCCGGTCTCGATGCTGCCTTCCAGCACCTCATCGTCGGGCGTATAGACGTAGTCGTCCAGCGTGGTACCGATCTGCTTGACCTTGAACGGCGTCAGGAAGCCGTCGTTGATGCCCTCCTTCAGCGAGTACACGAATACCGGCTCGCCGAAGTAACTGTAGGTGTCGGCGTTGAGGGTGCGTTTGGGTGTGGCGGTCAGGCCCAGTTGAACGGCCGGTGCGAAGTAGTCGAGGATCGCCCGCCAACTGCCTTCGTCATTGGCACCGCCGCGATGGCACTCATCGATGACGATGAAGTCGAAAAAGTCGGCCGGGTACTCGCCAAAATATGGCGCCGGCCTGCCATCGACCGGCGGGCCGCTCATGAAGGTCTGGAAGATGGTGAAGAAGATGCTGCCGTTCTTCGGCACCCGGCCCTTCTTGCGGATGTCGGCCGGCTCAATCCGCAGCAGTGCATCGTCGGGGAACGCCGAGAAAGCGTTGTAGGCCTGGTCGGCCAAAATGTTGCGGTCGGCCAAGAACAGGATGCGAGGGCGGCGCGTCGGTTCCGCGCCTGTCTTTTCGTCGCACACTCTCCAGTCGGCCACGTTCCAGCGGCTCTGAAACAGCTTCCAGGCCAATTGAAAGGCAATGAAGGTTTTGCCGGTGCCGGTGGCCAGCGTCAGCAGGATGCGATCGCGCCCGCCAGCGATGGCGTCCAGCACGCGCGTGATGGCGATGTCCTGGTAGTAGCGGCCCTGCCAGGTGCCGCCCTTGTCCTCGAAGGGCACTGCGGCAAAGCGGTTGCGCCAGACGGCGGTGGATGCGTCCGCTTCGGCGAAGGTCTGCGCCCACAGCGCATCGGGGCTCGGGTAACAGGCCACGTCGCCCTCGGCGCCAGTGGCCATGTCGATGCCGTAGATGGCCTGCCCGTTGCTGGCGTAGGTGAAACGCACGGCCAACTTGGCCGCGTAGGCCTTAGCCTGCCCCACGCCTTCGCTATACGGCTTGTCCCAGGCCTTGGCCTCGATCACCGCCAGCTTGGTATTGCGATAGACCAGCACGTAGTCGGCAATCTCGGCCTTGGCCCGCTTGCCGCCACCCTGCAGCCGACCCAACGTGATGCCGTGCTCGCGCAGCACCCGGCTGCCTTCGATCACACCCCAGCCGGCGGCCTTCAGGGCGGGGTCGATGTGATCGGCGCGGGTTTCGGCTTCGTTCACACCCACCGTCCCTGTGGCTTCACTGGATGGAAGCGGCTAAGGCCGGTAAGTCGTTAGCCGGAAGCGAGGGTCTTGAGCGACTCAGGGCGTGAACTTGCCGTCGCCATCACTCGCTTCTGCCGCTCCGTCGCCTTTTGCAGGACGACGGTATAGACCTTTTTCTTCTCGGCCGAAGACGCGTTCCGGATGAACTCCGAAAAGGCGGTGGTGGCGGTGGGCTTGGACTTGAAGAAGAAGTTCATCGGCGGACTATGCCATAGCCACCCACGCCTCGACGTACTGGCGGCCAAATTTCTCGGGGATGTGGTGGTCGATGTTGTCGACCCCGGCGCGGTACAGGCGGGAGGTACCGTCCAGGTTCTTCAGCAACAGGTCGACCCGCAATGCGCGCCCGAACTCGGCTTTCAGGCGATTCACGACATCCCGAGCGGCGAAGTACTGCTGGACAAAGTCTTCCGGCCGAATCCGCCGCCCTTCGGCCGCCTCGCGATGCTTCACGAACTCCCAGGCCTGCATCGGCTGCTGGTAGACATACAGAATCTGCACCACCCGCCCGCGATCCAGCGAGCGCTGCACATTCCTGCACGCCACCTCGTAACTGGACAGCGTGCCGTCAAGCAGAAAGCTCTGGTGCTGCTTGAAGGCATGATCGAGGATGCGTTCGACCAGGATCGAAAGGGCCCGCTGGAACAGCCACGAGTTGCTGCCGGTGTACGCCGCAAACTCACTGCGCAGCTCGTCCGGGTCGATCCGCAGGATCGGCGGCCCGCCGATGCTCTCCAGCAATTCCAACGCGGCTTCCGTCTTGCCGGCCCCTGGCGAGCCGGCCATGAACACTGACACCGGCTCGGCCTCGGGGATGAAGATCGATGGGTCGGTCAGTCGCTTAGCGATGGCTTTCTTGTGGGACTTCGCAAAGGCAATGGACTCGTCTTCGATCCGCTGCTCGTTGACGGTAAGTGCCATGGCTGCCGCTAAAGCTGGCCGCTGAAGGCTTGGTGGAGGAGGGATTGCTTGAGTTCGTCGAGGGCGGTGAGTTTGCGTTGGTAGATGGATTCGACCATGCGTGTCTGCATCTGCAGTTCGAGCATCTGGTCCGCGACTGCACGCTGAGCGGGCAAAGGCGGCAATGGGATTTCGAATCTCTTTAGATCCTTTGCACCTAGGTTCGGCTGGGCTGCCCCGCCTTTTAACAGTTCGATTTGATCAGCACATTGATGGCTAGATAGAAACGCCAGCAAGAAATCCGTATCCAATCTCTGTGTTGGCCGCAAGATCACAAGCGACGATGCAATGGCGCCTCTTGCCAAATCGCCAACACTAGCGAACTTTCCTAGCGATCCTCTCAGGCAGAAAAGAATGTCACCAGGGCGAATTTTTCCGTTACCAAGTAGGTTGAATCGTTCAGTGGATATGTAGTCCATCGCAGTGAAGTCGAGGCCCTCCTCGTCAAGGTGCCCCGCATTGATAAACGGTACGCCATGAGCAACCCGATGTTGCTTCCCGGGGTAGTTTTTTCCACGGTCACCGTTCTCAAAATCACAGATGGCACCCAAGTGATCAATGCCGAACTTCGATATCAAGGACCGAAAAACATCGCGCTTCGACGCGCTCAATACATCACGCGCATTCTGCAAATTCCTTTCGGCATTCGCCTTGGCGGTGGCGATGCCCTCGAAGGCTTCGTCGAGGATGGTGACGATGCGGCGCTGCTCACCTAGCGGCGGTAACGGGATCGGGTAGCTCTCGACGAACTCCTTCGTGACCCGCTTGTGCCCTACCGCGCCGGTCATGGTCCGAGTGCCCTCTTCCAAGAACGCCGGCCGCGCAAGGTAGTAGTAAAGGAACTCGGCATCCAGCGTTGGGGAAGGCCGCAAGACGATGTACTCGCTGGAGCCGAAGCCAACACCGTTCGTCAGGCCGCGCGCAACACCTAGCTTGCCGTTCTCAAAGCAGGGCGTGATCTTTGCCAACAACACATCGCCATCGGCGAAGTACGTATAGCTTCCGCTCACCTGGCCGAGGGGACGAGTGCGATGCGGCTGCAGGTATTTCACGCCGATGCCTAGATCCTCCATCGGCGCGAAGGAAACCTCGTCACCAGCGGCGAGCTTGGCCCTTGCTTCAGATTTCGGCGGCTTGATCGTACAGACCTCACCAAGTGGCATGGCATCCCAGTCAGCCATCAAACCACCAGCACTCGAATCGTTGCCAGCACTTCCGCGCTCTCGGCATCTAGCGCCGCGATCTCGTCGAGGATGTCCTGCGGCGTGCGCAGCACCACCGCATCCCCACCCTTCGGATTCTTCACCGACAAGTCAAACGTCGCCGCATCAATGCCCGCCACCTCCACCGACCAGCTCTGCGGCGAGTCGGCAAAGGACTTCTGCCGTTCAATGAAATCGACAAGGTCATCGTCATTGAGCGGATTGGTCTTGCCCATGTTCCGCCCCGGGTTGAGCTGGTAGTACCAGACCCGGCGCGTGGGCGCGCCCTTCTCGAAGAACAGCACCACGGTTTTCACGCCGGCGCCCTGAAAGGTGCCGCCGGGCATGTCCAGCACCGTGTGCAAGTTGCAGCTTTCCAGCAGCAGCTTGCGGATGCTGGTGGACGCGTTGTCGCTGTTGCTGAGGAAGGTGTTCTTGATGACGATGGCGGCGCGGCCGCCGGCGCGCAGGCGCTTGATGAAGTGCTGCAAGAACAGGAAGGCGGTCTCGCCGGTCTTGATCGGGAAGTTCTGCTGGACCTCCTTGCGCTCCTTGCTGCCGAAGGGCGGGTTGGCCAGGATCACATCAAAGCGATCACGGTCCTGGATGTCGCTGATGTTGTCGGCCAGGGTGTTGGCGTGGATGACATTGGGCGCTTCGATGCCATGCAGGATCATGTTCATGATCGCAATCACATAGGCCAGGCTCTTCTTCTCCTTGCCAAAGAAGGTGCGCGTCTGCAGCGTGTGCAGGTCGTCCGTGGTTAGACCGGGCTGGCGCGACAGGTAATCGAAGGCTTCGCATAAAAAGCCGGCCGAACCACACGCGCCGTCGTAAATGCGTTCGCCGATCTTCGGGTCCAGCACGCGGATCATGGCGCGGATCAGCGGGCGCGGCGTGTAGTACTCGCCGCCGTTGCGCCCGGC
>ENA-ORBV01001733-ORBV01001733.1-microbial-mat-metagenome-genome-assembly--contig:-NODE-1733-length-47819-cov-7.441205_pt1 | contig 47819 bp, 42 predicted proteins | sample MGYA00237777_ERZ505514 | MGnify/ENA primary metagenome ERZ505514 (study PRJEB26160, sample SAMN06269048) | microbial mat metagenome | isolation source: Oligotrophic lake microbial mat | place... | reverse complement strand
CGAGCCGATCGCGCGCCAAGGCCGGACGCGTGCGCGCGGATTGACTGGCAAATCGCGCTTGTTTCACTTACGCTCCCATGACGGGTAAAAGTGCCTGAAATGGTGCTTCTACCGGAGTGTCTTAGAAAAGAGTGACGCGGGGCGGGTCCGCGGGGGCGCTCTCGACGAACCGGCGGGCTCCGCTACTTCTGGAGCTCCGCGTAGATCTTCGTCACGTTGTCCTTGAGGCCGTTCATGCCGTAGGCCGCGAATTTCTCCGGTAGCTTGAACTCCGCGATCGTCTGCTCCGCGGTCTTGCCCGCCTTCATCGAGGTCTGAACGGCCGCGAGGAAGGCCTTGTTGAACTCGGAGAACTCCAGCAGGTCGGCGGGGGTCATGAGCGAACTGTGGCCGGTGATGACGGTTTCGAGTCCCTTGAACTCCGCGGCGGCCTTCGCCAGGGTGTCGCCGATCATCAGACCGCTGCCCCCGTTGTTCATGTCCAGAAGCGGTGTGCCCTTGCGCGCAAAGATATCGCCCGCGTGCACGGTCTTGAGGGCGCGAAACACCACAAACGCATCTCCGTTGGTGTGGCCGGGGCCAAAGTAGTAGAGATCGATGGACTCGGGGCCGCTCAGCACCGTCAACTTGTCCTTGAAAGTCTTGTCGACGAGGCCATGCGCGTTCGCCGGATCTTCGAAGACTTTCATCTTCTTCATATTCGCCGCGGTGTTTTCATGGGCCACGATGTCGACGGTCGGGGCGAAGAAGACATTGCTGCCCACGTGGTCGCCGTGGGTGTGGGTGTTGATGATGTGGCTGATCGGCTTGTCGGAGACCGTCTTCACCTTGTCCAGAATCGCCTGGCCCCAGCCTGCGAGCTTGGTGTCGACCAGAACCACGCCTTTTTCGGTCACGAAGGCCGCGGTATTCCCGCCACCGCCTTTGATCAGGTAGAGGTTGTCCTTGACCTTCTCGATCTCCGCTACGTTGGGTCCGGCGGGCGAAGGCACGGGCATCTGAGCGGGTGCCAGGGCGGCAAGGCTCACACCAGAGACAACAATGAGTCCGAGAACAAAACTGCGCTTCATAACGACCCTCCGGGAAGAAACGTCCTCTGGATGAACCAATACGTGCCGGCGAGGATAACCCCGATCGAACCGGCCCGGGCCAGGCTCCTGGCTCCCGCCTCGGTCCGGCGGGCCAGGGCCTGAAGGGCCAGGGCCACAACACCCACGATCAACAGTTGCCCGATTTCAACGCCCACGTTGAACGCGAGAAGCGACCAGGCAAGTGCTTCCTGAGGAAGACCGAACTCCTTCAGCACGAAGGCGAAGCCGAAGCCGTGGATCAGACCGAATCCCGCGGCCAGAAAAGCCCGGATGTCCTTGTTTTCGCGACCCCCTTTTGCCTGGGTGCCGAGGACAAAGAGGTTGTCGGCACCGACCACGATGATGGTAAGTGCGATCAACGGCTCGATCAGTCGTGCCGGTGGGGACAATAGGTCGAGGGCGGCCAGAGTCAGGGTGAGGCTGTGGCCGAGGGTGAAGGCGGTCACGATCATGGCGAGCCGGGTGAGGGAACCGCGAAGCAAGAGCAAGCCGATCAGGAAAAGCACGTGGTCGGGCCCGATCAGGATGTGCTCGATCCCCGACCGAACGAAGGTGCGCACCACTGCAAGCCGTCCCTCCGTTGTCCCGGCGTAAAAGTGTGTGGTCTGCTTGCCGACATCCAGAATCGCTTGCTGCTTGAGTCTGCCGTCTTCGTAAACATTCACGAACGTCTGGTGGAGAGGGTCGTATGGGAAAAGAAGGGCGGTAACCGCGACTCTTGCGGGCTCCCTGCCGGCTACCGTGAAGTGGAGTTTCAGGCTCTGCCGCTCCGGAATCGTTTCGATGTTCCCCCACACGACTTGCGCGGACTCTCCGTCCATGGCGAGCGATATTCGGGGTGAGAGAAGGCTCAGGAGCGATTGACGAAGGCGCAGAACCGCTTCAGGGTCGAGGAGGATGTAGGTGGTTTCGATCTTCAGCTCCTGCGCCACATCGAAGTCGTGGACAACCAGCGTGCCCGAAACGCCGGCCGCCCTGAGGTGCAGGTCGAGGTAGCTGAAGGGTGCGGGATGCGCGTGAGCCCATCGGGGCGCCGCGAAAATCGCAAGGGCCACAAGAAGGAAGACAGTCGGCCAGCGCATGGAGGGACGGAGTGTACCGGGGGGCCCGGTCTTAAAGGTCCCAACCGCTGCGGCCAGAGCCATCGAGCGAACGCCCCGTGCCTGGCCTGGCTTCGCGGGCCCATTAGAATGAGGGTTCAAGGAGGCATGGCCTCCTTCGGCGAAGTCCCAAGAGACCAGAGGTTCCATGAAGTCCACGTTCACCATCGCGGGTAGGAAAGTCGGAATCTCGGAACCTGCCTACGTCATCGCCGAGGCCGGGGTCAACCACGACTGCCGGCTCGACCGCGGGCGGGCTCTGGTCGACACGGCCAGGGCCGCGGGCTTTGACGCCATCAAGTTCCAGAGCTACACCGCCTCGAAGATCGCCACCCGCGTGGCCCCAAGGTATTGGGTCGAACCGGCGGATCCGAACGGGACACAGTGGGACACTTTCGCGAAGCTCGACAAGCTCAGTGATGACGACTTCAAGACGCTGATCGGCTACGCCCGCGCGGCCGGTATCGTGGCCTTCTCGACTCCGTTCGACGATGAGGCGGTCGATTTCCTGGTTGGACTGGACATGCCGGCCTTCAAGATCGCCTCGGCGGATCTCACCTGCAAGCCTTTGCTCGAGCGCGTGGCCCGGGCCGGGAAGCCGGTGATTCTCTCCACCGGGACGTCCTCTCTGGCCGAAGTGGATGAAGCGCTCGAAACTCTGGCCCTGAACGGATGCGCTGAGGTGGTTCTGCTCCACTGCACCCTTAAGTATCCGTGCCCGCCCGAAGGCATCAACCTGCGGATGATGACGCACATGATGCAGGCTTTTCCCGGCATTCCCGTGGGGCTGTCCGATCATTCTCTGGGGATCAGCATCCCTCAGGCCGCGGTGGCCCTGGGGGCCTGCATGATCGAGAAGCACTACACCATCGACAAGACCCTTCAGGGGTCGCCCGACCACCACCTCTCTTTGGACCCTGCCGAGGGGAAAGCGCTGATGGACGGCGTGCGGACGATCGAAAAGGCGTTCGGGAAATCGGTCAAGGGACTGGAGCCGCTGGAGAAAGAAGCGTTTCTCTACGCGCGGCGCAGTGTGACCTCGGCGCAGCCCATCGCGAAGGGGGCTCTCATCACTCGAGACATGTTGACCTACAAGCGGCCCGGCACCGGGATATCGCCCCGCCTCTTCGATCTGGTGATCGGCCGCGCGGCCCGGCAGGACATCCCCGAAGACACCACGATCACCTGGGACATGGTTTGAGAGTCTTAGCCGTTATCCCGGCCCGGGGCGGATCGGACCGCGTTCCTTATCTCAACATCAAGCGCCTCGGCGATGCGCCTCTGCTCGCCCACACCATACAGGCCGCGAAAGCGGCCAAGGGTATCGACCGCATCATCGTCTCCACCGACGACGAAACGGTGGCCGAAGTTGCGCGTGCCCACGGAGCCGAGGTTCCGTTCCTTCGGCCGAAAGAGCTGTCGGGCGATCTCTCCAGCCTGATGCCGGTGGTCCTTCATGCGGTGGCGGAGTCGGAGAAAAGTGACGAGCGGCCCGATGTGATTCTGATCCTCCAGGCAACCACGCCTTTCCGGACCGCGCGGAGTATCGAAGAAGCTCTGGCCCGGATCGCCAACGGTCGCTTCACCGCAGTGGTGTCCGTAACCTCCGATCTTTCTTTGCGCTGGAAGGCCGAGGAGGGCTTGTTGAAGCCGCTGTTCGATCGTGCGGGCCGGCGAGATGAACAAGAGCCCATCTATCTCGAGAATGGAGCCATCGTGGCCATCCGCCGCGACGTCCTAGATAACGATCCGCGGTTTGGCGACGCGGTCGGTTTTGTGGTTCTGGACAAGCGCGAAGGCTTCACGGTTCACGACCTCGAAGACTTCTGGATGGCCGAGCGCCTGCTTCGTGAACCGCGCATCCTCTTCCGCGTGGACGGCAGCCGGGTCATGGGCATGGGACACGTCTACCGCTCGCTGGCCGTGGCCGAAGCCCTGCGTGAGGGCTCGCGAGCCGAGATCGCCTTCCTGATGAGTGCGGATCACGCCGAAGGCATCGCCACGATTTCGAAAAGCGGTTATCCGGTGCGGGTCTTCAAACCGGGTGGCCTTGAAACCCTCATCGACTCGATCCAGGATTTCGCCCCGTCCGTGGTGATCAACGACCTGCCGCTGGTGGAAGAAACGTATCTGCGGTCTCTGGCCCGGCTCGGTGCGGTCACCATCAACCTGGTCGATACCCTGGACGATCTCGAGCGCGTTTCGCGCGATGCCCAGTTCGTGATCTCGGTGATGAACGAAGACCGCGAGACCCCGGAGGGCTTCTACGGGGGTCCGGCCTTTGCGATTCTTAGAAGACACTTCCAAGGCCGGGAGCGGCCGTTCCGGGAGAAGCCCGCAAAAATTCTCCTGAGCTTCGGCGGTGCCGATCCCCAGGCCCTCACGTTGAAAGTGGCGAAGGCTCTCGCCCCTTTGACCCAGGACATCGAGGTCGTCTCGATCGCGGGTCCCGCCTTCCCCCATCGCCACGTGTTCGAAGCGCTGCAGCGCACGCTGGGCGCCAGGCTCCCTCTGGTGAACGGGGCCGAGGTTCAGATCGCCGACTTCATGCTGGACGCAGACCTGGTTCTCTGCTCGGGAGGCATGTCGGTTTACGAGATCGCGGCGCTCGGGACCCCCGGCGTGGTCCTGACCCAAAACGCCAGGGAAGATCGCCGCATGCGAGAATTCTCCCGGTTCGGAACCATCGAATACCTTGGTCTGGGCGTCGACGTCGATGAACCGGCGATCCTCGAGGCCGTCCGGCGGATCCTGTCCGATCGGGCAAAACGCCAGGCCATGAGCGAAAAAGGGCGGGCTCTGGTGGATGGTTACGGAGCGGCACGGGCCGCGGAAATCGTTTTAGAGAGCGCGCAGTTTGAGTCAAACGGAAAGCCTCGGGAAAACCCGAGCTTGGAAAGAAGACAATGAAGGTTTTTATTACGGGCGGCGCAGGTTTTGTCGGAGGACACCTCTGCGAGACATTTCTCGATGCCGGACACGACGTGGCCATCCTCGATGACCTTTCGACGGGTTCCATCGAGAACATCGAACACCTGAAGGGTCGCAAGGGTTTCTCGTACACCATCGACACGGTGATGAACGAGAGCCTCACCGCGGAGATGATCGACCGCGCCGATGTTGTGGTTCACCTCGCGGCCGCGGTGGGCGTCAAGCTCATCGTGGAAAGCCCGGTTCGCACCATCGAAACCAACGTGCACGCCACGGAAATCGTCCTGAGCCACGCCAACAAGAAACGCAAGAAGGTGCTGATCGCCTCCACTTCCGAGGTCTACGGCAAGAGCACGGACGTTCCCTTCCGCGAAGACGGCGACCTGGTGATGGGTGCCTCGATCAAGGGCCGCTGGAGCTACGCGTGCAGCAAGGCCATCGACGAATTCCTGGCTCTTGCGTACCACAAAGAGCGGAAGCTGCCGGTGGTGGTGTTCCGGCTCTTCAACACGGTGGGGCCGCGACAGACCGGCCGCTATGGGATGGTCATCCCGAACTTCGTCCGCCAGGCGATCTCCGGGCAGCCCATCACGGTTTTTGGGGACGGCCTGCAGCGTCGTTGCTTCACTGATGTTTCGGACGTGGTGGGCGCACTTTTGAAACTGTCGCAGTCCGAAGAGTCGATCGGCCAGGTCATCAACATCGGCAACGATTCTCGGGAAGTATCGATTCTGGATCTGGCAAAGCTCATCAAGGAGAAGACGGGCTCCCCGAGCGAGATCGTGCTTGTGCCCTATTCCCAGGCCTACGAAGAAGGCTTCGAGGACATGCCCCGGCGCATCCCTGATCTCACCAAGGTCAAGAGGCTCATCGGCTACGAGCCCAAGGTCGACCTGGACGGAATACTGGACCGGGTGATCCAGCACTTCATGACCGACGAGAGACGCGTCTGAGCCAGGGGGCTTTTGGCGCCTGAGCCTCCCGACAAAGAGCCGGTCGAGCGCGCTTCAAATCTGACGCGGCTCTTCCGGCAGTCGTTCGCTTACGGCACCGCCGATGTTCTGGCCCAGGGGATCAATTTTCTCCTGGTGCCGCTGTTCCTCGCCTTTCTGACCCCGGCGGACTATGGCGCGCTGGCTCTGCTGCTTCTGCTCTCGACCCTGCTCAAGATCCTCTTCCGGCTGGGTCTCGATTCGGGCTTCATGCGGATCTTCTACGATCTCAAGGAGGATCAGCGGGCGCGTTTCGCGGGTACGGTCGCTCTCTTCTCGGCCGCCTTCGCCTCCACCGCCTTCGCCCTGGTCTGGATCTTCTCGGCCCAGGTTTCGGGGGCTCTGTTCCAAAACCAGGAGGGGGTCTTGTGGGTGCGGCTCGTCGCCGCCGATCTGCTGGCGTCGTCGTTCGTATTCGTCCCCTTCGCTTTGTTGCGGATCGAAGGAAAGGCTTCGCTCTTCTCGACCTATTCGCTCATCCGCCACGCCGCGAACACGGTCTTGAAGGTGATTCTGGTGATGATGGGCTTCGGAGTGAGTGGAGCGCTTATCTCTGACGTGGTGGGCAGCCTGCTTCTGGCCCTCCTTCTCTTCGGTGAACTCAAAAGCCGCGCGAGCATCGCGTTTGACTGGGCGCCCTTGCGCGACGCTCTACGTTTCGGCTTGCCCAAAGTGCCCCATGGCGTTTTGGTGCAGACCCTCAATCTGTCGGATCGGCGAATCCTCGATTCGTTCGTGAGCCTCGCCGAAGTGGGTGTCTATCAGGTGGGGAACTCCTTCGGAGCGGCCATGAAATTCCCCCTGTCCGCATTCGAACCGGCCTTTCAGCCCTTCGTGTTCGAGAACGCCAGGAAGGCGGGAGGGGCTCGCGAGATTGCTCTTGTCGCCACGCGGATGTCGATCGTGTTCGTGGTGGTGGCCCTGGGCCTCGCCCTGACGCTGCCTGATGTGCTTCGTCTGATGGCTCGCAATGAGGCCTATCACCATGCCGCACCCATCATTCCCGTGCTGGTTCTCGCTTTTCTCTTTCAAGGGTTCTTCCTGCTCGCCTCCGTAGGCATCGCCATCGCCAAAGAAGCGCGCTACTACCCGATGATCACCGCGGCCGCCGCCGCCCTCAACATCGGCCTGAACCTGTGGCTGATCCCCCACTTCGGGATCATGGCCGCGGCCGGATCAACCGTGGCGGGGTATGCGCTGATGGCGTTTCTCGGCGTCACGATCTCTTGGAAGCTCTACCCCATCCCGGTGCAATGGGGTCGGGTCGGTCTCACTCTGGTCGCGGCCTTCATATGTTTCTTCACCGGAGCCTCGCTCGGCATCCACGCGGGCGGAGCCATCGCCCGAGTGGGCCTTGGCTTCGCCTTCGCTTTCTTCGTGTGGAGAGCGATCTTCGACGATCGGGATCGGGCCGAGGTGCTTAAGATCGGGGTCCGCTGATCAGTCGCCGTCTCCTCCGACCATCGCGGTTTCCATTTCCGTGCTGGAGGCCCGCAACGGCCGGGCCGTAGCTCCCCTCGCTTGACTCCTCGTACCGGGCAGGAGTAGACACGGGGGTTGAGTTCCACTCCCATGAGCGCAGCCCTGCTTCCCGCCGCCGCTTCGTTGATCGAAGATCGACGCCTCGATGACGAGCTCATGGCTCAGGTCGCGAGCGGGTCCGAGACGGCCCTGCTGGCGCTCATGGTGCGCCACCGGACCCGCCTGGTGAGGCTGGGTGCCCGGCTGACCGGCGATCATGGCCACGGCGAGGATATTGCCCAGGAGACGTTTCTTCGCGTTCTCGACAATGCCGATGCCTACGAAGGTCGCGGCCAGTTCGTCTCCTGGCTTCAGACCATCGCTCGCCGGCTGTCCTTCAACTTCATCCGTGCCCGGAGTCGGAGACCGGAAGTCTCGCTCGAAGCGGCATATGACCGGGTGTCTCCCGCGAATCCGGAGAAGGCCCTCGAACTGAAAGAGGTTCACCGGGCCCTGTCGAAGCTCCCCGAACGCCAGCGCAAGGCGCTCTGGCTCAAGGCGGTCGAGGGCCGGTCGTACCGGGAGATTGCCACGGCGCTCGAGTGCACCGAGTCCGACGTCGCAAACGCGATCTTCCGGGGTCGAGAAACTTTGGCCCGATTGCTCCGGGACTGAAATATTTCCCTCCGAGCGGTGTTTCACCCTTAGAACGCATGGAACCCCTCTGCTCGGTGGACGGCGAAAGCCTGTCCCGTTTCATCGATGGGGAACTCCCACCTTCGGCTCAGCTTGAGATCGAGAGGCACGTGTCGACCTGCGCCGTGTGCGATCTCCGCCTCGCCCAGTTCCGTCTAGCCGACGGACTCCTCTCCAGGGTGCGGGCCGCCAGGCCGAACGCGACGAGAATCGTGGCGTCCCTCTCGGTCGCGGCTGCCCTCGTGGCGAGCCTCGCAACGAACGCGCTCCTTAATCCGGCCGGGAGGGCGGCGCCCCAACCCCTCTCCCTCAAGCTTCAGGCGGCCCCCTCGGAGACCCTCACATCGTTCTACGCGAAGGTGGCTCCGGCCACGGGCCCGCTCCCCCTCAAATAATGCGCTTCAAGTCCACGCTCGCCACCGTCGTGCTCGCCGTCCTGGTCTCCTTTGCCGTGACCTGGGGAGTGCATTCGTGGCGTAGTCCCGTTCAGGCGACGTCAGACGATCCCTTCGATGTCTTGAATCTCTCGGCCGAGCAAAAGCAGAAAATTCACGAAGTCTCCATGACCCACCATCCCCGCCTGGTTGCGGGTCAGGCCGCGGTCGACGCCAGGCGACAGGAACTTGCCTCGATTCTGGCGGCTCCCGGCCCGCTCGATGACGCCGCCGTGGCCCGCGCCCTTGCAGAAGTGGCCCGCCTCGAGTCGGATCTTGACCTGGAGGTGGCGAAGAACCTCGTCGAGATGCGCCCGCTCCTGAGCGAAGCCCAGCAAAGAATTCTCTTTCAGCACATCCAATTGCGACATCCCCGAAACGCCCGACCCAACGGAGGCCGACCTTGAGTTCTTTTTCTTCCCGCCTTGCTCTTGGCGCTGCGACCCTGACGTTTCTGGCGAGCCTTCCGGCTGCCTCCATGCCACGGCTGATGGACCTCTATAACGCACATCCCCGCGCGAACGCTCAGAACCGGGACAAGTGCGTGGTCTGCCATACCCAGGCCGATGGCTCGGGAAAACTGAGCCCCTTTGGCGAGAAATACGAGCACGCGGGTCTCGCGTTCACCGAGGCCCTGGTGAAGGAATATCCGAATCTCTTCTCGGCCGCGGGGTCGTCGAGCGCTTCGGAGAACGTGGGGGCTATGTCCACCAATCCAGCACCTCCTTCCGAATCGAAGGCTCAGGTCGAGGCGGCACCTGCCTGGTCGGTGGCGGCTTACTACCGCGCCGAGTGCACCAAGTGCCACGGCAAGCTCGGCGACGGCGACCCCCTTCAGGGCGTGCCCGCCTGGGCGACCAAACCGTGGCTCGCCACCCGGTCGATGCAGAAGGCCGAGCTCGTAGACATCATTTTGAAGGGCAAGGAAAAGATGATCGGCCACGCCGGCAAGATCACCGAGGCCCAGGCCGTGGAGCTCTACGTTTTCATCGTTGCGATTGCGAAAAAGAATTCATAGTCGTTTGAAGCGACTCGATCCGACCCGTTTGACCAAAGATCCGAAGGAGACATCAATGCGTTCGATACTTTTACCCCTAGTCCTGGTGAGCGCCGCGGCCGTTGCCCCCGCACAAACCATCAACCTTCAGGAGTACTACCCGACCGGGGAGGGAGACTCGTGGACCTATCAGTTCCACAACTACCAGCCGGACGGGCAGGTCAACTACATGACCAAGACCTTCACCATCAAGGGTGAAGTCGACATGCCCGACGGCACGAAGGCCAAGAAGCTGATCGACCAGAAGGGCTGGTACTACATCTTCCGCATCGAGGCGGACAAGTACCTTCACTATGGCGAGGAAGAGGACAAGGGCCTCGTCACCAACGACCCGCCCTTCGAGTTCTACAACGCCCGGAACGCGTTCGGGAAGACCTACCAGAACGCCCACAAGATCTCCGACGGCAGCGTGCGCGGCAGCGAAGTGGTTCTCGACGGGTACGAGTCCATCTCGACGCCCGCGGGCGAGTTCAAGGACTGCCTGAAAGCGACCTTCAAGTACATCAATCCCGGCGGCTCGACCTTCACCTCCATCACCTGGCTCGCCAAGGGCATCGGTCCGGTCAAGAAGGAGTTCATGATCTATTCGCCCAAAGCCGGTCAGACCCTTCGGTTCGATCGTGAGCTCATCTCCGCGAAGGTCGGCGGCAAGTCGGTGGGCACGGCGGTGACCGCGGATATCGGCGCCTACTTCCCGTTCTTCCAGGCCGACGAATGGACCTACGAGTGGTCCTACATCATGCAGGACGGCACGAAGCGCACCGAGGACCGCACCCGGTCGTTCGCGGGCACCGACTTCGCCGGTCGCACCGCCGCCTACAAGCTCATCGACAACAAGGGCAGCTACCAGCTCTACACCTACGATCCGACCAACGGCATCCAGATGCACTCGAGCTTCGAGAATCGGGCGGGCGGGCAGATCCTGTCCTACCAGCCGGCCGTCTCCATCGTTCGCGCCAATCAGGTCTTCGGCAAGGACTACAAGTGGAGCGAGCCCATGTCCGAACAGCCCGAGGGTGTGACGGATCGAACCAAGCGCCTGCAGACATGGACGTCACGCGTCGACGGGATGGAGACGCTGGAAACGCCCATGGGTACGTTCGAAGTCCTGAAGACCACCCTTTCCTGGGAAACCACCAAGTCTCTCTCCAGCCAGACGTACTACTTCGCCAAGGGCGTCGGCATCGTGGGCATGGACTACTTCCACACCGACACCCTGACGGGCAAGCGCGGCATCGCCCTGGTGTCGCGCCTCAAGAAGGCGAAGCTGCAGGGTGACCTGATCCAGAAGGTGGCGGAGGTCGAGCCCCATCTCGCGAACCGGGCGAACGCAAAGGCGGCGGAACTCGCCGACGACCCCGAGGCCCGGGCCATCTTCAAGGCCGCGTCCCTGAATCGCTACATCTGGGACAACGGATTCCCCGGCCTGACCGCGGATCTCGAGATCGTCAACCTGGGCAAGCCCGCGGTGATGGCGAAGGTGAGCGTCGACAAGAACCTCATTCTCGACTTCGACTGCGAGAAGTGCGACGGGCAGCTTCGTTCTGAAGCCAAGGCCTATATGTCCCAGTTCATCACCCACCGCGCCTACGAGAACTTCGAGGACAAGTACGGCGTGGGCAAGGCCGGCTTCAAGATGGTCAACAACCATCGTCCCGACGGCATGGTGGAGATGCGCATCGAGGGAGACACCGCGATGGGCTCCTGGTACCTCGTCGACCCCAAGAAGAAGGAAGTGAAGAAGCTGACCCGCAAGCTCGGCGGACCGATCGAGTTCCTGATCAACCAGGAGCGCAATATCCGCACCGAGGATGGCCGCTACATCGCGAACTACTATCCCGTCGAGTTCTACATGACCATGGGCGACAAGAAGATCCCTCTCGGCACCATGGTCTATGACGACCTCTTCGAGAAGAACGGGAAGTGGTGGATGCCGGTGCACCGCACGGTCAAGGGTGAGATGCCCAACATGGACCGGACGGTCACGAAGGTGGACATCGAGATGAAGTTCAAGAACGTCAAGTACATGGGTCCTGCCACGTCGGCGGCCGGCGGGAACCAGTAGCCGCGTCTCCGATTCCGATCTGCGAAGGGCGGCTGTAGCCGCCCTTCGCTTTTTTCATTTTGGATCGCGCTGCCAGGCGATCCTCTTCCTCTCATGGAGATATCCTCGCCCCTCATGCTTATCGACCGGCGGACGCTCCTCAAGTCCTGGCAGGCCGTGGCGACGGCTGTCGCGGCCCTCTCGGCGATCCCCGCGGGCCTCTTCTTCGCGCTCGGCGCGAGGCCGAAGGGCCGAGGCCCAGGCGCCCCGGACGAGTGGATCGACCTCGGTCTCGCCGCGGAAGTGACGGATGGGCCCTGGAAGGCCAGGCGGTTTCGTCGTGAGATCGCAGACCGCTGGAAGAAGACGGTGGTGGACGAGAGTGTGTACCTGCGCCGGCGCGGCGATTCCGTCGAAGCGGTCTCCGCGATCTGCACGCATACGGGATGTCTGGTGCAGCGCGGGTCGAGCGGATTCGCCTGTCCCTGTCACAAAAGCGATTTCGATGAGGATGGGAAGCCCACCACCGGGCCGGCGCCTCGTCCGCTGGACCGGCTCGAGACAAGGATCGAGGGGGATCGACTGAAGCTTCGATTTGTGAAGTTCCGCCCCGGGCTCACGACCGCCGAGCCGTTGGCTTCCTGATGACGCCCGAGAAGGACGAAAGCAGTCCGAAGATCCTCGCCTGGCTCGGAGCGCTCCGCGGCGCTTCGGCCCTGTGTGCCTTTGTCTTCACCGGCCTGCTGATCGGCAGCGGCATCGGTCTCGCCATGGCCTACGTTCCTTCCCAGGCCGAGGCCTTCGCGAGCGTCTTGTACCTCCGGCAACAAGGGGGCATCGGCGCCCTTCTTCGCGCCATGCACTATCACCTGGCGTCCGGCGTGGTGGTGGCGACATTCCTGATGGTGATCGCGGGCCTGGTGACGGAAGAGCACCGGGAACGAAGGTGGGAGTTTCGTCTCGGCGTGGTGTCGCTGCTGCTGATGATCGCCTTCTGCTTCACCGGGTACGTGCTGCCCATGGATCAGCCCGCCTATTGGGGAACGTCGGTTCGCCTCGGTATCGTGGAAACCGTTCCCCTGGTCGGAGGCCTGCAGGCCGACATGCTTCGAGGCGGTTCGTCCTTCGGCGCGGCCACTCTGCCGCGCTTCTACGCGCTTCATGTGGCGGCGCTGCCCCTGGTCCTCGTCATCCTGATCCTGCTCGGCTTCCGCCAGGCGCTCGAGAGGGCGTCGCTCACCGGGGGGCGCCGGCTGATCGTCGCCTGCGGACTCATCGCGATCGCGGCCTGGGTCGTGGCCGCGAATTTCCCGGCGCCTCTCGAGCCCCGCGCCGCCTCGGCCGACACCGACTACGTCCCCCGGCCGGAGTGGTACTTCCTCTGGCTGTTCCAGTTCGGCAAGTACGTGCACGGTTTCCAGTGGGTCGAAAGCGCGCTGCTCCCTGTTCTGGGCGTGGGCACTCTGATGATCCTGCCCGAACTTCGCACGACGTGGAAGCTGCGCGCCGCTCTGGTCACCGCGCTCTTCGGCTTCATGTTCGGCCTTGGCGCCCTTGCCTTGTATGAAGACAGGGACCTTCCCCGCAAACCCCAGTACGAGGAGGGCCTGGTTCTGAAAGCGGCGCGCGACTACCAGGTCGAATGTGCGTCGTGCCATGGCCTGACCGGCAAGGCGGATGGTCCGGACATCGGCAAGCTCGAAAGCAAGCCCAAGGATCTCACCACGGAGCGATTCTGGGATGAAGACACCATGAGGAACATGATCGAGGTCATCACGAAGGGGGAGGCTCCCGACATGCCCGCCTTCGGAGGCCGTCTCTCGGACGAGGAGATTCTTGCGATCGCCAGCCATATCGAGGCAAACTTCCGCCCCCGCGCCGCCCTCACCGTTGATCGTATTCACCAAGGAACAACTTCAAGAAACCTCAAATGAGAAACAGAAACACTTCCAGCCTCGTTGTCGCCCTGACCCTCCTCTGCGTGCCCGGGTTCGCGGGTCCCGAACACAAGAACCTCCAGGTCCTTCCCAAGACCATCACCAACGACGAGCTCAAGAAGATGATGGACGGCTTCACCGAGCAGCTCGGCGTGAAGTGCACGTTCTGTCATGTGCTCGAGCAGTACGAGAAGGACGAGCGTCCCCATAAGGCCGACGGACGCCGCATGATCAAACTAGTGCTCGACATGAAGGCGAAGAAGGCCGACTACTTCGGGCCCCGGGTGAAGGAAGCGGTCATCACCTGCGGGATGTGCCACCGCGGGAAGGCCGAGCCCGAGCCGTTCGTTCCCTAGTTGGCCCCCCCTGCCGATCGGGGAACTCGGGTTGTAGATCCGCCTCGGCGGCCCGTTCTGCCTGCCGCTCGGCTTACCGCTCGACGAGAGTCACGCCGAGCGTCATGGGCTTGCCCTCGCGCACGAGGGCGACTGTCACCACCTGGCCCGCCTTCGCTGTCTTCAGGAAGTCGGAGAAGGCCTGCAGACCGGTCATTTCCACCGCGTCGAGCTTCATCATGACGTCGCCGTCCTTGAGGCCCGCCTTTTCCGCAGGCGAGCCCGGCACAACGCCTCCCACCCGGACGCCAGGGCCGGTGAAGGCGAAATCAGGCACGCTTCCGAAGCTCACCCGCCGCCCCTGAGCCTGATCTCCCGACGGTGGCGCCTGGGCTGCCGGCGCCGCCCCTCCCGGGGCCCTGGGAATCGTGTTTGTGAGGGGCGTCTCGCGCTCGGCGAGATACGCGATGCCCTCGCGCGCGAATGACGCGACCTTGACAAGGCCGGCCGCGTCGATCTTGTCGGCGGTGTCCGTCGGGCGGTGGTAGTCGGCGCCCACTGTGGTGAAGAGCTGGATCGCAGGGACGTTCTTGCGGATGAAGCTCATCTGGTCGGAGGACTGCATGGAGTCGGGAATCAGCCGGCTCTCGACGCCGGTGACGAAGCCCGCGCCGCGGAAGATGTGCTGCCATTCCGAGGCCGTGCCCGTGCCCAGGACCGAAACCTTGTCGCTTCCGAGGCGGCCCACGGTGTCAAGGTTGATCACGCCGATGAGTTGGTCCAGAGGCAGGCGCGGGTGTTCCACGTAGTAGGCAGAACCCCGCAGGCCCGCCTCCTCGGCCGAGAAGGCGATGAAGATCAGGGTCCGCGACGGCTGGCCCGAGGCCTTGAGCGCCTTCGCGAGTTCGAGCATGACCGACACGCCGCTCGCGTTGTCGTCGGCGCCTGTATGCGGCTTGCCCTCGTCACCCTTGTGGACATCCGGCCAGCCCAGCCCGAGATGGTCATAGTGCGCGGAGAGGATGGCGGACTGGTTCTTCCATTCGGCCTTCGATCCGGGCATCACAGCGATCACATTGACGGTTTCGACCGGCGTGCCCTGCGGCCCCTTCTCGACCGTGAACTTTTGGAACCAGGTCCCGTTGTCGCCACCGGGCGAAAGGCCCATCGCCTTGAAGCGATCGGCGATGTAGGCCGCGGCGGTCGTGATCCCCTCGCTGCCGAGCCCCCGGCCCTGAAGCTTCGGGGAGGCGAGGAACTCGACGTGTTCCATCAAGGCCTTCTGCGAGAAGACCGGCGGCAGGTCGGTGAGGGCCGCCCGGGCCTTGAGCGTCATGGCCGGAATGACGCTGCTTCGCGCGGTCGTGGGGCGAAGGTCCATATGCAGGGGCGAGTCGGACGGCGACCACTGGCCCTTCAAGACGTTGACCGGTTCCTCACCGTCGAAACCGAGATAGGAGTACTTCCCGTAATGCGGGAGCTTGCGACCGAGCCCAGGCATCGAGGTCAGCGGCTCGCCGAAGATCCAGCCGATCGCCTTCTCCATATTGTCCGGATGACGCTCGGTGAGAACGACCGAGTGGCCGGCAAGCGACATCTTTTCGCCATCGATCTGAATCTCGGTGGCGCCGTCTTTCAGGATGCGTCCGAAGATCGCGGGCGCGAACTTGTTTTCGCGCCCCAGCAGCCACACCGCGCGATCCTTTGGCAGAGCCGCGACATCGGCGTCAAGTTTCACGTCGATGACATGGCTGTCGGTGCGCCACCCTTCGACCAGGTCCCGATAGGCCTTTTGTCGATCCGCCGGAGCCTTCGAGGGCAGGACGGCGAGGATGTGGGGTTCGCCAAAGATCTGGCCGATGGATGGCGGCGTCTCCCGGGGATCGAGCTTGCGAAAGACGTCGAACTCCGGATCGAGGTCCAGAGCAAGCGGTTCGCTGTCGGCGGGGAAGGTGAACGTGAAGGGAGCGCCGCCTGCGTCGAGCCGAACGGTCTCAACTCGCGTGCCCTTCGCCGTACGAATGACGACCGGCACCTGCAGGAGAAAGGGCGCGCCGCTCTGGGTTTGCTGCAACGTCCCGGTGAGTTCGTACCCCGTGGCGGTCTTACGGACAGCGGGGCTTGAAGCCGAAAGCGTCGCGGCGCCCGGCCGCGTGATCCAGTCATCGAAGAAGCGCTTGAGGTCCTTGCCGGACACTGCTTCCGCGACCTTCTGGATGTCGCGGAACGAGGCGCGCTTTTCGCGGTACTCGCGGTAGAACCGCTGCACGAGTTTGCGGAAGTTGTCGTCACCGATCTCAAGGCGGAGCATGTGGAAGCCCATCATGGTCCGCCCGTAGCCCACGGCCTCGGTGGCCGCGCTGTGGCGTGAACGGAATTCGGTGAGAGGGAAGTCGCGGCCCTCTTTCACGAAGTCGCGGTACTTCTGGAGCGTCGATTGCCGGTACTCGGCGCCCTTGCCCCGTTGCTCCTGGATGAGGTGATCCGCGAGGTACGAGGTGAGGCCTTCGCACCAGTTCCCGCTTTCGTAGTCCACGAACACGGAATTGCCCCACCAGTTGTGCAGGATTTCGTGGGGGTAGGAGGAGGTGAGGATGAAGGGGAAGCGGATGATCTGCGGACCGAGCAAGGTGAAGCTCGGCATGCCGTACCCGGTCTCCCAGAAATTCTCGACCAGCGCGAACTTGCCGTAGGGGTAGGGTCCGAGGAGACCGCGGTACATCTCGATGTACTGGGCGGTGGCTTCGAGGTACTTCGCGGCGAGGGCGTCGTCCTTCTCATGAATGTAGGCGAGGGTCTCGACCGCGCCCGCGGAATCGCGATACACCCGAAGGGGACCTCCGACCAAGTAGATCTCATCCATCGGGCCGTGCGAATCCCAGTGCGCACGGCCATTCGCACCGCGAGACGTTCCGTTGCCCTGGCTGATCACGTGCCAGTTGTCGGGCTGCGAGACGTCGAGGGTGAAGTCGATGAGCTCGCGGCTCACGTAGGGGTACCAGAAACCGCTGCCGGCGAGGTAGACGCCCTGGTCGTTCAGGAGGCCGGAGGTCTCGCGGAATCCGCGCGTGTACTCCTCTTTCTGATCCGCAAGGCCAAAGTCGAAGACACCCTCGTAGGCGATCTTCACGGACGAGGGCGACCCCGCGGCGCGGTACCGCTTCAACTTGAGGCCGGAAGACCCGGCTTCGCCCGCGTTGATGCCGAAGAACTTCTCGGTTTCACCGAGAGGAACCTCGCTGACCGCGGGCTCCGACCGAACCAGCCTGAGACTTCCGTTGAGCAGGAATTCGGCGGCGGTTCCCGTCGGGAATGCGATTTCGTCCTCGACCGTCAGGCGATGGGTCTTCGGATCGAGGGTCACGCTCATGGCGTGCCGTACCCGCTTGAGCGGCGTAGGCGGAGCCTGAGCCGGGGAAAAAGCGGGGGCGGCGGCGAGCGCCGCAATCAAAAGGGAAGTGGCGCGCATGTTCGATGGACCTTCCTGAGGAGGAGGTACGGCTTCTTGAAGTGTTTAGAGAGTTCGACGGAAGTAGGCCTTGAGGGTCACTTCTTCCGAGCCGCGCTTGACCTTGAACTCCGCGGCGTCACCCCATCGCTTCTGGGCCATGAGGCGGTTCATGATCTCGCTGTCGGTGATGGCGGTTCCGTCCATCGACACCAGACTGTCGCCGACCTTGAAACCGGCGGCGGCGGCGATGGACTCGGGCTGGACCGCGATGACCGGGTAGAGATTTTCCTTCTTCTGGCCGGTGGAGAAGCCGAGGGTGGGGAACAGTGGCGCCTTCTCCGGGGCGACGCCCCAGATGAAGTTCGCGTAGGACGCCCGAACCACGGGCTTCTCGCCCTTGTCGTTTGCGACGGCCATGGGAATCACCGACGCGATCTTCCCGTCGAACCAAAGCTTCGCCTGGCGTTCGGCGCCGAGGCCGTAGGCGACGTGGCCGGAGCCGATCAGGACGACCATGATGGTGTCCTTGTCGCCGAACTTCTGAAGAGCCTGGACCGCGTTGTAGCCCATGGTGGCGTCCCAGGTGGCCTGGGCGTTGTACATGGCGTTGAACTGCTCGTCGGTCATGCCGGTGGTATGGAGCGAGTCCTCGGGGGCGAAATAGGCCTTGAACAGGCGCTTGTGTTCGGCGCTGTCCGTGTCGATCTTGCTGGGAATCCGGGCGGACTCCTCAGGCGTCAGATTCGCGAACCCCTTCTTGCGGACGGCGGCCACCACCTCGCGGGGAGTGTTGACGCCGAACATGCGGATCTTGTTGTCGCGCGAGAATGTGAAGATGTCGCGGTAGTAGAGCCAGTGATAGCCCCAGTTCTTGTACCACCGCGAGTCCTTCAAGAAGGCGTCCTCGGACAGCTCGCCCGCCGACCACTTGTCGAGCCAGGCCTGCTCCGTGTACGGGTACATCTCCAGGCCGACGAGCACTTTGCGGCCGGCGGCCGAAAGCTCCTCGATCAGTCGGCGCTGAACGTTGTGGTACTCAATGGACGTGTGGCTCTCGCCGACGAAAACCAGACGAACGCCGGCGAGACGAGCGGCGAGATCACGAGGCGTAATGATCTCGCCGGTCGCCGCGTCGTTGATGCCGTCGAGAACGACGGCAGCATTTTTGTCGCGCCGGGCCGGGTCGCCAATGGGAAGGTTTGAAGGCTCCTGGGCAAACGCTGCGACGGGGCAGGTAAGCGCCAGGCTAAGGATGATGCGTTTCATTGGCAGACCTCGGTTCGGTTTCGTTGAAAACGGATTCTTTTAGCGCGTCCAGTCCATGTCGATGGTGACGCCAGCCAGATAGGTGCGCGGGGCGTTCCAGATCGGCAGGACGTCGGTGGTTCGAACATTCCCCTGGAGGTCCACGTTGTAGACGTCCTTCTTGTCGAGGAGATTGTTCACCTGGGCATAGATGGTGAAAGCGTACTGGCCTTTGGACGTCACCTTCTTGCTGGCCTGTGCGTACCAGAGGTTGTACTTCGGCGTGAGCGTCGTGGCCGTAACCAGGCTCTTGCCGGTCAGGTTTCCCCGAATGTTGGCGCGGAGGCCAAGACGAGGATTGGACCACAGCAGCTTCACAAAGGCAGCGTGCTTCGCGAAGCCAGCGACCGCAACACCCTTGTCGTCCTCGCGCTTGGTATAGGAGTACGACACCGACGGGGTGAAGCCCTTTGGGAGGTTGAGCGCGAGACTCGCGTTCGTCCCGGTGGAGTCGAACTTGGAGAGGTTGACGTAGGTGAAGTTCCCGTTGGGCAGCGACCCGAATTGGACGCCATTCGTGATCTTGGCTTTGAAGACGTCGACCGATCCCTCGACCTTCGCGTTTGTAAACGCCCATCCACCGGTGACGGTCTCCGACTTTTCGGGCTGCAGGAGCGGATTGCCCTCGAATCCGAAGCTCACCAGGAAGAGCTCACCGAAGTAGGGCGCGCGGAATCCCTTGCCGTAGCTGGCGCGAAGACGGTGATTTCTCGGCAGGGAGTAGACGGCGGCGAGTTTCGGGCTCGTCTGAGTGCCGTAGTCGCTGGAGTCGTCATAGCGGAAGCCGCCGGTGACCTTCAAGTCCTTGGTGACGTTCAACTCCTGCTGAGCCCAGACCACGTTCAGGGTTCGCTCCTTGAGGCAGGCCTGGCCGCTGAGGCATCCGACGAGGCCTGAGCGCGAGAGCTTCTCCGCGCGATGCTCGAAGCCGACGCTGAGGGGATTTTCCCGCTCGGCCAGGCGCCAGACCTGGACCAGCCGGCCTTTCAACTCGTCGTTCTTCTCCGCCCAGCGAGGGACAACCACCCTGGGGTTAGCCGGGCGGTTCGTGTAGAGCTGCGTTTCGTCGCGATTGTAGCGACCATAGGTATATCCGAGATTGATCGTGGTGTTCTTGCTCGGGGTGAAGTTGACCTCCGGAGTGACGTTGTAGCGCTGCAAGCCACGCTGGGAGTTGTACACGGTGGTCGAGAGCTGGGTGGCGCCCGAGAAGAAGTACTTGTCCATGTCGCGGTTCGAGTAGTCGCCCACGAGGCTCAGGTTCAACTTGTCCGAAACCCGGTAGTCGCCGTTGGCGCCGAGGGTCTGCCACTTGCTCTCGGGTTGTCCGATGGTCTGGGGATTCGGCGGCCGCCGGACGCAGGTGGCCGGCTTTTCGGCAGCGACCACGCAGACCACCGGTTCGAGGTCGAAGCCGTCGTAAGTGCGGTAGCCGCCGTTTACGGCGAAGCCGCCCTTGTCCGCGCGGTAGCTCAGGCTGTTGTCGCCACGGTAGTCCTTATAGGTGCCGCCGCTCAGATTCAATGTGTTCTTGAAGCCGAGGTTCTTTCCCTTGCCGGTGATGAAGTTGATGACGCCGCCCATGGCGTCCGAACCGTAGATCGCGGAGCCTGCGCCCTTGACCACCTCCACGCGCTCGACGCCCGTGATGGGAAGGTCCTCGAGGTTGAAGTTGCCGTTGGCGTCGCGGCCGAGATAGCGGCGACCGTCGATCAGGACGAGGACGCCCTTGTTCGAGATGCCGTTGAGGGAGACATAGCCCTGGCCGCCGCCGACGTTGACCTGCACGCCCGAACCCGCCTGTTCGGAGAGAAGGTCTTTGGCGTTACGCGAACCGGTGTCGAGGATCTGGACCTGGTCGATGACTGTGGTGGGTTCGGCGGTATTGAGCAAGAGTTCCTCGCGACGGTTCGCGGTGCTGACCGTGATCGTGGTCGAGAACCGGGCCAGGGTCAGAACAAGTTCGACCTTCTCCTCGGTGGCTCCCACATTTACGCCGGCCTTCTCGGCATCGGCGAAGCCGGTGAGGCTGGCCTTGATGGTGTACTCGCCGGCGGCAAGAGAGGTGAATCTGGCGACGCCGGATCCGTCGGTGAAGGCGCGCCCGGCCGGCTGGCCGTCTTTGGCGACGAGGCGAACCGCGGTGCCGGGCAGGGCGCCGTAGTTGTCCTTGACGGAAACCGCGAGGCTTCCGGGTCCATCGGCCGCCGCCCACGATGCGGGCGCGGTCAAAAGGGTCAGGGCCGCCAGCAAGGCGGCCAATATGCGAGTTTTCATTTGTTAAAAGTCTCCTTTGGGGCGGATTGTTATGACAACAGTACAATTACTATATCGGCCCCAAGGGCCGCGTACAAGCTTCTGGAAATTGAAAGTCACTCAAGGAGTCGACAACGTGATTCAACAGGTTCTGATGCAGACGGTGTCGTTGAAGGCGTTTGACGAAGGCATTCTCGCGCTTCGGGATGATCTGGGCTTCGAGGTGAAGGCGGAGGACAGGCTCGGCGACGACCTTGCCGGCGCGATGGGCATCTCCTCCGTCGCGCATCCCCGCTTTGCCGTGCTCGGCGCTCCCGGGGTCTCACGAGGCTTCATCCGCCTCGTCGAGGGGCCGTCGGACGACGACACCGGGACTTTTCACAAGCAGGGCCTCTTCAACGCGGAGATTCTGACCCGCGATGTCGAGGCGCTCTTCGCCCGTCTGCAGGGCTCGATCCATTTTCGCCTCGTGAGCGAGCTGAACACCTACGATCTGTCAGGCGCGGGTGGCGGAGCGGTGTCCCGCAGCTTCGCGACCCGGGGTCCGGGCGGCGCTGGTTTCTTCTTCACCCAGTACCTCAAGGTGCCGCCGCCTCGGACGCTCCCGGTGTGCGAGACCCTGGTGGGGCCCATGTTCAACGCCGCCATTTCCACGCCCACCCAGAACGGGCCGGTCGAGAGTTTCTATCAGGGAGTGCTCGGCATGAACCGGCGCCTGGCCGGCCGCCTGACTCAGCCGTCCGTGAACCGCATCATCGGCCTGCCCGATGAGTGGGGCTTCATGATGCTCGTCTACAAAGGTGAGGGCGACGGGCTCATCGAGGTGGACATTCACGAGCATCCCGTGCCTCCGGATCCGGAAATTCCGAAGGACCAGCTGCGGCCGGGGAACTCCGTCCTCACGGTCGAAGCCAGGGACTTTGATGCCATCCTTCAAAGGGCAGGCGAGGCCGGCTTCGCGGCCACCCCTCCGCGAGCCATCCGCGTGGCGCCTTATGGAGGTCGACGAGTGGCCGTGGTTTTCGGTCCTGCCGCGGAGCGCATTGAACTGATCGAGGCGTCCTAGCAACCGCGAGAAACAAGAAGGCCGCCCCTTGCGAGGCGGCCATTACGTGTGCGTCTGTGCGTTGTGCGCGGGCCCAGGGGGCCCGGCTTTTACTTCTTGACGGGCACGATTCCGAGAGAACTGATGTCCATGACGTACTGGTACAGCGTGCGCTCGCCGGGCTTGGCGTCGCGGCCTGACGAGAAGGCGAGCAGTTTTCCATCCGGAGAAATCGACGGGAAGCCGTCGAAACCCGGGTTGTTGGTGAGACGGGTCTGCTTCCCGGTCTCGATGTTCATCATGAAGATTTCCCAGTTCGGGCGCGGTGTGTCGGTGAGAACCTTGACATAGGCGAAGTGCTTGCCGTCGGGAGCTGGAAACGGTGCCCAGTTGGTGCCCGCTTCGCTTGTGATCTGCTTGCGGTCGGTGCCGTCGCGCTTCACGGTGAAGATCTGCATCGGCATCATGCGCTGGCCTTCGTCCACGCGCTTCCAGGCGCGGGTGAGGATCGTGTTGCTGTCCGGCATGAACTGAGCGCCGCCCTCCTGCCACTCCTCAGTGAATGTGATCTGCTTCGGCTCCGTTCCGTCCGCCTTCATGACCCACAGATCCATCTTGCCGTCGGTGTCCCGGCCGAACAGGATCCACTTGCCGTCGGGGGAGACCGCGGCCTCGGCGTCGTACTGCATGTTGTTGGTCAGGCGCTTGACGTTCTTTCCCTCAAGGTCGGACTGGTAAAGCTCGGCGCCCTTCGGGTACTGCTTCGGGTCGGACCAGTTGCCCTTGGGGAGGTCCGTCAGGTCTCGGGTGGAGGTCCACAGGAGGTGCTTTCCGTCCGGGAAGAAAAACGAGCAGGCGTCCTCGCCTTTGTCGTTGATTTTCACGATCTTCGTGCCGTCGATGGTCGCGGTGTAGACGTGATGTGTCGTGTCACCCCCTCGCTTCGCATTGCCGATCAGACTCTTGCCGTCGGGCGAAAAGTAGAACTCGGCCGCTTCACCAAGGTTCGGGATGATCCGAATCGGCAGTTCTTGCGGTCCAGGGGCAGGGGCGGCCGCAGGGGCCTGCGCCCGCGCTTGCAAGGGAAGAGCGAGAACCAGGGTCAGGGCGGCTCTCGAAAACAGGGTGCGTTGGTGATTGTTCATTACGAAGTGTCGGTTCCTTTCTAGGGATATGAATTGGACTGGCGCGGGATCGAAATGGTTTAGACGCGGCGGTAGACGGCACGCATCATTTCAAATTCGTCGGTTTCGGCGCCCCCGGGCGACGGGAACAAGACCCGAAAGACCTGCTCCGTTTCCGAGAGCGTCTGGGTGGTCTCTCGCCACGTCATCACGGAGCCGTTGGGCAAGGTGGCGCTCCACAGGTAAGTCATGGTCTGCGTGGCCGCGTCCCAGTCGCCATCGCCGAGATATAGATTGGAGCGCATGTCGTCCACCCACGTTCCGACGTAGCGCTTCGACGCGGCGTTGTAGCCGTAGATGCCATGGCCTTCGAATCCGGTCGTGTGGTTCTTGAAGTCGGTGACCAACCACTTTCCCCCACAGATCAGACGACCCACCAGACGTCCGATCGAGGACTGCGGAGGGGCGCCGGGGCCGGGAGTGACCGTGATCGATGCGTCCCACTCTCCTACGTCCTTTCGGAGCCGCTCCAGTTCCTGGCCCGGCCTGTTTTCCGCCATGGGTGTGGTCTCCAGTCAGACGCGACAAGGAAAGTTGTCTTATGTTTATAACAATCGGACGAATCCGGGGAGCGTAGGACAATCCAAATACCGCTGTCAAGCCGCGCCACGGGCCGGAGGAGCCTGCTCGGGTCCGGACCGTTGACCCTATTTCTGTCGCGCGAGTGCCTGGAGGTAGAGCGCTCGCGTGCGGGAAGCGAGCAAAAGCGGCAGGGCCCCAAACAGCAGGGGCAGGGTGGCCATGGCCCACTTGAGTTGCCCGGGGCCGAAGACATGGTCGGACAGCCACCCCACCACCGGGGGGCCGAGAAAGAGGCCGGAGAGGCTGATGGCCATGTAGTAAAGCGCCACCACCTGGCCGCGTACCGAGCCGGGAGTGATCTCGAGAACCGCCAACACGCCGACCGCCGACACGATGGCGATGCCGATGTTCGCCAGGGCGAGGAATACGAAGCCGAGGGCAGCCGTGGGCATGAGGGGGAACGCCGAAGCGCAGGGAATCATGACGAGCGCTCCGATCAGAAGGATGCGCAGGGGAGCGTCGGGCAGACGCTTGGACCAAGCGTCTGCCCAGCGGCCGGCAGCCAGGACCGCGAAGGGTCCGATGAGGAGGTTGATCAGTCCGTTGACCGTGGCGAATCGCTCGGGCGCCCATCCCCAGTTGCGCTCGAAAAGGGAGGCATTCCAGCCGCCCTGTCCATAGGCGAGGATGGTCATCACGCACACCAGGGACACGAGACCCAGATACGTGGAGAATCGTTCCTTGACCCAGGTGAGGCCGTCTCCGAGGCCGCGGATCGGCTTTTCGCCTTCGACATCGTGCAGGCCCCGCGGCGGCTCGCGCAGCAGAAAGAAGAGCGGCGCGATGATGAAGCCGGGAACGCTCACGACTAGGAACGTGAAGCGCCACGGCGAGAGCGGGCCCATTCCGAAAAAGTAGAGATCGTTCGCCTGCTTTGCGTAGGCCAGAATGCTCGCGCCGAGAAGGGAGGCAAGGCCAGCGCCGATAGTGAGAGCGGTGGAGTACACCGCGATCGGCGCCCCTCTCTTCTTCCGCGGGAAGCTGTCGGCGATCATTGACAAGGCTCCGGGACTGAGCGCCGCCTCACCGATCCCCACGGCCATCCGCGATGCGAACAAGGAGCCGAATCCGGTCACGAAGCCCATGGCTCCGGTCGCGAGAGACCAAAACGCGGTGGCGATGCCGAGCATCCACGTTCGCCTCACCCGATCCGTGATCCACCCCATGGGGAGGCCCATCGTGGCATAGAAGATTGCGAAGGCGGGGCCGAGGAGCAGACCCATCTGGGTGTCGGTCAAGCCGAATTCGGTCTTGATGGGCTGAACCAGAATGCCCAGGACATAGCGATCGATGAATGAGCAGATGTAGGCCAGGGTGCACAAGCCCACCATGGTCCACGCGGCGCGTTCGGTCAGCGGCGATTTGTTCAAGATCCCTCCGGAAGGGCGTAGACCACGGCAAGATTGTCATCGGCGTCGACGAGTCCCAGCTCGCGGCCCCGCCTGCCGTCGAAGGTGAGGAGGACGCCGTCAGGACACACGGTGAAGCCCGCGTCGCGGGCACGCTGAGCCACCGCGTCGATGTCGGGTGTTTCGAGGACGATCGCCGCTCTTCGTGGCCGGGGGACCAGCGTCAGCGGCGCCCCCGTGACCTCCGTCAGGGCCATCACCCTGGGCTGAGCGGGGGCGCTCAGGACAGCGAAGCGGATGCGAGCGTTCTCTGGTATGTCGAAGACGGTGTATGAATACGAGGCCGAGTCCGACTCTTTGACGAAGTCGAGAGTGAGGCCGAGAACACCGACATAAAACTCAAGAGCGCGATCGAGATTCCGGACCACGTAGTTGGCGCGCTGGAAGCGGACTCCCGGCTTAACCAAGGAGCGTCTCCTTCCGTTCGGGACGGCGGGGCTCGGGGCGGACGCGGCAGCACTGCACCCCGATGTTTCGCCCGTCATAGAGCCGGGACAAGGCCTCGGGCATCGATTCGAACCCATCCACCACGTCCTGAACGGGCTTCAGTGTTCCCGCGCGGATCCAGCCGGCCATCTCGGTCATCACCTCGTTCCATCGGCCCACGTGGTTGTAGACGAAGAACCCGGACATCCGTCCCTCGGCGACACGGAGGCGCGTGTAGTTCGTGAGGCCAAAAGGCGTCGCCCGTGTGTACTCGGAGATGGAACCGCACAAGGCGATGCGCGCCCCCATGGCGAGTCGGTTGAGGCAGGCGGACAAGATGTCGCCGCCCACGTTGTCGAAGTAGTAGTCGATGCCATTCGGGCAGGTCTCGGCCAGACGCTCGACCACATTCTCGGACTTGTAGTCGATGGCCGCGTCGCAGCCGAGCCCGAGGATCGTCCTGCACTTTTCGGGGCCGCCGGCGATACCGATGACCTTCGAGGCGCCCGCGATCCGTGCCATCTGAATCACCATGGAGCCGACTCCTCCGGCGGCGCCCGAGACCACGGTGACGTCTCCAGGACGCGGCTGGCCGCAGGCGAAGAACCCGGCGTGGGCCGAGAGTCCGGCCATGCCCAGGACTCCGCAGGCGAGCGCGTAGGGCAGGTCGTGGCTCGTGACCGGGAAGAACTTCTCCTTCGGGGTCATGGCGCTCGTGGCGTACGTTCGCCAGCCGATCTGCCCCTGGACAATCTCTCCCGTGCGCCAGTCGGCGTGGCGGGATTCCAGGATCCGGGCCACCCCGCGACCATGGATCACGTCGCCCACGACGAGCTTCCGTTCGCCCGCCGCCCCCGTTCCCTGCATGTACATCCGCATCACGGGGGCGAGGCCCAGATACATCGTCTCTAGCAGCACCTCGCCCTCGGCCGGGGAGGGAACGGGCTCCTCGTGCCACGCGAAGTCTGAGGGTCTCACATTGCCCTGCGGATGCGCGGCCACCCGCCACTGGCAGGCCAGGCCCTGCCTCGCCTTCAGACCAGCCGACAGGGCCGTCCAGCCCGAGGGCTCTTTCGCGGTCATGAAGGGGGCTGCGGCAGCGTCTCGTTGACTTCGTAGAAGTATCCATCCCGGTCGAACAGGGAACAGGCCCGCATCGTCTTCTTCACGCCGGTGGGGTCGACGAACGTCCATTCGTAGGGGGCGGCGTGGATGTGGGTTCCTTCCGCCTTCGCTTGCGTATGGACGCTCCGGACGTCGGTGGACGACATCACGAAGATCGGCGCTCCAAACGTCACTCTTCGGGGTGGCGGTTCGGGAGTCTCCATCCTGGGCTCCACCCATTCGAGCAGGCCAATCATGCCGATCACCGGGTCCTCGCACCGCATCACGACAAGCCGGGTCTTGTCCCCGGCCTTTCCCGCGGCAAGGCCAATCCCTGAAAGAGTGAACGGGGTATCGAGCCAGCGGACCATGCCGAAGACGCGCTCGTACCAGGCCGCGGCGGCTTCGGCATCGCGGACCATGAGCGTCGTGCGCTTGACGATACTCGGCACCGGCGACCTAGAACAGCTTCTTCCAGTCATGGCGATGAGCCCTCGGTGAATCAACTGTTGCAAACGGTCCGCCCGCTTTCGCGGAGACTCGACGGCAGCCGCGCTCTCTGCCTACTTGTTATAACAATAGGACAGCTTTTGACAGCCTGTCAAGCCCGCGGCGCCATAGTCTCGGAAGGCAAAAAAAGGCGCCCCTCTTTCGAGAGGCGCCTCGGGGTCAGGAGGGGTCCCCCCGGGAACTACATGCTTCGCACGCGCATTCCGACCGTGATGGTGCGGCCGCGCGCCGGCGCGAACTGGAACTGCTCGCGGTAGAACTTGTTGCCGAGGTTCTCCATGTTGATGGTGAGGGCGAAGCTCTTCTTGTCCTTGCGCCAGTCGTAGCCCACACCGAGATGGTGAATCGTGAAACCGGCGAGACCCGCCAGATCCTGGAAGATGATGAAGGGGGAATCCTTCAACGTGGCGGCGACTCGATCGACTTTCTGCTGGTGCCGGAAGGAGTACTCGCCCCAGAAGTGCTCTTTCTTGTCACTCAGGCGCAGGCCGGCGATGGCCTTGAGGGGCGTGATGTTGTCCTGCGGTGTTCCCGCGATCGAGAGCTTGGTGAGGGGATTCGTTCCCTTGAGGACCTCGCCCTTGTTGTAGGCGGCGTTGGCGAAGACGGACACGATGGCGGGACCCTGACTCCACGAACTCTGGACGTCGCCTTCGAAGCCCTGGATCCGGACGTCCGCGAAGTTGATGGCCTGCGAGACCGAACTCGACGCGGTCAGGGCGGTGATCTCGGTGGAGATGAAGTCCGAGTACTTGTTGTTGAAATAGGAGAGCGAACCCTGGACCTTCGAGGAGCGGAACTTCAGGCCGAGGTCGATGTTGTCTCCCTTCTCCGGTCCCACCGTGATGTTCGGCGCGATGCTTCCGATGGTGGCCGGGCCGGCGAAGAGCAACTCCTCGAGGTTCGGATGGCGATAGCTGCGTCCGTAGTGAGCGATGAAACTCAGCCTTTCGCTTTGCTTCACCACGAGGCCGATGTCTCCCGTGAAGGCGGTTCGGCTGATGCTGTCGCCAGCCGGGTTGGGCAGGGTGGCGGGGTCGATCGCGGGCTTTGTTCCGGCGATGACCGCGCCGATGTTGTACCCCGTGGTGGCCTCGGTGTTGACCTTGTATCCATCGACCCGCACGCCGGCGACAAGGCGCACCTTGCGGTTCAGGTCCCACTCATCCTGCGCGAAGGCACCGAAGTCGCTGAAGGAAGCGTTGGGGACGCGCGTCGGCTTGCTGACGCTGGGTGCGCCGAGAGGCAGGAGCTCGGGAAACACGACCGCGGCCGGGCCACGCGCGCCGAGAACAACCTGGCCGACCAGGTTCGTCTGGGTGGAACTGGTGCGGTAGTCGGCGCTGTCATCCTGGTAGTAGGTGAAGCCGCCGGTGAGGACATTGCGGGGTGAGGCGAGGAATGTGCCCTGGACGTCGATGCCCTGCGTCTTGACCTTTTGGCCGGTGTCGCTGTTGATGACCAGTCGGAAGATGCTGATCGGGAAGAAAGTCGCGGAGGGAGCCGGGAACTGGACCGGGATGTTCACGTTGCGGAGGAGGCGGTCCTGCTTCTGGTGGTAGGCGGTCACCGCAAGATGCGAGAACCATGAGTTGATCGAACGGGCCTCGTAGCGCGCGGACACCTTGTCGAGCTTGCTGTGGGGAAGGGTGATGCCCTGGAAGAACTGAGGCGGGACGAAATCAGGAAATCCCACGTCCTTGGCCTCGCGGTGGAAGTACTTCACGCGGAGGGTCTGCTTCTCACTGATGGAGACCAGGCCGTTGCCGTTCACCGTCGTGCCGTCGAGGAACGACGTTGGGATCTCGGTGGACGTGCGGACATAGGGTGCGTTGAAGGGATCAGGGAAGGCCTTGAACGTGAATCCGAAGTTGGTATCGGCCGTGTCGGCCTGAACCAGAGTCTTGTTGGCGAAGAGGGGACGCGAGTCTTCGAGGACGCTTCCGTCCTTGCCGCCGCTCTTGTAGTTGTCAAAAGATTCCTTGCCGCCCGAGAGGGACAGTGCGTATCGGGGGCCGGACATGCCGACGCCCACGTTGCCCCTCCGACCATTCTCGTTCGAGCTGTAGTAGCCGTTGAGACTGGCGGTGAAGCGCGACTTCTCCGACAAGGCGGGTTGGGCGGTGAGGATATTGACGGTTCCGGACAGCGCGTCGGTTCCGTACAGGACCGACCCCGCGCCGCTCACCACTTCAATGCTCTCGATGCTCGAGGCGTCGACGAGGCCGACTTCAACACCGGCTCGGTCGGTCGCGGTCCGGGCGTTGTTGAGGCGTTCGCCGTCGACGAGGACGAGGACACGGGTCGAATCGAGTCCGCGCAGACGAGGGCGCATCTGGAAAGGGCCGCTGCCGACCGGGGTGACGCCGGTGGCCTGGATCATCAGTTCACCCGAGGATGCCGGGTTCGTCGCCGCCATGGTCTCGGCGCCGAGGCTCTCGGCACGCAGCGGAACCACCAGGGCGTCGCGAGCGCTTCGCGACGCGGTCACCGTGACTTCACTTTGAAGGTTGCCCACCGTGAGGAGGAAGTTGACTTCCGTCGTGTCGGACTCCGCTGCGAGGGTGACGTTTCGCGCCACCTGCGAGAACCCCGCGGCATGCGCGATCACCCTGTAGCTGCCGGCTGAGAGACCGGTGAAGGAGTAGGCGCCCGCCTGATCGGTGATGGCGACCTTGAGCGCTCCCGTGGCGGTGTTTTCAAGTGTGACCTCGGATCCGGGCAGGGCGCCTCCGCCGGTGTCGCTGGCCTTGCCCTTGATTTCTCCTGCCGATGCCGCTCCGGCAACGAGTGCGGCAAAAACGACCAGGGCAGATCGCAAGAGAGTGCGGGTTCGAAGCTTCATTCGGTGGTCTCCAGGAAAGAGGCGCTCGAGCAATCAGAGACAAATGCGATCCTCGGACGGCTCCGCGTTGTGTTGTTATGACATTAGGACAACTTGGCAGGGCTGTCAACTGCGCCGCGCCTTTCGTAGAGGCGCCGTTCGTCGAGAGGCCCCGTCGAAAGGCCCCGTCGACAGCGCCCCCTCAGTTGAACGTTGGCCTGGGCGCCTGGCGGGACTCTGTGTTGCAGTCAACAAGGATCCGGCGGAGGTTGATCCCCAGTCGCTCTACCCGGGGCTCGCTCCACGAGTTAGCCATCCCGTAGCGGCTTGTCGCCCTCCATCTCCGTGGCGTACATGACGAGGGAGTTCCGGACGCGCCGCGGTCTGTGGCCCAGGTTGGCATCGAACGTCACACTTCCACCCTTGTCGTGCAGATGGAGCGAGGAGAAGCGCTTGTACGGGATGTCGAGCCCTCCGGAGACTCCAAGGATGTCCGCGTAATGTACATCGAAGTGCGTGCGGCCCGCTTCACCGCGTCGCAACCTCGACTTCACCTTCTGCTCGGGGAACTTGCAAGGTGAGGGCGATGACGAGCGCGACGGCGATCAGACCAGACACCACCAGGAACGACGCCTGATAGTCTCCCGTCCGGTCGAAGAGCACGCCACTCACCCACGGGCCGAGGCCTCCCCCAAGCGCATCCAGCACGGTGATCGTCCCGAGGATCTTGCCCCCCCGCCCTGAGTCCGAAACTGTCCATGGTGAGGAGCTGGAGCAGCGTGTAGAGCCCGCCCCAACCGAAACCGAACAGGACCACGAAGGGCCAGAACAGAGCCGGGTTCATCGAGCTGAGGCACAGGCTGCCCATCAGCATCACGGCCACGTTTCCGACGAAGACCATCTTCCGGTCAAGAATGTCTGCGAGATAGCCGAAGAGGAACTTGCCCACCAGGCCCGCGACGTACATGAGGCTCAGCCCAAAGGCGGCGGCGGCGGGGCTGAAGCCGAGACCTCGGAGGTGCAGTACAAGATGGCTTTGAACCCCGAGGATCGAATAGAACGTCGCCATCGCGCACAGCGAGATGGCCCAGAAGGTCTTTGTCCTGAGCGCTGCTCCATAGGTCATCCCGGACAGTGCGGTCGAAGGCGACGTGGCCATCGAGTCCGCCCCCAGCGGACGAAGTCCCATGTCCAGCGGCGAGTCCTTCACCAGAACGCCGATCACGACGAGCAAGCCCAGGGGGATCAGAGCCTCGATCAAGAAGGCGTTGCGCCAGCCCCACCGGGCGATGAGCTCGGCCCCCAGCGGCGGAAGGAGGACGCCGCCAAGACTGGTGCCGACAAGGGCGAGACCGATGGCCGTACCCCGCCTCTTCACGAACCACCGCGACACCAGGAGCACCGTCACCACGAGCCCGGCCAGAGACAGCACCGCGGCAATGATCACGTGGATGCCGTACAGCATCGGTAGTGAGGACACCTGGGAGTAGGCGCCGAAGCAGAGCGTCAGAAGCGCGGCGCCCGTCATGATCAGCCGCTTGATGCCGAAGCGGTCGGCCAGAGCGCCCGCAAAGGGCGCGAGCAGACCGCCGAGGGCGAACTGGATCAGGTCGCGAAACTTGAGGCCGCCGCGGCTCCAGCCGAACTCCTTGAGCAGCGACTCATCGAAGGCGGTGAGGCCGGAGATGGTCATGCCGTTGCTCACGAGGAGCGTCAGCGACGCGCACGCCACGATGGTCCATCCGTAGAAAAAGCCAGTGCGCTTCTCCGCAGTCAAGACGCTGACCTCCGCATGAACTCGCCGCCGGGCTTGCCCTGGGTGGCCCCGTCCGCGAAGACGACGCGACCCCGGAGCACCGTCGCCACCGGCCAGCCACGAAGAGCCATGCCCGCAAAGGGCGTGTGGTCCTGGGCGGAGTGGAGGCCGCTCACGCTGACCCTTCGCGTCTCATTCATGTCAACGATCGCGAGGTCGGCGTCGGAGCCCACGGCGATGGCCCCCTTTCGAGGGAACAGTCCGTAGCGCCGCGCCGGATTCGTGGATGCGAGTTCGGCGGCGCGGGCGAGGGAAAGGCCGCGCTTGTGGACGCCCTCGGAGATCAGCACGGGATAGATGAGCGACGTGCCACCAAAGCCAGGAAGCGCGCTCCAGGTATCCCCCTGCTTCATCTCCTCCATGCAGCAGGCGTGGTCCGACACGACGGTGTCGACTTCCCCGCTCATGACCGCCGCCCAAAGCGCTTCCTGATCGGAAGGAGTGCGGATAGGGGGATTCACCTTCCCGGTGAGTCCGCCCGCGGTGTCGTAGTTAAGACAGAGATGGTGGAGCGTCGTCTCGATCAGAATGTCGTGCTCGGGGTGACGCCTGCGAACCTCGACCGCAGCATCGATCGCCTGCCGGCTCGAAAGGTGGAGCAGGTTCACGGCACAGCCCGTGTCCGTCGCGAGGACGGCCGCTTCATGTATCGATAGCCGTTCACTGAGGGGCGGTCGTCCCTCGCTGTAGGCTTTGAGGCCGGTGAGACCCGCGGCCTTGGTCCGCAAGATGAAGGCGCGAATCAGCTCCGGGTTCTCGCAATGGAGCGACAGGGAGACGCGGGTGCCCGTCTGCCGCGCGGCCTCCGCGACGCGCACCATGATCTCGTAGAGATGGCCGAGGTCGTACTCGTCCGCCATCGTGTACTCCTTCCCCTTCGTGGAATCGGCCGAGAGGGTCAGGGCCTTGTAGAACATGTAGTACTTGAATGAGGTCACGCCCTGGGAGACGAGCCAGGGGATCTCATCGAGCTGGGCCGTGGTCATCGGCGCGATGTGATACCCGTAGTCGCACCAGAAACGACCCTCGGAGATCGACAGCACCTCAGGGAAGATTTCGCGGTAGGGGCCGGTCTTGTTCAGGTAGTGATGGCCCGTGCGGAAATAGCTGAGGATGGTGGTGACACCGCCCGAAATCGCAGACGCGGACTCGCTGAGGGCATCCTCGGCGTGTGGCCGGTAGATGCCCACATGGAAGTGGGAATCCACCGCGCCCGGAAACACATGCCGACCCCGGGCGTCCAGAACCTCGGCTCCCTCGCCCAGCGCGATTTCGGTGGCGAGGGCGGCGATACGGCCGCCCCTGATGCCGATATCGAGCGGCACCGGGCCGACCTGAGGTAGAACCGCCACGCCGCCCTTGATCAGTAGGTCGTAACCCATGGCCTCACTTCCTGTGTTTCTCGAGGGCCCATCCCACGCGGCCGCGCGACGTCTCGCCGCTCCACGTGAGGTGAACCGTGAACGAATAGATGTCGCTGCGGTAATAGCTTCTGGTGCGCTCGATGGGTTTCCCGCCGTCGGTGCGGACGATACGGTCGACCGACAGCAAAGGCGCGCCGATCCGCGTGCGGAGAAGCCGCGCGAGCCGCGCATCCGCCATCGCCGCCCTCACCACCTGGCTCGCGTCCTTCACGGGGATTCCGAGTTTCTGGGGCAGGACATTCAGGATGATTCCGTTCCAGTCCGCCTTTTTGATGCGCTTCCCGATGTCATGGGGCAGGTCGTTCTGGATGAAGCTGTAAGGCTCCTGGTGGTACAGCCGCAAGCGCGTGCCGCGGGTAATCGGCGCTCCCAACTCGAGGCCCAGGGCCGCCGCGTCGTCCGCCGTCGCCTTTACGGTCTCGATCCCGAGGAGCTGGACTTCGGTCGCCATTCCGAGAGAGATGACGTCGTCCAATGACCCTTCCATCTTCTGGGTGCCGGTGAACCGGCGCAGTTCGGCGACAAACGTTCCCCGCCCTGCTTCTCTCCGGATCAGGCCGTCCTTGTCGAGGCGCACGAGCGCCTGACGCACGGTGATCCGGCTCACGCCGTACTCCTCGACGAGGTCGACTTCGGTGGGAAGGCGCTGACCGGGCAGGTACTCGTTCGACAGGATCTTGGCGCGGAGGATGCTGCCAAGCTGGTAGTAGAGAGGAACTTCGTCACTGACGAAGCTGGGCGCGCGACGGCTGCGACGGGGCGGGAGTCTGGGCATCCTCGACTCTAGTGCCTACCGGCCCGTTCAGGGGGAGCGTCATGGTCGTGCTGATGCCCCTGCCCGTCGCCGTGGTCATGGGGCAGGCCGTGGGCGTGGGCGACTGCGTGAGCCACATCCTTCCCCTTCCCTCGCGAAGGGCCGGGTTCGTGAACGTGCCCGTGGTGATGGTCCGGCTCGTCGAACGCGGTGGGGTGGTTGTGGCCGTTTGAAAGCACCCACTTGTACAGCTCGGGCTTGCGGGACAGGAGCCGGGCGGCCGCCCGCTCCTGATTCTCGGTCGGCGTCGTGTGCGCGTGGAAGTGGAAATGGTTGTAAAGCTCGCCGTCGGTACGACCAAAGGCCAGCGTCCCCTTCTCGCAAGCGAACGCCCCGTGGTTGATATAGGGCGGGCGCCAGAAGTAGCCGCCGGTCGGCAGATTGCCGAACTGCATCATCCAGGATGTGCCCCAGATGTGGTAGGCCTCTTCAGCGCAGTCGTGATAGCTGATGTTGTCCTGCCAGAAGCCCGCGTTCATCGTGTAGAGGAACGAGAACGCGTGGGTGCGCTCATCGAAATGAAGGATCTTGATGAGGCATCCGGGCTCGGTCGCGGGAAACAGGGTGGGCACCTGCCACGGCATGTCGTCGTACGAGTGCAGACTCACGAGGCCCGAGCGCTTCGCCGCCGTGGCATCGCGATCCGACTCGGCGATGTGGGGCTCCGAATGGTTGTACATCAGCAGCACCTGGCAGCCCCCGCGGGTCTCGATGGCGGGAATCGAAACACCCTTGGGCACGAACGTGTAGTAGCCGGGTCGGCAGACCTGATCGCCGAGCTTGAAGGTGCCGGCGAGGAGGAGGATCTCGAGTTCCGAGTTGCTGATCGAAGGAGGCTGCGAGTAGCCGCCGTCCCACTGGACGGTCATGGTGCAGGCCCCGGTGTCGGGGTCGATGCTCAGCATCTTGTAATGCATCCCGGAGCGGAAACCCGGGAGGGTCATCCGCTTGAAGGGGACGTCGCGGTCCACGAACGGTTCAATGTGTCGGCGCGGCATGGTGTTTCTCCTGAAATTCGAGGCTGTGCCTCTACCAGACGACCCGGATTTTTCCCTTGGGAAGAGGCGGAACCTCCTCTGGGGCCACCTTGCGACGGAGCCCGGCGTGGACGCTGTAGCCTCGAGTCTGAATTCGTTCGTAGAACGCCAGAATCCAGCGACGACGGCGCTGCTCGAGTGCTTCCATCTCACGAACGATTCCCCGGTAGCGCTTCTCTTGCTCGGCGATTTCGCGCGCCAGCCAGGCCGCCACCACCGGGTCACGACCCCGGGCATCCACGCCGGGGGCGTGTTTCGAGATGCGGGCGGGCGCCTTCTTGGTCTTCGTCTTCCGACTCTTTGTCTCAGCCATCTTCACCTCCCGGGTCACGCGACCCACGCCTCCAGTCCGTAGACGCGAACGGCATTTTCGAAAAGCAGTTTCCGTCGCGGCGTTTCCCGCAACTCGAGGGCCGCCACCTCCTGCACCGCGCGCTCGAAGTCCACGACGGGCCAGTCGGTGCCGAACAGGACCTTGTCCTGGCCGCGCGTGTTGATGAATCGCACGAAGGACGGGTCCCAGTATCTCGGGGAGTGCGCATCGGAGCCGATGAACACGTTCTTGTGCTTCCAGCAGACCGAGATCATCTCCTCGACCCACGGGTACCCGATGTGGATGGCCACGATCTTCAACTCGGGGAAGTCGATGGCGACGCGATCGATGGAAATAGGCCGCGCCACGGTGGGAAGGAACGGCTGGGCCGAGTGGCCCACCTGGATCTGGATGGGCACGCCCAACTCCGCGCACTTCGCATAGAAGGGATAGTACATGCGGTGATCCGGGGCCTTGCCGAACCAGTGCGGGTACAGGTGGGCGCCGACGAAACCGCGTTCGCGCACGGCTTCCTCGAGTCGCTTGAGCCCGGGAACGATCCGGCCGGGATTCACCCCGACGAGGCCGCGGAACCGTTTCGGATGGGCTTCGATCACTTCCGCGATTCGCGCCACCGGCTTTTCGAAGAAGATATCGGTGCCCTCGAATCCTCCCGTGGTCGCGACCAGGAGGCCTTGTCCGATGCCCGCGCGATCCATGCGACGGAGTTCCTCTTCGAGCGGGATGCCGTTCTTGGTGTCATCGAGGATGTTCACCGCCGCCCAGAAGGAATCGAGCTTCGGCGTGTAGGCAGCGGTTACGTCTCTGGTCCAAAGATTCACGACGATGTCGAGGACGTTCACAGCCACCTTCCGTTCAAGTGAAGAGCTATTGTCATAAGTTTAGGACATTTGGTCAAGTCTGGCCATCGTGAATTCAGAAACGCTTCGCCAGTTGTTATAGTTTTATGACAATTATGGATCTCCTTCAAGTCTTTCGTTCGGAGAGATGACATATGCCCGGTCCCCTCAATGGCGTCCGCGTCCTCGAGCTGACGAGCGTGGTTCTCGGCCCCTGGGCCTGCCAGATCCTTGGTGACCTTGGGGCCGAGATCGTAAAGGTGGAACCGCCCTCGGGGGACAGCAACCGCCAGCTCGGACCGGCCAGACATCCAGGGATGTCCGCGCTCTTCCTGACCTGCAATCGCAACAAGCGCAGCCTGGTCCTCGACCTGAAGCAGCCGGCCGGCCGCGACGCGCTGCTGAAGCTCGCGAAGGACGCCGACATCCTGGTCCACAACTATCGTCCGGCCGCCCTCGCCCGCCTGGGTCTCGACTACGAGGCGATACGACAGGTGAATCCCCGCATCGTCTATTGCGGAACCTACGGCTACTCTCGCCAGGGGCCCTATGCGGACCGGGCGGCCTACGACGACTCGATCCAGGCGGCCAGCGGCATCGCGATGCTGCAGCAGATGGTCGGCGGCGAGCCCCGTTATCTGCCGACCATCGTCGCGGACAAGACGACCGCCCTCACCGTCGTGAACGCGGTGCTCGCGGCCCTCTTCCATCGTGAGCGCACGGGCGAAGGCCAGGAAATCGAAGTGCCGATGTTCGAGAGCCTGGTGTCGTTCGTGATGGCCGAGCACCTGTACGGCCGCGTCTTCGATCCGGCCGAAGGGCCCATGGGCTATGGCCGGCTGCTCTCCCAGAACCGGCGGCCTTTCAAGACGAAAGACGGCTACCTCGCGGTACTTCCCTACCTGAACGACCACTGGAGCGCCTTCTGCAATGCCACGGGGCGCGACGACCTGCTCGCGGACGAGCGCTTCTCCACCCTGGGTTCGCGCCTCACCCACATCGACGAGGTGTATGGCGAGGTCGGCAAAACCCTGGCCACGCGCACCACCGCCGAGTGGCTGGAGACACTCGGCAGCACGCCGGTGCCGGTCATGATCGTGAACACGCTCGAAGATCTCATCACCGATCCGCACCTCGAGGCGACCGGTTTCTGGAGCTTCCACGATCATCCGACCGAAGGGCGGCTGCGCATGCCGGGCGTGCCCTATCGCTTTTCCGCGACGCCGGGGGGAACGAGGCGTCTGCCTCCCCGCCTCGGCGAGCACAGCCGCGAGATCCTGGGTGAGCTGGGTCTCACCGAAACGGAGATCGACGCCCTGGTGGCGGCGCGGGTCACGAAGGAGCCGGCCGAAGAGGGCATTTGACGGCAGCCCGGACGATAGGTAATGTCCTTAACTAATGGCACGAGCGGTTTCGGGTCGGGCCTCGGTCGAGGAATCGATCGTGATGGCGCTCTTCAACCTGAGCAACCAGCTGGGGAAGCTCGGGGAAGGACTGGCCGCGCAGGCGGGTCTCACGACGCAGCAGTGGCTGGGGCTGCTGAAGGTGGCCGGCGACCCGAACGCGCACTGAAGTTCCCCTCCAAAGGCCCGCGGCGCTCTCGGGTGTAGAGGAAGAAAGGATTCGGCAGCGCTCCGAGAAGGCCCGCGGGGGACGCTCCCGGAATGCGTGCTCCAACTTCTGGACCCTGGGTAGGTGGCCCCGCTCAAGCCGATCCAGGGGAGCGAGGCTCATCGGGAGAAACCGGCAGACCAGACGCCGACCGGACGGCGCCGCAACAACCAGCCCTCCTATTCGGCGCGGAGAATGGTAGCCGGGTCGGTTCGCGACGCACGCCATGCCGGGATTGCACAGGCGACCAGGGCGGAGCACGTCAACGACGCGAAAGCGGCGGCAAACGTGGCCGGATCCAGCGCTTTAACCCCGTACAGGAGCGAGTCAAGAGCCGCGACACCCACGACGGCGATCAGGAGGCCCCCGAGGAGCCCCAGCCCCACCGGAACCATTCCTCTCGTCAGGACCATCCGCCGAATTTCCTCTACGCGCGCGCCAAAGAACGAGTCGCACGCCGATTTCGCGCTGCCTTTGGCGATCGCCTATAGCTCGAAGGGCCAATGGCAAGGGGCGCCACCGGTGTCCGCGCGTCCAGGCTCGCTTCTGCCCATGACAAGGGCAGTGAGTGACTCAGGCCGCCTCCTGGCCCGGTTCCAGGTGTTCTTCGACGAAAGCTCCCGGCAGGAACTCGATGGGCTCCAGGCCGCGCCTGAAGATCCGCGCGCCGGCCACTCCCTTGAGGGCTATGGAAGCTCCCTCGACCCGCAGGATCGCGCCCTCGCGCAGGCCCGCCACCGGAGCCTCATTCTCCTCGTGGAACTCGCGGACGCGGGTCTCCCGGGTTTCGCCCATGTGGGTGGAGCCGGGCGCCGGGTCGATGTAGTGCGGGTTGATCTGGAAACGGACGAGACCGAGGGCGTCGAAGGAGGGCGGCTGCACGATGGGCATGTCGTTCGTCGTGCGGATGGTCGGGCAGGCCAGGTTCAACCCCGCACTCGCTCCCGCGTAGACGATGCCGTCTTTCACCCGCCGCTCAATGAGAGGGAGGGTGCCCATTTCGTGGAGCGCTTTCAGGAGGCGGAACGTATTGCCGCCTCCGCAGAAGATGGCTTCGGCCCGCTCGATGGCCGCGCGGGGATCGGACGCCTCGTGCAGCGAATCGAGCCCGTAACCCATTTCCTCGAAAGCGGCCCGTGCCTTGACGGCGTAGGCGTCCCGGTCCTGCAGGGCGTGGGGGATGAAGAGGACCCGGGCAATGCTCCCGAAGGCGTCGCGCAGCTCAGAGTAGGCGTGCTCCAGGTACCGCGTCCCGAAGACGGTGGATGTGCTGATGAGAACGAGCCTTCGGGCCATGACAGGTGAAGGATACGGCACGCTGGACCGGCAGTCCCCGGGGACGAGGTCAGGCCTCGCCTGACCAGCGGCGGATCCTCGGCGTCAACACCACCAGCAGGACCGAGGACGCGAGGAGCGCCACGGCGATGCCGCCATACAGCCGCACCAGCCGATCCGGATCGTCGGCCACGAAGAAGCCCGACAGGAACCCCGCGAGCTTGTTGCCAAGCGATGTCGCGAAGAACCACAGGCCCATCATCAGTCCCACGAACCGGGCCGGCGAGAGCTTCGTCACCGTGCTGAGGCCGACCGGAGAAAGGCACAGCTCGCCGATCACGTCGAAGAAATAGACGCCGACCAGCCACAGCGGGCTGATCTTGCCGGTCGCGGTGAGCGCCGCCGCAGGCACGAGCAGGCAGAACGCCATACCGATGGCCAGCAGGCCGAGCGAGAACTTGGCCGGGCTCGAGGGCTGCCGTGTACCCAGCCGGACCCAGAGCCGCGCGAAAACCGGGGCGAGCAGGATCACGTAGAGCGGGGTCGGGGACTGCAGCCAGCTCGCGGGTAACTGGAACCCGAACGCGTTGGTGTCGACCAGCCGCTTGGCGAACAGGTTGAGGCTCGCCCCCTTCTGCTCGTAGGCCGCCCAGAACATGATCGTGAAAGCGAAGAGGATGACGATGGCACCCATCCGCTTCCATTCCTCTTTCGTCAGCAACTCGGGCTGGCCGGCGGCCGCCGCGGCCCGGGCGGCCGCACGCTCTTCGTCACCGGGCAGGCGACTGCGTTGCGTCATGAAGACCAGGATGCCCACGAGCATGCCGATTCCCGCCGCCCCGAATCCGTAGTGCCAGCTGCGCGCAGGGTCGAGGCCCAGGCCCGAAAGCCACCCCTTGAACGCCGGGCTCTCCGCCAGCCAGCCGCAGACGAGGGGCGCCATGAGCGCACCGACGTTGATGCCCATGTAGAAGATCGAGAAACCGCTGTCGCGGCGGACGTCGCCGGGACCGTAGAGACGGCCCACCAGGACCGAGATGTTCGGCTTCGGCAGGCCCGTGCCGATCGCGATCATGGTGAGGCCCGCATAGAACGTGGTCAGCGAATGCACGGCGAGGACGAACTGCCCCGCAGCCATGACGCAGGCGCCGGCCAGGACCGCGCGCCGCTGTCCGAGCCAGCGGTCGGCGACGAAGCCGCCGGGCAGGGCCAGCAGGTAGACCGCCATCGTGTACCCCGTAGAGGGAACTGGCCTGCACGGTGTCGAAGCCGAGCCCGCCGTCCACAACGGGCGCCACCATGAAGAGCACCAGGATGGCCCGCATGTGGTAGTAGCTGAAGCGCTCCCACAACTCGGTGAGGAAGAGCGTGGTCAGGCCGGCCGGGTGACCGCCGATGCCTCGCGTGTCCAGGGCCGCCGCAGCGTCTTAAGTCGTCATCGAGTGGCAATGCTCTCACGGAAGAGGACAGGGGCGCCGCCATGGAAAAATGGAATCCGCTTGACCGGGCATCGGACGATAGGTAATGTCCTTAACCAATGCCACAAGCGGTTCCCGGGAAGGCCTCGATCGAGGAGTCCGTCGTGCTGGCGGTTCTCGATCTGAGCAACCAGCTGGGGAAGCTCGGCGAGGGACTGGCCGCGCAGGCGGGTCTCACGACGCAGCAGTGGCTGGTGCTGCTGCAGGTGGCGGGCGACCCGAACTTCTACGCGCCGGATGGGCGGGCGGCGCGGCCGACCGGCGGCGTGCTGGGCTCGGAGATCGCTGAGGCCCGCGGCGTGTCGCGCGCCAGCGTGAGCACCCTCGTGGCGCAACTTCTCGCCAAGGGGCTGATCCGGCAGCAGGAGGAGGCCTTGGACCGGCGACGCAAGGGCCTCTCGGTCACCGCGAAAGGCCGGGCTTCCCTGGCCCGCCTCGACGCGAGCCGCCGCCGCGCAAACCGCATCCTGCTCGCCGAACTTGGCGCCCGGGAGCGAGCCATCCTGCTGCGGTCGCTTCGCGCGTGCCTCCGCTGCGCCGCCGCTTCGGTGGCCGGGGCCCCGGGGCTCCGGGTCTCAACGTCCGTTTCTGGAGGGTGATATGAATCTCACGATCTTGCTGTGGGGCATTCCGCAGGCCATGCGACTGGCCGCGCAGGTGTACCCGGACTATGCCGCGCGCCTCAAGGAGAAGAATCTCGTAGTCCAGTTCCGGCTGCGGGACAAGCCTGAGGGTCGCTGGATCAAGATCGACAACGGGAAGATCAGCTCGGGGCGCGGCATCCACGAATCTCCCGATCTTGTCGTCGAGTTCAAGAACCGGGCCCTCGCGGAGAGCTTCCTCACCCCGCCGTTCAACTTGCTGGAGCGGGTCGACGCCGCGAAGAACTTCAAGGTCCGGCTGCAGGGTTCTGACGAGCTCGCCGTCTGGTTCCTCGGCGTCATGGGACGGCTGGAATCGGTCACCTGGAAGGCCGGGACCGACATGGGTAGCGGCGTCACGCGCTACACCTCGGGCACGAACGGCGGCCCGATCTTCGTCTACGTCAAGGACGGCAAGATCCTCCGCACCATACCGATCGACTTCACCGACGAGGACGCGCCGTCGTGGACCATCACCGCCCGCGGGAAGACGTTCACGCCGCCGCGGCGGACCACGCTGGGCGCGCATGGCATGTGCCAGAAGTCGATGGTGTACTCGAAGAGCCGGCTGCTCTATCCGATGAAGCGGGTTGACTTCGACCCAAACGGCGAGCGCAACACCCAGAATCGAGGCAAGTCCGAGTTCGTCCGCATTAGCTGGGAGGAAGCGCTCAACCTCGTGGCCAGCGAGATCAAACGCGCCAAGGCCGTAGGCCCAGGCGCGATCGCGGTCGACCACGGCTCGCATCACCAGTGGGGCAACCTCGGACACTACCTGAGTGCCTTCAACCGCTTCTGGAACATCGTCGGGGCCACGAAGCTGATGCACACGCCCGACAGCTGGGAAGGCTGGTTCTGGGGGGCCATGCACCACTGGGGCAACAGCCTCCGCCTCGGCTGTCCGGAGTTCTACGGCACGGTGGAGGACTGTCTCAAGGAAGCCGAGATGATCGTGTTCTGGTCGAGCGACCCGGACACCACCTACGGGTTCGAAGGAACCCAGCGACGCGAGTGGGCCAATCAGCTCGGCATCAAGATGGTCCACATCGATCCGCACCTCAACCACACCGCGGCGCACGTCGGCGGCAAGTGGATCGCACCGAAGCCAGGGACCGATCCCGCCCTGGCCCAGGCGATCTGTCACGTCTGGATCACCGAGGGGCTTTACGACAAGAAGTTCGTGGCGGAGCGGACCAACGGCTTCGACGAGTGGAAGGCCTACGTCCTCGGCGAGACCGACGGCCAGGCCAAGACGCCCGAGTGGCAGGAAGCTGAGACCGGCGTGCCGGCGCGCGACGTCCGCGCTCTGGCCCGCGAATGGGGCTCGAAGAAAACCTACCTCGGCGCGGGCAGCTGGGGTGTCGGGGTCGGCGGTGCCTGCCGCACCGCGACGGGTATGCAGTGGGCCCGCATGATGACCATCCTCGCCGCGATGCAGGGTTGGGGGCGCGCAGGCGTCAACTTCGGCAATCTCCAGTTCGGCTCGCCGCTCGATTTCAATTTCTATTTCCCGGGGTACGGCGAAGGCTCGTTCTCGGGCGAGCTGGCCTTCGGCGCGAACGCGGCTAACAACTATCAGCGCATGCCCCACATCGTGACCATGAACTCGGTGCGGCAGAGCATCCCGAGGATGTGGTTCCCGGAGGCGATCACGCAGGGCAAGGCCTCCGGCTACATCACCGACGTCGCGTCGGTGCAGGGGCAGTTCTTCCCCTTCTTCTACCCCTCGCCCGGCCACGTGCCGGTGCGGATGCTCTACAAGTACGGCAGCCAGCTCTTCGGCACCATGGTCAACGGGAATCGCTGGGTCAAGGCGTACCAGCACCCCAGCCTCGAGTTCATCGTCAACCAGTCGGTCTGGAAGGAAGGCGAGACGCCGTACTGCGACGTCATCCTGCCCGCGTGCACGGTCTTCGAGAAGTGGGACATCGGCGAGTGGTACAACGTCGGCACCGGGTACGTGCATCACATGTACTCGATGAACAACCACCGCGTGATCTCGCTGCAGCACAAGTGCATCGAGCCCCGGGGCGAGTCAAAGTCCGACTACGACATCTTCCTCGCCGTCGCGGCGAAGCTGGACCTCGGCGCGATGTATTCGGAAGGCGGCACCTCGGAACTCGACTGGTGCAAGCGCGTCTTCGACTCCTCCGACCTCGCCAAGCACACCACCTGGCGAAAGTTCCTCAAGAAGGGCTACTTCGTGGTGCCCGCGGATCCGGAGCCGTCGCGTGAAGCCGTCGCGAATCGCTGGTTCTACGAGGGCCGGAAGAAGGACACTCCCGAGCCCTATCCCCTGCCCTCCGACTATTCGGGCAATTACCTCGATGGGATGCAGACGGTGTCGGGCAAGTACGAGTTCATCGCGCAAACCCTGAAGAAGATCGACGATCCGGCCCGGCCGCCGCTCAACCGGTACATGCCGACCTACGAAGATCCGGCGCGCAACCCCGAACTCGCGGGCTTCCCCTTGAAGTTGCAGACCGCGCACACGCGCTACGCGTTCCATGTCATGGGCGACGACGAGGGCAGCAGCGTCAATGACATCCGCGAGCACCGCGTGTTGAAGGACGGCCGTTACTACCTCGTGGCCCGGATAAGCCGTCCCGATGCCGACGCAAGAGGGGTCAAGGACGATGATCTGGTCCGCATCTGGAACCATCGTGCCTCGGTCGTCTGCGCCGCGCAGGTCACCGAACGGGTCCGGCCGGGTACGGTCAGCACCTACTCCGGGTCGGCCCGCTATGAACCGGTGGGAGAACCCGGGCGATCCACCGACCTCGGGGGCTGCGTGAACATGCTCAATTCCAAGGACTCCATCACGAAGAAGGGGCGCAGAATGAAGCCCAACGCTGTGTTAGTGCAGGTCGAGAAGTGGACCGGCGTGGAGCGCGAAGCCTGCCCTTGGGGCACATCTGGCAGCCGCAGGAGGCGCTCTAATGTCCAAGTGGAACCTGATCGTCGACGTGGCGCGCTGTGCGCGGAGCCTCGCCTTGGGCCAGGGCGACGCCTCCCCATAAGGGACAACTGCCGCCTCTGCCCGTCAAGGACGAATACATCGGGAACGATCACTCCGGCGTCTCGGCCGCCCAGCCCACGCTGGGACACAACTGACTGGACATCAAGCGCTACGCCCTGGGTATCGCGAGAGAGGTGACGCCCGACTTTCTTATCTTGTGCGGGCCGAAGAGGCGGTATGAGGACCTCGGCGTTCCGGTGATCGAAGACTCGGTCGGCGCGGTCGGGCCCATCGGAGGTTTGTACGCCGCCGCCGATGCGATCAGGCAATCTGAATGATCTGATTGAGCCGTTCGCACACTTCGATGAACCGGGCGTGCGTCAGGGCGCCGAGCGCATGGGATCTGGCTCCGCGAAGCCGCCAGTCGAAGGACTTAGGTTGGTGGCAAAGCACATAACTGGTTCCTCCGGGCTTGCGTGCTGCCGACTTGCCCACGGCAATTGCGAAGGGATTGTCAGAGTTGTATTCCGCGGTTGTCATGGGCAGGCCTATGACCAACGAGGTCTTCTCGTTGAAGATGCGCGGCGAGAGCACCAGGAACGGGTGCACATCGCGCATTTCGCGACCGACCTGTGGGTTGCAATCAATCCAGATGATGTTTCGCCGCTCCGGCACCCACGGCTTGCGGCGACCCGCCGCGGGTCTTTCGGCTACCACCGTTCCGCTCCGAGCGTCCGTGTGGTCGACATCTGCTCGCCGCCGTGGCGCATTGGATCGTAGGCCGCCAAACGTTGTGTCAGAGTAAGGGGCGAACCAACAATGGGGGCGATGAACACCTTGTCGCCTTCAACTGATACGCGTACACGCTGATCGACCCTAAGACGCGCTGCCCGCGCCACTCCGGCGGGCAAGCGAACCCCCAAACTGTTGCCCCACTGCTTGATGTCCAACACGGCCTCGGTCATGACCCAGCTCCTTTACCCGGATGTTTAGACTCTAGTCTATACATGGGCACCCCGCACCCGCAAGGGCCACGTCACCGGCAGCCGTGGGAGCCGCGATTCCAACCCCCGGTCAGTCGGCCCGGGCCGCCGGGACAACCTCGCAAGCAGCGCAACCCCACCCTGAAGCAGGCCATCGCCAAATCGCTCAAAATCATCGAGGACCTGCCCCGCCCGCTGCTGGGATCCGACCCGCAACCCGGAACTCCCGGGGTTCCAACTGAAGTTGCAGACTGCGCACGCCCGCTGCACGTTCCACGTCAGGGGCGACTATCTGGTGCTAGAGGACAGATCGTGGAGTCCTGTCCTTCCGGCGCCATCTCCTGGAACGAGGAAAAGCAGATCCCTCAGGCGTGGCCCTTCGATGCGCACCTGCTCGACGAGGGCTGGACAAAGACGCGAGGCGAGCAGGCCTGCCCCACTCAGGTCTTCCGCACGATCAAGGTCGAAGACGAGGAGATGCAGCGGATCCGGGCCGAGGAGGGCCTCGAGGTTCTGAAGCCGGAGCTGGACACGAAGCCGCGCATCTACTACAAGAACCTCCACATGATCACGAAGTGCTTCGTGGGCGGAACGGTGGTCCAGCATGGCCCAAGGCCAGGCTTCGCGCTGTCCGAGGGCGTCGAGGAGTGCGCGACCGGCGTCGAGGTCGTGCTCGAAAAGGACGGTCGTGAGGTCGGACGGGCGACGACGGATACCTTCGATGAGTTCGTGATTGACCGGCTCGAGCCGAACAGCAGCGGCTATCACCTGAAGGCCACCAGTCCATCGGGGCAGTTCTCCACGCAGTTCGACCTTGCGGATGAGAGCCGTTACCTCGGGGTGATGGCACTGGCCGTGGAGTAGCGGTCCTTTGAAGCCTCGAGTCCGTCCGAGGGCGGCTGAGGTGCCCAGGCATCACAACTTGTCTGACCACCATGCGCGGCAAAAAGCCCGAGTGATCTACCCCAGCCGTCATTGCGAGCCCGCTGGCGAATAACATCGGGCGAAGCAATCCCCCCACCGCAGCACCGCCGCTGGACCAGCTGGAAAACAGGGCGCGAAGGCGCCGCCCCAAGCTATCGCGTCAGACTCGCGACCACGTTGTCGATCTCAAACGAAGCCCAGCAGACTTTTGCGAATTCGTCGCCTCGGTTGCGCCAGCAAGCATTGACAACTTTGAAGTTCTTCGCCTGAACGTGTTCAACAGCGGCATCAGGCGGCCCCTTGCATCAGCCCCCAAATGACATGGCAGCGCTTCTTGGCTTCCAGATCGGACGTTGCGATGTCCCCGAGGAGGCGAAGTTCCTCCGTCGCCCGTCTAGGATCCGCGGCGAAAACCGGGGTTCGAGATTGCTAGCATGACGCCATTCCGATCAAGCCCGGGACCGTTCCCTCCGGGCTCCCGGGCGATGAGGAGGGCGCGCGTGACCACCATTCCGAACGATCTGCCCGAAACGGTCCAACGGGTTTTGAGCGACGTTTCGGCGGCGCTCCAAAAGTCCCTGGGCGGAGATTTGAAATCTCTGGTCCTTTACGGCAGCGCGGCCGAGGGTCGGATGCGGGCAACCTCCGATGTCAACCTCATCGCCGTTCTCACCGCCTTCGATTCCGCCAGGATCGACGCCCTGCGCGAACCCCTCCGCCTGGCTCACGCCACCGTGCGACTCGACGTGATGTTCCTGCTCGAGTCCGAGATCGCGGCCGCGTCCGAGTCGTTCGCCGTGAAGTTTTCCGACATATGCGCTTGCTCACCTGAGAGCGGGTCCGGAGGAAGCCGCGCGGGTAGCCGCCCTTTCCCTCCTGGATCGCGGCTTGCTCACCTCGGAGGACGACAAGGTCAAGGCGGAAGGAGGACCCGCGCGGGCGCGACGCCCCATCGAGCGGGCCATCGTGGCCGCGAGCGTGAGCCCACGGGACCTCAACGATGTGCTAAAGGACGATGGGGTCACCCGGGCGTCGACGCTCTTGGAGAAGTCCCTTCAAGACCATGGCCTTCTGTTCAGCTTGAGCGGCCCGGCGGCCTGGACGCGTATCGGCCTGTCGCTCGCCGCGGTGGTCGCTCTCGAATTCGTCGGGCTGCACAAGCTCGGACTGGCGGCCGCCCGGGGTCGCGGGAACACGGGCTTCCTCACGGCGTTGCTCTTCATGGTCCCGATCCCTTTCCTGCTGGTCACCCTGACCCGGCGAACCGCGTTGGGCGATCGGGCGATCGAGGATTTCCGGACCCTGTGCCGTCGAGTTCGGGACAATGCTGCTCAGATCCGGCCGGGAGCCTCAAGCGAGCTGGCGCTGCTCGCCGCTGCCTATGGCCTGAGCGGCCTGCCCGAGTTCGTGGGGGAGCGCTGGCCTTTTTTCAGAAAGCGGACCGTTCCTACCGGTTCCGACTCGACCACTTCCGCGATCTCCTGCTCTTCGTCCTCGTGCAGTTCATCGG
>ENA-ORBV01001732-ORBV01001732.1-microbial-mat-metagenome-genome-assembly--contig:-NODE-1732-length-47823-cov-10.376367_pt1 | contig 47823 bp, 43 predicted proteins | sample MGYA00237777_ERZ505514 | MGnify/ENA primary metagenome ERZ505514 (study PRJEB26160, sample SAMN06269048) | microbial mat metagenome | isolation source: Oligotrophic lake microbial mat | place... | reverse complement strand
AACAGGAAGCGCAACGGCACCGGGACACTCAGCACCCATTGCCGCACCGGCCGCGGGCCGAACACCTCCTCCACCAGATGCCGCGCACTCTCGGCCATGCGCCGCGCGCCGCAGCTCGGGCAGAAGCCGCGCTTCTTGCAGGAGAACGCCAGCAGTCGTTACTCCGGGCTTCCTGCCCTACGCCCTTCGGGCCAGCCTACGGCTGTTCGAATTCGTTCCAGACGAATTTGTCTGCATGGCACTGCTCGCACACCACGCGCAGGAAGCCGTTCTCGAGCACGCCGCAACGCAGGAACGCCTCAAACTCCTCGCGCACGTACGCGGGCAGCGAGCGGTCTTCCGCCTCAAGATACTGGGGTCGCGCGGCACTGCTACTGCGGTCGGCCCGAACCGGGCCTCCCGCGAAAGCCGTGACGGCTACTCGAAACCATTCGCGAAGATCAGCGTGCTCGCGCCTTCGATCTTCGCGATGAACACGTCGACGCCACCGTTCGATGTGATGTCGGGGCCGACCAGCGTCTGGAACGTCGCGGCGGTCGAGGAGGTGGTACCGACAACATAGGCACTGCCGCTGGCATCGACGTCGACATCGAGACCTTCGTCGGCGCTGCTGCCACCAATGTAGCCGGCGTAGACAAGGGCGCTGCCGGCAGTGTTGACCTTGGCGATGAAGGCATCGCCGTTGCCGCCGTTGAAGATGAGCCCCGGCCCGCTGACAACCGGAAAGCTTGCTTGCGTCGACCGCGTAAGGCCGGCGACATAGGCGTTGCCGGCGGTGTCGACCGCAATGCCGTAACCTTGGTCGATGTCGTTGCCGCCGATGTAGCCGGCATAGACAAGGGCGCTTCCACTCGCATTGACTTTGGCAATGAACGCATCGGTATTGCCGCCGTAGACCAGTGATGGCCCGACCAGCACCGGAAAGCTTGCCTGCGGCGACACCGTGTAACCGCTGACGTAAGCATTGCCGGCACCATCGACCGCAATGCCGCGCCCCTCGTCATTGCCGCTACCGCCGATGTAGCCGCCATAGACAAAGCCGGTGCCGCCCGCATTGACCTTGACCACGTAGGCGTCAGAGGAGCCATTGAAGGTCAGGTCGGGCCCAACCGATATCGGAAAACTGCCGGCCGACGAACCGGTGTAGCCGGTGACGTAAGCAGTGCCACTGCCATCGACCGCGATCGCGAGGGCTTCGTCGTTATTGTTGCCGCCAATGAAACCGGCATACACCAGCGAACTGCCATCGACACTCAACTTGGCGATGAAACCATCGATGTTGGTATTGGCAGTCAGGTCCGGTCCGACGGTGACCGGGAAACTGGTCTGACTCGAAAACGTGCTTCCGGCAATGTAGGCACTGCCGACACTGTCCACCGCGATGCCGAAGCCGTTATCGGACAAGGTACCGCCGACATAACCCGAATACACCAGCGCCGTACCGGCCGGGTTGATCTTGACGACGAAGGCATCGTTGCCGCCACCGTTGTAAGTCAGGTCCGGACCGCCCAGCGCGGGGAACGTGGCCTGGGTGGAATTGGTATTGCCGACGATGTAGGCAGCGCCGGTCGAATCGACGGCGATCCCGAAGCCTTCGTCATCGCCATTGCCGCCGATATAGCCCGCATACACCAGCGCCGTGCCGGCCGCGTTGACCTTGGCGACAAAGGCGTCTCGGCTGCCGCCGCCATAGGTGTTGTCGAGGCCGGCGGCCAGCGGAAAGGTGGCCGGCGTCGAACTGGTGTAACCGGTGACGTACGCGTTGCCACTGGCATCAACGGCAACGCCAGGGGCGACATCGCCATTGTTGCCGCCGATGAAGCCGGCATAGACCAGGCTCGGATCGATCACCAGCGCGTGGGCACGGTCGTAGCGCGCGACCTTGAAGCCAACCGTGTTGCGGTCGATCAATCGATAGCGCCCATCGACGCGCGTGCGCTTGCCGCCGATGTCCTGATAGACGATCGGCGCGGTCTCGCGCACTTCGCCCAGCGCGGTGCGATAGACCAAATCGCCGCGCGCGTCGATGCGCAGCGATTGGTGTCCGGAATAGCGCAGACGGATGCGACGAGGATCGGCGTGAGCAGCCACCGTGTAGACCGATTCCAGCGTGCCGCCATTGCCGTTGTAACTTAGATCGATGCCTGGCCAGGGCTGGACGTAACCGATTTCTGCCTGCGTCTGGATGCCGGTGCGCCATTGCGACGCGGGTCCCTTGAAGTAACTGACGATGCCGGGCGCGCTCCGACGGCTCTCGATGCGGCGGGTTTTCGCGCCCAGCAATCGCACCTTGACCACATGCGCGCGGGCTGTATCGCCACGTCGGTCAGTCAGCCGCAGGCTGTGTCCGCCGCGATCAAAATAGAGATCGTAGTGCGGCGATTGCAGGTAATAGTCGATGCGGGCATCAGCTTGGCCGCGGTTTTCGATGAAGGAAAGCGGCAGCCGCGCATACTGCTCGATGATGCGGCTGCGGTCGGCAGTGTCCGGGACAGGTGCAGGCGCGCTGCTGGCAATGGCCGGAACGCCGGCCATTGCCAGCACGGCGAAGCCGCTACGAAGAAGATATGAGCAGCGTGGCGAAGACAGGCACGACGACCGTGGAATCGACGACGAGCAAGCGCGAGGACTCATGGCGGCTCCGATGCGGCGGGATGTCTGGAGTCTAACGCCTCGCCAAGGGCAGCGTCAGACCGGGCTAAATCGAATAGATTTCGCAGCTGAGTGCCAAGGGTCGAACCAGCGCAAATTCGAGAAGCAAGAACGTGGACACCCACCCGAAGAAGAACGTGGACACCCACGCCGTTTCGAAGAAGAACGTGGACGAAGAAGAACGTGCGAAGAAGAACGTGGACACCCACGCCGTTTGGCAGCTGCGCCTCAGGAAAGCACACAGTCGTCTTGCATTTCAGAGCTAGCGCTGTACTGCCTCGGCTGTGTCAGTCGGTTTAGTGTTGAAGCACAGCTTGGCTTGCGGGGCGTGCGCGTGTACGACGTTTATCAATTTTTCGAACAACAGGAAGTTTCCTGCGATCGTTCGTACGCCCGCCCCGATGAGGCCGCAATCGAACCGCTTCTTTACCAGCTCGTCTCGAACAACCGCCTCAGCAGTTTCGCCAAAATCGGTCAAGCACATTCGCACGTCGTAGCCGCGGTCATTCAAGCTGTCTTCAGAGGCTTTGAGTCCGGCCAATACCTTCGCCGCATCCATGCCAGGGTAAGCCGCGTAGTCGGGGTCAGAGAAGTCGATGAGTGTTGGTTGCAAGCCAATCACCAGGACACTTTTCTTGTCTGTCATATCTTTCTCGATCAATGGGGTCAGAGCAATGGGGTCAGAGCAATTGATTTGATGGTGTAACTGAAGGGTCGAGCACTAGCTCGCTATCCATGCGTTCGTGTTCAAGGCTTGGGTGCTGGGTGACGACAGGTTCGAAGCGTAAATCGTAGTCAAGACCGGGCGACGACCGGCACCACGTGGACGAGGTGGTGATCGGAAGTCGGCCGAGTTTCACGAGGCAAAGAATCAATGACACAGACCACATTGATCGAATACGCCGAGGGCGGCGACTTGCTGGTTACCACGGGCGATCAACTGGGCAATCGCGTGTTTGGCTACACCGCGCTCGCTCAGCTCGCCGGCTTCAAGGAGTGACCCAAGGGAGTCGCGTTGGGCACTTGCACTGGCTCTGATTCCCCGCTCAGGGTATCGGCTTAATGCAGCAGCGCGAGGCGTGGTTCGACCGATGTGATGTGGACGAAATCGGCGTCGTCATGCAGCAAGGGCAGGCCGAGCTTGATCGCCCGTTGGCCAATCAAGTGATCGTGCGGGCTGCGTGGCGTGATGCCGCGCCAACGGCAGCGCGCGTAAAGCGCGCCCGCGTCAGCGTAGGTTTTGGCGCAGGGTACCAGCAGCGACAAGGCGTTAAATCGCCGCTTTAAAGTTGCCAGCGCCAGCGCGTCGCGGGCACCGGCAAGAATCTCCTGCAACACGAGTGCGGCCAGAACGGCGTCGCCTGTTTCTAGCAGGCCGGTCAGCATTCGGGTGACAGCTGTGCGTTCGCCACGCAAGAGGTTGTCCATACCGATGTCCATACCGATGTATCAACCAGCGTCACGCGACATGTTCCGACGAACGGCGCGGACGTCATAGTTAGGGTCGATCAGGTCTTCCGCGATGAGGTCGAGAATCGCGCGTTGACGCGGTTTGGCAACCAACTGACGCAAGGCCAAGTCCACCGTTTCACGCTTGCTGCGTGTGCCGGCGCAACGCATCGCTTCAATAATCAAGGCTTCAATTGGTGCGCATGGCATACACCTCTCAAGGTGTAGTCCGCCGCCATGGCCAGGTTAGCGCAACCGCTGGGTCCTCGCGTTGAGGTTTACTTCGGCAAATCAATGCGTGGGATTTGACGTGGCGATTGGGAGAAGTCCTTCCTTTGGCTTCAGCCTGCGTGTCAGCCAGCGTGTTCACGATAACCAATTCAGCAAGCAGCGGCGCAAGTGCGCGGCCCTTCGTTTGGAAGGCCTACGATCAACTGAATCGGGCAACGAAAACGAGTCGCCAACAGACCTCAGCCCGCTTGCTCCAACCGCGCGCGGAGCGAGGTGATCTCGGGGTGATTGGGGTCGAGTTCGATGGCTTGATCGAGGGCCTTACGGGCGCGTTCGGTTTCGCCGGCACCCAGGCGTTCGGTGGCGTAGCCGATCAGCGCAGCGGCCAAGCGCCGCTTCATGTCGGGCAACGCGGTGTCGTTCGATACCAGCGTTTGCAAGCCTTCGAGATAGCCCCGCGCAGCGCTCAACTTGCTGGACCCCAGCGCCGATTCAAATAGCCCACGGGTGGCAGCCGGCAACTCGGCCATGCCTTGCTTGGCGGCGACGTTGGCAGGCTCGATCGCGAGCACGCGACGATACAGATCCCACGCACTTTCGCCCGGCGGATACATCAGATTACCGGCGGCCCGCGCGGTGGCCGCAGCAGTCAATGCCTGTTGCACGCTGGCTTGTTGCTCTGGCGACAAAATGCCCGATGCAAGACTCCCGCGAGTCTGTTGCAGCTCGCGCAGACGCGCACGTGCAGCACTCAAACCGGGCACCAATGCGTCCGTGGCAGCAGCTTCATCGAGCAAACCTGCCGCACGATCAAACGCGTAGTCGGAGATCAACGGTACGGCCTGTTGCAGCAGACTGCTGGCGATAAGCCGCAAGCCTGCCTGGGCCTCGAGATTGCCGGGCTCGCGCGCCAAAGCGTTGCGATAGCGTTCGCGCGCATTGGTGCCGGCGGGTGAGATCAGTCGCCGCTGCTTCAGCAGAGCATCCGCTTCTGCGATCAAGCTGCTCACACCCGCCTCGATCTGCTGGCGCGCTTGCGCCAAACGACCGCGCGCCTCGGGCAATCCAAGGTGTCCGGGCTCGATGGCAGCGACGGCATCGACTTGCAGCTGCGCCTCGTCAAACTTGCCGGCGTCCACGAAGCCGCGCGCGCGCTCAAGCAACAAGGTCAAGGCCTCGCGTCTACCGGTCAGCGCAACGCTGCTGGTGGGGTCAAGTTGCAACGCTTTGGCGTACAAGGCCAGGGCGCTGTCTTCCGAATTGTCCAGGCGACCGGCAGCCAGCGCTGCTTGCGCACGTCCGATCACATCCCCCATCGCGCCATCGAGCTGCTCGCGGCTGCGAATGTCGACTTCAATGGCGCTGATGTCCCGCTCTGGCGCACCGTTCACGCGGGCCTCCGCCAGCGCCAACTTTGCATCTGCAACTCGATCATCGGCAAGCGCCTGCCGTGCCTGCACCAGTAAGGCCTCAGCCACCCGCATCAGGCCATCGCGGGCTCGTTGATTGTCGGGGTCAACCGCACTCACCTGGCGGAATAGTTCGCTCGCACCAGCCGGCTGGGTACCGCTCAAGTGGCGCTGGGTGAGGGCCTGCTCGGCTTGCACCAGCAGCTCTTCAGTGCGGCTCGGGATGATCAGGTCGCGCAAAGGCTCACGCAGCGAATACCCGAGCAATAGCACGATGACGGGAAGCAGCATCCAAGCCCATAACGGTGTCCGTGTTTTGCCAACCGCAGGCTCTGCGGCAGAAGCAAGGCGGCGACGGCCACGACGTGACGGTTGCGTCAGCGCTTCGCCAATTTCACCCAGCTCTGGTTCGTCTTCGCTGCTGGCCAGCGCAGGTTCGCGGCGGCGGGTGGGTAATTGAGGCGCAACTGGATCCGCAACGGTTGGCCATCTGACCGGCGGCGAACGCGGGCCGCTCAGGGTTTGCTCCATATCGGCGATCACCTCGGCCAAGTCGGCGCCGGTTTGCAGGCGCTCGGCCGGATCTTTCGCCAGCATGGTGTCAATCAATGGCTGCAACTTGGCCAGCGCCTGCGGCAGCCGTGGCACCGGCGCAGAAAGATGCATCAAGCCCACCGACACCCAATCCGCCGCATCAAATGGCACCACACCGACCACCATTTCGTGGAAGACGATGCCAAGGCTATATAGATCAGCGCGGCCATCTACAGCTGCCCCAGAGGCTTGCTCCGGCGCCATGTAATGCGGCGTACCGAGGATGGTGCCGGTCATGGTCATGCGCTTGTTGTCCTGCGCACGCGCGATCCCAAAATCGCTGAGTACAGCGGCGCCGTCGTCGCGCAGCAGAATATTGTCTGGTTTGATGTCGCGATGAATCACGCCACGCTTGTGCGCGTAATCCAACGCCAGCGCCATCTCGCGGGTCACCCGCAAGCAGAACGCCAAATCGCCCGCGCCGAGACTGCGATTGAGCACCGGCCCACCGGACAAGTACTCCATGGCCATGTAGTGCAGTTCGCCCGCTCTGCCCACGTCATGAACCTGCACGACATGGCGGTGCCGCAAGCTGGCGGCAATGCGCGCCTCACGCAGGAAACGCTCGCCGAACTCGGCATCACCATGCAAGGTGGGCGACATCACCTTCAAGGCGACTTCGCGTTGCACGGATTCCTGCATGGCGAGGTAAACGGTGGCCATGCCGCCGCGCCCAAGCGCACGCACGATCCGATAGCCGGGAATCTCGATCACTGCTGTTTACCTGCCACTCGCCTGCTCACTGTTGGTAGTGGGCAGGATAGCAAGCGTGCAGGTGAGTTTTGGCCAATCACGGCCAGCGGCGAACTTCGTTGACACCTGCGATGGCCGACATCCGCGCCAACAAGGCATGCAACTGCTCGAAGTCACTCACTTTGAGGGTAAACCGGAGCTCGGCGATGCCGCTGGCGGCGTCGACTCGGCTGTTCAAGCCGAGAATGTGCGCATTGCCGCTGCCGATGACATTGGTCAGATCCTTCAGCAACCACTTGCGGTCATAGCCGCGCACCAGCACATCAACCGCGAAACTCTGCGCGCGGCCGCGGCCCCATTCCACTGGCATCAGCCGTTCTGGGTGGGTGGAGAAAAGGCGCTGCAAAGCCGCGCATTCGCGACGATGGATGCTGACGCCGCGCGCTTGGGTGAGGTAACCCAGGATCGGATCACCGGCTACCGGCTGGCAGCAACGCGCCATTTGCGTCAGCAAGTTGCCGACGCCTTCAATGGTGAACCCGGCGGCGGGCTTGGGTGGTCGCGCCAACGCGGCCGCGGGTAAAGGTAACAGCGTGCGCGCTGATTCTGGCGCCGGCTGCGCCGCTTCATGCAGGACGCGCGCTACGTGCGCCGCGCTCACATCGCCCAAGGCCACCGCAACGTAAAGTTCTTCGAGTTTTTGCAGCTTCAGCCGCGGCAGCACCAGGTTGATATCCAACTGATGCAAGGCCAATCGCTTGAGCTCGCGATCCAGCAGGTCTTTGCCAGCCGTCAGGTTGCGCGCCTGATCAAGCCGATGAAACCACGCGCGCACCTTATCGCGTGCACGTGAGCTGGCGAGAAAGGCGTTGTGGGCCAGCAACCAATCCCGACGCGGCTCGGCGCTCTTAGCCGTGAGAATCTCGATGCGATCACCGCTGCTCGGCTGGTGACCCAGTGGCACGATCCGCCCGTTGACCTTGGCTCCGCGACAGCGATGACCCACTTCGGTGTGCACGTGGTATGCAAAGTCGAGCACGGTGCCGCCGCGCGGCAGATCGATCACTTCGTTCTGCGGCGTCAACACATACACCCGATATTCGATCAATGTGGTGCTGACACCGGCCTCGCCATTGTTGCTGTCTTCCTCACCTTCGCGCGCTTCCAGCAACTGCCGCATCCACGCGATCTTGCGTTCAAAGTCGGCGTCGCCGCCCCCGCCTTCCTTGTAGCGCCAGTGCGCGGCCACGCCCAACTCGGCGTGCGTGTGCATCTCGAAGGTGCGAATCTGGATCTCGACGGTCTTGCCTTCGGCACCGATCACCGCCGTGTGCAGTGAGCGGTAGTGATTGCCTTTGGGATGCGCGATGTAGTCGTCGAACTCGTCCGCCACCGGCGTCCACAGACCATGCACCAGCCCCAAGGTGGCATAACAGCTGTCAATGTCGCGAACCAGTACGCGGACCGCGCGGATGTCATACAGCTCACTGAACGGCACGCCCTTGCGCTGTAGCTTTTTCCAGATGCTGTAAATGTGCTTGGGCCGACCGGCGACCTCGGCTTCGATGCCGCCCGCTTGCAACACGTCACGCAACTGAGTCTTGAAAGCCTCAATGAAGCGCTCGCGATCCGCGCGGCGCTCGTCCAGCAAGTTGGCGATGCGTCGATAGGTTTCCGGCTGCGAGTGCCGAAACGCCAGATCTTCGAGTTCCCATTTCACCTGCCAAATGCCAAGGCGATTGGCAAGTGGCGAATGAATATCGGCAGTGAGTTGAGCCAGTTGCCGTCGCGCGTCATCTGGAAGTTTGGTTGCTGCACGCAGGCGAACCAACTGCCGCGCCAGCAGGATCAGCACCACTCGCACGTCGCGAATGATTGCAAGCAAGAGTCTGCGCAAACCCTCTGCACCAGTGCCGCCGCCACGCTGGGCATAGATCACCCAGACTTTCTCGGCCTCGGCTTGACCTGCCACCAGTTCAGCGACGCCGCCAACCAGATACCCGGAGGGTGCCGGCCGAGCGCTGCTTTGACAGCTGAAAATGATCGCCGCGCGCAACGTTTCTGCATCCGCGTTGAGCGCATCCAGTGCATCCAAGGTGAGCGCAAGCTCACGCTGCAGGTCGCCAGCACGGCCATCTGCCGGACCGACGGATAAACTCGCCCATGCCAGCAACTCGGACGGCAGCGCGGGCAAGCCGGGATCGCGGCCTTGCTGCCAATCAAGAACAGTTTTTGAGGTTTGCTCGATTCGCTTCACGACGTGCCGGCTACAAAACGAAACTTGGAAAACGAAACGCCGGAGCAGGCCCCGGCGTTTGTTTAACGCGCGAACGGACCGCGAACTGACTACGGTGGTGCAGTCTGGTAACGAATTCGCAGCGTCTGCGGCAGCGAGATCGCCGCTGGCGAACCATCATCAATCACCGTGATCGCACAATCCACCGCGCCCACCACGCCAGCAAGCGAAGCCAGCAGATTGAAATTGCCGGCGCCACCGGGTTCATTCACTCGCGGCAACAAGCCACCGTTAAAGAACTGCGCGGGATTCACCCCGCCCACCGCTGCTGGCACGCATGCACCTGCGACCAAGCGGGCGTCACCTAGGCCGTCCTTCTCAGTATTGGGTCTGACCACCTGGTTCGCCTCGTCGGTGGCAGTTGCCGGCCCCGGCAGACGTGCGGTAACAAAGTTGAGCGCGCTCGCGGTGCAAAGCGGGGCGACGCAGCCTCCGCTGCCCTCGGTCATGACCAGCTCGCCGCCTGCCGCACTCAGAGTAAAGGTCGGCGGATCGTTGACCGCATTTACCGTCATTTGGAAGGTGCGTTGCGCCGGCGCGGAATTGCCATCGCTGACGGATACCTGCACGTTGGCGACGCCATTCTTGTTCGCCGCCGGGGTGATCGTCAGCGCCCACGGGCTGGCACTGCCAGTGATCACCAAGCTACCGGGCGGGAACAGCGTGGCGTTGTTGCTGGTCACTGTTGGTGTCTGCAGCGGATCGCCTTCCGGATCGGTGACGCTGATACCAAGACCCAGCGGCGCGCCATCTTCGTCCATGCCCTGGCTGCCAATCTCGGTAATCACTGGCTGTTGATTGGAAATGATATTGGCCGCCAGCCATGCGCCGTTGTTGCTAAGGTTGGCATCCGGTCCACCGGCTGCCGGATCGACAAAGGCGGCGTAACCGAGCTGTCCAAGACGACCCGGCGTGGCACTGGCCGACACCACGCGAGTGAGCGTGAACTCAAAACCCGCGCCGGCAGCGATGTTGCCAAGACTCATTGAAATCGGAAATCCGAACGCCGGACACGCACCGCCACCAATCCGCACGCATGTGCTGCTGCCTGACTCACCCGCCAACATCTGCGCTGGCTGCGGCTGCCCGGTCTGCGCAATCGCTTGTGGACCCGTCACAAATTCACGCATTTGCACATTCGCCGCGGTCGCCGTGCCAGTGTTCTGCACGCGGACGACGTATTGCAAGGTTCCACCCGGCAGCGCGCCGGTGCTGCGCTGGTTACTGCTCGCCGTACCCGTGCCAATGCCGCTGATGCTCACAGTCACGTCGGAAGGGGTGCTGGCGGTACTTGTAGGCTCGAATCCCGAACTGAAGATCGAGTTGCCGCCACCGCCACCACCTGGGGTGAGCGTGACCACCGAGTTGGGGATGCTGCACTGCACGCCAGGCGTCTGCGATCCGCCTAACGCAGCCGGCACAAGGTTGAATGTGCCCAGCGCGTAGTTGACTGTGGCAAAACCGGGCAACGACGTGGCGGTCGCGGAATTGAACAGCGGCTCGTTGGAGCTGTTCAACGCAATTCGCAATCCCGAGCCGCCGCCCTGCGCAACGTAGCTGGTGCACAAAACGGGCTCGGCAACACGGATCTGGAACGTGCGCGTGGCGAGGTCGAAAAATACGCTTTCGGCCACCGGCAAGCGTCGCTGGGTCTCTAAAATCAATCCCAGATTGGTGGAGGTGGTGTTGCTGGACGCACAATTGGCCGGCAGGCTGGCACCCAGCAATCCCAACGCAAAAGTCACGGTGCTGGGCAGGTATTCGATGGGTGCGACCAGCAATCCCGGCAGCGATGCGGTGGCAACCGGATAGTCGACGCCATCTAGGCGCAATTTGAGCACACTGGGATTCGGCACTTGGCTTGAATTACAGACGAAATTGCCGGCGCGCGTGGTGGCGATCAATGATCGCGTGATCGGCTCATAACGTGCCGAGGTCAGCGGCACCGCTCGCCGTGTTTCCGCATTCGAAGTCCCGCTAACGACCTGCAGTGTCGGGTCAATGGCATGCGCCGATCCGCAGGCAAAAAGGGCGATTATCGAGAGTATCTGGCCGCAACTACGATGGGTCATTGGCTGTGAGTTCTCCGGGGCGGCGTGGCACGGAACTAGCCGCATCACACTACTGGCTGGCGAGCAGCGGGCGCGGAAGGCGATGAACACTCGATCCAACGGCCTGACAAAAACAATCGAAAGTGTACCGGAGCGCAACAGACAGGCGTGAATCTGCGGTTAACTTACGATCCGCAGCCTCGCCGCGAATCGCAAAACAGCTCGCTGGTCACTGCATTCCGTACAATCCCGCTCACTTTCCGTCGCACCGCTGACCCTACCGTATGCGCACACTTGCCTTCGCCATCTTGATTCTGGTTGCCCCTCTGATTAACCCGACCTGCGCCTTCGCGCAGGACTTCTCATCGCTGGAGGAGCGTATGAGCGCCAGCGAATTCAAGGCGGCTGGGCTGGAAAAGCTGTCCGCTGAAGAGCTGACTGCACTCAATGAATGGCTGCGAGAGCGAGCTGCCACCTCATCCGCGGCCGCCGCCTCAAATGCCAGCTTCGCGGCCCAGCCGGATCCAAATGATCAGCGCGGACTGCGCAACGCACCTGCGACCGATGGCGACATCGTTTCGCGCATCCCCGGCGTGTTCAAGGGCTGGTCGGGGCGCACCCGCTTTGTGCTTGAGAATGGCCAAGTGTGGGAAGGCTTGGCCGACAGCGGTTCGCTTTCGGTGGACTTGGTTGATCCCGTGGTTCGCATCAAGAAGGGTCTGATTGGCACCTGGTATCTTTCGGTCGATGGCTACAACACCACGGCCAAGGTTCGCCGCGTTCAATAGGTTGGGGGTGGTTTTGTTATTCCGGCGAGGGCCGGGGATTGGCTTGGCAGGCTTCGCTCGCCCTCTGTGAGCTTGCCGCGTGGTTTCGTCCGCCTAAGCGGTGGCCGAGCGAAGCGAAGGCCGGGGTAAAGCGCCGGAACGGACGAAACCATTCCTCGAAGCCAATTGACGCGGGTGAAGCCTGAAAAGTGGGAGTCAGTCGTTCGACTGCAGGCCAAAATCAAGCAACCAAACCACTAGCGCAAACCCAACTCCTCCAGCATCCGCGCCAATCGCTTAGGCGACACGCTGCCGCGTGTCCCCAGCTCTTGGGCAAACAGCGAGATGCGCAACTCTTCAAGCATCCAGCGCAACTCGATCCAACCCGGTAGCAGAGTACGACCATCTGCGCTTGCTTGTTGCAGCGCTTTGGCGAACGGGGCGACCTCCAACATGCGCAGCTGATCGCGACTCGGATCCTGCAACAGGCGCTGGGCGCGAAGGCTCATGCCGCGCAGATAACGCGGCAGCTCGGCCAACTGGGCGGCAGGCGTAGTGAGCAAAAAATGCGCCGGCACCAGCTGAGCCAGCTGTTGCTGCAGATCGTCGAGATTGGCCCGCGCAAATCCCATCAGAGGTGGTTGCAACGCTGGCCGCAAGTCGGCGACCAGATGCAGGATGGCTTCAACCCAGCCCAACAACTTCATTGCTTCGGCAAACAACGCGCTAGCCAACTCGCGTTGCAAAGCTTCGAATTCCGCTGCGCTGCGAATCGTCGCCAACGGTCGCAGGCATAAGGTTCCCATTGCCGCCGCGAGCACGTCATGTCGCAACGCATCGACATTGCGTTCGCCTTGAGTGCCTTTGGATTCTGGCGTTACAGTGAATCCTTGCAGCGCTGCATACAGAAGGCCGAGCCGCGGCGTCACCGGCAACTGCCGACGCGCTTGCTTGATCCGATCTGCCAACGCCAGCTCAAGTAAACGCCGTACTCCCGCGGCGTGCTCACGCTGTGCGGTCGAGCGCTCGGCAAACACTTGCAGCGAAACCGTATCGCCGTCATCAACCAGCGCCGGAAACGCGGCGATGCCGGCTTCGCCCCGTACTTCAAACGGCACTTCCTCTGTTGGAAACGCACGCAATCCGCTGCGCGCCAAACTAGCGGCCGCGCGCGCCGCAAACGCTTGGTCTGCGCGCTGCCCGAAACGCGCTTGCAAGTCTGTGAAATCTCGCGACTCGGCAAGCACGTGCTCGCCATTGCGATCAACCACGCGCATGTTGAGTAACAAGTGCGGCGGTAGTGTGTCGCTCGCAAAATCCAACCCGGCGATGGCCACCCCGGTCGTTCGGCTCAAAAAGCGCGCCAGCTCGCCTTCGATGCTATCGGCCGATGACTGTGGCCAGGCCTCACGGAACGCGCGCGCGAAGTCGGGTGCCGGCACGCAGGCGCGACGCAGTGTTTTCGGCAGGCTTCGTATCAGTTCGGCGGCCTTCTCCTCAACCAATCCGGGTACCAACCAACTCAGGCGCGCGGGATCCAGCGCGTTCAACAAATGCAGAGGCACGATCAAGCTCACGCCATCGTCCAGCGCCCCCGGCTCGAAGCGGTAATGTAGCGCCAAGCGTGCGTCGCCCAGCGCAAAAAACGGTGGAAACCGCTCGCGCTCCGTGCCCTCACCTGCCAGCAATTCGTCCAGCGGCCATTCCAACTGTTGCCGCTGCGCCGGCGTTGCGCGTCGATACCAGGCGTCCAGTCCGACCGCGCTGTTGATGTCGGCCGGCAAACGATCCAGGTACCAGTCGGCCTGCCAGGCTTCATCCGCCACCAGACCCGCGCGGCGGCGCTGTGCTTCCACTTCATTCGCTGACGCCAACATCGCCAGATTGCGTTCAACAAACGCAGCCTTGGTGTCGATCTCGCCGGGCAACAATCCCTGGCGCACGAATATCTCGCGGGACTCTTCGGGATACAGACCGCCGTAGTGAATCGGTCGCTTCGGCGCCAACACCAAGCCAAACAAGCTGATTTGCTCACTGCCGATGACTCGGCCTTGCGTGCGCGACCAGCGCGGGTCGAAATGCTTGCGACTCAACAAATGCGGCGCTTCCGCCACCACCCATTCCGGCTCGATGCGGGCGTTGGTCATGGCGTAGATGCGCTGGGTATCCAGCAGCACCGCCGACAACACCCAATTGGGCGGCTGGCTTGCCAGGGTTGATCCGGGAAACAGGCCAAACCGGCGTTGCCGAGGCCCCTCGTACTGGCGCTTCTCATCCTTGCGGCCGATCTGCGTTGGCATGCCGGCGATCAGGGACCGATGCAACATCGGATAGTCGGCAGGCTGGGTGCTGCTTTTCCATCCCAATTGTTCGCACACCAGCAGCAACTGCCGGTGCAGTTCACGCCACTCGCGCATGCGCAGGAAACTCAAGAAGCGTTTGCTGCACCAGTCGCGCAGCTTGGCCTGCGTCAGATCCTCGTGCGCGAGCTGGTAGTCAGCAAACAGCTTCAGAATGCTGACGAACTCGGACTTCGGATCCGTCCATTGCGCGTGCGCCAAATCCGCCGCTTGTTTGGCATCGGCCGGTCGCTCGCGCGGGTCCTGGATGCCGAGAAAGGAGGCAATCGCCAGCACTTCACGCAGCGCCCCGTTGCCACTGGCGGCCACCAACATGCGCGCCAGCTTGACGTCGACGGGCAACCGCGCCATTTGTCGGCCGAGTGCAGTGAGTTTGCGTGACCCATCCACCGCACCAAGCTCAGCCAGCTGCTGCCAACCATCGACCACAGCACGCGGGTCTGGCGGATCGATAAACGGAAACGCGTCGACATCTCCCAGCCCAAGGCTGAGCATGCGCAAGATCACGCCCGCCAAGGCCGCGCGACGTATTTCGGGATCGGTATAGGCTGGCCGCGCGAGGTAGTCGCTCTCCGCATACAAGCGATAACAAACGCCGGCGGCGATGCGTCCGCAGCGACCTTTGCGTTGGTCAGCACTCGCGCGGGAAATCGGCTCGATATGCAAGCGGTCGAGCTTTTGCCGGGGGCTGTAACGTTTGACCCGCGCGGTGCCGGGGTCGACCACGTAACGAATCCGCGGCACCGTCAATGATGTTTCGGCGACATTGGTGGTCAGCACGATGCGCCGCTTGGTACCGGGATTGAAGACCCGATCCTGATCGCGCGCCGACAGCCGCGCATATAAGGGCAGCACTTCACTCTCGCGATAGTTGCGTTTGGACAGCGAGCGGTGGGCGTCGTGGATATCGCGCTCGCCGGGCAGAAATACCAACACGTCACCGCGCGGATCCTCGGCGGTAATCTCGTCGATTGCCGCCACGAGTGCCGACAAAGGGTCGCTTTCGCGCTCTTGATTCGCGCGTCCTTCGCGGCCTGGTTTTGGCGCACTTGCGACTGTCTCCACCGGCTCATTGGGCGGCCGCCAGCGTACTTCGACGGGATAGCCGCGGCCTTCCACTGACAACGTCGGCGCATCATCGAAGTGTTTGGCAAAGCGCTGCGTATCGATGGTCGCCGAAGTGACGATGAGCTTCAGATCGCGGCGCTTGCGCAGCAGACCTTTCAGATAGCCAAGCAAGAAGTCGATATTGAGACTGCGCTCGTGCGCCTCATCCAGAATCAGCGTGTCGTAGCGCGATAAAAATCGATCCGACTGGATCTCCGCAAGCAGGATGCCGTCGGTCATGAACTTGATCGCGGTGGCATCGCTCACCTGCTCGGTGAAGCGCACCTGATAGCCGACCAAAGCGCCTGTTTGCACGCCCAACTCTTCGGCCACGCGTTTCGCAACCGAGCGCGCTGCGATGCGGCGCGGCTGGGTGCAGCCGATCATCCCCGCGCTGCCGCGACCGGCCAGTAAACACAGCTTGGGCAGCTGGGTGGTTTTGCCGCTACCGGTCTCACCGGCGATCACCACCACCTGGTGCTTGCTGATCAGATCGACGATGCGCTCGGCTTCGCGCGCAATCGGCAAGCTGAGATCAAAACTCGGATTCGGCAAGCGCGCCGCACGCTTTTCACGTTCTGCATTGGACGCCTCGGCCGCGCGCAGGAAGGCATCACGATCTGCCGCTTCAGAAGATGTCTTCCAGCGCGAGTGCAGACGTTGCAGGCGTGCGTAGTCGCGCGTCATGCAGTGGCGCAATAGGTGGTTGGGGCTGGAAGACATGGGGGGACCGGTATGCGGCCTGCCGCGCCAACACCGCCGTGCCTAGTCGTGCGGTGCCGGCAGCAAGCCAATGGCGATTTTTTGTTGGCGCTTAGCGGAGGGGAGTGCTTTCGCAACGCCCACTAGGACGGGTAGCTTACCTGTAGCCACGTGGGCATTCGTGGGCGGGGGTCGGAATCCTTCTTTTCACGCATCCCTCGCAATTTTGTAGCTTCGAGGCGCGGTTTCGTCTGCCTCAGCGGTGGGCGAAACTTTGCCTCGAAGCAACAACACGGCGAGTGAAGCCTGAAAGGCAGCACCCAGCCCTCGCCAGCCTTATCGCGCATGACGGTGCCAAACCCAAAATCAAACCGCCAACGCCCCACCCATAGCAACCATAATGCGAGCACGCCCCTCGCCCCCGCACCCCCATCCATGCAAGGACAAAACCCCGACTCCGCTCAGCAAATCCTGCAGCGTGTATTCGGTTTCGGCCAGTTCCGTGGTCCTCAGCAAGCCATCATCGAGCACTTGGCGGGCGGCAACGATTGTTTGGTGTTGATGCCAACGGGCGGTGGCAAGTCGCTGTGCTATCAGGTACCGGCGCTGATGCGGTCGGGCACGGCCATCGTGGTGTCGCCGCTGATTGCCTTGATGCAGGATCAAGTCGAGGCACTGACCCAGCTCGGTGTCGCGGCGGCTTATCTCAACTCTTCGCAATCCGTAGCGGAAGCGGCCGCGACCGAGGCCAAGCTGCTGCGCGGCGAGCTCGATCTGTTGTATGTCGCGCCAGAACGCTTGCTTACCTCACGCTTTCTCGACCTGCTTGATCGGGTCACGCCGGCGCTGTTTGCGATTGACGAAGCGCATTGCGTGTCGCAATGGGGGCACGATTTCCGGCCGGAGTATCGTCAACTTGACGTGTTGCACGCGCGCTGGCCCAGCGTGCCTCGGATCGCTCTCACCGCCACCGCCGATCCGCCCACGCGGCGTGAAATTGCCGAGCGTCTACAACTCGAAGACGCACAACAATTCGTCTCCTCGTTTGATCGTCCGAATATTCGATATCGCGTCGAGCAGAAGCAAAGTGGTCCGCAGCAACTGCTGGAATTCCTGCGTGGCCACTCAGGCGATTCCGGCATTGTCTACTGCCTCTCGCGCAAAGGGGTGGACGAGACCTGCGCCAAGCTGGTCGTGGCCGGGATCCGCGCCCTGCCCTACCATGCGGGCTTGCCATCCGCCGAGCGCGCGGCAAATCAGCGCCGGTTTTTGCGCGAAGACGGGATCGTGATGGTGGCGACCATTGCGTTTGGCATGGGCATCGACAAGCCCGATGTGCGTTTTGTGGCGCACATGAATCTGCCCAAGTCGATTGAGGGCTATTACCAGGAGACCGGCCGTGCCGGTCGCGATGGCGAACCGGCTGACGCCTGGATGGCGTATGGCTTGGGCGATGTGGTCACCTTGTCGCAGATGATCGAGAACGGCGAGTCGTCGGACGATCGCAAGCGCGTGGAGCGGCGCAAACTTGAGGCCCTGTTGGGCTATTGCGAATCCATCAGTTGCCGGCGTGCCAGCTTGCTCGCCAATTTCGGCGAGGTATTTGCCGGCAGCTGCGGCAATTGCGACAACTGCCTGCAGCCGCCAGAGTGTTTCGACGGCACAGAACTGGCGCAAAAGGCGCTGAGCGCGGTGTACCGCAGCGGCCAGCGCTTTGGTGTCGGCCACTTGATCGACATCCTGCGCGGCAATGCCACCGCCAAAATCAGTCAGTTTGGCCACGAGCGGCTGAGCACGTTTGCAGTTGGCAGCGACCTGGATTCGAATGCTTGGCGCAGCGTGTTCAGACAGCTCGTTGCGGCTGGCTTGTTGGAGGTCGAGATCGACGGCTTCGGCGGGCTTCGCCTCACCCAAGCCGCGCCTGCAGTGCTGCGCGGGGAGACAAGAATCCAACTTCGCCGCGAAGCGGCGCGCGCAGAAAAGCGTTCACAGCGGCGCATGCAATCGGCGCGACCCAGCATCGACATTGCCGCCAGCGATGTGCCCGCGTTTGAGCGCCTGCGTGCGTTACGCGCCGAGCTCGCGCGCAAGCAAAACGTGCCGGCCTACGTGATTTTTCACGACGCCGTGCTACGCGCGATCGCCAGCGAACAGCCTCGCAACCTCGACCAGTTCGGCGCCATCAGCGGCGTAGGTGCCGCCAAGCTGGCTCGCTATGGGGAGTCGTTTCTGGCCGCGTTGAGTGACCACGAGTAGAGGCACTGTTGCGTCTGGCCCGAGCTGGCACTGGGCTTGCCTCACCAGCAATGCAGCTCGCACGACCGGTCCAGCGATTTGCACGGCACAGACGGCACTAGGGCGGTCGCGTCACCCGCTTCCGCCCTTTGCCAGCGGGACTTTCAGGGTCTGGCATATGACTTGCTGCACTGCGAATGATCGCCGCGCCACTGTGGCCTGCGGCGATCAGTGAGCGATGACTCTTCCCGCTCACTCCCCTATCGCACGGAGCACACGCATGAAGAACGCAAATACGCTGCAAGAGCTGGTACAGATCGCCCATGACGGCGTCGAGTTCTATACCGAGGCAGGCAAGGAAGTAAAGGACGTAGACCTCAAGGCCACGTTTGCACGGATGGCCTCAGCCAAGCGCGATTTGATCGCCTCGCTGTCGACCAAACTGATCGCCAGCAACGAAGACGTCCCCACCGATGGCACCGTGGTCGGCAAGCTCCGCGAAATGTATGCCGATGTGCGCGCCAGCATCAGTTCCAACGAAGAGAAGATCTACGTGGCCCAGCTGGAAGCGACCGAGGACCGCTTGCTCGAGCACTACGACGCCGCGATCAAGGAAGTTGAAGATCCTTTGGTACTGGCCATGCTGAAAGCCCATATGACGCGGGTGCACGCCTGCCACTCGGAAATGCGCAATTTGAAGTTGCGCTTCGCAGCCTGAAGCCGCCTAGCTGGCAAGCGCTAGCCAATCTTGGCAATTAAGGGCCACCCCACCTAGGCGCTTGCGTCTGAGTGGGGCGGCCTGCTCGTATGCTTTCTGGCTGGTTCTGGCTGGCCCAAGTGTCTAGCCCCGCCTAATCGAAACTCCCGTGCCCCAGCGCTTAGGCCTTGCGTTGCGCACGGCGGTCCGCTGATTTGCACGATGCGCGCGCATATTTCGGACCCTGCCGACCGCTCATATGACGTCCCAAGCCACTGTTTATATTTACTTATATTCGTTGGCACGCGTCTTGGAAAGCATTATTCGAACGCACTTCAGCGCTCTCCAACCCACCATCAGGAGGCTCCCATGTTGCATTACGCCGTGGTCTTTTTTGTCATCGCACTGATCGCTGCCGTCCTCGGTTTCGGCGGCATCGCCGGCGCATCCGCTGGTATCGCCAAGATCTTGTTTTTCGTGTTTCTCGTACTCTTTGTGCTCTCCTTGATTTTCGGTCGACGCGCTCGCTCTTAGCCAGTCAGGGCCAGCCAGTCACGACTGGATCTCTCGCTAACGGGTCAGCTGGGATAGCCCAGCGGTCCATCCCAAATCGCAAGATCGTGCAGCGAAGACAGGAATGTCTTCGCTGCATTTCTGCTTGCTGCGGGCGCAACCTTGGTCGCGTGCATTAGGATTGCGTCTGCGACGACGCGGTCGCCGAGGATTTGGCTGGCGCACGGCAAGTGGATTGGAGATGCTGTCGCACCGGTAGGCCGTCCACGCGAATTCTTCGAAATGTCGTCGGAAAACCTTGGGTTGTTTGGATCCTCCACCCGCTTACAGCAGAACCGTGACCGACAACTTTCTGACCACCAAAGCGATGCTGGTTCTGGTCATCGACGATCAAGAAGCCAACTTGCGTCTGATTGGTACGCTGTTGACGTCCGCAGGCTTCGACGTCATGCCAGCGATGTCGGCGGATCAAGCCTTGACGCGACTTGCTGCAAGCCTGCCCGACGTCATCCTGTTGGACATGCGTATGCCGGGAAAAGACGGCTTCTGGTTGCTGCAACAGCTGAAGGGTAATCAGCAAACCGCCGATGTGCCTGTGCTGTTCTTGACCGCCGCCCACGAGGGTGAGTACGTTACCCGCGCTATCGAGGAGGGCGCGGTCGACTACATCACCAAGCCCTTCGTTGCGGAAGAGTTGATCGCGCGCGTGCGGGCACACGCTGAAGCCAAGCAACTTCGTGATCGTCTGCGCAGGGCCATCACCGAGCGCGAAGAAATCAGTGCCCTAGTTGCGCATGACCTGAAAAATCCACTGTTCAACATCAGTCTCAATGCCAGCATGTTGAGCGAAGTGAGCGGCCAACCTGAGCAGGTGCTTCGGATTGCGGCGTCCATCGAGAAGTCGGCGCAGCGGGCCATGGCGTTTGTGCAGCACTATCTCGAAAATCGCGCTGACATGGAGTTGCGCCGCGGCTTCGAACCTACGGCTTGCGATCCGCTTGGCCTGATCGCCGAATTGATCGAGGAGTTGGCACCGACGCTCGGGATCAAAAACCAGCACATAAGCTGCGAGCAGAAGCTGACTGCGCATGTATTGGCAGACGAGCAATCGTTGCGAGTGGTACTGCGCAACTTGCTGACCAATGCCAGCAAGTATTCGCCCTCCGACAGTGACATCACGGTGTCGCTGCGACGTGGCAAGCCGGGGTCGTTGCAAGTGGCTGTGTTGGACCAGGGTCCGGGAGTGTCCCCCGCCGATCAGACCCGGCTTTTCCAACGCTTCGTGCGGCTCGCCTCGCGCGCTAGCGGCGGCGAATCGTCGTCGGGCCTCGGCCTAGCCTCAGCCATGCAGGAAGCGCGCTGGATGGGCGGCGAGCTGTGGTACGAAGATGCTTCGGGTGGTGGTGCGGCGTTTATTCTGGAGTTGCCGCTGGCGGGGGAATCCGCGACATCGACGTGATGGGTTTGCGGATTCGCGCCGCTGGGCGTTAGAGACCGCTATTGATGTTTGTGATTGCTTCAAACGCCGAACTGACGGCCCTTGTGGCCCGCTGAAGTCGACGAACTCGCGGCCAGCGCTCACCCCTCCAGAATATGCATCCAAGGCCGCAGTTTTTCGCTGCGCAAGCAGATGATCTTGCCGCAGACCAGCAAGGGCATTGCCAACAACACCCCGGGAAGGCCCCATATCCAGCCCCAGAACAACAACCACAGCACGATCACCACGGGGTTCAGGGCGAAACTGCGTCCCAGCACCACCGGTGTGACCAATTGACTTTCTATGATGTTCAACATCAGGAACACCGCCGCCGGCGCACAGGCCTGAAGGTTCGAGTCGAACTCCAGCAGGCCAACCCCGAGGAGCAGCAAGACACCAATGAATGGACCCACATACGGAGCGAAGTTGAGCAAGGCGGCGACGACGCCCCATAACAGAGCATTTGGCACGCCGAGCAAGTACATGCCCAAAGCCACGGCCGCACCCAAGCCAAAATTGATGACAGTGATCGTGCTGACGTAGCGGGAGACCTCGGACTGGATACCCCGCACCACGCTGACCGTGTTGCGCTTGTCTGACAAGGTGGGGGCGACAACAACGATGCGTCTTAACAGCACTTCGCCATACACCAGGAACAGGAACACCAGAACGGTGACCATGAGCACCGTCGCCAAGGTGTTGAACGTCCCGCCATAGCGCTTGTTCAGCCCGCGCTCGTCTTCCACCACGGTAACTTCACGGGGGGCGGGTTCGGCACCGATTTCCTCGATCATTTTCCGTGCTTCGTCGACGGCATTTGCGGGCGCAAATGAGACGCTGAATGTGCTCAGTCGTCGCTTTAGTTGCTGTGCTGTCCGTGGTGAGTCGGTGGCCATTTGCATGGCAGGCTCGTACAGCTGATTGACCGCCAAGGCCAGGCCTCCCAGCGCGACGACCAGCACGAGGGAGGCCGCCAACCAGCGCGGCAGCAAGTGCTGACTAAGGATGCGCACGGGAGGATTGAGCAACAGGGCGAGCATAGCCGCCACCAGGATGGGCAACAGCAGTTCTGCAGCAACGTAGAAAACGCTGGTCACCGCGACGATGGCAAGAACGTTGAGGGCAGTTTGACTGCTCGGCCCCGCCGACTCCGCGCTGGCGGAGGCGTCGCTTGCTACCAGCTCGGCCCCAGCCGGAGTCGTCACCGGTGGCTCCGGTTGCGGCGCGCTCGCGGGCGCGCTTTGTTCAGCGGCGATGTTGGACATCGTCCGACGCGGCGACTAAGGGCTCGACAGCGGCCACAGTTTCGCTCGCAGCGGTCGCAGAACCGGCAGCCTCATTCGCCGCGGCTTCCGCCCGCGCCGCGTTGGCAGCACTGGCTGCGTTGATCTGTTCAATCCACGGGCGGGCGTATTCGAGCACTCGAAACGAGGACAAAGCCAAGCCCAACCAGCCCGCGATATCACTTGTCAATGCCGCTTTGGACGGAGTGTCGGGTTGAGCCGCAACAGCTGGATGGTTGTGCGCGCGCGCGACGGTTCGGTTGCCGGCGAGGTGGCCTTCGAGCCAATACCCCAGCATCGCACCCGCACCCACCAGCGCCCTAGGCAGCCACTGTTTGCGCACGCGCTCGGCCAGCAGGTGTTGGCCAAGTGCGGCGGGCTCGCGGATGCGGATGGCATCGCTTTCGGCACTTGCCACTTTCGCCTTTAACGCCGCCAGACTCATGACGAAACTCCGCCATTTCCCGCCACCAAGGCTGCCAGCTGCACGCGGGTGGCACGCCACTGGCACAGTGCCAACAGGCGTTTGGCCGAAAGCGCCATCAGGATAGCGGCCGTGACAGTCAGCAGCAGACAGACTCCCGCCGCAGCGGGCCAAGTGAGACCCAGCCAGACCAGGCCAGCGGCGACCAGGATCATCGCCATGAAGGAGGCCGCCACCAGTGATACGGTGGCGAGCACGGTGAGCAGCGCTGCCCGCAACAGGGCCGCTGCGGCCAACTCGAGTTCGCTGCCGGCCAAGCGGCCGACCGCAGCCAACGAGGCCTTGGTCGAGCCGTATACTTGCTCGATGCTGCCGGTATCTGCGGGCGTGCTGCTCATGGCTCTGGCTTAGCTCTGGCTTAGTTGCGAATCAACTTGGAAAGCAGGAAGCCGCCGGCGATGGCGAGGCCGATGCTGGCGAGCGGACGCTCGCGCACGAATTGCTCCGAGCGCTCCAACGCCGACTTGCCTTGGTCAAGCATCGCGTTCCATTTTTTTTCGCCCTCGGCGACAACCGCCGAACCTGCGTCGACGGCCTCGCGCTTGGCCGCCGCCAGGTCCGGAGCGATCTCGGCGTAGCCGTCCTTCAGCACTTTTGTCGCCGCTGCGTTAGCGGTGGGAATCGCGTTGACGGCCTTGCGCGCCGCATCCTGGAGATGCTCACCTGCCGACTTCAAGTGCTCAGCAGTCGAGCCCAAGGTATCGGTGGTGGTGGTCGGCGCAGTGGCCGGCTTCTGGGGGGTGACATTCGGATAGGTTTGCCCAGTGGTGTTGACAGTGGTGTTCATTGTGAAGATTCCTTTCAGAGTGGGGATAGCGTGTCAGCGGAGAAGTGATGGTAGATTTAGCCTGCGCCCTATCGGGCAAAGGCAGTTGCCGATTTCCCGGCCGGTCACGTGGTGCTGGGCGAAATTACCAGCGCCATCAGGGCGGAAGCCGCTGATATAGTTGGCATTGGCCGCACCGAGCCGCTGGTCGCCGGCTGCAGGCTCGTTGCCGTTGTGGTTTGCGGCGTGACGCACCGCAGTAGCCGCAATGCGCGCAACTCCCGCGAGTCGAGGTCTGCTAAGCAAAGCGTGGTCATGGCGGATTCCAATGCGGGGGGTGGCATCGACCTTTCCGCAAGTCGCGTGCCAACGCCTAAAGCAATGGCAACCCTAAGGTTTTGCGGGATTGCGCGCGCCTGCCGCCGTGCATATGGCACTCTTCGCAGCCTCGACTCATTGCGAACTGCACGAACTCAACAACCATGCCATTAGTAAACGACCCTAACGCCCGCGTGCTCGCTATTGATGACGATCCCGACATCCTCGACACGTATCGAGCAATCGTGGAAGCCCTAGGCATGCAGTTTTCTGCCGCACAGACCGTCGAGGCCGGCCTGAAACTGGCCGCGACACGCCCGTTTGATGTCTGCCTGCTGGATCGCAACATCGGCTACGAACTGGGCACCGAGGCGGTGCCGCAGTTGAAATCGCAGGCACCCAGCCTGCGCATCATCATGGCCACCGCACATCGCGACACCGAAGCCGCGCTGGAAGCCTTACGACTGGGGGTGGATGACTATCTGGTCAAGCCATTTTCACCGGAACAACTGCGCATTGCGCTGGCTCGGCAAATCGAGACCCGCCGTTTAGCCACCCGCGTACAGGTGCTTGAGCGCGACGTGGGCAGCCGAATCAACGGCGAACCGAGCAGCGACTCGGCGCCGATGCAGCAAGCGTTGGCGATGGCCAAACAAGTCGCCCGCACTGGCGCCAATGTCCTGCTACTGGGTGAAAGCGGCACTGGCAAGAACGTGGTTGCCCGCGCCATTCATCACTGGAGTCCGCGCGGCAGCGGCAATTTCGTCACCATCAACTGTCCGTCGCTGAACTCCGAACTGCTGGAGAACGAGCTGTTCGGCCACCGTAAAGGCGCCTTCACTGGAGCGCAGGACAGCGCAGAAGGCCGGGTCGCGCAAGCGGATGGTGGCACCCTGTTCTTGGATGAGATCGGCGACTTTCCGTTGGCCTTGCAGCCGAAACTTTTGCGCTTCATCCAGGAAAAAGAATACGAGCGCGTAGGCGACGCGGTGACCCGCCAAGCCGATGTGAGGCTGGTGACGGCGACCAATCGCAACCTTGACCAGATGGTGACTGATGGTCAGTTCCGGCAAGACCTGTTCTATCGCTTGAATGTAGTGGCAATCACCCTTCCCACTTTGCGCCAGCGCCGCGAGGATCTGATACCGCTGGCGCGCGGATTCCTGCAGCGTTTTGCGAAGGACTACGGCTGTCCCGCGCGTGAGCTATCCAACGCCGCCGAGCAAGCGCTGCTGGCCTATGGCTGGCCGGGCAACGTGCGCGAGCTGCAAAACGTCATTGAACGTGCCGTGATTCTCTGCCCCGATCCCACCATCGAACTCGGCGCTCTCAACCTGGGCGCTGCCAGACCGCATCCGCTTGCAACCAGTGCGGCGGCGATTGGCAGTGAGCTGACCTTGGAAGCGCTGGAGCGCCAGCATGTAGAAGCAGTGTTGGCCAGCACCACTTCTTTGGATGACGCCGCCAAAACCTTGGGGATTGATGCGTCGACGCTGTATCGAAAGCGGAAGGCGTATGGGTTGAGTTGAGGGGTGGCGCGCCTGCGCGCGTTGGGTTTGAGCGGGCTACGTTTGCGCTTTGGGCGGAATGGGGTTTTGGTCGCTCTTCCGGCGGTTGCCGCGATCTAGTTTTTCAGGCCGCACTCGCTTTTTTGAGGGCTTGTCGCACGGTTTCGGCCACCTCAACGGTGGCAGAAAACGTGCTGCGAATGATCAACCCTGCGATTGAACCCTGAAAAACTGGAGTCGGTCTGCGCTAAAGCGGCAACCCATGGAGTCGATAATTAAAAAGCCAGCCCTTCGGCACATATCTTGCAGATAACTTCCGGTTAAACCGGCAACGCGTCCCGGCAACCACTCTTTGAGCAAGTAAGCCAATGCCTGATTCTCCACCCATTACGCTCGCACGCCACAGCCTCCTGCAGCGGGCGACGCCGTGGCTGATTGCGTTTGCGGTGGTCTTCGCAGTCGCTGCTTCGGGTGCGGCGTTTCCACCCGATGTTTGGTTCGCTGAGCTGAACAAGCCTACTTGGCAACCACCCGACTGGGTGTTTGCGCCAGTGTGGACAGCGCTTTACCTGTTGATGGCTTGCAGTCTGGCGCTTTTGATTTCCAGTCCAGGCGGCTCAATGCGCCGCTTGGCGCTCGGGCTGTTTGCCCTGCAGCTCTTGCTTAGCGCGGCTTGGACGCCGCTGTTCTTTGGGCTGCACTCCGCGCAATTAGCTTTGCTCGCCATCTCGCTGCTTTGGCTGGCCTTGATCGGCTGCATCTCGGTGAGCTTGCGTGTGCACGCCACCGCTGGCTGGCTGTTGCTGCCGACACTGGGGTGGGTCTCGTTTGCGTTAGTGCTGAATGGCGTTATCGTCGCGCTGAACGCGTAGATCGCATCCACACGCTTGCCGGCCCGCCGATGCCCGAGACCGTCACCAAATCCCCGAACCCTTACATGCCGCGCGTTGCGTCCACTCACTTTCACTACGCGATGCTGTTTCTGGCTGCGATCGCGAGCATTACGGCGGCGATCTACAGTGCAACCACGGCCAGCACGCTGCGCGACTCGATTCTGATGGTCACGCACACGCTTAATGTGCAAAAGAGCATCAGCACATTGCTGTCTGATAGCCAGGACGTGGAGACCCACGGCCTTCGCTACATGTTGAGCCTGCGCCCCGATTACCTGGAAGACCATCAGCTAGCGCGGGGCGGTTTGGACGACCAGCTCGCCCAGCTCGCTGCCCTGACCATCGAGAACCGGGTCCAACGGCCGAAGATCAAAGCCCTTCACGACGCCATCAAGCAAAGAAATCTGTGGTTTGACGTTGGCATCGCGGTGGCTGAGGCTGGCCCCATCCAAGCGGCAGCAGCACGCGTGCGCGAGGGCACCGGTGCGTTGTTCATGACCGACATTCGTACGCTGGCGACGGCCATGTCACAAGAAGAAGCCGAATTGTTGGTAGGACGACAGAAGACCCTCGACCAGACCATCGTGCAGACGACCACCACGACCTTGCTGGTGAACGTGCTCGCACTCATCGTAGGTGGCATTGCCTTGGCGTCGCTGCGACGCGGCGCGATTGCGGTGGAGTCAAGTCAGGCAGCCCTGATCGAGGCCGAGCAAGCAGCCAAGATCGGCCGTGAGAAGAGTGACTTTCTGGCCAGCATGAGCCACGAAATCCGAACACCGATGAACGCGGTATTCGGCTTTACCCAGTTGTTGGCGAAAACCAAAATCGAGCCTGAGGCACGCGAGTACATTAAAGCCATTCAGACCAGTGGTCGTGCGCTGCTGGCATTGATCAACGACATCTTGGATCTCTCCAAGATCGAGGCCGGCAAGTTGCCACTTGCCTTGCAAGCGACCGACATTCGTGAGCTGCTGGAATCAACGCTGGGTGTGTTTGCAGAAACCGCAAGCCAGAAGCAGCTTCAGTTGCGACTGCGGGTTGCCCCGGAAGTGCCCACCACCCTGGTGGTCGATCAACATCGCCTGCGACAAGTATTGATGAATCTGATATCCAACGCGGTGAAATACAGCGACCAAGGCGTGGTGAGAGTCAGCGCAGGCAGCACGACGACAGCTGAACAGCAATGCGAGCTGACGATTGCGATTGCAGACAACGGCATCGGCATCGCCAAGGATAGGCAAGCCCTGCTGTTTGAGCCCTTTTACCGGGCCGTTGGCGATGGCGACGAACGCGAAGGCACAGGACTTGGACTAGCCATTGTTCGCCGTCTGCTCACCTTGATGAGTGGTGATATTTCTCTGCAAAGCGCACCGGGCTCGGGCTCAACCTTCACCATCGTGCTGCGCAATGTCAAAGTGTCTAGTGAGATCGCGCACCCCTTGGACGAGGACGAGCAGTCGATCAACTTTGCGCGTCTTAACCCCAGTCGCATCCTGATTGTCGATGACGTTGCGTGGAACCGCGACCTGTTGGCTGCCTTCTTGGCCGAGGGCGATCACCACGTGGCGTTTGCCAACAACGGTGAAGAGGCGATACTCGCTGCCACCCAGCATCAGCCCGACCTGGTTTTGATGGATCTGCGCATGCCAGTGTTGGACGGACGCGAGGCGACGCGGCGGATTCGCCAGACATCCGGTTTGGAGCACATCAAGATCATTGCTGTCAGTGCCTCGAGCATGAGTCGCGAGGAGCGTGATGAAAGCAGTGATTTTGACGCATACATTCGCAAGCCGGTGGCGCGTGAAGTACTGTTCCAAGCGATGGCGGAGCAATTGGGACTGCAGGCCCCAGCGGCCGCCGATGTCGAGGCGGTGAGTCAAGCAGCAACGCCGCAGCCGCTGCTCCTAGAGCCCGTGGCCGCTGCCGCGCGCAAAGCAGCTATCAGCCGCTTGCAACGGATTGTCGACTTCGAACTCGCCAACATTCAGGCAACGCTGCGGGTAGCTGAAATCAGAAAGCTGGCCAACGAGCTGGCCGTGTTGGGCAGCCGTGGCGGGTTTCCGGCGATAAGTTATTTCTCACGCCGCCTGCTGGCGGCGGTGGAACGCTTCGATGTGCTGCAGATGGACTCGTTGTTGCATCAGTTGAATGAGCACGTGCACTCGACGACACAAGCGGCCAACGCCCAATGAGACCTTGGCCATGGCCGCAGGCCGCGCCGCTTGCGCTGATCGTTGACGATCAGGATCCCAATCTGCGCCTGCTTGGCCGCGTATTGTCAGACGCCGGATTTGACGTGATGCCGGCGAGCACGGGTGAGCAGGCCCTGTTGCGTCTCGCCGCCGCTGTGCCGGATGTAATTCTGCTGGATGTGCACATGCCGGGCATGAGTGGATTTGAAGTACTGAGCCGCATTCGCTGCTCACCCGCTTGGGTACACGTGCCGGTGATCTTCCTCACAGCCGCTGCCGAGCGTGATCTGCTGCGCCGTGCCTTCAACGCTGGCGCCGACGACTACGTCACCAAGCCTTTTGTCACCGACGAGTTACTGGCCAGAGTGGCAACCCATGCCGAGCTTGGCCGCCTGCGCGCGCGCCTGCGCGAGTTGGATGCCTCAGAGGCAATGCCGACCTAGTCACTTGGCGCTTCGCGCTTGGCGGCACTAGCATGAAGCCAACGGCCGAAACCGCGCCCATCCGTATTCTCCTGAGCCCGGATCGCTCTACTTTGTAGAGACAGCCGTCAAAGCATTTCTTGCGGGAGCAGGACCAATCGGATTGTGATCGACTTGTTGCTTCGAATTTCTGCGCGTCGAGAACTCTCTTCCGCCACGCCAATGTCGTGCAGTTGCGCACGACCGACCTTGCAGGTTGCCTGCTGGGTTTGCCTAACAGCCGGCACCGCAGCGCCCACCTAAAATTCACAAGCCATTGATATAGCGGCAAATGCGGAGCATATGCGGAACTGGCACGGCTGTTGCTGAGAGGTAATCACGAGCAGCGATGGTCGCGAGCAGAAACGTCCGCTACCACCGCTGTTCGCCAGTGGGCTCTGTGACCGGCAACGGCCACGCCGTCGCCCGACCTTCACTGCTCACTCGCCAAATCAGACAAGGAATCCTCGTAATGAAAACCACCGCGATCATTATCGGACTCCTACTGCTGATCGTAGGTGCGCTGATCTCGCTGGGCGTCGTCAGCTACCCCGACAGCAAGACCCTCTTCAGCATTGGCGACTCAGCAGTCACGGTTGCGACCGACAAAACGCCATCGCGAACGCTGGGCTACGTGCTGCTGATTATCGGTGGCGTCGTCACCGCTGCGGCTGCGGCCACGCGCAAGTTTTGAGTCACGCGCGAGAGGGGACGAGCATGTCGTCGCCTATCCGTCGAATTCATCCATCCCACCAACCAAGGAAACTCGCCATGAACAACGACCGCATTGAAGGCAAGTGGAAGCAAATCAAAGGTCGCCTGAAGACCGAGTGGGCCAAATTGACCGACGACGATCTCGCTCAACTTGAGGGACATCGCGACTACCTGATCGGCAAGGTGCAAGAGCGTTATGGCATCCAGAAGGATGCGGCGGAAGCGCAGGTAAAGAAGTTCGAGGAATCCCTGTAAAGCCAGTCCTCCGCCCTGCGACAAGCAACATCCCGACCCGCAATTTCTGCGAAGCCGGACACACCCACGACAGACCAGGAGTCAGCCATGAACCGCACAATCCAAACTTCCAAGCTTTTGCTGTTGGCAATCGCCGCCGCGCTGGCACTGTCGGCCTGCAACACGATGCAAGGCGCCGGCAAAGACATCGAAAAGACCGGCGAAGTGATTCAAGACAAAGCCGAAGACGCCAAGAACTGATTCAGCCCACACCAAGGCACGGTGAATTTTTTGCCGCGCCACCCAGGAGAACACCATGTCTGCCAATTTCAAAACACGACTGCTGCCACTGACGCTTGCCCTTGCTGCTGCCTTGGGCCTGAGCGCTTGCTCTGAATCGCGTACCGATGCCGCCGAGGATGTTGCTGAAGAGCGAACCGAACATGCGAAGGACGTGGCTGACGCAAAGCGCGATGTGCAGACTACCGTCGCGGAGTCCGATGCCGACGTGCGCAAAGCGACCGCCGAGGCCCAGCACGATGTGACCACCGCAGCCATCGACGCCAATAACGGCGGCAGCATGGACGCAGTGCGCGAGACCGCCGCCGAAGGCAGCGAGGACGTCTCCGAAGTCCGCAATGAGGCGAACGAAGACAACGCCGGAGCCGTCTACGACCTCGCAGTTACCGACGCCAAGGGCAAGCTGAAGATTGCCGAGGAGCTCTGCGATGGGCCGCAAGTAGTGCCGCAGCGCGACGAGTGCCTCAAGCGCGCCAAGGTGGCCTATGACATCGCCATCCTGGACGCCGAGTCAGCGATGAAGAAGCAAGGCGGCTGATTCAGCACCGTCAAAGCTTTGCCAAGCGGTCGCGAGTGCAATCAGCCTCGCGGCCGCTTTTTTTTTGCGACTGAAACTGAAGGAAAGTGGTGGGTCGTGACGGATTCGAACCGTCGACCTACGGATTAAAAGTCCGCTGCTCTACCGACTGAGCTAACGACCCACTGAAAAGCTTCTGCAACAGTTGGCGCACCGAACCGATACTGTGCCTGCTGCACGTAGAACATTTGGTGACGACGCGAGCGAGCCGCGCAGTTTAGCCATCGCGGCGGAATTGGACAAGCCGCGCTAAGTCAAGCATAGCGAGTGGGATCGGCAACGCCGGCGTTTTGGAAGCCTTCTGCCCGCAAGCGGCACGCATCGCAATGGCCGCATGCCTGCCCCTCTGAATCGGCGCGATAACACGACACGGTGGCGGCAAAGTCGACGCCCAAACGCATGCCTTCACGCACTATGTCGGCCTTGCTCATGGCCATCAGCGGCGCGTTCACCCGCATGAATTGGCCCTCGACACCCGCCTTGGTAGCAAGGTTGGCCAAGCGTTCAAATGCTTCGATGAAGGCGGGGCGACAGTCGGGATAACCGGAGTAATCCACCGCATTGACGCCACAGTAAAGCTCAGCCGCACCCAGCACTTCGGCCCAACCCAGCGCCACCGACAACATGATGGTGTTGCGCGCCGGGACGTAGGTCACCGGTATGCCGGTGCCGCCGTGGTCGGGCACATCGATATCGGCGGTCAGCGCGGAGCCGCCGATGTGGCGCAGGTCGACATTGACGACCTTGTAGGAGGCGGCCTGCATCGACACCGCCAATCCTGCAGCCGCGACGAGTTCGGACGTGTGGCGCTGCCCGTAGGCGACGCTCAGAGCATGGCAACGCAAACCGCGTTCTTGCGCCATGGCGAAGACGACGGCGGAATCCATGCCGCCGGATAGCAACACCACCGCGCTTTCGCCCAAATCTGTTTGCATGGATGCGTTCTCTAACGGCCTGGGGCGTCGCCCCACAACTGTTTGTGCAGTTGGGTTTGAAAGCGCACTTGAATGGTCTCGGCAAGAATCCACTCGGCGAGTTCAGTTGCGCTCACTTGGCCGTGGCTGTGCGAAAAAAGCACGTCACAGCGTTCCGTCATAGCGTGCTCGCGAACCTGCTCGCACGCCCAATCAAAATCAGCGCGATCGCACAACACAAACTTGAGTTGATCGTCCGCACGCAGGTGCTGCAGATTTTCCCAGCGATTGCGGCTCACTTCGCCGGAGCCTGGCGTCTTGATGTCGATAACGCGGTGCACGCGATTGTCGACTTCACTGATGTCCAAGGCGCCGGAGGTTTCCAGCGAAACGTGATGACCAGCGTCGCAAAGGCGTTGCAACAGTGCCAAGCAGCGCTTTTGCGCCAGCGGCTCACCCCCGGTGACACAAACGTGACGGGCGGCGTGCTTTGTCACTTCAGCCAGGATGGCGTCAATATCCCACCAATCACCGCCGTGAAACGCATAAGCGGTGTCGCAATAGCCGCAACGGAGCGGGCAGCCGGTGAGCCGGATGAATACCGTCGGCCAGCCAACATGCCGGGCTTCGCCTTGAATCGAGAGAAATATCTCGGTCAGCTTGAGACGTTCAGTACCGGTGGTCGGCGCGGCAGGGGCAAGTTCAACGACAGCCATCACTTCATTTCACTTGCAGCCGTCCGGTGGGCAGGCGTGCCCACCGAAACTCCTAGTTGCGGCCTTCCAGCCTTAGCGCGCGCAGGCGGCCTTGGGCCAAACGCGAGACCGTGCTGTCGGGGTAGCGTTCAATGACCTGGTTCAAGGTCGCTTCGGCTTCATCCCATTGCCGCAGTTCGTATTGGCAATAGCCAACCTTGAGCAAGGCGTCTGGCGCTTTGGCGCTGTCGGGAAACGATGTCAGCAACTCGCGAAAGGATTCCAACGCGATCGGATAGTTCTGCGTCACGTAGTAGCTCTCACCCAACCAGTACCAGGCATTGGGCGCGTAACTGCCACTCGGATAGCTGCCCAAAAACGTCTGGAAACGCTTGGCCGATTCGGCATAGCGACCTTCTTTCAAGGCATCGAACGCAGAGTCGTAAAGCGGCCGCTCGCCTGCAGGGTCGGCTCCTTCCTGTTCGATCACTGCCGGATCAACATCACCCAAGGAGGTGGTTTGGCCGCCGCCATCGACAGAAGGACGCACGTCGGGCGCTTCCATCACCACACCGGGTGTTTCCAACACGGCGGGGGATTGGCTGATGGCTGAATCGTTCGGTAATGGCTCAAAGCCATCTTCGGTTTGCACAGGAGCCAAGTCGCTGGGCGCGACCGCGCCACCGCCTTCCACCCGTGCAATCCGCGAGTCCAAATCGATATATTGATCGCGACCGCGCTTTTTCAGCGACTCAAGCTCAAAGCCTTGCTGCTCAATCAACCCGCGCAGCGACTGGATCTCTGCCTGCAGATCGGTGATCTGATTAAGCATCTGCAAATTCTGATCGGGAGCGTCAGGCTGGACCTGGGCGCTCTCCAAGCGTTCCACGCGCTCAGCCAGACTCAGCCGACCTTGCGCATGGACCGGAAACACCGCGGCGGCCACGAGGGCCGCCGCGGAGAGTCGCACCAACAAATACGATGCGCGCATTAGCGAGCGGTGTAGACGATCTCAACGCGACGGTTCTTGCCCCAGCAATCGTCCATCGAATCGTTGCAGGTCGGACGCTCTTCGCCGTAGCTGACGACGGACAACTGGCTGGCCGCGCCGCCATTGGCAGTCAGCGCACCATTGACCGCGTTACCGCGACGCTCGCCGAGGCCGATGTTGTATTCACGGCTACCGCGCTCGTCGGCGTGGCCTTCCAAGGTGATGCGGGCCGACGGACGGTCACGCAGGTACTTGGCGTGGCAGGACATCTGCGCGGCGAATTCGCTGCGGATATTGGCTTGGTCGTAATCGAAGTAGACAACGCGCTGACGCAGGCAGCTATCGGTGTCGAGGTCGCCCTCGGTGAACATGCCATTGCTGACTGGCGCAGTGGCGGTCGGCGGGGTCGGGGTCGGCGCGGAATCAGCCATATCTGGCTTGGTCTTCTTGGTGCAAGCAGCCATCGAAACGCAGATGGCGGCGGCGAGCAGGAGGCGAGTCGTATTGTTCATCACTTTTTACCTATCTAACGGGGAAGTAAACGGGGTTAGGGCTTGCAGCTATTTTTGTTGAGGCTCTTTAGAAGAACTTTTGCAGAACTTTTGCAGAAACTTTGCAGAAGACCTTGCAGGACATCTTGCAGAACTTTTTACAACTTCATCGAACTAAGTAACCCACTCAGCGCTGCCGGAATGGCGACCACGCGGGCTCTCTGACGTCACCGTCGGCGAGAACCAACCGCTGCCGCACGCGTCCATCGGCGGAAACGGCATAAAGCACACCACGCTTACCTTCGCGGGAGGCGTAGAGCACCATGCTGCCGTTGGGTGCAAAGCTTGGCGATTCGTCCAGATTACCCGGTGACAACACCGAAACCTGGCCCGGCTCGCCAAAAGTTCTATCAAAAACCGCTATACGATAAACGTTTCCGCCACCTTGCGCCACCGCGATCTTCTTGCCATCACAGCAAACGGTCACGCGCGCGTTGTATTCGCCACTGGAAGTCACCCGTTGCGCTTCGCCGCCGGCGGCTGAAACCCGATAGATTTGCGGTTTGCCTGAACGGTCTGAAGTAAACAGAATCTCGCGACCATCGGGCGTCCAGGTGGGCTCGGTATCGATACCCCAATGGCGGGTGATCTGGGTAAGCGCGCGACTGCCCAAGTCCATGATGTGAATTTCCGGATTGCCGCTGCGCGACAAGGTAAGCGCCAAACGGCTGCCATCTGGCGAGAACGAAGGCGCGCCATTGATGCCGCGGAAGCTGGCCACCGCTTCGCGCGCACCGGTGGTGATTTCCTGGATGTAGATCGAAGAATTACCGCGCTCGAAACTTACATACGCCAGGCGTTGGCCATCCGGACTCCACGCCGGCGACAACAGCGGCTCGCGCGAGCGCACCACGGTCTGCGGATTGTGGCCATCCGAGTCAGCCACCATCAGCGCATATTGGATGTTCTGACCCAGCCCAGTGGCGGTCACGTAGGCAATGCGCGTCCAGAATGCGCCGCGCACGCCGAGAATCTTCTCGTAAATCTTGTCGGCGACTTGATGGGCGACATCGCGAAGGTTGCCGGAGCGACCCGACAAAGCGAGCCGCAACATTGGCTCCTGCTTGGCGACGTCGAGCAACTCGAACTCGACCCGATAGCCACCCTCGGGGGCATCGAGCATGCGGCCAACGACGAGAAAGTCTTGTCGCAAGAGGCGCCAAGTCGCGAAATTGACGTCGGCGAAACGCTGCGGGCGTTCGATCACGTCGGTCTCTGAAAGGGCATTGAACGCGCCGGATCGATTGAGGTCGCCGCGAATCACTGCCGCCACATCGGTTTCAGGCAATGCGCCAACACCGACGTATTCCATCGGCACCACCGCGATCGGCGTTGCCGCGGCGTTTCCCTTGTTGATCTCGATTTCGAGCCCTTGGGCGCTCGCCGCCATGTTGAACGCCAAGGCAAAAAAGGTCGCAGAAAAGCACGCAAGCAATCGCTTCATCGGATTATTCGCCGTCGTATTTGAAGTTGAATCGAATTTCGCGCTGGAAGACAGACTCGTAGCCGGTGTAAGGCAACGGTTGCGCTTTCAACACCGCCGCCTCAATTGAGCGCCGCGTGGGGTCGTCAGCATTACAGGGCGTGCTGACAGAGACCTGAATGACCTCGCCGCCGGGTATTTGCAGGATGCGCAGCACGCAGCTGACACCCGGCCGAGTGGCGTCCGGGCGTCGCCAGTTTTGTGTCACCGCCGCTTGTATCGCCAAGCTGTAGCGGCCGAGCAGGCTATCGTCACGACCCTGATTGCCCAGCTGCGTCGCTGGTGGCGCTTCGCTGGGCGTGCTGGTCGGCGCCGTGGGCTTTGCTCGATCTTCCAATTGCTTGAGCTTTTCCGCCTCAAGCTTACTCGCCCGCTCAGCCGCTTCGCGTAGTTGGCGGATGTCTGCCAACTCCTTTTCGCGCGCCTCCTGCTCCGCGCGCAGGCGCTCGCGGGTTTCGGCTTCCTTGCGCTGTTTGTCGGCGTCGAGCTCGATCTGCGCTTGCCGCTTGCGCTCGACCTCTTCCTGTTTGGCTTTTTCGGCTTGATCCAAGGCCAGTTGCGCAGCGCGCTCGGTCTCGCGCGTGTCGGGCTTGGGTAGCGGCGCTTGCGGCTGCGGTTGCGGCGGTGTTTCGGCCTGTTGCGGCTTCGGCGTTGGCTTGGGTTGCGGCGGCGGGGCAGCCGGTGTCACCGGCTTGGGAGGCGCTGACGCAGCAGCTGGCTTGAAGTTGGCCGGCGCGCTCATCAGGGTCGCTTCCATGGGGCTACCGGCGACCGACAACGGCGGCGTCGTGCTTGAAAACAGCATACCGGCGAAGATCACCGCCAAAATCAGCAGATGAACGCCAAGCGAAAGCGCCAGCGCTCTCCAAGAGTCAGAGGGTCGTTCCATCGGTGCGCGATCAGCGACCTTTAACGGCGTCAGCGGGCGCGCTCATCAGCCCGACCTTGGTCACGCCTGCGCCCTGCAAAATCACCATGCCCTGATAGATGGTGCCGTAGTCAACGCGATGGTCGCCTGCGATCAATACCGCTACTTCCGGATTCGCACGCGCAAACGCGCCGACCTTCAGCTGCAAGGTTTGCGCGTCGATTTCTTCGGCTGCCGCACCTTGCAAGGTGAGGAAATAACGCCCGTCCTGGGTGACCTCAACGATCACCGGATCTTTCTGCTGCTCGACTGGCTTGGCATTGGACTGCGGCAGTTCGATGTCAACGCCCAGGTTGAGCAGCGGTGCGGTGACCATGAAAATAATCAGCAGCACCAGCATCACGTCGATGTAGGGCACGACGTTGATCTCGGCCTTGAGCTTGCGGTGCCGGCGCTTGCGGCCGGAAAAGCTGGCGGACATGAATCAATTCCTCAACTTAAGACATGAGCCGCAGCAGTCGCGCTGGACTGTCACTGCGCGAAGCCAGCTGTGCGAACCAAATCTGAGCAGACCCAAACTGAGCGAGCCCAATCTGAGCGGCCCAATCAATGCTCATCCGCATGCGACTGCCGTTGCAGGATCGAACTGAACTCTTCCGCAAACGCCTCATAGCGCACGTTCAAGCGTTCAACCCGGGTCGAATAGCGGTTGTAGGCAACCACCGCCGGGATCGCCGCGAACAGACCCATGGCGGTCGCAATCAAGGCCTCGGAGATGCCAGGCGCGACCGTCGCAATGGTTGCCTCTTTGACGTTGGACAAGCTGTGGAAGCTGATCATGATTCCCCACACGGTTCCGAGCAGGCCGATGTAGGGGCTGATCGAACCCACCGTGGCAAGAAACTCAAGGTTGTGTTCGAGCGTGTCGACTTCCCGCGACAACTGCGCGCGCATGGCGCGCTGTGCGCCCTCCAGCTGGGTGCGCGCGTCGATGCCCTTCTTTTGCCGTAGCCGGGCAAATTCGCGAAAGCCGGCCTCAAACACCGCCTCTAGTCCCTCGATATTGCGATCTTTCTGGGTCGCGTCGCGAAACAGGCTCGACAGGTCAGCACCCGACCAAAAGCGTTCTTCAAACGTATTGGCCTCTTTCGCGGCGGCATCCAAGCCCTGCTTCTTGCGGAAAATGATCATCCAAGAGGCGATCGATGCCAGCACCAGCACCAGCATCACCGCTTGCACCGGAATGCTGGCGTGCAACATCAAATTGAGGATGTCGAGACCATCGCTGCTGACCACGATGCCAGTCGCTGCGGGGTCAGCCGGCAGAGCGGGTATCTCGGCTTCCTGTGCCATCGTCACGAGTGGCGAGAAGGCGAGTGCAACAAACGCCAAGGCACGACGCAGGGATAAGAACTCGGACATCAGTGTCACTCCGCAAAAGGACTGGAACGGCGCTTCAAGCAAAACGGGGTCATCAGGACAACTAATTCTTCGGGAATCGGCGCGGGCCGAAAGTCGCTGGCCGCAAGCGACACCGCGCGAACCTTGGCACGCAGCAGCAGCGCGTCATCGGCTGGCCGCCGCACCTGCTGCGCAAACAGCATGCTGGCGCCGCGCAACTCCAACAATTCAACGGAAACTTCAAGCGCATCATCCAGTTTGGCTGGCTTCAAAAAATCCAGCTGCACCGAGCTGACCGCAAACAAGCGATCCGCACGCGCCTGCCAATCACTCTGCGAGACGCCAAGCGAGCGCAACCACTCGCTGCGCGCGCGCTCGATAAAGCGTACGTAGCTGGCGTGGTACACCACCCCGCCTGCGTCGGTATCTTCCCAATACACCCGTAGCGGCCAGCTGAACGAGAGCGGCTCGCTCATCGGTCAGTGCTCATGCGTCGATGCTCTCGTCGAACAGATCCGTCGAGCGCGCGGCCGGCGGCGCGAGACCCAGATGCCGATAGGCCTTGGCCGAAGCCATACGACCACGGGCGGTACGGATCAGGTAGCCCTGCTGGATCAGGTAGGGCTCGATGACGTCCTCAAGGGTGCCGCGTTCTTCCGACAAGCCGGCGGCCAGAGATTCGACACCCACTGGCCCGCCATCAAAATTCTCGATGATGCTGCGTAGCAGCCGACGATCCAGTTCATCGAAGCCTTCTGCATCGATTTTCAACATGCGCATGGCGGCCTCGGCCGCCGCGTGGGTAATCCGCCCATCGCCGCGCACTTGCGCATAGTCGCGGGCACGCCGGAGCAGGCGATTGGCAATGCGTGGAGTACCACGCGAACGCTTTGCGATTTCTGCGGCACCGTCGGGCTCGCAGGCAATTCCAAAAATCTGCGCCGAGCGCCGCACGATCTGAGTGAGCTCGGCCACCGAGTAAAACAGCAAGCGCTGCACGATGCCAAAGCGATCACGCAGCGGCCCGGTCAATAAACCCGCGCGGGTCGTGGCGCCAATCAGGGTAAACGGCGGCAAATCCAGCTTGATCGAGCGCGCAGCCGGTCCCTCGCCGATCATGATGTCGATCTGGAAATCTTCCATTGCCGGATACAGCACCTCCTCGACCACCGGCGAGAGGCGATGGATCTCATCCACAAACAGCACATCGTGCGGTTGCAGGTTGGTCAACAGCGCCGCCAGATCGCCAGCGCGCTCAATGACTGGACCCGAGGTCTGCCGCATTTGCACGCCCAATTCATTGGCAATCACGTGCGAAAGCGTGGTCTTGCCCAAGCCCGGCGGTCCAAAGATCAATACATGGTCGAGGGCTTCGCCACGTCGCTTGGCCGCTTCGATGAAAATTTTCATCTGCTCGCGAACGGCTTCCTGACCGAGGTATTCGTCCAGCCGTTTGGGCCGGATGCTGGCCTCCAAGGCCTCGTCTTCGCGCCTGGCTTGGCCGGCGATGATCCGTTCAGGCGTGCTGCGCTCGCTCACTGGTTCGCTCACTGCTTCAGCGCCGATCTAAGCGCTTTGCGGATGATGGTTTCGGCGCTATCGCCGGGCTCGGTCGATTGCGCGACCATCCGCGACACTTCGACGGGTTTATAGCCCAGCGCCGCCAATGCCACACTTGCTTCTGACACGGGGTCGGTTGGCACCGCACCTGCACTGCGGCCGACACTGCTGCTGCCGCCGGCCACGCGATCACGCAACTCAACGACGATGCGCTCGGCGGTTTTTTTGCCGATACCTGGCACCCGCGTCAGCGCGACCACGTCGGCGGCTTGCACCAAGCGCGCAAACGCATCGACGCTGACGCCTGACAGCACGGCGAGCGCAATCTTGGCGCCGATACCCGTGACTTTTTGCAGATCGCGAAACAAGCGGCGCTCGGCTTCGTGCAAGAACCCGTACAAGGCGACGCTGTCTTCCTTGACCGCGTGATGGGTGAACAAGGTCACTTCGCGGCCGATCTCCGGCAAGTCGTAGATGGTGCTCATCGGCGCTTCCAGCTCATAGCCGACGCCACCGACATCGATCATCAGGCCAGGCGGTTGCTTGTAGACGAGGATGCCGCGCAGACGACCAATCATCGTCCGTACCCCCGCCCACCGCGTCGGCGCAGCAGTATGGATGCGGCGACGCCGGTGCGTTCTGCCAGTGTCCGTGAGTGCGCATGAGTAATCGCAACGGCCAGTGCATCGGCGGCGTCGGCTTGCAATTTCCCAGACAGATTCAATAGCACGCCCACCATATGCTGCACCTGTGCTTTGTCGGCGACACCGCGACCAACCACAGCATTCTTGATTTGCATGGGCGAATATTCGTGCACCGGCAAGTCGCGTTGCACCACCGCGCAAATGGCGGCCCCGCGCGCTTGTCCCAGCTTGAGCGCGGAGTCGGGATTCTTCGCCATGAACACGCGCTCGACCGCCACTTCGTCGGGTCGAAATCGCTCGATCAAGCCGCCCACACCGTCCAGAATTGCCTTCAATCGGCGCGGAAAATCCTCGGCGTTGGCCACCATCAACGCCTCGTGGTGGACGTGTCGACACGCGCCGGTGGCGTCTGCATCGACAATGCCGACGCCGGTGCGCTGGCTGCCGGGATCAATGCCTAGGATGCGTGGCACGGGTGAATCTGCGAAGGGCTGGGAGGGATGCACGCCACTGATTTGCCGCTTTTGTTTGAGTGAAACGATGGCGCAGGTTGGCAGCCGCTGGGATGGCAGTAGCCGACGTATTGATCGGGCCTAACTGGTCTGAAAATCAGGCCAAAAAAGCTGCCGAAGGTTAGCACGCGGTCGGCGGCTCACCGCCTCCTTCTCGCATTCCGTCAGCGGCGGAGGCCGCTTGTCTCGGCAGGGTTCTGCAGCCGTCAAAACGGTGGATTCCGGCGTTTGCCGGCATGACGGTAGTACCGGTTCAGCCGCAAGGATCTGCTGTTGCGAGCCAAATGCATTGGCCCACTCAGGCCTTCGGCACCACCCGCACGTGCAGTTCCGCCAATTGCGCGTCTGCGATGGCCGAGGGCGCGCCCGTCATCAGGCATTGCGCGGTCGTGGTTTTTGGGAACGCAATGACATCGCGAATGGAGTCGGTGCCGGCCATCAGGGCCGCAATTCGATCAATACCAAAAGCGATGCCTCCATGCGGTGGCGCGCCGTGGCGCAAGGCGTCCAGCAGGAAGCCGAACTTGGCTTCGGCCTCCTCCGCACCGATGCCGAGCAGATCAAACACCGCGCTCTGCATATCCGAGCGGTGAATACGGATGGAACCGCCGCCGATCTCGTTACCGTTCAAGACCATGTCGTAACCACGCGATACCGCAGCCACCGCATTGGCCTTGAGGTCAGCAATGTCATCGACCGCCGGCGCGGTAAACGGATGATGCAGGGCGACAAAACGCTTCGCCTCGTCGTCCCACTCGAACATCGGGAAATCGGTGACCCAAAGTGGTCGCCAGCTGTTCTCGACCAAGCCCAGATCACGGCCCACCTTCAGGCGAACCGCGCCCATGAAGTCGCACACCGACTTGTAGGGCCCCGCACCAAACAACAACAGATCGCCCGCCTGCGCATTGGCCGCAGCCAACAATGCCGCCAAGGTCGCGTCATCCAGAAACTTGGCAATGGGCGAGCTGATGCCCTCGCGGCCGCGCGCCGCGTCTTCGACCTTCATCCACGCCAAGCCCTTTGCGCCGAATTTGCTGGCGTAGACGCCCATATCGTCAATCTGTTTGCGTGACCAAGCGCCCGCGCCAGGACAACGCAACACGGCAACGCGCCCATCGGCCTTGCCTGCCCAATCGGCAAATACCTTGAAGCTGCTGTCTACGACCAGATCGCCCACGTCCTGCAATTCGAGTGCGATGCGCAGATCCGGCTTGTCTGAGCCGAACCGGCGCATCGCCTCCGCATAGGCCAAACGGGGAAACGGTTCCTCGAGGCTGACGTCCTTCACCTCGCGGAACACATCGCGAATCAATCCTTCCACGCAGTCCTGCACGGCACGCTCGTCGACCCAGGCAAATTCGATATCGAGCTGAGTGAATTCAAGCTGGCGATCCGCGCGCAGCGCTTCGTCACGGAAGCAGCGTGCGATCTGGTAGTAACGATCAAACCCGGCAACCATCAATATCTGTTTGAACAGCTGCGGTGATTGCGGCAAAGCATAGAACTCGCCGGGATGCATACGCGCCGGCACCAGAAAATCGCGCGCGCCCTCTGGCGTCGCCTTGGTAAGAATTGGAGTTTCGATGTCCTGGAAATCGCGGGCATCGAGCCAGCGCCGCAGCGCCTGCACCAGACGAATGCGAATGCGCATGGCGCGCTGCATTTCCGGTCGGCGCAGATCCAGATAGCGGTACTTCAGCCGCACTTCCTCGCCGGGTGTTTCGTGGAAGTGGTAAGGCAAGTTTTTGGCTGCGTTGACGATCTCTATCTGCTGAGCCAACACCTCGACGGCGCCGCTTTTCAATTTGGCGTTGGCGTTGTGGCGCGCCCGCACCACACCGGTGACGCGCAGGCAGTCCTCGTAACCCACTTCTGCGGCGTTGGCATAGGCCGGATTGTCGGGCTCAGCGACCACTTGCACGATGCCTTCGTGATCGCGTAAATCGACAAAACAGACACCGCCCAGGTTACGGGCAACGTCCGCCCAACCGCACAAAGTGACGGTTTCGCCGATCAGGCGCTCGTCGATCAAGCCGCAAAAATGAGTACGCATGCAAACTCCACAGGCCAAGGCCGGCCAAAAAAGCCGCCCACAAAAGCCGACTAGTGTAGGTGGCGGAGCGGGCGCGGCGAAGCGCTTTTGCTAAATCCGACAACATTGAGGGCGCGTTCAGGAGTTTGCCCTTGTAATCCCCACAGGCGGGCTGCGTAATGCTCGCCACCCCAACCGCCGACGGAAGACTCCCAATGATCAGGCTGATGTGTTTGCTTCTCTCGATGTTGGTGCTGGGCTTTGCGCTGCCGGCAGAAAACGTCAACGCGCAGGTCGGCACCAAGGCCTACGCGCCTGAGGATCTGGCGCGCTTGTCGGTGCCTGACCGCATCCGTGTGCTCGAACGCGAATATTCCGAGCAATCGCGCGGGCAACGCCTTCCGGACGATCAGCTCGATTTTTATCTGGATCAGATCGAGTCCGGCTGGAGCTTCAGTCGCGTCAAGCAGGACATTGCTGAATCGTTGGGCGGCGGCGGCAACACCTGGGAGCCGCCTAGCTCGGGTTGGCAGGCATCCGAAGTCATCTGTTCAAGCGTCAATAATCGGCTTAGCGAATGCCGTACGCCGTTCACCGGCCCTGCTGTACTCAGTCAACAAATTTCTCGTTCCGCTTGCATCGAAGGGCAAACCTGGGGCCAGCGCCGGGGTTTGATCTGGGTGGATCGCGGCTGCCGCGGTCGGTTCCGCGAAGATGATCGCTGGGGAGGTGGCGGCTATACCGGCGGTTCGCAGGCTTCAGCGATCATTTGCGAGAGTCGCGAAGGTCGGGTGCGGCGTTGTCCAACGCCGTTCCGTGGGCCAGCAGAAATTGCCGAGCAGTTCTCCAATGCGCCTTGCATTCAGGGCCAATCCTGGGATTCACAGCCCGGTCAGGTGTGGGTCACCCGCGGCTGCCGGGCGAGCTTTGTCGAAGGTCGGGGTGGCAACTTCCAAGGTGGCAACATCGGTGGTCACTCCGGCGGCTATGACAGCGGCTACTCGGTGACCTGCAGCAGTGACGAAGGCCGGCAGAGGACCTGTGCATGGACCGGTAACGGCCGGCCGTACCTGTTGGAACAACTCTCGCGTACACAGTGCGTCGAAGGCCGCAATTGGGGCTTCGACCGCGGTGCCATTTGGGTCAGCCAGGGCTGCCGCGGGCGGTTTGGGACGCGCTGATTCGTCCCGTTGATCGACCACAAAACCGCCTGTAGCCCGGATGAAGCGAAGCGGAATCCGGGTTTATTTGGCTGAGCCTCCCGGATTCCGGCGCGTTGCGCCTGCATCCGGGCTACCTGATGGTGCGCCTACAGCAAGACGAGAACGGTCACTTGGAGGCGGCAGGCAACGCCTTGGGTAGCTCAGCGCCCCACGGATCCGGTGGCGTCGGCACCGTCTTGCTCAGGTCAAACTCGACCCGGAACTCTCGTCCAGGGCGAGTGAGTTCGTAGACCAGTTTTTCGTGCGGAACGATTTCTATGGCCCACACGTTGGTCGTCGATACCTTGCGATCTTCGCGCTCGAACAGGGCGACGGACGCTGCATCCACCGGAAACGTCTGCCGCGAAGCGCTGCCGGAAGCCGACGAATCTCCGCCATACATGGTCAACACATCAGAACTGCCGTCTTCGTGGCGGTGATCGTGTTTGAGTCGCACGCCATCCTCGGTGCGGGTCAACACCCAAGTGCGTGAACGATCCTCACCCACGTGCAGCGGGATGCGAATTTCGCGCTCACCGCATTCGCGAACGTGGATGACCAGCGACTTGCCGCTGAACGGGTCGTTGGGTTCGACGGGCGTATTGGCGACCACTTTGCCCGCAAACGAGCGCCAGCAATGGCGAGCGATAGCGCCCATGAACTGGTCAGCAGCGGGCTGCTGATCCTGCGCCCCGGCCACCGCCGGTTGCGCGGCTGAGGTCGCGGGTGGCGTGCTGGCTTTGTCTTCGGCAGCAGCCACCGAGAACGCCATACAGCCGAGCAAGCAGCCAATGGCCAAAGGTGTCGGCTTGGGTCGTTTGGTTTTCATGCGCTGGACATTAGCAAACTGGCGGCGGTAATCCGAGTGCAAGCTAGCTTTACCCGCTCAATTGAAGCGGAGATCCGCCGCGCTTTCCTGTGGGAGCGGCGGAAGCCGCCAAGGTCTGGCTCCGAGGCCGGATTCATCGCGGCTTCCGCCGCTCCCACAAAAGCTGGCCTAAAAAAGCTGGCCTAAAAAAGCTGGCCTAAAAAAGCCGGCCTAAAAAAGCTGGCCTACAAAGGCTGGCCTACAAAGGCTGGCCCACAAAAGGCTGCCGGTGTGTTGGCTCAGCGCAAGTCCGAGCTAAGGCGTCGAAGGTGTGGAGCTACTGCTGGCAGCGGGTGCGGGCGCAGCGGCGGGTTTGCTGTCAGCCGCAGCGGCTGGCTTCGCATCTGACTTTGCCTCTGACTTTGCCTCTGACTTTGCCTCTGACTTTGCCTCTGACTTTGCATCTGACTTTGCGTCTGACTTTGCGTCGCCTTTGCTGTCGCCGGCCGAATCCGATTTTCCACCCTCGCCCGAATCGCTGAGGTTGCGCTTCTTGTCGCTGTCTTTCTTGAAATCGGTTTCGTACCAACCACTGCCGGACAAACGGAACGCGGGCGCTGTCAGCTGTCGGGTCAGCGACTCGGATGCGCAGACCGGGCAATGCGTGGGGTCAACTTCAGACAACTTCTGCAAGCGGTCGTAGGTGTGCCCGCAGGCAGCGCATTGGTAACCATAGATCGGCATGACATGAGTCGAAGCTGGGCCAGACGGGCCGGAGGAAAGCAAATGGAGGCGCAGGCGGCCCGATTCAAGTCACGCCGCGAACTGTGCTTCCGGGTGGGCATCCGAAAACAGGGCAGCCGAGCAAGCTCGGCTTTACAGCCGCAGCCGCAGCCGCACCCAGCCAGCGCACGCGTCCTGCTTCAAAGATAGGTTGCCCCGCTAAGCCAAGCGAAGCCAAGCGAAGCGAAGCCAAGCCAAGCGAAGCGAAGCGAAGCCAAGCCAAGCCAAGCGAAGCCAAGCCAAGCGAAGCCGAGCGAATACATCCGGCGGACGTGTTTACAAAGCCAGCTTCAACTTGCCACCACCGAGCCCTCTAACGCCTCGCTGGTCTGCAGCCACTGCCACTCCAACGACTCCTGCTCACGTTTTAGGCCGGCTTGGCGTTGCACTAGCACCGCCGCATCGTTGCCGACTTTGACATAAACCTCGGCGTCTCCCATTTGCGCCTCGATCTGCTTGAGATCACGGGCAATGTTGGCGAGTTGCTGCTCGAGGCTTTTCAACTTGTTGCGCAATGGTCGTTCGCGTTCACGCTGCTCGGCGGCAAGCTTGCGGCGATCACTTTTGTTGCCGACTTCGGCGCGAGGCGCGGCGGCGGTTTCCGGCTTGCCTTCACCATTGCTGCGATCGCGGCGTCGCAACCACGTCGCGTAATCATCGAGATCACCGTCAAACGCCTGCACCTCACCTTCGGCAACGCGCCAGAAACGATCACAGCACATGCCGATCAAGTGGCGATCATGGCTGACCAAGACCAAGGCCCCGTTGAAGTCGGCCAGCGCTTCGGCCAGCGCCTCGCGCATTTCCATGTCCAAATGGTTGGTCGGCTCGTCCAGCAGCAGCAAGTTCGGCTGCGTCCAGGCGATCAGGGCCAAGGCCAAGCGCGCGCGCTCGCCGCCGGAAAAGTCATCGACCACTTCATAGGCGCGATCACCGGCGAAGTTCCAACGGCCGAGGAAACTGCGCAGCACTTGCTCGCCAACACCAGGTGCGATCATCGCCATGTGTTGCACAGGCGTATGGCCAGCATGCAAGGCCTCGACGGTGTGTTGCGCGAAGTAACCGACTTTGACGCCGGGATGTAACTGACAGTCGCCGGCAAGCGCCTTGAGCTCGCCGACAATGGTCTTCACCAAGGTCGACTTGCCGGCGCCATTGGGGCCGAGCAAGGCCACGCGGTCGCCGGGCTCAAGGCCAAACTTTACCGACGACAAAATCTTGCTGCGGGTTTTCTGCGCAGGCGAAGGCGGATAGCCGCAATCCACCGCGTCCATGCGCAACAGTGGGCTGGGCAGATTGTCAGGGGTCGGAAACGCAAATCGAAACGGTGACTCGGCCCGCACGGCTTCGGTGCCGGCCAGCTTTTCCAACCGTTTGACCCGTGATTGCGCCTGCTTGGCCTTGCTGGCCTTGGCTTTAAAGCGATCAATAAAGCTCTGCAAGTGCGCGCGCACTGCTTGCTCGCGCTCGTGACTGATCTGCTGCTGGCGCAATTGCTCGGCGCGCTGGCGTTCGAACGAGGTGTAGTCGCCGCTGTAGAGCTTGACCCGCCCGTCGTGAAGGTGGGCGACGTGGGTACACACGCCGTCCAGAAACTCGCGATCGTGGGAAATCATCAGCAAAGTGCCGGTGTAGCGCAGCAGCCACTGCTCCAGCCACAACACAGCGTCGAGATCCAGATGGTTGGTCGGCTCATCCAGCAGCAGCAAGTCGCTTGGCATCATCAGCGCACGCGCCAGATTCAAGCGCACCCGCCAACCACCAGAGAAGCTGCCGACCGGGCGGTCGTGCGTTTCCGGCGCAAAGCCCAAGCCGTGCATCAAGCGTCCAGCACGGGCACGGGCGTCGTAGCCGCGCAACGCTTCGATCTTCAAATGCGCGGCGGCCACCGCCTCGTGATCGTCCGCCGCGCTAGCTGCGGCTTCCTCTCGTAGTGCGGCCGAGACCTCAAAATCACCGCTAAGCACATGCTCGATGGCGGGATCAGGAATGGCAGGCGTTTCCTGCGCGACGCTGGCGATGCGCAGCCGTGGGGGCAATTCAATCTGCCCCGCATCGACCTCCAACTCGCCCATCAAGGCAGCGAACAACGTGGTCTTGCCGCAGCCATTGCGACCCACCACGCCAACCCGCCAGCCGTCATGCATGGCGAGGTCAACTTCCGACAACAGTAGTCTCTCGCCCCGACGAAGGGCGACATTTTTCAGAGCGATCATGCGGTGCAGTGTAAGAGGCGAACCCCTTCGTCGCCAAACGGCCTGCTATCGTGGGGGATTAGCAACGATCATGGCGACCCGCCACGCCGAATCATGAAAGTCTTGGCCGCCATGATTGTCAGCAAGAGCTGTGTGCTTCCTAACCCCTCCCCAACCCTCCCCGAACATCGGGGAGGGAGATGTGCTTCCTAACC
>ENA-ORBV01001730-ORBV01001730.1-microbial-mat-metagenome-genome-assembly--contig:-NODE-1730-length-47849-cov-5.048313_pt1 | contig 47849 bp, 37 predicted proteins | sample MGYA00237777_ERZ505514 | MGnify/ENA primary metagenome ERZ505514 (study PRJEB26160, sample SAMN06269048) | microbial mat metagenome | isolation source: Oligotrophic lake microbial mat | place... | reverse complement strand
CTCTATTCGTCGGCAGCGTCAGATGTGTATAAGAGACAGGGGTAGTCTCGTGGTTGCCCGCGAGGAAGACCCAGTCGGCCTGGTCGGCGAGGGTAGAGAGGAGGGCGGGTTTGCGGTGCAGGGCGTCGAGACTGTGCGGCACCAGAAGGCAGAGCCCATTGAGATGGGCGGGCCCCTTCAGCTTGACGCGGAGCGGCTCGAGCGAATCCGTGTCGCCCGGCTGCAGGGCGTGCGCCTGCTGGAGAGCGGCGAGAAAACTGCCGGCGTCGTCGAACTCGCGAGACCCCGTCCCGGTATCGAGCAGGAAGCCGCGCTCCTGCAGGAGGACCTCGCTGAAGCCGAGGCGCGAGGGCACGACGACCTTGCAGACGTTGTAGTCGTGACCGATGATTTCGGACAGCAGGGCGTGCAGCGCCTCGGGCTGGGCGGCGATGACGGCGGCGCGCACCGGCAGCGCCGGATTCGTGGTGAGCTGGGTGAGTTTTTCCTGAAACGGAGTGACCGCGCGGCCGGCTTCCAAATCTCGGGCGATAACAAGAGCCGCCTCAGCAAGGGTGTGGCGGTGGCGTCGGATTTCGGCGCAAAAATCCATGGATGCGGCAATCAGTGTGGCAGGACGATGCGGGGACCAAAGTGCATCGCGTAAGGTGACGCCTGAACGAACGGCGTCGGCCGGGTCTTAGCAACGCCCAATCCTTGCGATAACGCGAATACCTGCGGCCTAGGGAAATCCCTGAGAGGGACGCACTGTAGCTGGGGTCGCTGACCCCGGTGCTTGGGCATTTTTCGCAAACCGGGTCAGCGCCCCCCCGGCTACACCCGCTGTCTGATTTTCGTCGGGGGCGCGGGAGAAGTGACCAAAAAAAGGCGCTTGAGTAAGCGCGCTTTCGAAGAAAACAGCCCGCAGGGACGCGGGCCCTCCATCACACCAACAGCAGGGCCGGCTTTTCCAGCAGGTCCTTGAAGGCGCCGAGATATTGGGCGCCGACGGCGCCGTCGAAGACGCGGTGGTCGGCGCTCAGGGTCACGGTCATCGTCTGGCCGGCCACGATCTGGCCGTTTTTCACGACGGGTTTGGCGACCGTGGTGCCGACGGCGAGGATGGCGGAATTGGGCGGGTTGATGATGGCGGTAAACTTCGGGATGCCCATCATGCCGAGGTTGGAGACGCAGAAAGTGCCGCCCGTGTATTCGTTCGGGGCGAGCTTCTTGTCCTTGGCCTTTTTGCCAAGGGCCTTGGCCTCGGTGCTGATCTGGAAGATGCTCTTGAGGTGGCAGTCGCGGACGACCGGCGTGATGAGCCCGTCCTCGAGGGCCACGGCGAAGGCGACATGCGCGGCGCCGTGGTAGCGGATCTGGTTGCCTTCCCAGGAACTGTTGACGGCCGGCACGCGGCGCAGGGCCTCGGCGCAGGCTTTGAGCACGAAGTCGTTCACGGAAAGTTTCACGCCGTCCTTCTCGAGCCCGGTGTTCAGCTGGGCGCGGATGGCCAGCAGCGGCTCGGCGTCGATCTCGATGTCGAGGTAGATGTAGGGGATGGTCGTCGTGGACTCGACCATGCGCTTGGCGATGACGGCGCGCATGGTGGAGACGGGGACGGCGCGGTCCTGCTGGATCGGGCTGCCCGATCCTGAGAAACCTGAGACCTGAGACCTGAGACCTGAAGGGGCGGAAGCCGAACTGGAAGCAGACTTGAGCAGCGCCGGATTGGCGACCGCGGCGAGGACGTCGGCCTTGACGATGCGGCCGTGCGGGCCGGAGCCGGTCAGGCGCGAGGCGTCGATCTTCTCGTTTGCGGCGATCTTCTTCGCGAGGGGGGAGATGCGCAGACGCGCATCAGAAACCTGAGAGCTGAAAGCTTCCGCCTTCGCCTGGCCTACGGCGGACGAGGAAACCTGAGGGGCCGGAGCAGAGGCCGCCGGAGCAGGGGCCACCGGCGAGGAATTCTGCACCGTTGCGGACTGCTGGCCGCCCGGTGTTTGTCCGGAAGTCTGCTTCGCAACTTCCGGCAAAGGGTCCGGAGCAGCGGCAGGGGCCGGAGCCGGCGCGGGGGTCGCGCCGCCGAGGTCGGGGGCGGCTTCGCCGGCCTTGCCGACGGCGCAGAGGGGGGCGCCGATGGCGACCTGGGCGCCGGCCGGCGTGTAGATCTTGATCAGCGTGCCGTTGAAGAAGGACTCGAGCTCCATCGTCGCCTTGTCGGTCTCGACCTCGGCGAGGATGTCGCCGGCCTTGACGGCGTCACCTTCCTGGCGGAGCCACTTGACCAGCGTGCCCACCGTCATGGTGTCGCTGAGCTTGGGCATTTCAATGATGTCGGGCATGGAGGAGGAAAAGGTTCTAGGTTTTAGGTTCTGGGTCCGGGGAAATCGTTCTCTTTCTCATAATCCTAATCGTTCTCTCGGGTTTTGCAGGATGAGAATAAGAAAGAGTAAGAGAACGAGAACGATTATTTCAGCGTTTCGAGCGCGGCTTGATAGATGCGGTCGACATTGGGGAGCTGGAGCTTCTCGAGCGGCATGCTGTAGATGGCGGGAGCATCGATCGAGTTGAGGCGCTTGACCGGAGCATCGAGGTAATCGAAGGCCTTGTCCGAGATGATGGCGGCGACCATCGCGCCAACCGAGCAGAAGGGCTTGGACTCCTCGACGTAGAGGGCGCGGTTGGTCTTCTTGACGGAGTTCAGGATCGTCTCCTCGTCGAGCGGGCGGATGGAGCGGAGGTCGATGACCTCGGCGGAGATGTTGTGTTTCTCCTTGAGGAGGTCGGCGGCCTTGAGGGCCATCTGGATGGCGCGGCCGTGGCCGATGATGGAGAGATCCTTGCCCTCGCGGAGGATGCTGGCCTGGCCAAGCGGCACGAGGTATTCGCCGTCGGGGACCTCCATGGACTCGCCGTAGAGAATGGTGTTTTCCAGGAACATGACAGGGTCGTTGTCCCGGATGGCGGACTTCATGAGGCCCTTGGCGTCGTAGGCGTTGGAGGGGACGACGACCTTGATGCCCGGGTGGTAGGCGGCGATGGACTCGGGGGTGTGCGAGTGGGTGGCGCCGACGTTGGTGCCACCGTTGGCGGGGCCACGGATGACGATCGGGCAGTTGATGAGGCCGCCGGACATGTAGCGGATGTTGGCCGCGTTGTTGAAGATCTGGTCGAAGGCGACGGAGTAGAAGCTGAAGAACATCAGTTCCATGACGGGGCGCAGGCCGAGCATGGCGGCGCCGACGCCCAGGCCGATGAAGCCGGCCTCGGAGATCGGGGTGTCGACGATGCGCTTGGGGCCGTATTTGGCCAGCATGCCATCGGAGATCTTGTAGGCGCCGTTGAACTGGGCGACTTCCTCGCCCATGAGGACGACATTCGGGTCGCGTTCGATTTCCTCGGACATGGCGTGCCGGAGGGCTTCGCGGTAGGTGATGACGGGCATTTTCTTAAAAGTTGAGAGTTGAGAGCTGAGAGTTGAGCGCCGGACTCTTAGTTGAAGAAGAGGTTGCCCTGGGACTTGCGGTCGGCGGGATTGTCGGCCTCCCAATAGACGTCCTTCTGGATGTCCTCGAAGGTGGGGAAGGGGCTCGCCTCGGCGAACTGCGCGGAGGTCTCGGCCTCGGCGCGGGCGGCCTCGTCGATCTTGGCGATGACTTCGTCGGTGAGCGTCTTCTCCGCGAGGAGCTGGTGCTGGAACACCATGAGCGGGTCCTTGGTGGCCTTGTATTCCTCGATCTCCTTCTTGTCGCGGTAGGTGGTGTCCGGGTCGGCGACCGAGTGGCCGCGGTAGCGACAGGTGCGGATCTCGAGGACGGAGGGCAGGGACTTATCGTGCGCGAGCTTGATGGCGGCGGCGACCTTGTCACGGACCTCGAGGACGTCGTGGCCATTTTCGATGATGTCCCAGTTCATGCCGTAGCCCTCGGCGCGCTGGGCGAGGCTCGGGCCGGCGGAGGAACGTTCCTGCGAGGTGCCCATCGAGTAGCCGTTGTTCTCGATGACGAAGATGACGGGCAGCGACCAGAGGGCCGCGAGGTTGTAGGATTCGTGGACGGCGCCCTGGTTGACGGCACCGTCGCCCATGAAGGCGAGGGCGCAGCCCTTGAGGCCCTTGTATTTGAGGGCATAAGCGAGGCCGGTGCCGAGCGGGATCTGGCCGCCGACGATGCCGTGGCCACCCCAGAAATTGCGCGAGGGATCGAAGTAGTGCATCGAGCCGCCCTTGCCCTTGGAGCAGCCGGTGTATTTGCCGTAGTTCTCGGCCATCATCTCGTTCATGCCCATGCCGACGGCGAGCGCATGGCCGTGGTCGCGGTAGGCGGTGATGATGTGGTCGTTCTTGCCCATGACGGAGACGACGCCGACGGCGATGGACTCCTGGCCAATATAGAGATGGAGGAAACCGCCGATCTTGCCCTGCTGGTAGCTGCGCAGACAGCGCTCCTCGAAGCGGCGGATGCGCACCATGTCGCGGTAGAGAGCGATCAGCTCGTCCTGGCCGAGCTTGGCGTTGATGGGGGCCTGCCGTGCATTATAGCCAGCGACTTCGGGCTTTTTGGAGGGAGCGGGTTTCTTGGTCACAGGGAAATGGTTTGAGTTTGAAGCAATATCCGGACGCAGAAGTTTGTTCTTAGGGCGGCGCGGGTGAACACAAGGGAAAAGTTAGCCGAGAGACCTGACAACTGAGTTGGAGGGCCGGTCTCCTGACCGGCCGCGGTTGGCCGGGAGGCCAACCCTCCAGATGAGCTGCGGCCCAGCTGGCCTGCCAGCCATAGGCTTGGCGACGGCTGGAACTGGGCACTCCAATCAACCCGTCCGGAGGCCGGGTTCCACCTCAAGCCAGCCTGGCTGGAAACTGTCGGGTTTTTCCGACTGTGATCTGCTCGACGGTGATCTGGATGGGCGAGCGGGCACAGTCGGCCTTCAGGGCGACGAAGCTGTCGCGATATTGATCAAAGATTGGCCAGAGCGCGGCTTTGTCGGTTTCGGGGATCGGCAGGGTCTTGATCTGCTCGCGGGAGAAGAAGGCGAACTTCCCTTCCGCGATGTCGGGCGGCAGCGCGGTGATGGGCTGCTTGCAGCGGAACAGAAACATCAGCCAGTGCGTGTCACCCTGATAGGCCTTTTCCGCGATCATGGCGAAGAGGTGGAGTTGATCCGGCGTGACGACGAGGCCTGTCTCCTCCGCAGTCTCGCGCACCGCGCACTCGAAGGGCGACTCGCCGGTGGTCATCTCGAGCTTGCCGCCGATGGGGGTCCAGACACCGAGATTGGGCTGCTTGGCCCGCAGGAGGAGCAATTGTTCGCCGGCGGCGTTTTCAATGAAAACGAGGACACTGATCTTGTAGGGCAGGACGGAGGCCATGTGGCAAATGAGCGTGACCTTTGCGTCAGGTCGGGCAAACAAATCCTTGGAGGCGGCGCAATTCTCGCGCCCCAAACTGCAATGATTCAAAAGCCATGAAACCAGAAATCCAACCAGCTGGATTCCAGGTTTACGGCTTCCTGGCTTCCGTATAAAACCCGCCATGCCCCATATCGCCCACATCGCCAACCTCTGGTCCCTCGTCCGCCATCCCTCCGCCGCCACCGAGTGGTCGTTGGAAAAGAAAATCAAGGCCGCGGCCGCCGCCGGCTTCGACGGCATCACGACGGCCCTGACGCCCGAGCACCGCCGGCTCGCGGAGAAATATAACCTGCGGCATCTCCTCGGTTTCATCTCGTCGCAGAATCCCGCCGACTTCCCGCGGCTGATCCGCGGGCAGAAGGAGGGCGGGGCGGTGCACATCAACGTGCAGCTCGACGACCACGACACGCCGCCCGCACTGGCGACCAAACACTGGATCCAGCTGGAGCGCGCCGCTGAGAAGATCGGCGGGGTGGTCGTCTCGCTTGAGGTGCACCGTGACACCTGCACCGAGACGCCCGAGAAGACCTATGAAATCGCCGACCGCTACCACCGCGCCACGGGCCGGCTCATCAAGATGAACTTCGATTTCTCGCACCTCGCGAGCGTCAAGCATCTCAATCCCGACAACTACATCGAGCGCCTGCTCGACCACCCGGAGCTCGTGCAGCACAGCGAGCAGGTGCATTTCCGGCCGTTCAACGGCCACCATTGCCAGGTGCCGGTCACCTACAAGGGCGCGCTGTCGCCCGAGGTGAAGAGTTACCTCGGGTTCGTCGAGGCCCTGATGCGCCTCTGGAAGAAAGGCCGCGGCAACAAGAACAAGACCATGTTCGCGTGCCCGGAGCTTGGGCCGTATGCGCCCGGCGGCGCGGGCTACAACATTTCCGGGCTGCCGCCGGCGTGGCCGGATGCCGTCATCCTGCGCCACGAGCTCGGCCGTGCTTGGGCGCGGGCGTAAAAACCGAAACCTGAAATTCGAGACCTGAAACCTGAGTGGGAGGGCCGGTCTCCTGACGGGTCGCGGTTGGTCGGCAGGCCAACCCTCCAGATGAGCTGCGGCCCAACTGGCCTGCCAGCCATAGGCTGGGCGACGGCTGGAGTTGGGCACTCCAATCAACCCGTCCGGAGGCCGGGCTCCACCTCAACCGCCCAGCGCACTCACATCGGTTTCGGCGAGCGGGGCGGGCAGGTGGCGGCGTTCGTGAGCGGGCAGGACGCGCGGATCCGCGCGAGCAGGTCCTGGTAGAAATCGAAGCACGGGTCACCGGGGGTGCGCGGCAGCTGGCGGTCGAGCTCCTGGGCCAGCGCGATGGCGCGGGCCTGCGACTCCTCGCGGATCTTCACGCCGCGCTCGCGGTAACCGGTGTTGTCCACGCCGGCGAACTCGGCGAGCAGCGGCAGCCACTGGTGCGCGTATTGGACGTGGGCTGTCTCGTCGATGATGTCGAAGAGCATCATTTCGGCCGACTGCAGGTCCTGGCCCTCCTTAAAGTCCACGTAGCCCTCGTTCTTCACGACGAAGTGGCCGGTCTCGGCGACGAGGCCGATCATGAACACGTTCTCGTAAATCTGCGCCTTGGTCAGCGGCTCGGCTTTGAGCGGGGCGAGCAGCTCCTGCTGGCGGGCATAGGCCTCGTCGAGCGTAAGGCCCCGTTCGGCGGCTTGTTCCTTGAGCTCGGTGTCGCGCATCAGCTGATCGTAGCCCGAGAAACCGACCTCCTCGAGGCTGAGGCCAAAGTCGCGCAGGCGCGAGTAGCCGGAGTCACCGTGGCGGGACTCGTCCCACAGGTGACGGGAGATGATATGCTGCCACGCCCACGGCATGTAGTGACCCCAGTAGAGCCAGGCAAGCTGGTCGTCGGGCAGATTCTTCTCGAGCATATAGCCAAAGGCCCAGAAGAGACGGCGCGCCTCGAGGTTGGTGGCGAAGTCGGCGCGCACGTAATCCATAAACGGCTGACGCGGCCGGATGGGCACGTGGCGGGCGCTGAATTTGCTCAGGCGGAAGTTCGTGGCCACGCCGGCGGGCTGCGCCTCGGCGCCGGGTGCGACGGGCAGCGGGATGCGAAACTGTCCGCAGTCCTCCAGCAGGGCGGTGACGCGGGCGCGGTAGGGGGCGTCGGTCGTGTGCGGCACGCGGCGGCGGTAGTCGCGATACCAGAGCCACTGCTGGCTCTTGATCTGGTTGATCTCATGGAGCAACGCGATGGTCGGGGCATCGTGGATCGGGTGGACGAGGCCGATATATTCGCCGTAGGCACCGACGAGGGTCTTGAGCAGGAGTTCGTAGATGCCGTCGATGGCGTCCTGGAGGGCAGGGGCGAGCAGCACGGCGTTGGCGAGATGCTCGAGGCGGGCGGAGACCGGGGCGTCGGCTTTGCCGCCGGGGAACTGCTCGACGCGCTCGCGCAGGCGGCGGACGCACTCGGCCTGGTCCCAGATGTGGCGATGCAGCGCGCTCTTGTTTTCCCACTCGGGCAGATCGCGCCCCCACGCGGCGAGCAGGCGGTGGATGCAGCGCTCCACGTATTGCCAGTCGTTCATCAGGTCAACGTTGCGCGGACGCTGCTTAGTCGACGGCTCGACGAGCACCGCCGGCCAGGTGAAGGGGGAGAGGGGTGCCGTGGCGCGCAGACTCATGCGATGACCTCACGAAACTTCCGCGCGGGACTCAAGCTTGGCGCGCTGAATATTCATCGCCTCGGCGGTTGCGCCGCGCCAAAAAATTCTTCCGAATCCCCCCATGAGCTCACCCCGGCCGTTGTCCGCTGAACAATCTGCTTTCTTCAAGGAGGAGGGTTACCTGATCGTCCCCGATGTATTCGACCCCACCGATCTCGAGCCCGTGCGGGAGGCGCTGCACCGCGAGATCGCGAAGAAGGCCGCCGAGCTGAAGCGCGATGGCAAGCTGACGAATCTCCACGAGGACCTGGCTTTCGACCTGCGCTTGGCGGCGATCCAGCAGGACTCGAAGGAAAACGGCGAGGCGATCATCCGCCATCTCGAGGGCCTGCGCGGCGGCGGTTTCCACGCCCGCGAGCTGTTCGAGGTCATCGCCCACCCGAAGCTGCTTGCGAAGGTCGGTGCGCTGCTTGCGACCGACGAGATCGTGGCCTCCTCCGTGTATCGCATCCGGCCCAAGCTGCCGAATTCCGGCCGGGGTATTGTGCCGTGGCACCAGGACAGCGGTTATTTCGCGGAGCATTGCGACACGCAACTCATCATCACGTGCTGGGTGCCGCTCGTTAACGCCACGGTGGAAAATGGCTGCATGCAGATCCTGCCGCGGGTGCACCGCGGCAAGGTCGCGAAGCACCACACCGGCGGCAACGCCGGCTTCCTCGTCATCAAGGATGAGGACCTGCCCGACGACCCGCACAAGGCGATCACGGCCGCCTGCCCGCGGGGCGGCGTGGTCTTCATGACCAACCGCACGCCCCACTGCTCGACGCCGAACACCTCCGACCACATCCGTTGGAGTATCGACCTGCGCTTCCAGTCCGCCGAGACCCCGAGCAACGTCGGCCTCGAGCCGGCGGTGCTGAACCAGGCCGGCCGGGCCGACGAGGCGTTTTATGAGAAGGTGAGCGTCGCCTGTTATCCGCCAGAGGCCGACTTCCTGGTCGCCAGCAAGCGGACGCCGGAACGCGTGACCGACTACGCGGAGTATGCCCGTCGCCGCGAGATCTACGACCGCACGCAGACGGATTTTTCCGCCTACCGCCGCTGGCGGCAGGACGCGCCGGCGACGGTGTAGGCCGGGAGCGGGCGCAAAACGCCGCCTCAGTTTAGGTGCTTTATGATCCGGAAGCCGTTCCACGGGATGGCTAGGTTCGCCGCACGGGCCCCCGATACTCATGCCCGTGTTTTCGCGCAAGACAGTGATAGTGGACCTTGGCTCCAGCCGGACGGCGCTGGGGGTGTTCCGCCGGGCCCACGACCGCCTGCGGCTGGAAAACTTTGCGATGGAGATATTTCCCGGGCAATCCGGCGGAGAGGCCGAGTGGCTGGAGCAAACCCGGGCGGCGCTGGCCCGGTTGCGAAACCGGACGGGCATCGGAGGTCCCGTCGTGCTGGTGCTGCCGCCGCACCTGACGTTGACCAAGCTCATCAAGACGCCGCGGGTCGAACCCGCCAAGCGCGAGCAGATCCTGCGCTTTGAGGCCGAGCAGAGCATCCCCTACGCGCCCACCGAAGTGGTGTGGGGCACGGTTGTCGCTGCCGGGCACGAACATGAACTGGAGATGCTGCTGGCGGCGGCCAAGCTCGAGGCCATCGTGGCGCTTTGCGCTGCCGTGCGGACGGCCGGCTTTGCGCCGCAGCTGATCCTGCCTTCATCCCTCGCGACATTGGCGGCGTTCCGTCTGGCGCACACCGCACCTGTGGAACCGACGCTGGTGCTCAACCTCGGATCCCGGTCTACCACACTGTTGCAGGTGACGGCTCAACGGTTCGCGGTGCGATCCTTGGCCTTGGGCACAAGGAACATCGTGTGGAAAACGGCGGAGCAGCAGGATCCCGTCGCCTTGGAAGTCATCGCCACCCGGCTGGCGCAGGAGATCACGCGGTCGGTGCTGCATTTCCGGCGCCAGGGCAGCCTGGAAAATCCCGTCCGGGTTTGCCTGGCGGGCGGCGGGGCCCGGTTGAGCGGGATGGGCGAGGCGCTGGCGGCAAAGCTCAAGATACCGGTCGACTACCTTGATTTGTCGGGGCGCATCGAGATCGGCCGCGGCCTGGCGGGCAACGACGCGGCCGGGCACGCCCTGACGCTCGCTGACCTCGCCGGGGCCGCGGCGACGCAGCTGCTACCGCGGCAAACGGTGCTGAATCTGCTGCCGCCTTCGCTGCGGCAGCAGGCGAACCGCCGCCGCCACCACCAGCGCGGCTGCGGCCTTGGGGCCACTCGTGGATTATCGCCCTCCTGCGGCTGAGACCGGGCGCACCGCCCCTGTCATCCGGCGCGAAGAGGCGCCACGCGCGGCCGAAACGTCCGCGCCGGCGCCCGCGGCGAGCCGTGCCGGCGAGGAAAGGCCTTTCGAGTTGGAACTGCTCGGCGTGAAAACTGAACCTTTCCCGCTCCAACTGGCGGGCTACCTCGGCGAACCAGGCGACTACCTGGTGGCTTTCCGCAGCGCCGGCCAGCCGGAGACCCTGCTGGCGCGTCGCGGCCACCGTTTCGCGCAGCACGGGCTCACGCTGCAGCATTTCGAGGTGAGGAAAGTCGCGGTCGCCCACGGCGACACATGGCCGGTTTACGAGGTGGCCGGATTCGCCGTGCTGGAGGACGAGAAAACCGGCGCCGAAGTCGTGCTCGACAGCAGACGGAAACTCACCGGCCCAGCCCAGGCCGGGTTGCGGTGGTCGCCTGGCAACCAGCCACAAACCCTCAAGGCAGAGGAGTTGATCGCGCAGGGCGGAGCCAGCTATCGCATCCAGCATATCCAGGCCGATCCCCCGCAAGTTGTCGTGGTCCGGCAGGCCGAGGGGCTCTCCTTGCCGGAAACGCGTCGCCTCCAGCCGGTCCGCCCGGGCAGCAGCCCCGGCGAACCGACGGCCAGTTCCGCAACGGGCCCCGTTCCGCCCGGCCACTGATTTTCCCTACATGAACCGCCTCCTTCGTCACTGCGTCAGTCTGCTGGTCTTCGTCGGTCTCGTCTGGTTGCGCGGGCAGGCCGGCGCCCCGGCCGCGCCGGATGCGGCCGCCAGCAAAATCCGCCTGTTATCAGCGGCCCTGCATGCCCGTGACACGGGCGACGTCGCGACGGCCCGCCGCAACCTTGAGGAACTGCTCGCGCTGAGTCCGAACGATGAGACGGTGAAACGCCTGCTCACCAGTCTGGACAGGATGACGCAGAAAACAGTCAGCGTGGCGGGCGGCACCTTAACCCCGGCGGCGACGGTTACCGGCACACTGGCCGAGGCCGACCAGATGGCCCGCGCTGAGGAGGAGCGCCTGAGCCGGCTGGTGGAGGCGGCGGGCATCGCCGTCAAGGAAGCCCGGGCCCTGGCCCGGCAGAACCAATATTCGGTCGCGCTCGAGGTGATCGACCGGGCGCACGGCACGTTGCCGGCGAATAACCTGACGCAGGGCGCCGTGGCCGAACTTGACCTCGCCAAAGCGGAGATCGTGGCAGCGCGGAAGAATTATCTGCTGCCTTCCCCGGCACCCGCTCCGACGGCGGAGCCGGCCGCACCGTCACCTCCGGCGGTGGCCGACGATCCGGCCACCCTGGTGGCCCGCGGCCGCGGTCAGTATCTGGCCGGCGAATCCGTCGCGGCGGCCGAGACCTTCCGGCAGGCCGAGGCGCAGGATCCCGGTAATACCGATGCCCGCTATTTCCTGAAACGCATCGCCGGCGAGACCGCGGCAAGCTCTGCGCGGACGCGCTCCAGCAGCCAGATGTTGAGCGAGGTCGACCAGGCCTGGGAGCGGCCCAGCCTGAGCGAGCCGAAACCCGCCGGCGAGGCTGCGGCCAGCGGGCCGTCGCCGCTGCTGGAAAAGCTCAACTCGATCGTGCTGCCGAGCGTGAACTTCAGCGGCATGGAGCTGAACCGGGTGGTCAACACCCTCAGTGTCATCTCGGAGGAATTCGACCGCACCGGGGGCAGCCCCAAGGGCGTGAACCTCGTCCTCCTCGACCCGGGCAATACCAACCCGGTCGTGAGCATCACGCTGCGCAACCTGCCGCTCAAACGCGTGCTCGATTTCATCACGGCTGCAGTCGGCTACCAGTATGAGGTGCAGGCCGACGCGGTCGTCGTGCGCCCCGGCGGCGAGCAGTCGACCATGGAGACGGCGTTCTTTCCGGTGTCGCGCTCGACCGTGCTGCGCCTGACAGGGAGGGGATCGGCGCCGGCCGGCGGGATCGATCCGTTGACCGGGACCCCGCTGCCCGCGCCGCCGGCGAGTGGCGAGAGCGAGGGGCAGGCGATCCGGAACTTCCTGCAACTGGCCGGCGTCAGCTTCGAGGGGGTGACCGGCAGTACGTTGGCCTTCGACGGCTCGCAGCTCATCGCGACGCAGACCCCGCGCAATCTGGAGCGCATCCGGAACATCCTGAACCGCTACAAAGAGGTGCGACAGGTCGAGATCGAGGCTAAGTTCATGGAGGTGCAGCAGGGCGCGCTGGAGGAGCTGGGGGTCCAGTGGAACCTCGCGACCAAGGCCACGCAGCGCAACGCCGCGCAGGCCACCTACACCACGGGCAATGGCGGCAACCGCACGCTGGCCGATGCCTTCCGCAATGCGACAAGTTCGCAGCAGATTTCCATCTCCGGCACCGGCCAGTCCGACAGCGGACTCAACATCCCGACCCCGGCCCCGAGCATTCCCGGCGGGGTGCTGCTGGGGGCGGCGGCCGGGCCGCTGGCCAACATCTCGGGCATAGTAGGTGAGTTTGATGTCCAGGCGGTGATCCGGGCGCTTTCGCAGAAGAGCGGCACGGAGTTGTTGAGCGCGCCCAAGCTCACGGTGCTTTCGGGCAACCCGGCGACCATCACCGTGGCGCAGGAGCTGCGCTATCCGCAGAGTTACGGCCAGATCCAGTCGCAGGTCGGCACGGGCAGCGTGTCGGGCGGCGGCTCGGCCGGCGTGTCGATCACGTCAGGCACGCCGCAGGAGTTCACGACGCGCAACGTCGGCGTGGAGCTCAAGGTGACCCCGACCGTCGAGGAAGACGACCACAGCGTGAGCCTCGACCTGAATCCCAAGGTTACCGAGTTCGAGGGCTTCGTCGAATACGGCGGCCCGAGCGTCGCCATCTCCGGCGGGACGACGGTCACGGTGCCGCCCGGTTTCTACCAGCCGATCTTCGCGGTGCGCGAGGTGACGACCAAGGTGACGATCTGGGACGGCGCCACGCTCGTGATGGGCGGGCTGACCCGCGAGGACGTAAAGAAGGTGAGCGACAAGGTGCCCGTGCTCGGCAGCCTGCCGGTCGTGGGCCGGTTGTTCCGCAGTCAAGGCGAGAGCTCGACGAAGCGGAACCTGCTGATCTTCGTCACGGCCAACCTCGTGAGTCCCGGCGGGTCGCTCAAGAAGCAGACCGTGTCCGGCGTGACGCCCGGCACGTTGTACCAGAACCCCACGATTGTGACCCCGGCGGGCCTGGCGCCGCGGAAGAAGTAGGCGGAGCGGGCCAACGAGGAATTTGCATTTACGCGCCGGGGGTTTGCGGTTTGCGTCGCGCGATGGCGAAATGGCTGCTGGTTGATGGCTTTAACATGGCGTTCCGGGCGTTCTACGGGATGCCCGAGCTGACCCGCGCGGATGGCTTCCCCACTGGAGCGTTGCACGGCTGGGTGAAGACCATGTGGCGGCTGCAGGACCAGGAGAAGCCCGACGCCATGCTGGTGTTCTTCGACCTCGGCGGCTCGCAGGACCGGCTCGCGCTGCATCCGGAATACAAGGCGCAGCGCAAGGAGACCCCCGAACCGCTGGAGCAGCAGATTCCCGTCATCAAGGAGCTGACGCGGGCGATGGGCCTCGTCGGCGTGGAACTGGACGGCGTCGAGTCGGACGACCTGCTCGCCGCCCAGGCCCGGCGGCTGGCGAAGGACGGGCACGACGTGCTCATCGTGAGCGCCGACAAGGATTTTGCCCAGTGCGTGGACGAAAGGATCAAGATCTTGCTGCCGCCGCCGACCGCCAACCCGAAACTCGGCTGGCGCGTGCTCGACCCGGCCGGGGTGGTGGAGAAGTTCGGCGTGCCCCCGGCGCAGATCGCCGAGTATCTGGCACTGATCGGCGACACCTCGGACAACATCCCCGGCATCAGCGGCGTCGGCCCAAAGACGGCGGTGAAGTGGTTCGGGGAATTCCAGACCCTGGAGGGCATCATCGCGCATGCGGCGGAGCTGAAGCCCGAACGTTTCCGGGAAGTGGTGGCGAAGGAGGCCGACAAGCTGCGGATGAACCTCAAGCTGACGACGCTGCCGTCCGAGTCGCCGCTGCCGTCTGTGCCGCCGGGCGAGCCGCAGGCCGGAGCCTTGTTTGCGCTGCTGGAAAAACTCGAGATGAGGGCGAGCCTGACGGAGGCCAGAGCAAGATATTCAGCGCAGCAGGAGCTGTTCTAAACTTGCCAACCGGACCGAAAGAAAAAGCATCGCAGGCAAAGGATCCTTCATGGACAAGAAAGCCGCCATGAAAGATATCATCGCCCGGGTCGGCCGGGAGAAGGCCATCGACATGGTCATGAAGGCCTACGACCCGGAGCTGATGACCACACTCCTGAACCGGCTCGAGGAGGGCAAATCCAAGATGATCGGCGCCTACAAGCGGCGCGACCATCTGGAGGCGGCGCTCAAGCGCGTGCTGGAGGTCTGCGAGCTGGCGTAGCATCCCGGCGGGACCGATGGTCCCGCCTCCAAGTGCGCCGTCACTTCGCCGGCGGCTCGAAGATGTAGCCGATGCCGTGGACGGTCTTGAAGCAGTCGAGCGAGAGGCCGTTCTTCGCGAAGGCGGCGCGCACCTTGACGATATATTGGTCGAGCGAGCGGCTGCGGATGTCGGCGTGGATGCCCCAGACGGAATGGATCAGTTCCTTGCGGGTGATGACGACCCCGGCGTGGCTGTGCAGGTAGGCGAGGATACCGAGCTCCTTGCGGCCGGTCTTGTGGATGACGCCGTTGGGGAACTCGATCTCGAGGCGGTCGGGATGGATCTTGGTGCCGAGGAACTCGAACGGGCCGTCCGTGGTGCGGACGTTCTTCGTGACGTTGAAGTCGGTCTTGCCCTCGGCACGGCGGAGGACGGCGTTGATGCGTGCGATAAGCTCGGTGTAGCTGAAGGGCTTCGTGATGTAGTCATCGCCGCCCAGGTTGAGGCCCTTGATCTTGTCCTCGTCCAGCGAGTTGGCGGTGAGGAAGATGGTCGGCGTGCTGATGTCATTTTCCTTGAGCTGCTTTAGCAGGTCAAAACCGGAGCCGTCCGGCATGTTCACGTCCAGGAGGGCCAGGTTGGCGAAATTGTGCTGGAGGAACCGGAACGCCGGGGCGATGCGGTTGTAAGCCTGGTAGTTCATACCGGCTTCCTCGAGGTGCTGGCAGATCAGGTGAGACAGCTCATCCTCATCTTCGACGACTACAATCAGGGGGCGGGGTTCGGCGCACATGTTAAGGGGACAGAGGGGTGTCGAGGTTCCTTTTACAATTAAGCGCCGGCTTGTCAAAGCCTTGTTGCAGGCAGTTGCAGCCTAGAGAGTTCTTGTCATTCCGGCCCGGAGGCGTTCGCTCGTGGCTGATGAAAGTCACTTTAGGGCTGCTTCAACACGCCTGCGGCGCGTCGCCGGCGGAAAATCTCAAGAAAACCCTCACGCTGGCCGAGCAAGCCGCGAAGAAGGGGGCCAAGATCATCTGCACGCAGGAACTCTTCCGCTCGCAGTATTTCTGCCAAAGCGAGAACCACGACTATTTCCAGCTGGCGGAGAGCATTCCCGGCCCGAGCACCGCGGCCTTCCAGAAGCTGGCCAAGAAATACAAGGTCGTGATCATCGCCTCGCTCTTCGAGAAGCGGGCCGGCGGCCTTTACCACAACACGGCGGTCATCATTGACGCCGACGGCAAGCTGCTCGGGATCTACCGGAAGATGCACATCCCGGATGACCCGTTGTTCTACGAGAAATTCTATTTCACCCCGGGCGACACCGGCTTCAAAGCCTGGCAGACGAAGTATGGCAAGATCGGCGTCCTCATCTGCTGGGACCAATGGTATCCCGAGGGCGCGCGGCTCACGGCGCTGCAGGGGGCGGAGATTTTGTTCTACCCGACGGCGATCGGCTGGCACCCCAGTGAGAAGAAGGAATTCGGCTCCAATCAGCACGGCGCGTGGGAAACGATCCAGCGTTCACACGCCGTGGCCAACGGCTGCTTCGTGGCGGCCGTCAACCGCATCGGTCGGGAGCAGCCGATCGGCGGCGACGGCCTCGAGTTCTGGGGCCAGAGCTTTGTGGCGGGCACGAGCGGGCAGATCCTCGCCAAGGCCAGCGTGAACAAGGAGGAGATCCTCCTCGTGCCGATCGACCTCGGCAAGGTGGACGTCACCCGCACGCACTGGCCGTTCCTGCGCGACCGGCGCATCGACGCCTACGGCGACATCACGAAAAGGTATATCGATTGAGGTAGGGGCGCTTGCCCTCAAGCGCCTGCTCTATTCCCCAAGGCGGTTGAGGGCAACGGCCCCTCCCACATGTCCCAGAAATCTTTCAAACACACGCCCGCCGCACTCGGCTTCCGCATGCCGGCCGAATGGGAGCCCCAGGCCGCCCTCTGGCTGTCGTGGCCGCACAACCTCGCGACCTGGCCCGGCCAGTTCCGGCCGATCCCCGGTGTGTTCGCCGGGATCGTGGCCCAGATCAGCCGGTTTGAGCCGGTGCGCATCAACTGCGCCGCTGCGCTGCAGCCGCGGGCGAAGCGCCGATGCGAGCAGGCCGGCGCCGACATGACGCGGGTCACCTTCTACAACCACCCCACGAACGACGCCTGGTGCCGCGACCACGGCCCGATCTTTGTGAAGAATGCGAAGTCCGGCGAGGTCGCTGTGACCGACTGGGTGCACAATGCCTGGGGCGGCAAATACCCGCCCTTCGACCTCGACAACAAGATCCCGCCAAGCATCGCGGCGAAGCTCGGCCTGCGCCGCTTCGAGAACGACATGGTGCTCGAGGGCGGCTCGATCGAGGTGAACGGGCAGGGCCTGCTGCTCACGAGCGAGCAGTGCCTGCTCAACAAGAACCGCAACCCGCACCTTTTCCGCGAGGAGATCGAGCGCAACCTGCAGGACTACCTCGGCGTGACCAAGGTGCTGTGGGTGGGCGAGGGGATCGTCGGCGACGACACCGACGGCCACATCGACGACATCACGCGCTTCTACAAGCCCGACGGTTTCGTGACCGTGGTGGAGTCGAACCGGCGCGACCCCAACCACAAGCGGCTCGAGGAAAACCTGGAGCGGCTGAAGGGCTTCCGCACGCCGGCGGGCAAGAAGTTCGACCTCGTGAAGCTGCCGATGCCGAAGCCGTTTGGTTTCCGCGGCCAGCAGGTGCCGGCGAGCTACGCGAATTTCCTTATCATCAACGGCGCCGTGCTGGTGCCGCAATTCCGGCAGAAACAGCGCGACGCCGAGGTGTGCGAGATCCTCGGCGGCTGTTTCCCGGGCCGGGAGATCATCCCGGTCGACTGCTATCACCTGATCTGGGGCCTCGGCACGCTCCACTGCCTCTCGCAGCAACAGCCGGTCTAAATCCCATGCGCGCCTACCTGCTCATTACCCTTTGCGCCGTCCTGCTCACCGGTTGCGAATCGGTGACCGACCGCTTCAGCCCGGTGGCGCCCAAGGTACAGGTGTTCAATGGCGACCAGTTTGCGGTGAACACGGCGGCGTTGCAGGCCTTCAAGCGGCTGGATTTCCTGGTGACCCGGTCCAAGGCCGGGGACATCGAGGCGGTGAGCCGCATCCATACCAGCGTGGCCTTTGCTGACTCACGCCAGCTGTCGGTGAAACTGCACCTGAACGACGCCGGCCCCGGCAAAACCGAGGTCGGACTGACGGTGACCGAGCAGGTGCAGAGCGAGCGGATGGGCGGCACCAGCCAGATGGCGATGCGGGAGCATGGTTTCTTTCAACTCTATTTCGCTACGCTGCAGCAATTTCTGGATGAGAATGCGACGACCAAGCCGGCCGATAAAAACTGATTTTTGCTCTTGCCGGTGGTGGGGGGATAAGGGACTTTGGACATTCTGCGGCGTTCTTAAGTCAAGCCGGTGTTGCCGCGACACTTCCACCGGTTTGTCCGACAGTCCAACCCTCAACCAACGGATCCGCAAGGATCCACGCCGGAAGCCGTCCGCCCCGAAGTAAGCGGCCGTCATTCCGACACACAGTTAATATGAGTTCGTTAATGCAAGACCTGCTCGCCCAGAGCTCCTTCGACAAGCTGAAGGAAGGCTCCATTGTCTCGGGCGTCATCACCGAAATCCGCGCCAATGAAGTCGTCGTCGACATCGGCGGCAAAGCGGAAGGCGTCATCTCCGCCAATGAATTCGCCGACCTCGGCGAGCTCCAGATCGGCTCCACCATCGAGGTCATCCTCGAAAAGCTCGAGGACAAGGAGGGCAACCCCATCCTCTCCTATGAGCAGGCCCAACAGAAGAAGAACTGGGAGAACATCCTCGTTAAGTGCCAGGAGGGCTCCATCATCCCCGGCCGCGTCAAGGCCAAGGTCAAGGGCGGCCTGATCGTCTCGATCGGCGTCGACTCCTTCCTGCCCGCCTCGCACATCGACATCCAGCCCCCCAAGAACCTGGATCAATATGTCGGCCAGACCTACGATTTCAAGGTCCTCAAGATCAACCACGAGCGCCAGAACATCGTCCTGTCGCGCCGCGAGCTGATCGAAGAGCAGCGCATCAACAAGCGCCGCGACCTCCTCGAGAAGTTGCAGCCCGGCCAGATCCGCAAGGGCGTGGTCAAGAACATCACCGATTTCGGCGCGTTCATCGACCTGGACGGCATGGACGGCCTGCTGCACATCACCGACATGAGCTGGGGCCGCATCGGCCACCCGTCCGAGCTGCTGAAGCAGGGCGAGGAGATAGAAGTGATGATCATCGACATCAACCGCGAGAAAGAGCGCGTGTCGCTCGGTCTCAAGCAGACCAAGAACAATCCCTGGGACAACATCGACCACAAGTTCCCGGTCGGCTCCAAGATCCACGGCAAGGTCGTCAACCTCGTCCCCTACGGCGCGTTCATCGAACTCGAGCCGGGCGTCGAGGGCCTCGTCCACATCACCGAGATGTCCTGGACCAAGCGCATCAGCAAACCCTCCGAGCTGCTCAAGGTCGGCCAGGAGCTCGATGCGGTCGTGCTCGGCATCCAGAAGGAAGAGCAGAAGATCTCCCTCGGCCTCCGCCAGCTGGAGCCGAATCCGTGGGACATGGTCCGCCACAACTACCCGGTGGGCGCCCGCGTCCGCGGCAAGGTCCGCAACATGACCACCTACGGCGCCTTCGTCGAACTCGAGGAAGGCATCGACGGCATGGTGCATGTCTCCGACATGTCCTGGACCCGCAAGATCAACCACCCGTCCGAGATGCTCAAGAAGGGCGACGAAGTGGACGCCATCGTCCTCGACGTCGATCCGAACCAGCAGCGCATCAGCCTCGGCATGAAGCAGCTCGCGACGGATCCGTGGACCGACATCGACTCCTTCTTCCGCATCGGCGATGTCGTCCCGGGCGTGATCTCCAAGGTCACGACCTTCGGCGCCTTCATCGAACTGAAGGACGGCATCGACGGCCTGGTGCACATCTCGCAGATCCAGGAAGACCGCGTGGACAAGATCAAGGACGTGCTCAAGCCCGGCCAGGAAGTCACCGCCCGCGTCATCAAGATCGACCGCGAGCAGCGCCGCATCGGCCTCTCGATCAAGGCCGCCAACTACTCCGCCGAGCAATTGGCGCAGGAGACGGCGACCTACGACCAGTTCGCGAAGAGCACCGGCGCTTCCGACCTGACGAACCTCGGCGACATCTTCGACGAGGCCTCCAAGAAGGAGTAAGCTCCCTTCGGTCGAAACACTTCAAAGGCGTCCCGCGCAAGCGGGGCGCCTTTTTTCTTGGCCGGATCGGGCCGGGTGGCACCCCGGAGCCCGTCCGCCCCTCACTCCTTCGGCACGGTCACGAGATGTACCTGCAGTTCGGGGAGAAGGCGGAAGTTGCGGTCCGTGGTGACGACGGGCAGTCCCTGTTCCATGGCGTGGGCGGCGATCCAGCAGACCGGATCCGGAACGGTGAGGTCTCTGGCGTGCAGGCCGGCGCGCAGCATGGCGCACAGATCAGGTGTGCGGTCGGAGGGGATGAGCATCTCGAAAGGCGCCAGGAAGATCCGGGCGGCCAGGAGGGACGGGTCCGGGACCTTGTTATGCAACTGGCCGTAGAGGTATTCGCTCACCACGTGGGCGCACACCACGGGCGGGTAGAGTTTCAGGGCAAGAGTTTCCACGCGGCGACTGCGCCGTCGGAGGAGCTCCAGTGCGCCGGTGTCAAACAGGGCCGGCACGGGTCGCAACTCTGGCCCGTGTGGTGGTTAGATTCTTCAGCAGCCAATCGCCGGAACGGTCAAGCTCCGCATTGGCCGGGCGTGCCCAGAAAACCTTGTTGGCCGAGGTGATTCGGGCCGGTGACGAAGGTTTCGTTTTGGGTGACACTGGGATGGACACGACAGAAACGATGTCTCCGCCCGGGGACGGTTCAACCGAAAACTAAAAAAGCGCCCAGGTGATATGGGCGCCTTGATTTAGGTGGCTAGAATTATTGCGCAACCGCCGTGGTCTTCGAAACGAACTCGCGGATGACCTCGGCGCGCTCCTCGGCATGGCGCTCCTCCTCGACCTCGTCGGCGGTGCGGATCTTGTTATGGCTCTGCATCTGTCGGCGGATCTTGGCGAGCGCGAGATACTCGAGTTGGCGGATACGCTCGCGGGTGACCTTGAACTTCTTGCCGACCTCCTCGAGGGTAAGCTCCTTCTGGCCCTCAAGGCCGAAGCGCAGCTTGATGATGCTGGCCTCGCGGGGGTCGAGGGAATTGACCATGGCGCTGAGGTCCTCCTTGAGGTTCTTGTCGCCCAGGCCCTCGTAGGGGCTGACGGCGGCCTCGTCGCCGACGAGATCGCCGAGCGTCGCGGAGCTGTCGTCCTCGCCGACGGGGGCGTCGAGGGAGGCCGGGCGGACGCTGACGGTCTTCAGCAGGGCGACCTTGGCGGTCGGGATCTGCAACTCCGCGGCGATCTCCTCGTTCTCGGGCTCGCGGCCGAGCTCGTCGGTGAGCTTGGCGATCATCTTCCGCATGCGGGAGATTTTGTCCACGAGGTGGACGGGGAGGCGGATGGTCTTGGACTGGTTGGCCAGGGCGCGCTTCATCGACTGCTTGATCCACCACGCGGCGTAGGTGGAGAGCTTGCCGCCCTTGGCGGGGTCGAAGCGCTCGACGGCCTTGATGAGGCCGAGGTTGCCCTCGCTGATGAGATCCATGAGCGGAAGGCCCATCTGGTTATAGTCGTAGGCGATCTTCACGACGAGGCGCAGGTTGGCCTTGATCATGTGGTCGCGGGCGGCCTTGTCGCCCTTCTTGATGCGGGCCGCGAGCTGGATCTCCTCGGCGATGGTGAGGAGGGGAGTCTGGCGGATCTCGTTGAGATAGAGCTGGAGGTTCGAGCGCTCGTCGCGGCGGTCGACCGGGGAAGCCTGGTCGAACTGGGAGGGCTCGGCGGCGGGCTTGATTTCCGGTCGGAGGGAGAGACCTACCTCGGGGGAAGGGATGCTCACGGAAGCCGAGGTGCGATCCGCAGGCGTCGCGACTGCAACCGGCGTGGAGCGAAGAGTCTTTTTGCGGTTTGGCATATTGATTAAGGGTCTGAAATTTGAGCCAACTGGGATGTTTCTCTCAGGCTCTTCGCATATTGGATGCCGAAGTGCCGCAGGAAATTCCCGGCTGCTGTATTCTGACCATTAATACGCGGTTGTGTGCCGCGTGGACGCCCTAACTAGAAATGTTATCGGCCAGTGTAATGGCCTTAAACAGGGCGGAAGCCTTGTTGATCGTCTCTTGGTATTCGGCGGCCGGCACCGAATCGGCCACAATACCCGCCCCGGCCTGGATGTGCACCATGCCGTCCTTAACCAATGCCGTGCGGAGGGTTATGCAGGAGTCCAAATTGCCGTCGTAGCTGAAATAACCGAGAGCGCCGGCGTAACTGCCTCGCTGCGTGGCCTCCATTTGTGAAATAAGCTGCATGGCGCGGACTTTCGGGGCGCCGCTGACGGTGCCGGCGGGAAAAGTGGCGCGCATCAGGTCAAAAGCGGAACGTTCTGGCGCAAGTTGTCCCTCCACCTGTGACACAATGTGCATCACGTGGGAGTAGCGCTCGATGGTTTTGAACTCGGGCACCTTGATTGTGCCGAAGGCGCAGACGCGGCCGATATCGTTCCGGGCCAAGTCAACCAGCATGAGGTGTTCGGCAAGTTCCTTCTCGTCGGCGAGCAGGTCCTTTTCAAAGGCGATATCCTCCGCCGTGGTCTTGCCGCGGGGGCGGGTGCCGGCGATGGGGCGGATCTCGACCTTGCGGCCGGTGAGGCGCACATGCACCTCGGGGGACGCGCCGACCAGCGCGAAGTCGCCGGTCTCGAGCAAGAACATGTAGGGCGACGGATTCACCGTGCGGAGCGCCCGGTAGAGATCGAGCGGCGACTTGGTGAATTCCCGCGAGAAGCGCTGCGAGAGCACGATCTGAAAGATGTCGCCGGCGCGGATGAACTCCTTGGAGGCATCGACCATCTGCTCGAACGCAGCCTTGGTGAAGTTGCCCGCGGGCACCTGCACGGGTCCGGTGTCGCCGAGCGTGGCGGAGGCAAGCGGGCAGGGCTGGGCAAGGGCGGCCTGCATGCGCCGCAGTTCGGCGCAGGCGGCGTCATAGGCGGCGCCGGCATCGGTGCCGACGTGGGCGTTGACGATGAGGCGCATGGTCTGGTGGGCGCGGTCGAACGCCAGGACCGAGTCGCACAGCATGAACCACATCATGGGCACGCCGAGTTCGTCCTTGGCCGCGAGCGGCACCGTCTTCTCGACGCTGTGGATGAATTCGTAGCCGAGGTAGCCAACCGCACCGCCGGTAAAAGGCGGCAGGCCCGGCACGCTGACGGGGCGGTGGTGCGCCAGCTCGGCCTGCAGGGCGGCGAGGGGATCCGCCTCGCCCGGTCGGGCCCGGAAAATCTTGCGCGGGTTGCAGCCGATGAAGCTGTAGCGCGACACGTTTTCGCCGCCCTCGACGGACTCCAGCAGGAAAGCCGGTCCGGGGCCGCGGAGCTTGGCGTAGGCGGAGACGGGTGTCTCCAAATCGGCGAGCAGGTCGGCCCGGACCGGGACAACGTTGCCTTGCCGGCTCAGGCGCAGGAATTCCTCGCGCGTCGGGACAACTTGCATGGCTACTCGACGGTGACGGACTTGGCCAGGTTGCGCGGCTTGTCCACGTCGCGCTTCAGCTCCACCGCGATGTAATAGCTCAGCAGCTGGACAGGCACGGTGGCGACGATCGGCAGCACAGCCTCGTGACACTCGGGAATGCGGATGACCTCGTCGGCCAGGCCGGCGGGCAGGTCACACTTCTCGGTGGCGACGGCGATGATCTTACCCTTGCGCGCCTTGATTTCCTGCATGGAGGAGACGACCTTGTTGAACATCTCGCCCGAGGGCACGAAGAACACCGACGGGCACTGCTCGCTGATGAGGGCGATGGGGCCGTGCTTCATCTCGGCCGCGGGGTAACCTTCGGCGTGGATGTAGGAAATCTCCTTGAGCTTGAGCGCGCCCTCGAGGGCGACCGGGAAGAGGGACAGCCGCCCGAGGAAGAGGAAGTCGTGGTAGTGGGCGTAGCGCTGGGCGATGGCCTTGATGGCCGGGGCTTGCTCCAGCACCTTGCGCACGAGGTCGGGCACGCCCTTGAGGGCCTGCACGTATTCGGCGCCGTCGCTGAAGTTCATGTCGCGCATGCGGCCGATGTAGAGCGCGAGCATGGCGCCGACGAGCAACTGGGAGGTGAACGCCTTGGTCGAAGCCACGCCGATCTCGGGGCCGACGTGCTGGTAGACGCCGCCGTCGGCCTCGCGGGCGATGGAGGAGCCGACGACATTGTTGATCGCGAGGACCTTGTAGCCCTTGCGCTTGGCCTCGCGCATGGCGGCGAGGGTGTCGATCGTCTCGCCCGACTGGCTGACGGTGAAAAAGAGGGTGTTGTTGCCGAGCGGCATGTTCCGGTAGCGGAACTCCGAGGCGTAGTCGACCTCGACCGGTACGCGGGCAAAACGCTCGATCAGGTGCTCGGCCACGAGACAGGCGTGCCAGGCACTGCCGCAGGCGAGGAAGTGGAAACGGTCGACTTGGCGCAGGTCCACGGCGGAGACGTTGAGACCGCCGAACTGGGCCGTGCTGCCGTCCTCGGAGAAGCGGCCGCGCATGGTGTTCTCGAGCGCCGCGGGCTGCTCAAAGATCTCCTTCTCCATGAAGTGCGCGTAGCCGTTGAGCTCGGAGTCCTCGATCTTCCAGGTGATCTTGTCGACGACCGGCGACACGTCCTCGGCGTCGAGGGTGGTGATGGAGAAATTCTTTGCCGTCATGTGCAGGACCTCGCCGTCCTTGAGGTAGACGACGTTCTGCGTGCGGCTGATGATGGCGGAGACGTCGCTGGCGAGCATCAGCTCGCCGTCGCCCACGCCGAGGATGAGGGGCGAGCCCTTGCGCGCCGAGACAATCTCCGCCGGGCAGTCGCCGCACATGACCGCGATGCCGTAGGTGCCCTCGACATGGCGGAGGCTCTTGCGGACAGACTCGAGGAAGCGGCTGGCGTCTTTCGCCTCGGGCTCTTTCTGGTAGTGGTAGGCGATGAGGTTGCAGAGCACCTCGGTGTCCGTCTCGGAGAGGAAAGTGTAGCCCTTCGTCAGCAGAAATTTCTTGATGCTGGCGTAGTTCTCGATGACGCCGTTGTGGATCAGCGCGATCTTGCCGTCGCTGCTGATGTGCGGATGAGCGTTGGCGTCGGTGACGCCGCCGTGGGTGGCCCAGCGGGTGTGGCCGATGCCCGCGGTGCCGGCGATTTTCTGCGCCGGCGTGCCCTTGATCAGGCCCTCGACGCGGCCGATCTTCTTGGCGACCTCGAAGCGATCGCCCTGTTGGATGGCGATGCCGGCGGAGTCATAGCCGCGATACTCGAGGCGTTTGAGGCCCTCGAGGATGATGGCCGAAGCCTTTTGTTTGCCGATATAGCCGACGATGCCGCACATAGGGAGGTTTAAGCTGGCGATTTCTGACTGCCTTCAAATCATACCGCAAGGAATTAGAACGTCATCTCCTATCCCCTCTTTCCCATGGCTGAATCCAAGAAAGTTTTGTCCGTGATTATGGGCGGCGGTCGCGGCACGCGGCTCTTCCCGCTGACCAAGGAGCGTTGCAAACCCGCCGTGCCGCTCGCCGGCAAATACCGGCTCGTCGACATTCCGATCAGCAACTGCCTGAACTCCGGCTTCAACCGGATCTTCCTGCTCTCGCAGTTCCTCACGGCCTCGCTGCACCGGCACATCCAGAAGAGTTTCCAGTTCGACCCGTTCGGTGCGGGCTTCATCGACATCCTCTCGGCCGAGCAGACCGAGAAAAGCAGCGCGTGGTATGAGGGCACGGCCGACGCCGTGCGCCGCAATCTCGTGCATTTCAACAGTCACCCGCACGACTTCATCCTGATCCTCTCGGGCGACCAGCTGTATCGGATGGATTTCACCAAGATCATCAACCAGCACATCGCCACCGGCGCCGACGTCACCATCGCGGCCATCCCGTTCCCCGTGTCCAAGGTGGAGGGCCTGGGCCTCATGCGCGTGGCCGACGACCTGACCATTTCGGAGTTCGTCGAGAAGCCGAAGGATCCGGCGATCATCAACGGCCTGACCATCAGTCCGGCGCTCGAAAAGACTCTGGCCCCGTCCCCGGAGAAGCGCTGCCTCGCCTCCATGGGCATCTACGTGTTCAGTCGCGAGGTGCTTCGCCGCAGCCTCGACAACGGCATGAAGGATTTCGGCAAGGAAGTCATCCCCGGCCTCCTGGGCAAGTCGAAGCTCTGCAGCTATATCTTCGAGGGCTACTGGGAAGACATCGGCACGGTGAAGGCGTTCTTCGACGCCAACCTCGCGCTCGCGCAGCCGCTGCCCCCGTTCAACTTCTTCGACGCGAGCGCGCCCATCTACACGCACCAAGGCTACCTGCCCGCCTCCAAGGTCAACAAATGCAGCATCGACCATGTCATCATCGGCGACGGCTGCCTCGTGACGGACTCGACCCTCAAGCGCTGCGTCATCGGCATCCGCTCGATTCTGGGCGAGAACTCGAATTTCGCGGACGTCGTCATGATGGGGGCGGATTATTACCAGACGGAGCAGCAGGTCCTGGCGGACAAGACCAAGGGGCGCCCGCCCATCGGCGTCGGCCGCAACTGCCGCATCCAGCACTCGATCATCGACAAGAACGCCCGCATCGGCGACGGCGTCATCCTCTCACCGGAAGGTAAACCCGACGGCGACTACGCTCACGGCGTTGTCATCCGCGATGGTATCCTCTGTGTGACCAAGGGGGCCGAGATTCCGTCAGGCTTTGTGCTGTGAGCGCCGCGTCGCGAGCGCGATGAGGAGGGCGCCGGCCGCCACGAGGAAGACCGAGTAAAAGGTGCCGCGGTTGAGCCCGAGGATCAGCCCGGCGTCCGGCTCGCGGAAGATTTCGCCCAACGCGCGCGCCACGGAGTAGGCGATGAGGAACTCGCCCGCGATGCGGCCCGGCTGGGTCCGCGCCACGGCGCTTTTCCAGAACCGCCACTGCACGAAGGCGAACAGCACCAATCCCTCCAGGGCGGCCTCGTAGAGCTGGGAGGGATGGCGGGGCAGGGCGCCGCCACCGGTGTTTTGAAAGATCACCGCCCACGGCACCCCGGCGGTCTTGCCCCAGAGTTCGCCGTTGATGAAATTGGCCACGCGGCCGAAAAACAGCCCGACGGGCACCGTCGTGGCCACCAAGTCGCCGACCTGGAGCATGCTCTCGGCCCGCTTCCGGGTGAACCACCACAGCGCGACGGTCACGCCGATGAACCCGCCATGGCTCGCCATGCCACCCTCCCAGACCCGCAACAGCATCAGCGGGTCGCGAAACAGGCTCGCTGGTTGGTAGAATAGGAAATAGCCGAGGCGTCCACCCACGATGACGCCGGCCACCAAGGCGGTCATCAGGTCGAAGATGGCGTTCATGTCCAAGGTGCTGCGGCCTGCCCGCAAATAGCGCCGCAGCAGCCAGGCGGCGCCGACGAAACCCGTCAGATAGGCTAGGCCATACCAGCGGATGCCGAAATTCTCCCCGAAGCGGAGGAGAAACGGGCTGAGGTCGTGGGTCCAGTAGGCGAAAAGCACGGTGATTCTCCACTAGGCGGAAAGGGAGAGGTGAACACAAATTCTTTTAGCGGCCAAACCGCCGCGTAATGCCTCGTCCGGCGGGCAATGTTTCCTTGCCCGGCCCACCGGCCGGGCGCTTAGTTATGACATGAGTCTTCCCCAGGTCACCCCGCTCAACGCCTTCCACCGTTCCCATGGCGGCCGCATGGTGGACTTCGCCGGCTGGGACATGCCCGTCCAATACAAGAGCATCCTCGAGGAGCACAAGGCCGTGCGCACGCGCTGCGGGCTCTTCGACGTGAGCCACATGGGCGAGGCCGACGTGAAGGGCCCCGAGGCCCTCAAGTTCCTCCAGCACCTGGTCACCAACGACTGCAGCAAACTTTTCCCGGGTCGTGTGCTCTACACCGTCATGTGCTATCCGCACGGCGGGGTGGTGGACGACCTCTTGGTCTACATGCGCGGCGAGGGCGATTACCTGCTATGTATCAATGCCGGCAACATCGCCAAGGACATCGCGTGGATGCAGGAACAGGCCAAGAACTTCAACTGCCGTGTCGTTGATTGCTCGCCCGATTATGCCCAGCTGGCCATCCAGGGACCGACCGCCGCCGCGCTGGTCCAGTCGCTGACCAAGACCGACCTGGCCGGCATCAAATATTATCATTTTGCCGACGGTGAGGTCGCCGGCGTGAAGTGCCTCATCAGCCGGACCGGGTACACCGGCGAGGACGGCGTGGAGCTTTACTGCGCAGCCGCCGACGGTGTGCGGCTGGCCGAGGCCGTCATCGCGACCGGCGGTCCGTTTGGGCTCGAACTGACCGGCTTGGGCGCCCGCGATTCGCTGCGCCTCGAGGCGGGGTTCCCTCTTTATGGCCATGAGATCACGGACAAGATCACGCCCATCACGGCCGGCCTGGGCTGGGTCGTGAAGTTCGACAAGGGGCCGTTCATCGGCTCCGACGTGCTCAAGGCGGAGAAAGAAAAGGGTTCGGCCAAGAAAATCGTGTTCTTCAAGACTGGCGACCGCCGCATCGTGCGCGCCGAGTCACCCGTGCTGAATGCCGCCGGGGTGGTCGTCGGGGTCGTCGTCTCCGGCACGTTGTCGCCCATGCTTAACGAAGCCATCGGGTCGGCCCTCGTCGAGGCGGCGGTCGCCAAGGAGACGCTCGCGGTCGACATCCGCGGCACCAAGCTCAATTTGCACCTCGTCAAGCCCCCCTTCATCGCGCTAAAGAAAAACTGATCTTGAACTGGAGGCGGGGCTTTATGCCCCGATCCCGCCCGGTCAAATCGCGGGATAAACCCGCTCCTGCAGCCAACCAATCTCCCATGAGCAACATCCCCGCTGATCTCCGCTACGCCAAATCCCACGAATGGCTCAAGGTCGCCGCCGACGGCACCGCCCTCGTTGGCATCACCGATTATGCCCAAAACAGCCTGGGCGACATTACTTTTGCTCAGCTGCCCAAGGTCGGCGCGGCGCTCAAGGCCGGTGAGACCTTTGGCGTGGTTGAATCCGTCAAGGCGGCTTCCGATGTCTATGCGCCCGTCGCCGGCACCGTGCTCGAGGTCAACAAGGCCCTCGATACCAACCCGGAGAAGCTCAACCAAGCGCCCTATACGGATGCCTGGATCATGAAGCTCAAACTGGCCAACCCGGCTGATGCCGCGGGACTGCTTAGTGCGGAAGATTATGGGAAACTTACGGCCTGAGCCGGCGTCATTCCGGGACACGCTTCGCCAGTCATAATAATGTCCCCTTCATTGGATGCAAATCTCTGTCCGTCATGTATTTCTGCTCGGCAGTCTTTTCGCCCTCGGCCTGACGGCCGGGTGCGGCAAAAAAACCACGGCCTCCGGTCCCGCCGTTTCTGCCGCTAGGCAGCCGGTCGAGGTGATCAATATCGCCCGCCGTGACCTGGTCGAATCGCTTTCCCTCGTCGGTTCGCTTGCCGCCAATGAAAGTGCACAGCTGCGCGCGGAAATCTCCGGCCAGGTGCGCTCGGTGCAATTTCAGGAAGGCGACCGCGTCACCAAGGACCAGGTGCTGGTCAAAATTGACGACGCCGAGCTGCGGGCCCAGCTGGCCCAGGCCGAGGCCTCGTTCCACCTGGCCGAACTGAACCTCAAGCGCAGCGAAAACCTCACCGAGGCCCGCTCCATGTCGCAGGCCGAGGCCGATCGCGTCCGCTCCGAGCATGCTTCCGCACAGGCGGCACTCTCGTTGCTGCGGGTCCGCGTGGCCAAGACCGAGATCAAAGCGCCCTTCGATGGCGTCGTGGGTGCGCGCACGATTTCCCCCGGTGACTACATCACCGCCGCCACGGTCATCACGACCCTCGACGACCTGAGCCGGCTCAAGATCGACTTCCAGGTGCCCGAGCGCTTCACCTCCAAGGTCAAGGCCGGCACCACTTTCACCGTCCGGGCGCAGACGCCGGTCGGTGAGGGGCGGGCCACGGGCGAGGTCTATTTCATCTCCTCGGTTATCGACCGCAGCACCCGCTCCAGCCAGGTGAAAGGCTATGTCCGGGAAAATCCGGCGGGCTTCCAGCCCGGCATGTTCGCCGGCATTGAGCTGGTGTTGGATATCCGGCGCGGCGTTCTGACGGTGCCGGAGGGCGCCATTCTCACCACTTCCGCCGGCCCCCAGTTGATCATCGTCCGCGAGCAGGGGGCAGAAAAAGTGGCCGAGTTTGTGCCGGTGGTGCTGGGCCTGCGGGAAAAGGGCCTCGTCGAGGTCACGCCCGTGGCGCCCGCCGTGCTCAATGAGCTGAATTCCGTCGTGGCTTCCGGCGTGGGCGCCTTGGTGCTTTATCCCGGGATCAAACTGGAACCCCGCCCGTTGCGGGCGGAATTCCGCCTGGGGGAGTGACGCCATGCTGCTTTCGGACGTTTCCATCAAACGCCCGGTGGTCGCCGTCGTGGCGTCCATCGTGGTCGTCCTCATCGGCCTAATTAGCTTCGCCCGCCTGCCGGTGCGCGAGTATCCCCTCATCGACTCGCCCATCGTCTCAGTCGAGACCAACTACCGCGGCGCCTCCGCCGAGGTGGTCGAGGCCAAGATCACCGAGCCCCTCGAGAAGGAAATCGCCTCGATCGACGGCATCCGCGTGATCCGGTCCAGCTCCCAGGAGGAATCATCCCGTATTTCAATCGAGTTCGGTTTGAGCCGCAACATCGACGAGGTGGCCAACGATGTGCGCGACCGTGTGAGCCGCGCCCGCGGCCGGCTGCCGGATGAGATCAACGAGCCGGTCATCACCAAGGCTGACCCCGACTCCAATCCGGTGATCACCCTGGCCTTTAATTCCGACCGCTACAACCGCCTGGAACTCGTCGAGCTGGTCGAGCGCATCGCCATCCAGCGGCTGCAGACCATCCCCGGCGTCGGCTCCGTGAACGTACGCGGCCCGCGCTATGCCATGCGCCTGTGGGTGGATAGCGACAAGCTCGCAGCCCACGAGCTGACCGTTGGCGACGTGGAGAGTGCCCTGCGCCAGCAGAACGTCGAGATTCCCGGCGGTCGCATCGAGTCCAGGTCCCGCGAGTTCCCGGTGCGCATCGAGGGCCGCATGACGCAGGTGTCCGAGTTCGAAAATCTCGTGCTCGCCACCCGGGGCAACACCCAGGTGAAGTTCAACGACATCGGCCGCGTCGAGCTGGGCGCGGAGGAATACCGCTCCGAGTCCTATTTCAAGGGCAAGCCCACGGTCGGCGTGCAGATCCTGCGGCAGGCGCAGGCCAACGTGCTCGACCTGGCCAACGGCGTGAAGGCCATGATCCCGCTCATCAAGGCCGACCTGCCCGACGGCATCAACGTGGACATCGGCTTCGACAGCTCGGTCTTCGTCGAGCGCTCCGTGCGCGAGGTCTACAAGACGCTCTGGGAAGCTTCCGTCCTCGTCGTGCTGATGATCTTCCTCTTCCTGCGCGACTGGCGCGCCACGCTGGTGCCGCTCGTGGCCATCCCCGTCTCGATCATCGGGTCCTTCGCCATCATGAGCTGGATGGGTTTCACCCTCAACACGCTCACGCTGCTCGCCCTCGTGCTGGCGGTGGGCCTCGTGGTCGATGACGCGATCGTGATGCTCGAGAACATCTACCGCCGGATCGAGGAAGGGGAGGGCCCGATCCACGCCGCCATCTTCGGCGCCCGTCAGGTGGCCTTTGCGGTCATCGCCACCACGCTCACGCTGGCGGCGGTGTTCCTGCCCGTGGCCTTCCAGTCCGGCCAGACCGGGCGGCTGTTCTTCGAGTTCGGCATCACCTTGGCCGTGGCGGTGCTGGTGTCGGCCTTTGTGGCGCTGACGCTGACGCCCATGATGTGTTCGCGCGTGCTCAAGCCCATGATGGTCGCCGGCCGGACGCAACACGGCTGGTTCTACACCAAGACCGAACCGTTCTTCGTCTGGCTGAACGGCCGATTCGAACGCACGCTCCGGGGCACCTTCCGGATCAAGCCCCTCGTGCTGCTGGGGGCGTTGCTGTTCACCCTGGGCGGCATGGCGCTCTACACCCAGCTGCAGCGCGAGCTCACCCCGCTGGAGGACCGCGGCATCTTCACGGCCAATCTGATCGCCCCCATCGGAGCCACGCCGGAATACCTCCGGCTCTACTCCGTGGACATGGAGCAGATGATCCTGAAAATCCCGGAGATCGACCGCACCTTCCATCGCACGGGTGACGGCGGCCGGGCCTTTGTCTTCGCCACGCTCAAGCCTTGGGAGGAGCGCACGCGCAAGACGCAGGAGATCACCGCCGAGTTGCGGCGCAATTTCCAGAAGCAGGTCACCGGCGGCCAGGCGGTGGCGAATCCCGTGCGTCCCTTCAGCAGCGGCCGCGGCGGCGGCGGTGGCGGTGTCCAGATGGTCCTGCTCGGCAGCGATTTCAACGAGCTGCAGCGCCTGGGCGGCGAATACCTCAAGGCCATGCGCGAAAGCGGCCAGTTCATCCAGCCACGCGTTGATCCGTCGCCGACCAAGCCGCAACTCGACGTGAAGATCGACCGCGCCAAGGCGGCCGACCTGCGCGTGCCGGTCAGCTCGGTGGCCACCACCCTGGAGTCCCTCCTCGGCGGCCGGCGCGTGACCGAGTTCCAGCGCGGCAACCAGCAGTATTACGCCATCGTCCAGGTGACCGATGAGAACCGGGCGACGCCGAGCGACCTGTCCCGGCTTTACGTGCGCTCGACCGACGGTGCCCTGGTCCAGCTTAGCAACGTGGTCACCTGGTCCGAGAACACCGTGCCCGAGAGCTACCCGCACTTCAACCGCCTGCGCTCCGTGACCGTCTCCGCCCAGCTGGCGGAAGGCCGCACCATCGGCGACGGCGTGGCTTTCCTGAGCGGCATCAGCCAGGACAAGCTGCCGCCGGGCTACACCTATGCGTGGGACGGCGAGACCCGCGATTTCGTCGAGAGCGGCAACGACACCTTCATCCTCTTCGGCCTCGCCCTTCTGTTCACCTTCCTGATCCTCGCGGCGCAATTCGAGTCGTGGATCCATCCGGTCACGATCTTCACCGGCGTCTTCATCGCTGTCGCCGGCGGCCTGATGGTGCTTTATTGCACCCGCTATTGGGGCGTCGCCATGACGGACAATCTCTTCTCCCGTTTCGGCCTGATCATGCTGATCGGCCTCGTGGCCAAGAACGGCATCCTGATCGTCGAGTTCGCCAACCAACTGCAGGTGACGAAGGGTGAGAGCGCGACCGAGGCGGCCTTTGAGGCGGCGACGATCCGCTTCCGGCCGATCCTGATGACCTCCATCTCGACCGTGCTCGGCGCGGTGCCGATCGCCTTCGCCACGGGTGCCGGCGCCGAAACCCGCAACCCGATGGGCATTGTGGTCGTGGGTGGCCTCATGCTTTCGACGGTCATCACGCTCTACGTGATCCCGATCGTCTACATCATCATGGACAAGCTCTGCGTGATTTTCACTGGAAAATCCAGCGCCCACGGTTTGATCAAGGCCGCGGAAATCGAGCGCGAAACGGCCGGCGCGTCTCCCGAACCGGCTCACGCCAAATGAAGCCGGGGTTCCTGCGCCGCCTGTTGGCCGGACTGGTGTTGCTCGCCGCGGTCACCGGCATGGCCGCGAGTGTGCCCGCCACGCGGGCGGATGAGCTCAAGCAGGCCCAGGACGAGTTGGCGGCCCTGGGGACGCGTTATGGTGACCTGCATCCCCGGCTGACCGAGGCGCGGCTGCGGGTCAGTGTCTGGCAGCGCCTCGAGAAGGAAGGCCGCCAGGAACCGCTGGCCTTGCAGCATGCCTGGGTTGAGCGAGACCTGCTCCAGCGGCGCTACCTCGAGAAGCATCCCGATATTGTCGCCCAGCAGGCGCGGGTCGCCGCCATGGAACAGCAGCTGCGCAGCGCCCCGACCAGCCCGGAGGAACTGCTGGAGGCCGTGGGTGAACTCGCGGCGCGGGGCACGCACCTGGCGGAAAAACATCCGAAATACCTGGACCAGGCGCGCAAGGTGGCCGCCCTGCGCCAGCACCTGCTGGCGCCCGGCGCGGCCAGGGCCGAGCTGCGGATGGCCCGGGCCATGCAGGAATATTACGGCGGACGCTATGACGCCAATCACCCAAAGATGCAGGAGATTGCCGCCCAGATCTCGGCGCTGGAGAAGAAGTAAAGGTGGTCGCTGATTTCCATACCGGCGACTGAGACGCCGGGGTGGAACCGACTGCATAATCCCAAACTGTAGCCGGGGTCGTTGACCCCGGGTAAGTGAGGAATGCTCCCTGGCACCGGGGTCCACGACCCCGGCTACAGTTCGAACAGGCCACAGGATTTTCCCAACCTGTCCGGAGGCCAGGTTCCACCTTGATGGGTGGCAAAAAAATCGCCGCACCTTGTAGGGTGCGGCGACGAAGATGAGGGGGCGAAGGGGATTACTTGCCCTGCTTGGCGGCCTTCTGGCGGGAGCCGTTGTTCAGGATGCGTTTGCGGAGCCGCAGGCTCTTGGGCGTGACCTCGACGAGCTCGTCGGAGGCGATGTATTCGATCGCGCGCTCCAAGGACAGCTTCGACGCCGGGGTAAGGCCGGTGGCGACGCCCGAACCCTGGGAACGGAAGTTCGTGAGCTGCTTCTCGCGCACGGCATTGATGGCGATGTCCTCGTTGCGGGGATTCTCGCCGACGATCATGCCCTCGTAGACCTGCTCGCCGGGATTGACGAACATCTTGCCGCGCTCCTGGCACATGACCAGGGCGTAGCCGGTCGTCTCGCCGGCCTCGGTCGCGATGAGCGTGCCGGTGATGCGGGTGAGGACCTCGCCGGCGTAGGGGCCGTATTCCTTGAAGAGATGGCTGAGCACACCGCGGCCGCTGGTGGCGTTGACGACGTCGATTTCCATGCCGATCAGGCCGCGCGTGGTGATGGTGGCCTCGAGCATCGTGGTGTGCGGGAGCTTCTCCATGTTGGTCAGGCGGCCCTTACGGTTGGCCATGTTCTGCATGATGGCGCCGACGCACTCGTCGGGCACCTCGATCCAAACGGTCTCGTACGGCTCCTGGCGCTCGCCGTCGGGGCCCTTCTTCTCGATGACGGTCGGGCGGGAGACGAGGAGCTCGAAGCCCTCGCGGCGCATCGTCTCGACGAGCACGGCGACCTGCATGGCGCCGCGGGCCTTGACGTTGAAGATGCCGGCCTTGTCGGTGTCCTCGATATAGATGGAGACATTGGTCTTCAGCTCGCGCATCAGACGCTCGCGCAGCTGGCGCGAGGTGACGAGCTTGCCTTCCTGGCCGACGAGCGGGCCGTCGTTGACGCAGAACTGCATCTCGAGGGTCGGCGGGTCGATCTGCGTGAAGGGGAGGGCGTGGCCGGCCTCGTCGGCCGTGAGGGTGTCGCCGATGTCGATGTCCTCGAAGCCCGAGATGCCGACGATGTTACCGGCGACGGCGATATCCGTCTCGCGGGTGCCGAGGCCGGTGAACTCGAAGACCTTGGTGATCTTGGCGCGGATGCGCTTGCCGTCCTCGTGGCGGACGACGAACACGGTCTCGCCGACCCGGGCCTCGCCGCCAAGGATCTTGCCGACCGCGATGCGGCCGACGTAGTCACTCCAGTCAATGTTGGAGACGAGCATGTGGAAGGGCTCGTTCGGCTTGGCAAACGGCGGCGGGATATGGTCGAGGATGGTCTGGAAGAGGGGGGACATGTCCTTCTTCTCTTCGCCGAGGTGATACATCATGTAGCCGTCGCGGCCCGAGCCGTAGACGACGGGGGCATCAAACTGCTCCTCGGTGGCGTTGAGTTCCATGAGGAGCTCGAGCACCTTGTCGTACATCTTGGCGGGCTCGGCGTTCTCGCGGTCGATCTTGTTGATGACGATGACGACCTTGAGGCCATGGGTCAGCGCCTTGCGGAGCACGAAGCGGGTCTGGGCCTGGGGCCCGTCGTAGGCGTCGATGACGAGGAGTACGCCATCGACCATGCGGAGGGCGCGCTCGACCTCGCCGCCGAAGTCGGCGTGGCCGGGGGTGTCGACGATGTTGACGGTCTTGTCCTGCCAGTGGACGGAAGTGTTCTTGGCCTTGATCGTGATGCCCTTTTCCTTCTCGAGGTCCATGGAATCCATGGCGCGTTCCTCGACGCGCTGATTGGCACGGTAGACGCCGCCTTCCTTGAGAAGTTTGTCGACGAGCGTGGTTTTGCCGTGGTCAACGTGAGCGATGATGGCGATATTACGGATGTTCTGGTTCATGTTCGGGCGGACCTATTTAAAGGGGGAAAACGGTCAAGGTGCGTCCCGGCCCGGAGCATGGCAAGCAGAACTTGGCCCTTTAAAGCCGCGAATAACCGCCAAACCCGCGATCTGCCTAAGTCGCTGATGCGCGGGGAGACCGACAATAAAAAAGACACCCTAACGGTCAGCGCGCCGGGCCGGGATGAAGCCAAGGTTCCGGACAACACACAAGCCCAGCGCGCTGACAAAGGGTGTCTACTAAAGATAAAGGCCCGGGCTCCTTGCGGAACCCGGGCCAAAATCGGGGGTGGGTGCTCGCCACGCACTCTTTCCCATTCGCACAACATTGGGCGCCTCGCTTTCGCGGGCCGTGTGCTTCCCGACGCTACTCAACGCGGCATGCGCTGCTGTCGGTCTCATAGCGGGACCGTCCCGGCCTTTTCAGCTCCGGAATTTTTCGAGTGAGGCCTCTGCGCCCGGTTCGGTTCCATCTGCCGATGGTGAACTCGCCGGACGGGTGTTGGCACGCCTGCAACAGTGCATTTCGCACCAGCACCTTGCCACAGGGACGGCCCCGGCTTTTGGCCGGGCGTTGGCCCCGTGTAACGGGTCTGACCTCTTATCTCTCAGGTTGCTTTCGATTTGCAGTTGGGTGACGCGGTTTTACGCGCCGCCCCAATTAGGAGGTTTTGCGAGCTTTGCCAGACTCGCCCGCTCCCCGCTGCGCCGCGTCCCTTTCGCGCCCCGCCTTTTGGGCCGGGCCTTTTGGTGGGGTGGACCCACCGGAACACTGCGCTGCGTCCTGGTCATACAGTAGCAACCACAACCCTCTGGGTAACTGCATCGGTGCAAGGCCCGAAACTGGCCCTGGACCTGACTCGACTCGAACGCGGTTTCTGATGTCGCGCCTCGCCGCACAGCTCCTTTGTCGCATAACTGGATCGGCTGCGACGCCGTCCAGAGGAACTGGTGATATTTGCCTGCCTGCGGCTCGCGCCGCTGAGGGGAGGGCGTCACCAATTAACGCTCTCCTTTCCCCGGTTGCCCGGGATTATCCCAGTCGCGCTCTCGGCGGGTTTTTCATGCCGCCGCGCTGCGACTGTTCTATCAAGGAACAGTGAAAAAGATGCGCCTCCTTCGACGAAAGTCACGGGCTTGTTCCTCCCATCTTGTTCACCGCACTCGCGCCGGGATTTTGCATCTGGCCCCGTGAATAACTTGTGCCCAACCGCTTGCTCCCCGGTTGTTCACAGCGGCTCCGGGTGCCGGGAACATCTAGGGTTGCAAAATCAGCTCGCGGGCTTGCTCGAGCAGACGGGTTTTGGTGGCGAGGTCATGGACCAAGGGCAACTGGGCATAGCCGATCAAGCGGCGGATAATCTCGATCCCGGTCAGCCGACGCCGCAGGGCCTCTTCGAAACCGGCGGGCCGTCGGTAGGTTTGGAGGAAATGCTGCGCCATCGCGTCGGGCTGGCCCGCGAGCAGCAGATGGGCGACGAAGACGGCCGGATCAAATTCGGCGCGGCCAAAGAAGGCGAATTCCGGATCAATGATCCGTGGCCCTGCGAGCGTGCGCAGAAAGCTCCCTGGGAAATAGTCGCCGTGCAACAGGCAGTCGCCATCCGCGAGATAGATCTCAGCGAGTGTGCGCACGCGCGCAAGCAGGGCACGATCCTGCTGCAGTTTCGCCGCCACCACCTCGAGGCCCGGGGTGATGGCCTTCAAGTCCAGCCCGTTGTCCGCCTGGAATGGAAGGATGAAGATATGCTGACAGTTCAGGGCCCGCATGTCGTGATTCGCCAGACCGTGTCGCATCGTCGAACCGTGAAAGGCGCCATGCAAGTCGGACAACCACACCGCGAGGGCGGCGATTTCAGCCATCGTCAGCCGGCCGCCGCGATAGACATCGGAATAATCGCCCTCAGCGCCCAAGTCCTCGAGCACGAGGAGGCGGGCCAGCCGGTCCCCATGCAGCAACCGGGGCAGGCCGGCGGCGACCGGCGCCGAACCGGCCACCAGGGAATAAAACTCCATCTCGCGCAAGGCCCGGTCCCAGGGCGCATCAAACTGCGGGTATTTTTCCACCCACGGGCGCGCCTGCTTGACGACCAGCGACCGGTGCGAAGTGACGACACGCAGCGTGCAATTCATGTTGCCGTCGCCCGCTTTGGTCGCCGAGCACACGGTTTCGTCCGGGGTCAAGACACCGGCTCCGCGCAGCCAGGCGGCCAGTCCGACCGGATCGGCTGCATCGAGCAGGAAAGCGCCCGGGTGCTCCTGCCGCCATTCGCCCAGGCGGTGCGACAACCCCCGGGCTGCCGGCGGCAGGCCGCCGGAGTGGGCGCGGTGCCAGCCGGCTTCGTCGTCCACGTCGTCCAATGGCGGCAACTCGGCCGACGTGAAAGCCGCGGTGGCGATTCTGGCGCGGGTTTGAGTCAAGACTTCGGGTGTGCTCCAGGCGATGTCCGTGAACAGTTCGGGGCAGGCTTGCTGCAGGCCAATCAGATAGTAGCCGCCATCGGTCGCGGGCCCGAGGACCACGTCGTGGGATGTGAGCGCACGAAGGCCGGACTCTAGCATTGCCCCGTCCAACCCCGGGCAGTCGCCACCGATGGCGAGCACCGGTCCCGGCGCGCGGGCAAACTCCGCCGCGAAGGCGGCGGTCAGCCGTGCGCCGAGATCGCCGGCACCTTGCGCCGTATAATTCAGCCCCTCGCGCAGCGGATCGAGCCACCGTGCCATCTGCTCCCGGGCTTCCGGCGGGTCGAAATAGATGGTGACGGACCAGCCGGACGGCAGGGCGAGCACCTGGCGCTCGGTAAGTTGCCGGTAGATCGCGAGGGCCCTTTTTTCGCCTACGGTCGCCGCCAGCCGGGTTTTTACCGCCCCGAGACTTGGTGCCTTGAGCAGCAGGGCGATGCGCGGCGGACGCAGCCTCACGGTTTCACGCTGTTCAGCGACCAGTCATAAGCAATGAACTGGACCTTCCACGCGGCCGGATCGGCCTCGAGGGCGGCGCGGATTTCCGGCGCAGCGTATTTCGCTGCGGCGAGCAGCGCGGCGCGGTCGTCACTACCAAAGTCCTTCCCATACCATTTGAAGATGCTCGAGAGATGCGCGGTTTTGGCGGGGAGGTCGAAGCGGTTGCGGGTGCTGTCGCGCAGGAAGAGACGGCCCTGCTCGTCAAGCTGGGAGTCGAGTTGTGCTGCCTCGTAAGCCTCGGTCCGGAGGATTGGACAGGAACCGGACGCGCAGTTGAGCGCGAAATGGGCGCGAGCGTCCTTGAACTGGGCGCGGATCACCTCGTGCTCGATTTCGTTGAGGGTATATTTTTTGCCGCCGATGTCGGCGAAGCGGATATCCCACGCGGTGGTCTTGAGGAGCGAGCCGATCACGATGCCACCGGTGCCGATCTCCGTGATGCTTTTGGCCGGCTCGCGGTCGATGATGAGTTTGAGTGTGTAGGCGTTATAGGCATTGAGCCAGAGCGCCAGCCGGTCCTGATCGGTAGGTAGCGCGGCCGGGGCGGTGGCCGCCAGTTGCCCGAGGTAACGGGGGAGGCGGGCATCAGTCTTGAGCGCGCGATAATCCACCAAACCGCCCTTCACGTGGTCGGCGAGGATGGCGGTCAGCAAAGCATGGCTGGCCGGCGCGGCGCTGGCGGTGACGGCGGATAGGCAAAGGAGGAGCGGCAATGTTTTCATGGAGAGATAGAGACGGCCGTTTCCACGGCATACTCGGCGGCCAGCCGGTGGGGGCATGCGCCGGTGAGGAAGCGGCAGAGCAGCCAGCCGTTGCGACATTGCTGCCGCAGGTGGCCTCTGCGCTCGAAGCGTCGGGCGGAAGTGATGACGCTGGCGGGAAAACTCGCCACCCGGGTGATTCGCCGTGCGCGGCGCAGCAGTTCCACGTCCTCAAACAGCGGCCAGGCAGGAAATCCGCCGAGTTGCGCATAGAAGTCGCGGCGCACCGCGATGCCTTGGTCACCAAAGCGCGTGAACACCGAATCGATGCGCGTGAACCAGGCGCAGGTCTTCAAAAAGCGGCCACCCACATCAAATCCGAGACGGAAGGTGCCGATGAGTGTCCGCCGATCGGCGAACGCGCGGTCCAGCACCTCGGCCGCATCGGCCGGGAGGGTCGTGTCGGCGTGAAGAAACAACAGCAGGTGGCCGTGCGCCGCTTCAGCGCCGGCGGCAAGCTGCGGGCCGCGTCCGCGAGGCGCCATCACGGTCAGCGCCCCGGCCGCCCGGGCGATGGCCGGGGTGTCATCCGCGCTACCGCCGTCCGCGACGATGAGTTCGGCAGCGGGCAGGACGGCCCGGACCTGGTCCAGCGTGGCCGCCAGTCGCGCCCCTTCGTTGAGGGTGGGAATGATGACGGAGATTTTCACGGCGGGCTTTCCAGGTTCAGGTCGGCAAACCAAGCCTCTGCGGTCCGGCCGGTGTTGTCAGTATCGACGAGCACGGCGACGGCAGAGATGCGGGTGGCCGGCTCGCCGAAGAAACTCCGGTAGTCCGCCAGCACATCGCGGCTTTCCTGTTGCCAGATTCCGGCTTCAGCCTCGCCGGAGCGCACGACGATCATGCCGACATTGCGGGTATAGGGACTGGGGAAAATCGCTCCGACGGACTCGTGGGCGGCCCATACGTAGTTGAGGGCCCGGGTGCGCAGAGGCCAGGTGGAGGTTTCGAAAATCACCATGATCCTTGCGGCGTAATCGTCGCCGCCGCGGGTCCGTTCCCGGTCATTGCCGGTCAACGAACCACGTACTTTCCAGCGCCAGCGCAGCGTGGCCTTGGCGGGCGAAGCCAGCGCCAGCGGACGCAGCAGACCGGCATGGGCGGACCGGCTGTTCGCGCGCAGCACCGGACGACCCGCTTCGCCCACGGTGACAGTATAGATCGTGGGCCGACTGGATAGTTGTTCCTCACGCCAGCCTTGCCGCCAGCCGTCCTTGAACCCGTCAAAGAGGTCGGCCGCACCACTGCCCGAAACCGCCCCCAGCAGACCGAGCAGGGCGATGGCAACAGTTTTGGGCACAAGGGGTAGAGACATCGGGGCGGGACATTATTCCTGAACGAAAAGGATTTGCCCTCGGCGTGGACGCTCGCAGGTTCGGCAATCCGATGCAACCGCATGAACTGCCCATCTACGAACTCGAAGACCGCCTAATCGCGGCGGTCAGGGGGCCCGGCCGGCTCATCGTGCAGGCGCCGACCGGGTCGGGCAAATCCACCCAGGTGCCGCAAATGCTGCTCAACCATGGGCTGCTGGGGCAGGGTGAGGTGGTCGTCCTCCAGCCCCGCCGGCTGGCCGCCCGCATGCTGGCGAAGCGCGTGGCCGAGGAGGTCGGCACGAGGCTGGGCGAGGTCGTCGGCTACCAGATCCGGCTGGATTCGCGGGTTTCGAAGGCGACGCGCATTCGTTTCGTGACCGAGGGCATCCTACTACGGCAGATGTCGTTTGACGAGTCGTTGCGGGGCATCAGCGCCATCATCTTCGACGAATTCCACGAGCGCCACCTCTACGGCGACATCTCCCTCGCGCGCGCCCTCCAGATCCAGCAGTCCACCCGGCCCGACCTGAAACTGATCGTCATGTCGGCCACGCTCGACGCGGCGTTGTTGAAAAATTACCTCGCACCGTGCGAGGTGCTGACCTCGCAAGGCCGCACCTTCCCGGTGCAGATCGAATACCTGCCCAAGGCCGTGGACTTCGAGCACGATCCGGTCTGGGTCGTGGCGACCCGCGAGTGCGAGCGCATCGCCGCGCAGACCAGTGGCGACATCCTCGTCTTCATGCCCGGCGCGTTCGAGATCAGCCGCACCGTGCAGGATGTGCAGGGCTCGCATGCCTTGCGCGGCTTCGTGTGCTATCCGCTGCATGGTGAACTGCCGCCCGAGCAACAGGACCGTGCCGTGGCGCGCTACGACACGCGCAAGATCATTGTCTCGACCAATGTCGCCGAAACCTCGCTGACCATCGACGGAGTCATGGCGGTGGTCGACTGTGGCCTGGCCCGCGTGGCCCGGTTCGACCCGCATCGCGGCATCAACACCCTGCTCATTGAGAAAATAAGCGTAGCCTCGTCCGACCAGCGCGCCGGCCGCGCCGGCCGCACCGCGCCGGGCGTGTGCGTCCGGCTGTGGACCGAACGCGAGCACGCCAAGCGCCCGTTGCAGGAGCTGCCCGAGGTCAAGCGGCTCGACCTCGCCGAGGTGGTGCTGACGCTCAAGGCCGCCGGCATCGACGACATCTACAATTTCCCGTGGCTGGAGAAACCCGAGCCCAAGGCGCTGGAGCGGGCGGAGACATTGCTTACGGACCTCGGAGCCTTGGCCTGTAGGTCGGGGTTTACCCCCGACACGTCGGGCATAAAGCCCGACCTACAAAGGAACAATTCGACGATCACCGAGCTTGGCCGGAAGATGCTGCGCTTCCCGATGCATCCACGCTACGCCCGGATGTTTCTCGCCGCGCAGGAATACGGCTGCGTCCGCTCAGTGGCGCTGATGGCGGCGCTGACGCAGGGTCGGAACTTCCTGCTGCGCAACGTCGACAAGCGCACGCAGGAGTCGCGCGACGACCTCTTCGGCGAGGAGCACGAGTCCGACTTCTTCCTGCTGATGCGGGCCTGGCGATATGCCGATAAGGCCAACTACAATCCCGATGCCTGCCGCCGGCTGGGTATTCACGTGCAGGGCGTGCGGCAGGTCGGACCGCTTTTCGAACAGTTTTTGGGCATCGCCGAAGCCGAGGGGCTCGACATCGCGGAGAAGCGCATCGACGGCGTGGCCGTCCGCAAGTGCGTGCTGGTCGGTTTCAGCGACCAGCTGGCCCGGCGGCTCGACCAAGGCACGCTGCGGTGCGAGCTCGTGCACAAGCGCAAGGGCGTGCTCGCCCGCGAGAGCTGCATCGACGAGGCGCCGCTGCTCGTGGCGGCGGAGATCACCGAGATCGAGAGCCGCGGCGAAGTAAATGTGCTGCTTAACCTCTGCACCGCGGTGGAAGAGGCTTGGCTCAAGGAGGTATTCCCGGACGACTTTCAGGACGCCGGGGGCGTGCTTTACGACGAGACCGCCCGCCGCGTGTTGGCCCGCAAAGAGCGGCGTTTCCGTGACCTCGTCCTGGAGACGAAGCAGACCGCCGAGGAGCCGCCTGAGGGTGAGGCGGCTGCGCTGCTCGCCCGCGAGGTCAGGGCCGGCCGGATCGTGCTCACCGAGTGGAACGAAGCGGTGGAACAGTGGATCATCCGCGTAAACTGCCTCGCGAAATGGTGGCCGGAGCTGGAGGTCAATCCGATCACCGACGCCGACCGCACCACGCTGATCGAGCAGATCTGCTACGGCAGCCTCGGGGCCCGCGAGTTGAAGGACAAGCCGGTCATGCCCGTTTTGCACGACTGGCTGCTGGCCGAGCAGCTGGCCGTGCTCGACGACTACCTGCCCGAGCGGCTCATCATGGCCAACGGCCGCAAGGCCCGCCTGACCTACAACAAGGACGGTCCGCCGGTTCTCAGCGCGCGCATCCAAGAGCTCTACGGCGTCAATTCCAAGTTTACGCTCGGCCATGGCCGCGTGCCGGTGAAGATCGAAGTACTCGCGCCCAATCAGCGGCCCATCCAGGTGACTGACGACCTGAGCAATTTCTGGCGCGAGCAATACCCGAAGATCAAGCCCGAGCTGTCCCGGCGTTATCCGCGGCACGAATGGAGATAGCGCGCCATCAGCCTTCGCCAAGGCTACGGCTGACAGGCGAGTGGCGTTGAGTGGGTTAAAACGGACTGATGAGCGGGATCGAGGAGCGCCGGTTGCGCCGGTAAATTTTGAAATCACGGTCAAGGGTCCAGACGGCGGCTTCAGGGTGCAATTCGGACATGCGCACGAGGCACGCATCGGCAAACGACATGGGCAGATCAGCGTAACTGGTCAGCAGACTGCGAATGGCATCTTGTTCCCGGGTGAAATCAAACGCGACCCGGAAGAAATCCCGTTTGGCCATGACGAGAAGATCATTAGGGTCGCGCTTTTGCCGTTTGAGCAGGAAACACGCTTCGGTGAGCACCGCTTCACAGGTGAGCAGGGGCAGGGGAGCGTTGCGCATGGCGTCAACCGCCCAGACATGATCCTGCTCCGCCTGCTCCAAGAGTGCGATCAAAGGTCCGGCGTCGGCCAGCCAGATTTTCACCGACCAAAACCTTCCATGTATTTGGGATTGGTCGAGAGATCGCCCGGGCCGTCCTTGTATTTGCCGATGAGGTCTTTCACCAGATCGTAGGCATTGGGCGCGGTCTTTTCCTTGGGGGCGACGCCATAGGCCCGCAAAGCCAGCCGGACGATCTGGCCCTGGGAGGTCTTGCCCTTCTTGGCGGCGGCCCGCAGGGCGGCCCGCTCACCCTTGGAGATGCGAATGGACAGGGTCTCGACGTGCATGACGTGCAAGCAAGACAACCGGACAAGAAAAGCAAGACATGAATCCGATTCAGGTGACCGACGACCTCAGGAACTTCTGGCGGGAACAGTATCCGAAAATCAAAAACGGAACTGTCGCGTCGTTATCCCCGACACGAATGGCGGTGATCACTTCCGGATCTGTTCTTTCAACAGCTCGTGGATCGCGTTCTGGGCGCTGACCAATTGGCTGGCGGCTTTGTAGATTCCGTCGAAGGCCCGTTCGGCGGTGTCAGTAGGGACGGTCTGCAGGTAAGTGCCGAGATCGAGGAAGTGGGCGGCTTGCAGTGGGCTGGAAGAATATTCGCCATCGTCGGCCAGCATCGCCAGCCAGTGTGCGGTGAGCTCGGCCGGGGAAGGTTTCACGCCCAGTTTGGCGAGTAGGGCCTGCCACTCCTGGAGCAGCGGGGTTCTGTCCGACAGCTTGTCCACACGGGCGGCGGTGTTCAGGCTGGCCGCCAAGGTTGCCTCAGCGGCGGTCGGATCAACCGCAATCTGCACCTTGGCCAGTTCGAGCAGGGCCCAGGTTTTTCGGACGACATCATCAATGCTGTTGGCCACGGTCGCCGCCTCGGCGAAGGTGTCGGTCGCCGCGGCCCGGTCACCAAGTGCGGCCTGGGCGCCGGCAATCAGGCCGAGCATGGAGCATTTTTCGGATTTTCCAAAAGAGTATTCGTTCGGATCGTAATTGTTTAATGCTGCAATGAGGGTCCGGGCTTCCTGCACATACTTCCTGGCGCGGGCGGCTTCGCCGGCCTGGGCAAAACCAAAGGCCAGCCCGGCCATGCCGGATGCACGATGGTGATCGCTCCGTTTGTTGCGCTCGAATTGTCCCAGGGTTTTTTCGGCTCCCATGGGATCGCCGGCTTCGACCTGCTTCTCGATCACCCGTTCCAAGGCCGTGTTCCGATGGGCCCAAGGAGGGATGATCCCGGCGCCTTCCTCGCCCCCATCCATCCGGGCAGCTTTCCTTGCCGCCAGGCCGAGGGTTTTTCTTGCTCCGTTCAGATCGCCAGAGTCGAGCTGGCTCCGGGCGATCCAGAAAATATCAGAAAAATCAGCCGAGTCGATGTTCATGGCCGCCAGGGTCTGACGGGCCTCGGTGCCGTTGCCAGCCTCCACCTGCGCCTCGAAGATCGAGGCCAGCACGCTCGACCGGTGCTCGTCCCGGTTCTTGAGGAGCAGCGCGATTCTTTGGGCGGAAGCGATGTCGCCGGATTTTACGAAGCTGTCGGCGACATACTCCAGTTTTTGCCATTTGCCGGAGTAGTTGTCCGGGGTTTCGTGCAGTTTGCCGGCGGCTTCCTCAGCCAGACGGAGCAAACGGGCCGTGGCGCTTTGGCTTTTGACCTCCAAGGTGTCGAGCTGCTCGCGGATCGCGGCGGCGTTCGGCGCGGCCGGGTTGGCCGCGAGATATGCGCCGAACCATGCCATTGCCCGCAGTTCCCGCCCGGGAATCTTCGATTCAGCGAGGCCGAGGTTGTAGAAAACCTCCGGGGCGTTCGGAGCCAGCTTGCGCGCGTCCTCAAAATAGCGGATCGCGAGCAGGTAGTCCGGCACTTTGGCGGCGATGACGCCCTTGTTGAGGGCCTCCTGAGCGGCGGGCGGGAGAGATGGCGCGGCAGTCTGCGCAGGCAAGACCCCGGCGAGGAGAAGCAGCAGGACAAGTGATCGAGTCAGGCGGGCGGATCGCATGGGATTCCTTACGGTTTGGCAGACTGTTGGGTCTGCTGTTTCAGCATTTCGGTGATGACCATTCGCGCGTCAGTAATCTGCTCGGCAGTGACGAGTAAGCCCCTGAACACTCTATCAGCATCGTTCGCTGGCAACGATTTTAGATGGGCGGCTAGGTCCAAAAAAACAGATTTGCTCAATAATGCTTCGTTTTTCTCAGTCCACTTGGCAACCGATATTGCCTGGGCTTCGGCGATGGCCTTTTGCGCCTCGACCTTCACGTCAGCGCGTTGAATGCCATCGACAGTCATCTGTGCCGCCACAAAGTCACCGGCTTCTGCCTGCACTTGGGCGATGTCTTTTTGCGTATTGCCCTTCGAATATTCAGATCGAATGCTGTCGACCGTTTTTTGCGCGCCCGCAAAGTCACCTGCTTTTGCCTGCGCCTCGGCGATGGCCTTCTGCGCCAGATCCTTGTCAGAGGCATCCTGAATGCTGTCAGCCGTCCTCTGCGCGCCAGCGAAGTCACCGGCTTTTGCCTGCGCCCCGGCGATGGCTGCTTGCGCCCGGGATTTTGGATAGCCCTGAATACTATTGGCGAATTGGAAGGCAGATTCCAAATCTCCGCTTTTTGTCCATAGCACGGCGATGCTGCCGGGAATGTAACTCGCTGGCTCGACCAACTGCTTGGCGGCATCTTCTGTGGTCCTAAGCAAACGCGTGAGGCTGCTCAGATTCTTCACGTCGAGTTCCTTGATCTGCGTTCTGACTGCCCCGGCGTTGGCGGCATCAGGACTGGCGGCGAGGTAGGCGCCGAACCAGGCCATGGCCCGCAGTTCGCGCCCCGCAATTTTCGATTCCGCCAGACCGAGATTGAAAAGGAGCACGGGCTGGGTAGGGGCAGCCTTTCGCGCGTCCGCGAAGAACCGAATCGCCAGCAAATAGTCCTGGTTCTTGGCGGCGATGACCCCCCGATCCATAGCTTCCTGCGCGGCGGGTGGCAATTCGGCGGGCGCATTCGTCTGCGCCAGCGCGGCAAACGGTTGTGCGAGGCTGACGCATGCCAGCCAGATCAGAAGATAAAACCGGGGTGCGGAGAGAGGTTTTTTCATTTCCCGTTCTGCGTCTTCAGCATTTGGTTGATCTCTTTTTGCGCGTTGACAATCTTCTCGGCGGTTTCCTGGAGCGACCAAAAATGAGCGTAGATATCTTTTGATGGTGGCGGCAGAGATTTCAGGTGTGCGCCCAAGTCCAAGAACATACCGTTAGTTAAAGGCCCCACAATCCATGGCCGGTCGCTTACACCTCCTTGCCATGTGCCTACCCCCATTTTTCCAAGCCATTCGCGCACTTCAACAGGAGCTTTGCTCGTAGGTTCAGTCTTTGCTGCGAGTTCAACGATGGCTTCTTGTATGTAATTTCTTTTATCGTTGTCATGGATCCGACCAGCAGTCTGCGATGCGCCCGCGATATCGCCCGCTTCAAATTGCGCCGAAGCGATCGCTTCATATGCATAATCCCTCCAATTCGTCGACTCGACAATAAGTTCGGCGATCTTTTGCGCGCGTGCAATATCACCACTGCGCGCCCACAAGTTCGACACTTGATACAGGATGTGTTCTTTGTCGCGCCCCATCGTGGGCATCTCGTGGTCTT
>ENA-ORBV01001729-ORBV01001729.1-microbial-mat-metagenome-genome-assembly--contig:-NODE-1729-length-47852-cov-9.649147_pt1 | contig 47852 bp, 40 predicted proteins | sample MGYA00237777_ERZ505514 | MGnify/ENA primary metagenome ERZ505514 (study PRJEB26160, sample SAMN06269048) | microbial mat metagenome | isolation source: Oligotrophic lake microbial mat | place... | reverse complement strand
CCGACGCCCCGATCTACCAGCGTGAGCTGACAATGCTCGACAAAGCCCTCGCCCACGCTCGCCAGCTCGCCGCCGGCGCCAAGCCGATCATCGTGATGATCCACTACCCGCCCTTCCTCGGCCAGCAGCCCACCGAGTTCGTCCGCCGCATCGCCGCCGGTGGGGCCACCGCCTGCATCTACGGCCACCTCCATCGCAGGCAGGATCACGCCAACGCTGTCAACGCCACCGTCGATGGCGTCAGCTACCAGCTCACCGCCGCCGACTTCCTCGACTTCGGCCCTGTCGCGGTACGTGGCCTGTAGAATAACACAAATGTTTCTATTTTATTGGACAAACCGGCCTGATTCTGGTATAATACAAGCTGACATTTAGAGCATTACAACGCGGTGGAGTACTATGGAAATCGGCATTGTTCGCCCTGTCAGCATCACCAGCGAGATGCGCTCGGCCTACCTGAGCTACGCCATGAGCGTGATCGTCTCGCGTGCCCTCCCCGACGCGCGTGACGGCCTCAAGCCAGTGCAGCGGCGCATCCTATATGGCATGTGGGACATGGGCTTCCGCGCAAATACCTCCTACAAAAAGAGCGCCCGTATTGTCGGCGACGTGCTCGGCAAGATGCACCCCCACGGCGACTCGTCGGTCTACGACGCCCTCGCCCGCTTAGCACAGCCTTGGAACTTGCGCTACATGCTGATCGACGGCCAGGGCAACTTTGGCAGCGTGGACGGCGACCCGCCCGCAGCCATGCGCTACACCGAGGCCCGCCTCTCGATGATCGCCGAAGAGCTGCTGCTCGATATCGATAAAAACACCGTCGACTTCCGCGATAACTTCGACGGCTCCTACAAAGAGCCCACCGTGCTCCCGGCCCTGCTGCCGAACCTGCTGCTTAACGGCGCCGCCGGCATCGCCGTGGGCATGGCCACCAACATCCCGCCGCACAACCTGGTCGAGCTCTGCAACGCGATCAGCTACCTGATCGAGAGCCCCGAGGCCACGGTCGAGGATCTGATCAAGCTCATCCCCGGCCCAGACTTCCCCACCGCCGCCAGCATCCTCGGCACCGAGGGCATCCTAGCCGCCTACTCCACCGGCCGCGGCCAGATCACGCTGCGCGCCAAGGCCCATATCGAGGAGGGCTCGCGCGGTGCGTACAATATTGTCGTCACCGAGCTGCCCTACCAGGTGAACAAGGCTCGCCTCCAGGAGCGCATGGCCGAGCTTGCCAAAGAGCGCAAGATCGAGGGTGTGCGCGACGTGCGCGACGAGTCGGATCGCACCGGCATGCGCCTCGTGATCATCCTCAAGCAGGATGCCCAGCCCAAAAAGGTGCTCAACGCGCTCTACAAGCATACCCAGATGCAGACCACGTTCGGCATCAATATGCTGGCCCTGGTCGAGGAGGGGCGCCAGCCGAAGGTGCTCACGCTCAAGCGCATGCTTCAGGAGTATATCGGCCACCGCCAGGTGGTGATCCGCCGACGCACCGAGTTCGACCTTGCCAAGGCTCGCGACCGCGCCCACATCCTGGAGGGCCTGAAGGTCGCGCTCGACAATCTCGACGAGGTGATCCGGACCATCCGTGAGTCGCGCACCGCCGACAGCGCCAAGAACAACCTGATCCGCAACTTCAGCCTGAGCGAGCGCCAGTCGCAGGCGATCCTCGACATGCAGCTGCGCCGCCTCGCCGCCCTCGAGCGCAAAAAGATCGAGGACGAGTACAAAGAGCTGGTCAAGCTGATCGCCGAGCTGGAGGGCATCCTCGCCACCCCCAGAAGGGTGCTCGATCTGATCCAGGCCGACCTGACCCACCTGCGCGAGAAGTTCGGCGACGAGCGGCGCACCCGCATCGTGCCCGACGTCTCCGGCGAGGTCAGCGACGAGGATCTCATCCCCGACATTCGCGTCCTAATCAGCTTCACCGACCGCGGCTACATCAAGCGCCAGAACGCCGACACCTACCGCACCCAGCGCCGGGGCGGCCGCGGCATCAAGGGCATGGTCACCCGCGAGCAGGATATTGTGCGCCACCTGCTCACCTGCGGCTCCCTGGACAACCTGCTCTTCTTCACCGACAAAGGCAAGGTCTACCAGCTCAAGGCCCACGAGGTGCCCGACAGCTCACGCACGGCCAAGGGCCTGCCGCTCGTGAACCTGATCTCGCTGGAGCCTGGCGAGCAAGTGACGAGCATGCTCGCCGTGCAAAACTTCGACGGCGAGTTCCTCGTGATGGCCACCCACAAGGGCAAGATCAAGCGCACGCAGCTGCGCGAGTACAGCCAGGTGCGCTCCAACGGCCTGATCGCGATCGGCCTCGAAGATGGCGATAAGCTCGGCTGGGTGCAGGTGAGCACCGGCAAGGAAGATGTCGTGATGACCACCGTGCGCGGCCAGACGGCGCGCTTCAAGCAGAGCGAGGTGCGCCCCATGGGTCGCCCCGCCACCGGTGTGAATGGCATCAACCTCGACAACGACGACCGCGTGATCAGCATGCAGCTCGTGCTGGCCGACCACGACCTATTCGTGGTTACGACCAAGGGCATTGGCAAGCGCACCAAGCTAGAAGATTACCCCACCAAGGGCCGCGCTACCGGCGGCGTGATCACCATGAAGCTGCGCCCCGGCGACCAGATCGCGGGCGCCGCCATCGTCAACGAGCGCTCAGTGCTCACCTTTATCTCCACGGGCGGCATGATGATGCGCACCCCCGCCGACGATGTCGCCCAGCTGGGGCGCATCACCCAGGGCGTGATCGTGGTGAACCTCGGCGCCCGCGATGGCGTGGCCGCGCTCTCCGTCGAGGAGCCCGAGGAGATCGAGGACGACCCCACCACCATCATCAGCGCGAACGGCGCGTAGAGAAGCGTCTGGACCACGAAAGACACCTGGAGCGCGAACGACGCGAAAGGGCGCGAACCACCACGAACACGAAACCGCGAAGCCCGAGGGGGCTTCGCGGTTTCGCGCATTTCGCGTTCGCGCGCTTCGCGGGCGCAGCGTTCGCGCCGTTCGCGCTCCAAACCCCCGCCCCTTCGCGCCGTTCGCGCTCCAAACGTCCCCTCAGTCCCGCTCATCCCCCACCGCAACCGCCACCTCACGCGGGCGCAGCAGCGGCACCGCTAGCTGCGGCGTGCGGTCTGCGATCAGCAGCGCCGCCCCCTCGCGCCGCAGCAGAGCCACGAACAGATCTACCAGCGTCGGCTCCCACGAGTGGCCGCGACCCCGCAGCAGAATCTCGAGCGCCTGCTCGGTCGGCATCGCTCGGCGGTAGGCGCGGTCGGCCGTCATGGCCTCAAAGGCGTCGGCGATGGCGAGAATGCGCGCCTCCAAGGGAATCGCCTCGCCCTTCAGGCCGTTGGGGTAGCCCTTGCCGTCGTAGCGCTCGTGGTGCGCCTCGATGATCGGCAGCGTGGGCCGCAACCCCCAGACCCGCTCGATGATCTTCACCCCGATGCGCGGGTGGCCCTTCATCACCTCGAACTCGTCGTCGTCGAGCTTGTCGGGCTTGAGCAGAATATAGTCGCGGATGCCGATCTTGCCCACATCGTGCAGCAGGCCCGCATAGTCGATCAGCTCGATCTGCTCCGCCGACAGGCCAAGCTCCTGCGCCAGCCGCACGGCGTAGCGCGTCACCTGGCGCGAGTGGCCATAGGTGTGAGAGTCGCGCGCCTCGATTGCCTCTGCCAGCGCCTCGATCGTCTGCCGATTCTGGTCTTTCAGCGCCTGGTAGAGCCGCGCGTTGTCGAGCGAGGCGGCCACCTGCCCTGCGAAGATCCCGAGCAGCCGACGCTCGCCCCCGTCGAAGGCGGGCTGCTCCACGCGGCGGGCCAGGTGCAAATAGCCCACGGGCCGGTCGTGGGTGCGCAGCTGCACGCCCGCGAAGCGCGGCTCGTCACTGGCGCCAGAGCCCTCGGCCAGTTCCAGATGCGCCTTCAGCAGCGCGTCGGTTTCGCAGTCGCTAGGCAACGGCACCACGCGCGCCTGCTCCGCCCAGCCTGCGCCGGTGCGGGCCGCCAGCAAGTAGAGCAGCCCCTCATCGGGCAGCAGCAGCGTGAGCGCCAGCGACTCCGGGGCGAAGCGCTGCCAGAGAAACTCCACGATCTGCTCGACCTGCGTCTCCACATCCAGCGAGGTGGCGATCAGCTGGCTAAACTGGTACATAAAGACCAGGTCGGAGAGGCGCTCCTTCTCCTGGCGCACGCGGCGCAGCTCCAGGCTGGTGCGCACGGCGCGCTCCAGGTTCTCTGTCTCGATCGGCTTGGAGAGGTAGTCGAGGGCGCCGAGCTTGAGCGTATCGCGGGCCGTGTCTACGGTGGCGTAGGCGGTTAGCACCACCGTGTCGGTCTCGGGGTAGTGCTGGCGGATATGCTGGAGCAGCTCGATCCCGCCCATCACCGGCATCTGTATGTCAGTGAGCACCAGGTCGTAGCTGTTGGCCTGCAGCAGCTCGATGGCGACGCCGCCATGCTCGGCCACATGGACCTCGTAGCTCAGGCGCAGCAGTCGCTGACAGAACGTGCGGATGTTGGCGTCGTCCTCGACCACCAGGATGCGCGCTCGTGCGGCGAGGGTCGCCGTTCCCAGCAGCAGCTCAGCCATAGCGTGTTTCTCCCCCGTTACCTTATTTTAACAACCGTGATTGTAGCGCTGCAAGCTGTCGTTTCCACTACACAGCACAGCACAGACGATTGCAATTTCGTCATTGGGGAGGCGGGCAGCAGGCTTGGGGCGTGGAAGGTGGGGCGGCTACGCGCCTGGCGGGCGGGCAAAGAAGCTCTGCACGCGGCGCTCAAGCTCCTCGAAGTCGAAGGGCTTGGTGAGATACTCGTTCACCCCGGCGCGGAAGGCGTGCTTCTCGGTGTCGGGGGTGCCGAAGGCCGTCACCATGATCACGTAGACGCTGTTGCTGTTCTGGCGCAGGGTGCGCACCAGGTCGATGCCGCCCATACGTGGCATGTTCATGTCGGTGATGATCACCTCGACGGTTTGGGTGGCAAGGCGCTCAAGAGCGGCAACGCCATCCTCTGCCTCGACAACAATGTAGCCGCTGTTGGTCAGCAGGAAGCGGTAGAGCCGACGGGTTGCCGGGTCATCCTCGACGATCATCACCGTATGGGACACAGCTGCCTCGCTTCGACGTGAACATTCACAGACACAAACGGCGCCGCGCATACTTATCGCGTAGGGCACCATAGCACTCTGGCACGCGTCGCTCGCACCAAGCACTACTATACCATAGTCGGGGCGGGGTGGTTGTAGAAGTCAGCGATACTCGGCCAGATCGCGCTCTTCGATCGTCGGCATGAAGCGCGACATCTCCACCATCTTGAAGATCTTCTGGTGGTGCGGGCTCACGTTCATTGCAAACAGCTTGAAGCCGCCCTTGCGGGCCTGGACAACGAACTTCAGCAGGGCCGAGATGCCCGCCGAGTTGATAAACGAGACCTCGCTGAAGTCGAGCACGGTGATCGGGCGCATCTCGCGGCACTCGGCGGCGATGGCCGAGGCAGAGATCGCGTCTACGCTTGTGCTGGTGATATGAAGAATGGCGACCTCGCCAGACTCTTCGCGCCGAATAATCTCGCTCATAGCTGGCTCCTCCGATAAAGCCTCAGCGTGAGCACCGTGCCCCGGTGCGAGGAGCTCACTTCCAGGTCGTCTACTAGCTCACTGATCAAGTACATGCCGAAGCCCCGCAGCTGGCCGGACTCCAAATTCTGCTCTTCTACCACGTGGCGCGAGGTGTCGAGCTGCTCGATGCCGTCGCCCTGGTCGCTGATGCGGATCTCCAGCTTCTCGCCGTCGATCTCGAAGACCACGGCCACCAGCTTGCCCGCCTCGCGCTTGTTGCCGTGGTCGATGGCGTTGTTCACCGCCTCGCTGATCGCAAGCTTCAGATCCTCCACACGCTCCTCGGAAAAGCCGATCGCATTGCCCACCTCGGCGGCGCTCGCGCGCACCACCCGCTCGAAGACCGGGTTGGATGGGATGCTAAGCTCGACTCGCTCCATGCGGCCCTCTTCCTGCACGTGCGGACATGCGTCCGTAGCGTTATTCTAGCGGGCCGCTGTCACTGCCTTGTTACGGGCGGCTCATTGCGGGCACCGTTCGACGCCGGGCGCTGTTGCTTGCAGCAGCCACAGCCGACGACTGGCGGGCCATGTGATCGTAGCGGCGCAGGTAGGCTTTGCCGAGCGAGGTGTTGCCAATCTGTAGGTAGCAGGCGCCTAGGTAGTACAGCGCCTGGGCGTGGCGCGGGTTACGGCGCAGCACCTTCTCGAACAGCGGGATGGCCCGCGCCGGCTCCACCAGCTCTTTGTAGCAGAGCGCCAGCATGAAGTTCGTCTCGACATCCTCGGGCCAGTGGCCGAGTACGTGCTGAAACTCGGTGGCGGCCAGGTCGTAGCGGGCACGCCGCACATACATGTAGCCCAGGTCGTAGCGCAGCGAGTGGGCCGCAGGGGCTAGCTCCACCGCCTTGCGCCAGGCCGCCAGCGCCCAGCCCTCTCGCCCAAGCACGTTGTATATAAACCCGAGCAGGTAGTGGGCCTGTGGGTCGTTGGGCAGCAGCTGCACGGCCCGCTCGAAGGCCCGCACGGCCTGGGCGTTAAGGCCCATGTCGTAGAGCAGCTTGCCCATGCTCAGGAAGAGCTGGCCGTTGCCAGGGTTGAGCCGGGCGCACTCGAAGAGCAGATCGTAGGCGGCCTTAGTATTCTTTTGCAGCCGGTAGACGGCGCTCATGCGCAGTCGGGACTCCACAAAGTGCTGATGCTGCGGCGGCACGCGGCTATACTCCTCCAGGGCTTCGTCCCAGCGGCGCTGGCGGGCCAGCAGATTGCCGAGCATGTAGCGGGCCTTGTGCTCCTGGCTACGCCACTGCAGCAGGGCGCGGTAGATCCGCTCGGCGTCCTCCTCGTAGCGCTGCTGCTTGAGGGCCTGGCTCAGGCGATAGTACCACTGGGCCACCTCCTCCTCGCTGCGCGTCACCAGCACGCTCTGCTCGGGGTCGGGGTCGGGCGACACAAAGGTTGGCTCCACGCGCAGGGCCTCGGCGAAGCAGCGCTGGGCCAGCTCGTGGGCGCCGTGGCTCTGGTGCATCAGGCCCATGTAATAGCGCGGCTCGGCGGCCTGTGGGCGCGCGTTGCAGGCGCTGTTGTAGTGGATGTAGGCGCGGCCCGCGTCGTCGATCTTCTGGTAGCAGCGGCCAAGGGCGAAGTGGGCCTCGTAGAGATTCGGGTTGTGCTCCAGGGTCTCTTTGAACGCGCCGATGGCGCGATCAACCTGGCCCAGCGCGGCGAACGAGACGCCCAGGTTGTAGTGGGCCTCGGCCAGCTGCGGGTCGGTCTGCACCGCCTCCAGATACTCGCGCAGCGAGCCCTCCCAGTCGTCCTGGAAGGCCACGGCATTGCCAATGTAGAGGTAGATGATCGCCCGCTCGCGCTCGAAGATCTGGGCCTGCTCCTCGCCATCCACGTAGGCGGCGATCAGGGCGGCCTTAAAATGCTCGATCGCCTCGCTGTAGGCGGCCCGCAGGTAGGAGCGCATGCCCTGGCTGAAGGCGGCGCCCAGACGCGTGCCGGCCATAAAGCGCTCGCTCCCCGCAAAGGTATCCAGGTCGAGCGGCATGAAATGCAGCTGTTCGTTCACCGCCATTGCTTGCTCCATCTCCAGCCTCGCAGCGCCACCGCTCGGCAGCAGGGCCTACAACTATACCATGCCGTAGGGCGCGTAGGCTGAAGCTTCATTCAACGACCGTCGGTAGTTTCCTGCCTGTAGTCCTCGATCGTCAGGCGCAGCTGCTGCTGGAGCTCGCGGGCCAGGCCGCGCCCAAAGTGCGCCTGGGCCTGCTGGAGCAGCTCTGGCAACGCGGCGATCCACGCGGTGGCGCTGGCCTCGTGGCCCACGCCCACGCTGGCGAGCGCCTGCTCCCAGAACTCGGCAGCCCGTACTGCGCCAAGCACCTCGGCGGCGATGCCGTGCAGCTCGGCGGCCAGGCTGCGCAGGCGGCGCCGCAGCACCACGATTGTCACATCATCGGTCTGCTTGCCGCCGCTCCAGGCGCGCAGCTCGTAGAGCAGTAGCGCCACCAGGGCGCGCGGCTTAAGGCCGACGTTGGCCTCCACCAGCGCCTGAAGCCGCTCGTAGCTGTAGATCTCGCCGCGCTCGTTCTCGGCCTCCAGCACGCCATCGGTGTAGAGCAGCACGGTGTCGCCGTGGCCGATGGTTGTGCTGGCCTCGTTGTAGTCGCTGTCGGCATCGACGCCGAGGGGCAGGCCCGAGAGCTCGAGCTCGTGGACGCGCCCATTCACGATCATCGGGAAGGTGTGGCCGGCGTTGGCCACGTGCAGCAGCCCGCGCGCCGTGTCGAGGCGCAGGTAGAGCATGGTGACCATGCCCTGGGGGATCTCGCTGAGCACGCCGCGATTCACGGCGGCCAGCGTAATGGCGGGCGCTTCGTCGCGCCGGGCCTCGTGCCGAAAGACGGTGCGCGCCACAGCCATGCGCAGCGCAGCCGACAACCCCTTGCCGCTCACATCGCCGATCATGATGCCCTGCACGCCCGCGCCGAGCTTCAGAAAGTCGTAGAGGTCGCCGCCCAAGTCGAGGGCGGGCAGCGACACGGCGGTGAGCTCCCAGCCGGGCAGGCGCGGGGCGGCCTCTAGCAGCAGGCCCTGCTGGATGTCGCGGGCCAGCTGAAGCTCCTGCTCGATCTCGGCGGCGCGGCGCTGCTGCTCTGCGCTGATTGCCAGCTGCGCTAGCTGCTCCTCCGTCGCGGCGACCGCTTGCGCAGCCCGACGGCGACGGCCAAAGGCCACGCTGCCCTGGTGGCCCAAAAGGCTGCCCCAGGCTGCTCGCTTTCCGCCGGTTGTGCTGAGTTTGTGCATACTACTGGAGATAGTAAAAGGGGCTTTCACCCCTTTGTATCGTTGTCACCGCTTAAGATTAGCTCGTAGCGTCGGCAGGTCTCGCTCAGCCAGCCCGCCGCCACCCCGGCGATCAGCCGGTCGGGTGGATGCTCGGCCAGCATGCGCATGGTGTTGCGATACTCGCGCAGAGCGCTCTCGCCGCGCCCGGCCTGCCGGTAGCACTCCGCGAGCTGGAAGGCGATCAGCGGCGCGCGCCCGTCCAGGTAGCGCGCCCGCTCCAGCTGGCTGATCGCGGCGCTGTAGCGCCCCTGGCGCGTATGGATCAGGCCAATCAGCAGGTGAGCCTCGGTGGTGAGCGGGTTCAGCTCCAGAGCGCGCCGCGCCTCGGCTGCGGCAAGATCGAGATCGCCTCTGTCGGCGTGGGCGCGGGCGGTGAGCGCCAGGATCTGGGGGGCGTTGGCGCCCGTGAGCGGCGCGGTGGCGAACAGCTCCAGGGCCGCCTCGGTCTGTCCTGCGTCCAGCAGTGTGCGCCCTTGCGCCACCACGTCGTCGCCCGCAAACAGGCTCGGCGGCACTGCCGTGCGCCTGGGAGGGCGTGTGGGCGCCGACTGGAGCGGCGCGAGTGGCCCGGTTGGATGCTTCTGACGAACCTGCGACTCCTTATAGTAAACGTAGGCTCCAGCCTGCTCTCGCCAGCGAAAGCGATCAAAGATGTTCCAAAGCGTCTCGGAGAAGCCCAGGCAGAGCACGCCGCCCTCGGCCATGCTCGCGTAAAAGCGCTCCATCAGCGTGCGGCAGCTGCTCAGCTGAAAGTAGATCGTGACGTTCTGGCAGAAGATGGCGTGGAGCTCACGCGCCGCAGCTGGGAAGGGGTCTAACAGATTGAGCTGCTCGAACTGCACGAGCCGCCGCACATTGTCGGCTACAGCAAGCTCCTCGCCGTGGGGGCGGAAGAAGCGCGCACGCTGCTGGGACGTAAGGTTGACGAGGCTGCGCCCTTTGTAGCGCCCGCGCTGCGCTCTTGCCAGGGCAGGCGCGCTGAGATCAGTGGCCCAGACCTGCACAGGGCGTGGCAGAGGCTCGCCCAAGGCCTCGATTGCCGCGATGGCGAGCGAGTAGGGCTCCTCGCCGGTGGCGCAGCCGGCGCTCCAGAGCCGCAGCGGTGCGCCAGGGGGCAGGCGCCGGTGCAGCTCGGGGATGATCTCGTTGCGCAGAGCCTGCATGTGGGGCCGGTTGCGGAAGAACTGCGTCTCGTGGTTGAGTAGCAGCTCGGCGAGCTGCTGGAGCTCGGGCCGTTCAGCCTGGGAGCGCAGCTCGCCGAGGTAGTGGCCGGGCGCCTGGGCGAGCGCAGCGGCCCGCTGGCGCACAGCGTCCTCCAGGGCACCCACACGGGTATCGTCGAGGTAGACGCCGCAGTAGGCTGCCAGGAGATCGCGCAGCCTTGCGAGCTGGGCGGGGGCTAGGGCCTCGGTGGTGGCGAGATTGGCGCTCATCAGCGGTGAGCACGGGCGGCTAGGGCGAGCCGCTCTACGAGGGCCGCCACGATGCGGGCGGGCGGGAGCACCGCAATGACGGCGCCAAGCTCCACGGCGGCGCGCGGCATACCGTAGATCGTGCAACTGGCTTCGTCCTGGGCGATGGTGTAGCCGCCGGCGCGTCGAATGGCCTGCATGCCCACGGCGCCATCGCGGCCCATGCCGGTGAGCAGCACACCGATGGCGCGCTCGCCGTACACGGCGGCGATCGACTGCATCACAATATCGATGGCGGGGCGCTGGAGCAGCAGCGGCAGACCGCTCAGGTGGATCAATCCGCCAGGCTGCACCAGGAGATCGAGCCGATCCGGGGCCACCAGCACCTGGCCGGCGCGCAGCGCCTCGCCCTCGGCTGCCAGGCGCACTGGGAGGGCGACGCCGGGCGCGAGCCACTCTACCAGACCGGCGCTGAAGCCCTGGGCAATATGCTGCACCACCAGCACGGCCGCCGGGAAGTCGTGTGGAAGCGCGGTGAGCAGCTGGCGCAGCACGCGCGGGCCGCCGGTGGAGGCGCCGATGACCACGACAGGGAATGCAGGTGCGCCCATGTACGCGGGCGTGGCGGGGCGGGCTGATGCAACGTCCGACCTCCGGGCGTTTTCATCCGCAGATGCCGCAGATTTCCGACCTATATTGGCCCCAACTGGCGTTGGCTCAGGACGCGCCCCGACGCCCACCCCTCGTCGGCCGCGCAGATGCGTCACGACCTTGACGTGGGCGAGCAGGCGCACCTTGCGCAGCAGGGCGCGGCGGCAGCGCTCCAAGGCGATGGGGTCGCTCAGGTGCGGCTTCTCCATCACGTCTAGGGCGCCAGCGCCAAGCATCTGCAAGGTGATGTCCACATCGTTGGAGCTGAGCGTGGCGGTGAGCACGAGGATTGGGGTTGGGTGATACGCCATGATCTGGCGCGTCGTCTCGACGCCGTCCATCGAGGGCATACGCACATCGAGTGTGATCAGGTCGGGGCGCAGTGCGACGACCTGGGCCAGGGCCTCGTGCCCATTGGCGGCCTCGCCGACCACGCGCACGTCGGGGTCGCTCTCTAGGAGCTGGCGCAGCAGGCGCCGCACGAGGGTCGAGTCGTCTACGACGAGGATACGCAGGGGTGTTTGCATGGAACGCCCTACAGCTCCAGCACCATTTTTACCCGGTTCGGCAGGTTGAGCAGATCGAGATCTTTGTTGAGATAATCGTCGACGCCGGCCTCGAAGGCGGCGTGCTTGTCGTCGCTGGAGGTGAGCATAATAATGCGCAGATCGTCGAGGCCAGGGTTGTCGCGCAGGCGTCGACAGACCTCGTAGCCGTCGATGCCAGGCATCTGCACGTCGAGCACCATCAGGTCGGGCACCTCCTCGGCGATGCGGCGCAAAGCCTCCTCGCCGCTGTGGGCAAGGCGCACCTCGTAGCCACACATCTCGAGTCGCAGCTTGACAATATCGGTGACGAGCTTGCTATCGTCGACAACTAGAATTTTGCCTGTCATGACAAACCTCATCTTGTGGGGAGCCTTTCCGCAGGCCGACACGGGCCTGATGATTGTTTCTGGACTCAGCATACAGCGCTGCCGTAACGAATCGCGCTAGTGCTCGCCGCCGCCCAGGAGCTGGCGCACCACGTCGAGCAGGCTCTCCTGATTGAACTGGCTCTTCACGATGTAGGCGCGCGCGCCGGCCTCCAGGCCAAGCCGCCGCTGCTCCTCGGAGGCCAGGCTGGTGATCAGCACGACCGGCACCACCTGGTGCGCCTGGCCCGCGCAGATGCTGGCCGTCAGCTGGAAGCCGTCGAGGCGCGGCATCTCCACGTCGCTCACCACCAGGTCGAAGGGCTGTGCGCGAAGCTTCTCCAGAGCGTCGGCGCCATCCACCGCCGCTGTTACGTCGTAGCCAGCCGACTGAAGAATGCTGCGGATCAGCTCGCGGGTGGTGAAGGAGTCGTCTACCACGAGCAGGCGCCGCCGCCGCGCGCTCTGGGCGGGCGCTGCCACGGGCGCGGCGCGCGCACCCTGGACGAGCAGCACTGGGTTGAGCAGCAGCACCAGGCTGCCGTCGCCGAGCTGCACGGCGCCACCGTAGCGGCGCTGGCGCGCCAGCAGGGCGCCGAGGGGCTTCACCACAGCCTCGCGCTCGTCGAGCAGCGTGTCTACCAGCAAAGCGACTGGGCGCTGGGGGCTGCCTGCAAGCACGGCAGGCGCCCGCTCGCTCGTGGCGAAGGCGCGTGGGGCTGCGACGCCGAGCAGCTCGGACAGGGCGACGACGGCGAGGGTGGCGTCGTCGCGCACAATCGTCGGCTGGCCCTCCAGGCTGCGCAGCTCGGCCTGGCGCACCCAGGTGATGCCCCGGCAGCCGCTTGCGGGCAGCGCGAAGGTGGCGCTGCCCACGCGCACCAGTAGGATGCGGGTTGTCACCAGGGTGAGCGGCAGAGTGAGCAGGATGCGCGTGCCGTAGCCGAGCTGCGACTCCACCCGCACCTGGCCGCCAAGCTCCAGCAGGTTGGAGCGCACCACATCCATCCCCACGCCGCGCCCAGAGATCTCTGTGACCATGGCGGCGGTAGAGAAGCCGGGCAGAAAGATCAGCTCGAAGGCGTCGGCGTCGGGCATGAGCGCGGCGGCCTCGGCGCTGAGCAAGCCAAGGCGCACGGCCCGCTCGCGCAGGCGCTGGGGATCCATACCGCGCCCGTCGTCGCTCACCGCTACGCGCACCTCGCCGCCCACAGCCTCGGCGCTCAGCTCTAGCAGGCCCTGGGCAGGCTTGCCGGCGGCCACGCGCTCGGCGGACGGCTCGATGCCGTGGTCCATCGCGTTGCGCACGAGGTGCAGCAACGGATCGTTCAGCAGCTCCAGCACCTTGCGGTCGAGCTCCACCGTCTCGCCGCGCAGCTCCAGGCGCACCTGCTTGCCTGTGGTCTGGGCGAGGTCGCGCACCGTGCGCGGCAGACCCGCATAGGTAGTGGCGATGGGGAGGAGCCGCGCAGCCATCACCTCCTGCTCCAGATCTTTTAGGAGCTGATCGTGCTGGCTGATGTGGCGGGCGAAGCGCTCGCCCTGACGCTGGGCAAGGGCGCCCGCCGCGCTGGTTGGCTCACGCAGTGCGGCCAGCCGCTGCTCAATGGCCTGAAGCTGGGTGGGCGAGAAGCGCAGGCGGGCCAGCTCGCCTTCGAGGGCGGCAAGGGCGCGGGATTGCTGCGCGGCGAGCTCCTGGAGGGCAGCGATCTGCTCGGTGTGGTTGGCGAGCAGCTGCTGGCCCACCACCAACTCGCCAGCCAGGTTGAGCATGCGGTCGAGGCGATCCACGCGCACGCGCACGGTCTGGCGGGAGGGGGTGACAGGGTGACCAGATGACAGGGTGGCCAGATGACCAGGTGACAGGGTGACCAGATGGCCAGGTGACAGGGTGACAGGGTGAGGCAGTGCGGGGGTGAGTGCTGGCAGTTCGGCGATTATGGCGTCTAGATCGATGGTGGGGGGGCGGTCCTCCACGGCTTCGAGGGCGAGGGCGAGGATGGCGTCGCCGCCGCGCAGGAGGGCGTCGGCGAGGGGTCGATCAAGGGGGCGCTGGCCCTGGCGCAGCTCACCTAGCAGGCTCTCTAGGGCGTGGGCGAGGCGCCCGACATGTTCGAAGCCGAGCATGCGCGCCGAGCCCTTGACGGTGTGCATGGCCCGGAACACGCGGTCGATCTGGGCGCGGCGGGCCGCCTCGTCGGCCTCGGCCTCCAGGGCCAGCAGGCCATCGCTGAGGGCGCGAATATTCTCCGCCGTCTCCTCGCGGAACTGGCTGTAGAACGCGCTCAGGTCCATTTGCCCTCGCTGGCGACGATACCGTGCAGACGGTCGGCGATGCCTGTGAGCGTCGCGGCAGACTCGGCCATCTGGCGCGAGCCCAGGGCCGTCTGGCGGGCCACCTCGGCGATGTCGCGCATGGTCTCGACGACCTGCTCGCTGGCGCTCTGCTGCTGCGCGGTGGCCAGGCCGATCTCGGCGGCGGACTGAGCCGTGCGCTCGGCCACCATCACGATGCTATCCATCACCTGGCCGGCGCGATGGGCCAGCTCCACGCCGCGCTCCACCTCTTTGCTGCCCTCCTCGGCGGCGAGCACAGCGGCGGCGGTGGCGTGGCGGATCTCGGCGATCACGCCCTTGACCTCTTTGGCGGCGGCGAGCGTGCGGTTGGCGAGGCTCTTAACCTCGGCGGCCACAACGGCGAAGCGGCGGCCATGCTCGCCCGCGCCGGCCGCCTCGATCGCGGCGTTCAGCGCGAGCAGATGCGTCTCGTCGGAAATATCGTCGATCAGGTCGATGATCTCGCCGATCTGCTGCGAGCGCTCGCCCAGGCTGAGCACGCGGGTGGAGACATCGGAGACGCGGCCGCGGATGCGCTCCATGGCCTGGATGCTCTCGTCGACCGCGCCCTGGCCGCTGCTGAGATTTTCGAGCGTCTGCTGGGCAGCCTGAGCGACATGATCGGACGACTGGGCGATCTGGCTGGCGGTGCTGCCAAGCTCCTCGATCGTGGTGGAGACCTCGGTGACGGCGCTGGCCTGATCTGTCGCCCCGCTGGCCTGCTGCTGCGAGGCCACCTTGAGCTGCTGGGCGGCGGCGGCCAGCTCGCTGCCAACCTCAACCTGCTGGATGCTCTTCTCCAGCAGCTGCTCGGTCTTGCGCAGCAGCTCCTCGGCGCGCTCCTGCGACTGCTGCACCACGCTGGTGAGATCGCGCCCGCTGACCCATGTCATAGCGGCGAGGTAGGCGCCCGTGACGAGGAAGATCGCGACGCTGACGCCGCTGGGAATGCTGGCGGGTGTGTAGCGACCGGCGAGCTCGGCGCCCACGAGCAGCAGGTAGGCGACGGCGGCGGCGGCGGCGACGTAGATCACATCGCGCCCGCGCCCCAGGAGGCCCGCGCTCACGATCGGCACAAACAAGATCAGGCTCATGGCGCCGCGCGAGCCGCCGAGCAGGTAGGCGCCGTAGCCTGCGCAGAGGACCATACCGAAGAAGAGCACGCGCGCCCCGAAGGTGCGGCGCCCGCGCAGCAGCAGCAGGTAGGCGGCCACGAAAGTGGCGAGGGCGGCCAGAGCGAAGAGCGAGGCCACGGCGCCCATGGTGGTGCCAACCATGCCGAGGCCCCAGAGAGCAAGCAGGGAGATCCAGAGCACGCCCACAAGCAGCACGCCGCCGGCGATCAGCAGGCGCATCAGGCCGAGATTGTCACGCAGCATGAGCGCCTGGTCTTGCTCGCCATTGCCATAAAGCTTTTCAGCGGTCTGTTGCATAGAAGTGTCCGTATGTTATCCAAATCAGAACGCCATAGATATGTCACCCTGAGCGGAGCCGCAGGCGCAGTCGAAGGGTCGTTTCTGGCGTCCCCGTCAGATTCCTCGCTGCGCTCGGAATGACAACCTTCGTTGTAGTGCTAGTTACAGCGCCGCAAGGGCGAGATCGGCGGCAATGCGCCGCAGGTCGAGCACCAGGATCGGGGCGAGATCGGCGGCCACGGCGCCGAGCACCCACGGCGCGGCGAGGCTGCGGGCGAGCAGCGGGCCGAGCGGCTGCACGGCCAGATCGTGGGCTAGCTGCTCCACGCGATCCACAAGCAGGGCCACAGAGCGTCGGCGCAGGCGCACCACGAGGGCCTGCTGGGGCGCAGTGGCGAGGGCCTCGGACGGGTAAAGCAGGGGCGCAAGGCTGCGCGCAAGACGAGGGCGGCCGCGTTTGTCGTGGGCGAGGGGCGCGTCGGGCCGCAGCAGCTCCAGGCCGTCGATGTGCGCGCAGGGCACATAGTAGCGCCGCCCGGCGGCCAGAACCTCAAGCAGAAGAACAGGTGAGCTCATCTACAGGCCCTCCTGCACGGCGGCAATGAGGGCGGCAAGATTAAGCAGCGCGAGCGGGTGATCGGCGTAGCGAGCAACGGCGGCGAGCATGCGGGCGCGGGCCGGGTCGAGGGCGGCGGGCGGCTGCGCACGCGCTGCGGCGGCGAGCGGCACAAGGTCGATCACGGCATCCACAAAAAGGGCGAGGTCGCCGGCCTCGTGCTGGATGATCACAAGGCGGGCGGAACGCTCGGGTGGGGCGCCTGGGAGGCCGAGGGCGAGGCGTAGATCGACCACGGGCAGCACCACGCCGCGCTGGCTGATGATGCCGGGGAGCACAGGCGGGGCGCCGGGCACAGGGGTAGGCGCGCGCCAGCGCATCACCTCGCGCACGCTTGCGCCGGGCAGGCCGTAGAGCTCGTCGGCGGCGCGGACAACCAGGAAGTCGAGCGAGTCGGCGCCGTCCTGCTCGCCAGAAACGCGGGCCGGCACAGTGAATTCACTCATAGCGCTATGGTAGCACAGGCGGGGGACTAGCGCCCGCCGGGCGTTTATCCGCAGATGACGCAGATTTCCGGCCCATTTCTGGCCCCAACTGTTTGGCCAGCTTGCCAGAAGGTACCCACCGGGGGTATAATTATCTGTTGCTGGGGCAAGTAAATAGCCCACATGTTCATATAGAAAGGTAAGCTCTCCGTGAATAAGAAGATTCGTGTAGCGATTATCGGCGTCGGCAACTGCGCCTCATCGCTCGTGCAGGGCGTGGAGTACTATCGCGACGCAAAGCCGGGCGATGATGTGCCCGGGCTGATGCATGTTGATCTTGGCGGCTACCACATCAGCGATATTGAGTTTACGGCCGCCTTCGACGTCGCCGACACCAAGGTTGGCCGCGATCTGTCGGAGGCAGTCTTCGCGCAGCCCAACAACACCTACAAGTTCTCTAGCGTGCCGCACTTGGGCGTGCCGGTATCACGCGGGATGACCCACGACGGCATCGGCAAATACCTGAGCACGGTGATCACGAAGGCGCCCGGCCCGACGGACGACATTGTGGGCATTCTTAAGGAGACGAAGACCGACGTGGTGATCTCGTACCTGCCGGTGGGCAGCGAGATGGCCACCAAATGGTACGTCGAGCAGATCCTGGAGGCGGGCTGCGGGTTTATCAACTGCGTGCCCGTGTTCATCGCCAGCCAGCAGTACTGGCGCAAGCGCTTCGAGGAGCGGCGCCTGCCGATCATCGGCGACGATATTAAGAGCCAGGTTGGCGCCACGATCACGCACCGCGTGCTGACCACGCTGTTCAAGGAGCGGGGCGTGCGCCTGGATCGAACGTACCAGCTGAACTTCGGCGGCAACACCGACTTTTTGAATATGCTGGAGCGCGAGCGCCTGGAGAGCAAGAAGATCAGCAAGACGAACGCCGTCACCAGCCAGCTACCCTACACGCTGCCCGAGGGCAACGTGCATGTTGGCCCCAGCGACTACGTGCCCTGGCTGGGCGACCGCAAGTGGGCCTACATTCGCATGGAGGGCACCACGTTTGGCGACGTGCCGCTGAACATCGAGCTGAAGCTCGAGGTCTGGGACTCGCCGAACTCGGCCGGCGTGGTGATCGACGCCATCCGCTGCGCGAAGCTGGCCCTGGATCGCGGCATCGGCGGGGCGCTCTACGCGCCGAGCAGCTACTTCATGAAGACGCCGCCGAAGCAGTACACCGACTACGAGGCCCACGACTACACAGAGCGGTTCATTCGGGGGGAGGCTACACCCAAGTAGATGGTGCGGGCGCTGGGCGGACGCTGCCGCCCGCGCCACCAAAACGCCCGTGTATAATGGACGCCACGAGCCCAAGCACAGGTGGAACCACCAATGAAGCTGATCGTGCAGATCCCGGCGCTCAACGAGGCCGAGACCATCGCGGCGGTGATCGCCGACATCCCGCGCAGTATCCCCGGCGTTCAGCGCGTGGAGGTGCTGATCATAGACGACGGCAGCAGCGACGATACTGTTGCCGTGGCGCTGCGGGCCGGCGCCGATCATGTGGTGCGCCACACCGCCAACAAGGGCCTCGCCACCGCGTATCAGACTGGCATCGACGCGGCGCTGCGCCTCGGCGCCGACATCATTGTGAACACCGACGCCGACAACCAGTACCCTGGCGCCGAGATCCCGCGCCTGGTGGCGCCGATTGTGGCGGGCAGCGCCGATATCGTGATCGGCGATCGCCAGGTGGGCCAGATCGAGCACTTCTCACCGCTCAAGAAGGCGCTCCAGCGCGTTGGCAGCTCGGTGGTGCGCTGGGCCTCGGAGACAAACGTGCCCGACACGGTGAGCGGCTTCCGCGCCCTCTCCCGTGAGGCCGCACTGCGCACCTTTGTCACCACAGACTTCTCGTACACCGTGGAGGCGCTCATCCAGGCCGGCAAGCGCCGCCTGACGATCGCGGCGGTGCCCATCCGCACCAACTATGTGAACCGGCCCTCGCGGCTGCACCGGGGCAACTGGAACTTCATCAAGCACCAGGGCGCGATCATCGCCCGCACCTACGCCACCTACGAGCCGCTCAAGGTGTTCAGCTACATCGCGGCGGCGCTCTTTGTGCCGGGGGCGCTGCTGCTGCTGCGCGCGGCCTATATCTTCATTGCGCGGAACTTCGGGCTGGTGGCCTCGAACGACCAGGCCCTGCTCGTGGGCAGCGTGCTGGTAGTAATGGCCCTTGTCACCTTCTTGATCGGCCTGCTGGCCGACCTGGTGGGCGGGGTGCGGCGCGTCCAGCAGGAGCTGCTCTACCGAGTGCGCAGTATGCAGGTGGAGGACGATGCCTGGCGCCGCGCCGTGGGCGAGCGGCTAGGCGCGCTGGAGGAGTTGGCGAAGCGCGAGGAGGCGGGGGCGCCTAAGCAGTAGGAAAGGGCGCCCCGTCGCTCTATCCTAGCTCAGACGTCGAGCTGGCCGATTGGCTGGGCCAGCTTGGTGGCCCGGCGTTGCCGCTGGCCCACCGGCACGCTGGACCAGAGCTCGCGCATATGCTGAAGCGCTCCACCGGTGCGTCGGTCGAGCAGCATCACGAAGCGTGTCGCCTCGGCCACCCCGAGCCGCTCAACAAGCGTCTCCCATCCCTGCTCGATCAGCCGCTGCTCCGCCTGAGTCATCGGGTTTGCTCCTTGAGTTGCTGCATGTCGGCGTCAACCATCATGCGTACCAGATTGGGGAAGGGGGTCTTCGGCTGCCACCCCAGGGCTGCTTTGGCCTTGGCGGGGTTACCGATCAGCAAGTCTACCTCGGCGGGTCGCATAAAGCGCTCGTCCTGCACGATGTAGTCGCGATAATCGAGCCCTACGTGGCCAAAAGCCAGCTCGCAGAACTCGCGCACGGCGTGGGTCTCGCCGGTGGCCACCACGTAGTCATCGGGCTGCTCCTGCTGGAGCATCAGCCACATGGCCTCGACGTAATCGCCGGCAAAGCCCCAGTCGCGCTGGGCGTCGAGGTTGCCGAGGCGCAGCTCCTTGTCGAGGCCCAGCTTGATGCGCACCACGCCGTTGGCGATCTTGCGCGTTACAAACTCCAGGCCACGCCGTGGGCTCTCGTGGTTAAACAGGATGCCTGAGCAGGCAAACATGTTGTAGCTCTCACGGTAGTTGATCGTGATCCAGTGGCCGTAGAGCTTGGCCACGCCGTAGGGGCTGCGCGGGTAGAAGGGGGTATCCTCGCTCTGGGGAACCGCCTGCACCTTGCCGAACATCTCGCTGCTGCTGGCCTGGTAGAAGCGGATGCTCGGGTCCACGATGCGCACCGCGTCCAGCATGCGCGTCACGCCGAGCGCCGTCGTCTCGCCCGTAAAGACCGGCTGTGCCCACGAGGTCTGCACGAACGACTGGGCAGCAAGATTGTAGACCTCCGTCGGGCGATGCTCGCGCAGCAGGTTGATCAGCGAGATCTCGTCGGCGAGATCGCCTGTGACGAGCGTGAGCCGGTTCTGGATATGCTTGATGCGCTCAAATGTGACCGTGCTGGTCCTGCGGACCATACCGATCACCTCGTAGTCTTTTGCGAGCAGCAGCTCGGCCAGGTAGCTCCCATCCTGTCCAGTGATGCCGGTAATCAGGGCGCGCTTCTTCATCAGATCGTTACCTCAGGTGCAGAGCCATTTGGGTTTTGGAGGCAAGCCGCATTGGGCTTACGGGGCTGCCTGGGCTGCGGCGACGGCCTTCTGGGCGGCCTCGGCGAGGGTGGCGGCGGGGATCAGGCGCGACTCGGCGAGCAGTCGGCGGCCCTCAACCTCGTTCGTGCCGGTGAGGCGTGCCACCATTGGCACATCGGTCTTCACCTCTTCGAGGGCGGCAATAATGCCGCGGGCCACTTCGTCTACGCGGGTGATACCGCCGAAGATATTGAACATCACCGCCTTGACATTCGGATCCGCGAGGATGATCTGGAGCGCGGCCTGCACCTTCTCCTTGCCAGCGCCGCCGCCGATATCGAGGAAGTTGGCGGGCTCGCCGCCGTAGAGCTTCACCACATCCATGGTGGCCATCGCCAGACCGGCGCCGTTAACCATGCAGCCGATGCTGCCATCGAGCTTAATGAAGGTGATGCCAGCCTCGCGGGCCTGGCGCTCGGCCTCGGGCTCGTCGGAGGGATCGCGCATGGCCTCCAGATCCGGGTGGCGGAAGAGGGCGCTATCGTCGAGCAGGATCTTCGAGTCCAGGGCCTGGAGCGTGCCATCGGCGCGGATCACGAGCGGGTTGATCTCCGCGAGCGAGGCGTCGGTCTCCACAAAGACCTTGTAGAGCGCCGAGGCGATCTGGGCAAACTGGCGGGCCTGCTTGCCATCGCTCAGGCCGATGCCGAAGGCCAGTTCGCGGGCCTGGTACTCCTGGAGGCCAAGCATAGGGTGGGCGGGGAGCTTCAGGATGGCGTCGGGGTTGGTCTTGGCGACCTCCTCGATCTCGATACCGCCCTCGGCGGAGGCGATCAGCATCACCTGCTTGCTGCCGCGATCCAGGATCACGCTGAGGTAGATCTCCTTCTGGTAGGTGATCGCCTCGGCCACCAGCACCTTCTCTACCGTGAGGCCCTTAATATCCATGCCAAGGATCTGCGCGGCCACCTGCTCGGCCTGATCGGGCGTGTCGGCGAGCTTGACGCCGCCAGCCTTGCCGCGGCCGCCCACAAAGACCTGGGCCTTGACCACCACAGGGGCGCCGATGCGCTCGGCGATGGCGCGGGCCTCGGCCGGGGTAGAGGCAACGCCGCCACCAGTGACCGGGATGCCGTACTTCGCGAGCAGATCGCGGGCCTGATACTCGTGCAGCTTCATCGGGACTATGCTCCTCGACAGAATTAGGCAAAAAGGGGCGCCTAGTGGCCTAGATTAGAGCGAAAAAAGTGTGTAGAGACCCAGACCCGAGTGCTAGCTATCGTAGCATACGCTGCAAATCGCTGTCAAACGCTTGCACCTGTGCAAGGCTTGTGCATGCAGATGCGTTTTGCTTGGCAGCACCGCTTTTTGTGAAGATATGCACAATGCGCCAAGCTGCGCTGCGCGCCGTGCCAATCTGTAGTATAATACCCCCGGTGGGTATACGGAGCGTTGAAAGGCCGAGGAGCAAGATGTCTGTGCAGCCGACCATTGTTGTCTACGGAACCAGCTGGTGCCCCGACTGCCGCCGCGCCCAGCGCGTGCTGGAGACGAGCGGGGTGCCCTACACCTATATCAATATCGAGCAGGACGAGGAGGCAGCCGAGTATGTGGTCCAGGTGAACAACGGCAACCGCAGCGTGCCCACGATCATCTTCCCCGATGGCTCGATCCTGGTGGAGCCATCGAACAGAGAGCTACAGCAGAAGCTGGCGTAATATTACAACGAAGGTTGTCATTCCGAGCGCAGCGAGGAATCTGACGGGGAACCCACAAAGACCCTTCGACTGCGCCTGCGGCTCCGCTCAGGGTGACATGGGCATGGCGCTCTGATACAGCAACAGGCGAGCCTTCGTTGTAGTACTAAAAAACCTCTACTACATTGATCACCTGCTCGCGCCCTGGGCCGACGGAGACAATGGCGAGGCGAGCGCCGACGAGCTGGCAGATGCGGGCCACGTAGGCCTGGGCGGCGTCGGGCAGGTCGTAGAAGCGGCGCACCTCGGTGGTGGAGCTGCGCCAGCCAGGCAGCTCCTCGTAGATTGGCTCCACCTGGTCGAGCACGGCCCCGGTGGCGGGTGGGAACTCCAGCTGCGTATCGTTGAGCTGATAGCCGACGCAGATCTTGATCGTCGGCATGGTATCGAGCACATCCAGCTTGGTGATCGCCAGGGTATCGATGCCGTTGATCTGGGCGGCGTAGCGCGTCATCACGGCATCGAACCAGCCCACGCGGCGCAGGCGCCCGGTGTTGGTGCCGACCTCGGCCCAGGGCGTGCCGATCTGGCGTAGCGTTTCGGCCTCCGGCCCATCGAGCTCAGTGGGGAAGGGGCCGGCGCCCACGCGGGTGGTGTAGGCCTTGGCAACCCCGATCACAGCGTTGAGCCGGGTAGGGCCGATACCGGCGCCCTGGCATGCCCCGGCGGCGCCAGGCGGCGACGAGGTGACATACGGATAGGTGCCGTGGTCGACATCGAGCAGCGCGCCTTGGGCGCCCTCAAGCAGCACCGGCAGATCCTTCTCCAAAGCGCGGTGGATGATCGGGTGAACGTTGCTGATATGGTCGGCTAGCTGGTGCCCATAGTCGAGAAAGCGCAGGTAGGTATCGTGGAGCGAGAGCGGCTTTACGCCGTAGAGCTTGGTGAGGACGCGGTTCTTCTCCTCCAGCACCACACGCAGGCGCGTAAGCAACGTCTCCTCGTGGAGCAGGTCGGCCACGCGAATGCCGGAGCGGCTCATCTTGTCGGCGTAGGCTGGGCCGATCCCGCGCCCAGTCGTGCCGATCTTATCGTCGCCGCGGGCGTGCTCCTGGAGCTGATCGAGCATCACGTGATACGGCATGATCACGTGAGCGCGCTCGCTGATGAAGAGCTTGGCCATACTTATGCCGCGCTCCTTCAGCTCCTTCAGCTCCTTCAGCATCACCTCCGGGTTGATCACCACACCCGGCCCGATCACATTCACGGTGGTCGGGTCGAAGATACCCGAGGGCACGAGCTGGAGCTTGAAGGTGCCGAGGTGGTTGACGATAGTGTGGCCAGCGTTGTTGCCGCCGCCGTAGCGGATCACCAGGCGCGCCTTGCCCGCAAGCAGATCCACCAGATGGCCCTTGCCCTCATCGCCCCATTGGGCGCCGATTAGCGCGACAACCGGCATTGCGGTGTCCTTTCAAAAAGATGATAGTACGGGCGCGCCCGTACAAGGGCAGCAGCATTGCTCAGATGCTATGCTAGCGCAGGGCCTGCCGGAGCACGGCGATGCTCTCGTCGACATGGCGCGGCTCGATGATCAGGGGCGGCAGCAGGCGCAGCACATCCTCGCCAGCTGTGACCACGAGCAGGCCGCGACTCTGCACCGCCTCGCGCACGGCGCCTGCGGAGCCGGCAAGGCGCAGGCCGCGCATCAGGCCGCGCCCGCGCAGCTCAAGGATCGTGTCGGGTAGGTCGGCGGCAAGATCCTGAAGCGACTCGTCGAGGTAGCTGCTGACCTCACGCACACGGGCGAGGAAGCTAGGGTCGCTGATGCGGCGCAGGACAACCCCGCCAACGGCGGTGGCGAGCGGGTTGCCGCCGAAGGTGGTGCCGTGATCGCCGATGTGGATGCTGTCGGCCACAGCCTGGCGCATCAGCACGGCGCCGATGGGCAGGCCGCCGGCGAGCGGCTTGGCGATCGTCATCATGTCGGGGCGCACGCCGGATGGCTCGTGAGACCAAAGCGTGCCGGTGCGGCCCATGCCGGCCTGAATCTCATCGAAGATCAGCAGGGCGCCGTGCTTATCGCAGAGCTGGCGGGCGGCGCGCAGGAAGTCGTCGCTAGCGACGCGCAGGCCGCCCTCGCCCTGGATCGGCTCCAGGATCACGGCGCAGACATCGTCGCCCATGGCGGCCTCAAGCGAGGCGATGTCGTTGAACTGGGCGAAGCGGGCGCCGGGCATCACCGGCATGAATGGCTCGCGGTACTTCTCGCGGGCGGTGATGGCCACGGCGCCCATGGTGCGGCCGTGGAACGAGCCTTCAAAGGCGACGATCGCCGTCTTGCCGTCGCCCGCTTGGTCGTGCGCAAAGCGGCGGGCAAACTTGATCGCGCCCTCGATCGCCTCGGCGCCGCTGTTGGAGAAGAAGACGCGGTCGAAGCCGGGGCTGTTCGCCACGAGCAGGCGGGCGAGCTCACCGGCGGGGGCGGAGAGATAAAGGTTAGAGATATGGATTAGCTTGGCGGCCTGATCGGCGATTACCTGGGTGATCTCGGGGTCGCCGTAGCCAAGGGCGTTCACGGCGATGCCGCTGACGAAATCCAGGTAGCGGCGGCCCTCGCTATCGTAGAGGTAGACGCCCTCGCCGCGCTCGATCACGAAATCGGGCTTCAGGTAAGTCTGGAGAACATACTCGCGATCGGCCTGCCGCGCGGCCTCTGTCTGATCCACCGTCATGCTAGTTCCTTTCTGCACCACGCCGCTCCCGCGTGCAGAATTATAGCATTGTCGGGGGGACAGGGGATCGCGAGCCGGGCAGGTTATCCGCAGATGACGCAGATGACGCCGATTTCCAGCCGCAACCTGAGCACGATTAGAGCGTGCTACCGTCCACCGTCCACCGTCCACCGTCCACCGTCTGAGCTTACGCGCAGTGGTAGAGCGTGGCGAGGGTTGCCACGCTCTGGGCCTGGTGGAACTGCCAGGCGCGGTGGCCAACCATGCCCTCCAGCAGATGGAGCAGGCACTCGGGGCTGCTGAAACGCGCCTCCAGGCCATCGTTCAGACGCACCAGCGTGCCCGACCTACAGCCCTCGCCACAAAAGCTGAGGCTGATGGTCTGGTTTGCCACTGCGATCTGAGCCTGCTCCATCGTCGCTACCCTTTCGCCTGCGGTCGGCCGCGTGCTTGTTTCTATGGATAAGCATACACAATGCCAACGCGAGCATGATCAACCCGTAGGTTGAGCGAGGGTGGATTTGCCATTCGGTAAAGGCGAGCCGTTGGAGACAGCAATGGGCTAGAAATCTGTGTCATCTGTGGATACAAGTGCCAGGCGCACAGACGGTCCATTGGCCCCTAGTTAGGAAGTGGTATAATGCGCCTCCGTCGTCAGGTTGCCGCCCGTGTGGCCTGCCTGGGCCGTGTGATGGAGCGACAGTTGACCTACACCCTTGCGCTCAGGCCGAGCGCGCCCGGCCTGCGGCACCCTCAGCGGGCCCTACTCACCGTCGACGGCGAGCGCATAGCCGATGTGGAGTATCGCCCCGAGCCTAGTGCGAGCGCGCCGTTTGGGCAGGCCGAGCGGATGGGCCTCGGACGGCTGCTCGATGCGGCCGGCCAGCACTGCCCCAGCTGCGGCTTCGCGCACGCGCTTGCGCTCTGCCAGGCCGTGGAGGCGCTGGCGGGCATTGCGCCGACGCCGCGGGCCGCCTGGCTGCGCGTGGCCGCCGCCGAGCTAGAGCGGGCGAGCTCGCACCTCGCCACCCTGGCGGCGATCTGCGCTACGCTGGGGCTTGGCCCGCTTGGCGCGGCCTTTGCCGCCCACGGCGCCGCCGCACGCACGGCCCTCGGCGCCCTCACCGACCAGCGTATGGGCGGCTGGCTGCTGCCCGGCGGCCTGGCCCACGACCTGAGCGACGTGGCGCGAGCGGCGCTGGGCCGTGCGGCTGCCGCGCGTGCGGCGCTCTTCCCAATCGCCGACGGCTCGATCACGCGGCGCCCACTACTGGCGCGCACGCTCGATGTGGGCGTGATCAGCGCGAGCGCGGCCGAGCAGTTCGGCCTGGCTGGGCCGATGGCCCGCGCCGCCGGGCTCGCCGCAGACCTGCGCCGCGACGCGCCCTACGCGGCCTACGCCGAGCTGCCGCCGGACAGCGCACCCCAGGAGGGCGGCGACGTGTACGCCCGTATGCTCGTGCTGCTGCTGGAATCCCTCGACAGCCTGCGCATCGTGGAGCGCGTGGCCGAGGAGCTGCCGGGAGGCGCCTGGCGTGGCGCGCTGCCAGAGCAGCTGCCCGCAGCCACGGCGAGCGCGGCGGTGGAGGCCCCACGTGGCCCCCTGCGCTACAGCGTGGAGGGCGATGGCCGCCGGATCGTGGCGGTGGCGCAGCGGGCCGCGCCGCAGCTAGACCGGCTGCTCGCCCGCACGGCGCTGACCCAGGCGGCGCTCGACGACGCGGCCCTGATTATCGTCTCCACCGACCCGTGCGACGCATGTCTGGGGATACACGCGCTACCATGACGCTCCTGCTTGTCTTTGTGATCCTGCTGCTGATGGCGGCGCTCTGCTTTGGCCTGAGCCGCGTCGTGCCGACGCGCATGCTCGGCTATGCGGCGGCGGCGCTCTGCCTTGGCGGCGCGGCGCTGCTCGGCCTTGCCGCACCGCCTGCGCCCGACGCGCCGCCGCTCACGCTGCTGGCGCTCGACGGTGCAGCCTTCACGCTTGCGGCGGGGCTGGCCGCGAGCGAGCGGGCCATCGCGGCGACGCTGCTTTGCGGCGGGGGCGCGGCGCTGCTGGCTCTGGCGGGCGCCATCGCGGCGACGGTGCGCGGCTTTGGCGCGCTGATCGGCTGGGCGCTGATCTGCCTCGCGGCGGCGCTGCTCAGCCTGGCGGCCCCGCCGCTCTCGCTGATCCACCCGCTGGCCTGGGCGGTGCTGACGATTGCGGGCTACGGCGCCCTGCGAGCCAGCGGGGTTGCGGGCGCCGACGAGGCGCCGCCGCGCGGGCTTACGCTGGGCCTGCTGGCGAGCGCCCTGCTTACGGTGGCGCTGCTGGCGGGCGGCCCGGCCATAGCGGCGGGCGCGCTGCCGTTCGGGCCGGCGGCGGCGGCCGGCCTGCTGGCGGCCCTGGCCCTGGCCGGCTGCCCACCGCTGCTCATGGCCCACAAGGAAGCGGTGGCTGGCCCTGCGCCCCTCGGCGCGCTGATCTTCGGGCTGAGCGCCCCCGCCGCCGCCCTTGGCTGGCTGCTGCGCGCCACGGCGGCGCTGCCGCTGCTGCCCACAGGCTGGGCCGTGGCGCTGGGACTGGTCGGCGTGCTCGGCGCGCTTGCCTGCGGCGCGGGCGCCCTCGGCGAGCGGCGCCTGCGGCCGATGCTCGGCTGGGCCGCCGGGGCGCAGGCCGCCCTGGTGGTGGCCGCAGCGGGCCTCGCCGGCCCGCTCGCCGCGCTGGCAGGCCCGAGCCTGCTGGTGAGCCTGATGCTCGCCGCCGTGCTTGGCGCCGCCGCTGCCGTGAGCTTCGAGCGCAGCACTGGCAGCGATGACTACACCGACGGCGGTGCCGTAGCGCCACAGCCAGCCGGCGCGCTCTGGGCCGTAGGCGCCGCAGCGAGCCTGGGGCTGCCACCGCTCTGGGGCTTCTGGGGGCGGCTCTGGCTGCTAGAGGCCGCACTCGAGCAACAGCCCTGGCTGCTGGCGCCGCTGCTGGCTGGGGCGGTGCTGCTCGCTTTGGCGCTGCTCGCACCGCTTGCTGGGCTCTGGGCGCCCGCCGGCGCGCAGAGCGCCTGGGGCGACTGGGCGCCCGGCCTGCTTGCGCTGGCGCCGCTGCTCGTGCTCGGTGTTGCGCCGGGGCTGGCCTGGGCCTTCTGGCTGCGCTCGGTGCCGTTTGCGCCGCCGGCCACGCCAGTAGACCCCATTGCACAGGCCGCCGTCCTGGCTGCCGCAGCCCTGCTCGCGCTGCTGGCCCTGGCCCTTGCCCGCACGGCCTCGGCCCGCAGCCTTGAAGGCGACGCGGACGAGGCGCCGACGCGGATTGCGCCCGTGGCGCTCGGCACCGCGCTGCGCCCCCTTGCCTGGCTCGGCCAACCCACCGCACTGCTGCGCGGTCTCTGGGTTGGCCTGGAGCGATCAAGCGCGGCGCTGCGCCTGGTGATCGGACTGTTTGAGCAGCGCTACTATCTGCTCGGCGTGCTCGCGGCGCTGCTCACGATTATGCTGCTGATGGCACAATAGCTATGCAAATCAACTGGCTTCTGATCGGGATCGGGGCGACGGCAGCGGTGGTGCTGCTGTTCCGCGACTGGCGGCTTACCGTCCCGGCCCTGCTGCTGAACTACGTCGCGCTGGCGCTCTTTCTGGCCCAGCAGCGCTTCGTGGAACCCGACCTGACGCTACTCGGGTTTGGGCTGAGCACCCTAGTGCTTGTCAAGCTGATCACCGGCGTCGCCGTGAGCCTGATCCTCGCGCTTACCGCCCTCACCTTCTCACGTGAGTACGGCCTGGAGAACCTGGACGAGTTTGGCCTGGCCGAGCTGCGGCGGGCGGCCCGCGCGGCCCAGCGCCAGCGCGCCACCACGCCTTTTCAGCTAAGCGACTACGTGATACCGTTTTGGGCCGGCGTGCTGGCGCTCCTGGCGAGCCTGACCCTGCCACGGATCTACCCGATCGGCCCCTCGCTGGCGGTGGATTTCGCCTGGTACTGGCTGGCGCTCACGGGCTTGCTCACAATTGCCACTGCGAGCGATGTGCTGAAGATCGGCCTGGGACTGCTGCTCGGCGCCAGCGCGATCGACCTGCTCTACACGGCTGTGGTGAGCGCGCCTCTGGCGAGCGGGCTCAACGTGGTGCCGCTGGCCCTGCTCAGCCTGTTCAACGTGCTGCTCGCACTGGCGATCGCCTACCTCGCCGGCCTGCTCTACGGGCGCCTAAAAACGTTAGAGCTGAACGAGCTGTATAAAGCCAGATGATCTACCTGCTGCTCATCCTTTTTCCGGTGACAATGGCGCTCAGCAGCTTTGTGCTGCGTCGGCGCACCGGGCTGGCAATCTTCATCGCGCTGGGCACGGTGCTCACGATGCTGCTGATCGCCACGCGCATACCCCTCGACAACCCGACGATCTTGCTCGGTGTGCCGCTCACGCTGAGCCCGCTCAACCGCGCCTTCATGCTGCTGTTCCTGGCGATCAGCGGCTTTACTTTTGTTGCGGCGTGGCACCTGCCCCACGGCGAGAACTTTGTGCCGATCACCCTGCTGATCCTGGCCCAGGTCTGCGCAGTGCTGCTGCTTCAGAACCCGTTTATCCTCGCGCTGCTGCTGGTGGCCACCAGCCTCACGGCGGTGCTGGCGATTGTGGATCTGCCGGCGGGCGCGAGCTCGCTGGTGGGTACGCGCGCGATCGCGACGGCGCTCAAATACCTGGTGCTTATGGTCGTGGCAGGCATGCTGATGTACATCGGCTTCGTGCTCAACGACATCTACCGGCCCGGCGAGCTGCCCGACCGCATCTCGCCCGCCCGCTTCATTCTGGCCCTGCTGGCGGTGAGCTTCGCGCTGCGGCTGGCGCTGATTCCGTTTCATACCTGGCTTACCGACCTGGTGGATTACGCCGAGCCCCTGGTGAGCACGCTAATTATCACGCTGCTGAACACCACGAGCCTGCTGGCGCTCATCCTGGTGTTTCAGAGCTTCCCGACGCTGCTGCTGGAGAGCGAGGGGGCGCTGGGGGTGGTGCGGCTGGGGGCGATTGTGAGCGTGCTGCTGGGAGGATGGCTGGCCGTGGGGCCGACCACGCTGCGCCGCACGCTGGCGTACCTGATCCTCTATAATGGCGGTATGGTATTTTATGGCCTGGCCTCGCTTACCACGCTGGGCCTGGCGGGCGCGATCTTTGGCGCCCTAAACCAGACGCTCGCCGTGACGCTGCTTTTTGTAAGTCTGGCACTGCTTGAGCGGCCCGATGGCCGCCCGCCCGGTGTGCTGCGCCGTGATCTGCTGCGCCGCTGGCCCGTGGCGGGCGCTGGGCTGCTGGCCGGTGGGCTTGCGCTGGTGGGGCTGCCACCGCTCAATGGCGCGATGAGCCATCTGCTGATCTATCAGGCCGCCGCAGAGCGCGGCTGGATCGAGCTGCTGCCGCTGCTGGCGGGCACGCTGCTGGCGGGGCTGGGGCTGGCGCGGGTGGCTGCGGCGCGGCTGCTTGGCCCAGGCGAAGAGGCGGCCACCGCCGCCGAGCCGCTTATGCTTGGCGAGACCGAGCTCGACCGGCCGGCGCGGCGCCGCCTGGAGCCCGAGCCGCGCAGCACCGCCGTCCTGACCATGCTGCTCCTGGGCATCTGCCTGGCGATCGGGCTCTACCCGCAGCCGATCCTGGCGACGATCGACGAGGCAATCCGGGGGCTGGCGTTTATTCGGGCGCTGTAGCGATCGTTGAGTGTAACAGGTTAGGGCGCCCACAAGGGGCGCCTCTACAGATGGTGTAAATCTTTTGCCGCTTATGATCGCCGCGCTGATCTACCCTGGGCTGCTCACGGCGCTGGTTGCCGGGGCGCTCTTCGGGCTGCTCGCGGAGCGCCAACGTGGGCTGCCGCCCCTGGGCGCCGCGCGCACGCGTGAGGGGCTGGCGGCCCTGGCGAGCGCGCTCCTGGCGGGGCTGGCCCTGGCGGCCATGCCCTGGCCGTTGCACCCGGCGGGCTTAGGCGCGGCATGGCTCTGGGCCTGGGCCGGGTTCGAGCTAGCTTTTTTGCTGCCGCTGCTGCCGCCGCTCGCGGCTGGGGCGCCCGCTGTGGCTCGCGCGGCCATCAGGGAGGCGCAGCTTGGCGCCCTGGCCCGCGCCATGCTCTGGGCGGCGCTCGCCGCAGCCCTGCCGATCCATGGCGACTGGCGGCCCGCCACGGCGCCCGCGCACCTGCTGGCCCTCGGCGCTGCACTGCTCGCCCTGCCCGCCGCGATCGGCTGGGGGCCGTTTGGCAGCGAGGAGAGCGTTACGCCCGGCGGCACCCAGGCGGGCCTGCCCGCCGCCACGCGCGCGCTCGACAGCTGGGCGCGCGACGTGCGGGCCGGCGCCCTGATCGCCGCCGCGCTAGTGGCCCTGCTTCCAACCAGCGTCGGCCCGCCATGGCTTGGGCTGGCGATGCTCGGGGCCGGCTTTGTGGCGGCAAGCGTAGCGCTGCGGCAGCTCACGGGGCGGCTCCCGCGCCTTACCCTGTCGGCCGCGCTGCGCTTTTGCACCGTCTGGGCCTTGCCGCTTGCGGCCCTGGCCACGGTGGCGCTGGCGCTCTCCGAGCGCTAAGACAAGGTTGCAGATTGCAGATTGCAGATTCAGATTGCAGATTGAGCGCAGTCGGCTGCGCTGGGGCGGCCCTGTGCCCTGTACCCTGTGCCCTGTACCCTCCTAAGGAAACCCCGTGACCGACGTTATCGAGATCACAGAGCTACATAAAAACTACAGCGAGCTTCAGGTGCTCCAGGGCCTGAGCCTGCGTGTCGCGGCTGGCGAGGTCTACGGCCTGCTTGGCCCAAACGGCGTCGGCAAATCTACGCTGATCCACCTGATGCTCGGCTTTCTGCGCCCAAGCCGCGGTCGGCTGCGGATCTTTGGCGACAGTAACCTGGAGCGGGTGCGCGCGCGGGTGGGCTACATCCCCGAGCGGCAGCGCTACCACACCCGCTACACGCCCCGCGAGTATCTGCGCTTCCTCGGCAGCTTCAGCGGCCTCGCAGGCGCTGACCTGCACGAGCGGGTGGAGCGCGAGCTGGCCACCGTGGGCCTGCGCGATGCGGCCGAGCGCAACCTCGGCACCTTCTCGAAGGGCATGCTCCAGCGCCTCGGCGTGGCCCAGGCGCTGCTCACCGACCCCGACCTGCTGCTGATCGATGAGCCCACCAGCGGGCTCGACCCGGCGGGGCAGCGCGAGGTGATCGAACTGCTTGCTGCCGTGCGCGATCGCGGCCACACCGTCTTTCTCTGCACGCACTATCTGCACGAGGTGGAGCTGCTCTGCGACCGCGTGGGCGTGCTGGCGGGCGGGCGGATCACGACCGAGGCCCAGGTGGCCGACCTGCGCGATGTGGCTGGCAGCGTGCGCGTCCAGGTGGGCGCCCTGAGCCTGGAGCAGCGCCGCCACTTAGAGGCGCTGGGGGTTGGTGTGCGCGCCGACGCGCAGAGCGTGCGGATCAACCCGAACACGCCCGCGCTCCAGGCTGCGGTGCTGCGCGCCCTGCTCGACGCCGGCGTCGCGATCCTTGCGCTTGAGCCGCTGGAAAGCCCGCTTGAACGGCTGTATCTTCAGGCGATCAGTGGCAAGCTGGCCGTGGCGGAGCCGACGGTGCTGCCGCCCGCCGCCTGGGCCGCACCCTTCAAGAGCGCGCCCGCTGCCGCCACGTCGTCCACAGACGCCCCCTCTGGCGAGGGCGATACGCTGCTGAACGAGCTGCTTGGCCGCACCGACGGTCAGGAGGCCGGCGGTCGGCGCCAGGACGCGGAGTGACCTCGCCCGTCGCCCACATGGATACAATATGATGCGTCTGCTACGTTTCACCGGATTCACGCTGCTGGAGTACCTGCGCTCGGGGCGGGTGGCGATCGAGATCATCGCCGTGATGGCCACCTACTTCGTCTTTCTGCGCAGGCCGATGGACGCCGAGTACTTCTTTAGCGTGGCCGGCATCTTCACGCCTGTGCTGACGCTCTACACGATGGCCGCGTTTATCGGGCTGGGCGACCGGCCCCAGGGCTACGTGCTGCTCTCACGCGGGGTGGGGCGCGCGACCTTCCTGCTAGGCATCTTCCTCGCAGCCTGCACGATTGTGGCCGGCGCCTACGGCCTGCTCTGCCTGACCGTGGCGCTGTTAAACCGGCCCATCGATCTTGACCTGCTCGGCTGGCTACTTGGCACACTACCGCTGCTGCTGAACATCGGCCTGCTTGCGGCCCTGATGCTCATGCTCTCGCCGCTGGTCTTCCCCACCAGCTGGCGGCTGGTAGTGCTGGGCCTGATCGCACTGGCCTTCTCCAGCAACTTCATTGGCGGGACGCTGCTACAGGCGCTGCCCGAGACGCTGCGCTCGCTGCTGCGGGCGCTCCAGGCGCTGCTGGGCGGGCCGCTTGTGCCGGCCTTCTACGGCTTCCAGCTTGCCGTCACCCGCGACTACAGCACGCCCACGGCCTACGCCAACCTGCTCGCCCAGGCCTCGCTGCTGGTCTCGCTGCTCGGGCTGGCGCTGTATGCCTTCTCGCGGCGCGATCTGATCTTTAGCAGCCAGTAGGGCGCGGGACGGTGGACGGTGGACGGTGGACGGTGGACGGTGGACGGTGGACGGTGGACGGTGCTCCCAAGGAACGTGATGGCTTCTGATGAAGTTCCGCCGTTACGCACACATACAGCATTCTCGTGGCGGCGCGTGCTTTATGTAACCCTCGGCATCCTGGTTGTAATGTTCATTTACCAATTTAACTGGTTCCCAACTACTTGGGAGCCTCCTCCCCATAGCCTTAGCAGCGTTGTGCGCAGTACAAGCAATTCCTTCGTTGCCACTGCCGAAGGTCCGTCTGAAACACGACCGATCCCGAGGGTTGATGGCACGACGGGAGCTGCACTTGAAACATCCTCCCGCGTGATAGTACGACCGATTGGGCAATGGACTCGACAGGTAGTGTTGCCTGTCTTTGGTGTAAGAGCAATTGCCTTTAGCCAAAACCAACAGCTCAGTGCAGCGGCCAGTAGCGATTACGTCGTGCAGGTGTGGAGATTGGCTGACACAAACGCCCAGTATACTTTTCCTAATATTCGCCGCGTGAACACGCTCGCCTTTTCGGCAGATTCCCAGTTCCTTGCGGCAGGAAGCGAATTTGGCGCTGTCTGGATGTGGAATCTTCATACTGGGCACCTGCTTTTCTCAAAAGAGATCGGGGTGCCCGTGACGAATATAGCGTTCAGCCCCAGTGGGCAGCTGCTCGCAATTGTGCCAACTAGCTCAAGCCACCCTGTCGACATCTTTTTCCTGCCGGATGGTACGCCCTGGACCAGTATGGCTGTGAGCAATGATCAACCCTTTGCTGCGGCTTTCAGCACCGATGGGCACTGGTTAGCTATTGGTCTATCTAAATCAGCATGGTGGGCGGGTTGATGTGTGGAATATCAAGGTATCGCCTCCGCTGTTGGAGCGACGCCTGAGCACTGGAGACAGTATTCGCGCCATTGCCTTCAGCCCGGACTCGCGCCTGCTGGCCGCCGGTGGTGTGCAGCCTGGCGATGGCGGTTCTTTTACGCTGCCGGCGCTTGATGATCTGCTCGCCTGGCAGCGCATCTGGCTCTGGCGCATGGATGTTCCCTGGCTCACCGCGCCAGTGTAGACGCTCACCAGTGGCGACAACTATACCGTAGCACTCGCCTTTAGCGACGATGGAGCACAGCTTATTGCGCTCAGCGATCAGGTGCGGCTCTTTCGTGTCGCCCCGCTGCCCCTGCCATGGTGGTGGCTCGCCATGGTGGTGGCTCGCCATTGCGGGCGCCGCCCTTGCAAGTCTCTGGCAGCTGCGCCGCCGACGTGCCTGATTCCATGCCCTTCATCGGCGGCTACGGCGCGCGGCTCCCTGTCCCCTGTACCCCGTCCTCTGTCCCCTCCACCGGCACAAACGCCACCGCGTCGATCCACACGCCCCGGCGGTCGTCGCCAGCGAGCGTGCTTGTGCTCACCAGGGCCTCGCCAGGGGTAAGCTCGTACTCGCCCAGATCCGCCCACCAGTTGCGCTCGTCCTCCGCGTCCACGGTGGCCACGCTCTCGCCGCCGTCGTGGCGGATCAGGTAGCGCTGCTCGCGTGACTCATCGAGGCCGTTGAGCGCAAAGGGCATGTAGGCGAGCACGCGGTAGCGCCCAGCCCGTGGCAGTTCGGGGCGCCAGGCCGCCACGCTGGGCGCCCGCAGCGTGGCCAGAAGCCAGGGCCGCGCCGCGCTGCCCGCGAAGCTGCTGGCCGCGAAGCGCGAGCCGCCCCCGTAGCCGATCTCGTTCGTCTGCCACTCGGCGCTGCTCAGAAAGCCCGGTCCGCCGTCGTCCACCACCACCACGCCTGGCGGCGGCGGCCCGCAGGGCGAGGGCATGTCCCGCCAGAGCCAGACGCTAAGCTGGCCCGCCGGGCTGGCGGCCCACGGATCGGCGGCGGCGCCGCACCAGCCGTAGGGATCGACATCGCGCCCCAGGTACTGCACCTGGAAGTGAAGATGCGCGCCGATGGCGCAGCCGCTCTCGCCGGCCACGCCCAGCTCCTGGCCGCGCTCAACCTGCTGCCCGGCCTCCACGGCGATGCTCGCCAGGTGCCAGGAGAGCGTGCGGTAGCCGTTGCCGTGGTCGATGATCACGGCGCGGGCGGGGGTGGCGCAGCCGTCGTCGGAGTTCCCGGCGAACGTGACGACGCCAGGCGCGGCGGCGAGCACCTTGTCGGGCGGGCCTATGCCGTAGTCCCAGCCGGTGTGGCCGTCGTAGGCGAAGGCGCTGTCGGTCTCGGCGCGGCCCCAGTAGGTAAAGAGCGAGCCGTTCTGGCGCAGAAACGGCGCATCGTGGTCGAAGAACGAGGTGATCGGGAAGTTCTGCTCCATTGGCCGTGTGAGAAAAGGCTGGGCGGGAGCGGGCCAGTCTATCGGTGGCTCGCGCGGGTCGCCGAAGAGCCGCGCGTAGCTATTCACCAGGCCATCGAGCCGCGCCCCCAGGCTGCCGGGCGCGACGGTGGGCGCGAGCGCGCGGGCGAGCACGTAGCGGCTGAAAGGCAGGTCGGCGGACACATCCTGAAGCGTGCCGTCGGCGAAGGCGAGGGGCGGCAGCGCGTCGTCGCCTCTGGTGGAGTAGTCGCGCACGGCGTAGCGCAGCTCGCGGGCGGCCCAGCGCAGCTGGCTGTAGAGGCCGCGCCGCCCGCCGCCGTCGCCACGGTAGCCGAGCGCCCAGGCGAGCTGCTCGGGGCTCGCATTGCTGCTGCTCACCAGGCCGCTCTGGAGATCGATCAGGGCCAGGAGCAGGCGCGGGCTCAGGCTGTAGAGGCTGCTCAGGCTCACCAGCACATCGGTGAACGACTGCGAGCGGCTGCCCACCTGGAAGCGCACATCCCGCAGCGGACTGCCGCGCGCCTCCAGGAAGGCCTGGATCTCGGGGCCATTAAAGCCGTGATCGTAGCTAAGGCGGCGCGGGTCGAAGAGCGGGTCGCGCGGCTCGGCGGGCAGCGCTGTCGGCGCCACTGTGGGCGCGGCGGCGGGCGCCGTGGGCACAGCTGCCGCGGGGCGCGTGGTGGGCGCGGTGGTGGCGATGACGCCAGCTGTAGGCGCAGCCGTGGGCACGGGCGCGGGGGGCGGCGTGGCGCACGCGGCCAGCATGGCGACGAGCAGGGTGGCGGCGAGGCGGCGAGGCATCTGCATAGCCCAAAGAGCATACCGGAAGCTAGCGAAATGGTCAAACGCTGCGTGGTGCCGACGCGCCAAACGCACCGTTGGGACAGAAATAGGCCGGAGATCTGTGGCATCTGTGGATAAAAATGCCCGGCACGCCGACGTTGCATCGGACCATTTGCGCGCCACGCGAGTTTCGGGTATCCTCTTAGCCTCATCGCTCCACAGCTGATCAGTGGCATTCATCGGCACGCAGCGCTTCCCAATTGCGCGCAGGGCCTGTTATGACGACCACGGCCCCGCTTGAGGATCTGGCCTGCTATGTCCCATCGCTCATCCTGCGCCGCATGACTGCCGACGCGGGCGCGACGATGGCGCCCGCCGTGGAGCGCTTCCCTGCCGCGGTGCTCTTCGCCGATCTCTCTGACTTCACCGCCCTCACCGAGCATCTCACGCGCCACAGCCCCGCCGGCGCCGAGGAGCTCACCCGCATCCTCGACCTCTACTTCGGCCATCTTGTTGGCGTGGTGCTCAGCCACGGCGGCGATGTCGTGAAGTTCGCCGGCGACGGTCTGCTCGCCCTCTGGTACGGCGACGAGCCGCTCGCCACGCTCGCCCAGCGCGCCGTCCAGTGCGGCCTCGCCGTCCAGATGATGATGGCCCCCGATGCCTGGGGCTCCTTCGACGACGCTGCCCCGCCGCCAAACCTCAAGGTGCGCGTCGGCGTGGGCGCCGGCGACGTGACGACCATGCATATCGGTGGGGTCTTCGGGCGCTGGGAGCTGCTCGTCACTGGCGCCGCCCTGATGGAGACGGGCCGCGCTGAGAGCGAGGCCCGCCCCGGCGAGGTGGTGATCGCCCCCGCCGCCTGGCCCCTGGTGAGCGCGGCCTGCATGGGCCACCCGCTGCCCTCCGGCGCCGTGCGCCTAGAGAGCCTCGCCGACTACCTGCCCATGCGTCGGCTGGAGACGCCGCCGCTCGTGCCGGAGATGGCCGAGGCGCTGCGCTCCTATCTGCCAAAGGCGATCCTCTCGCGCCTCGATGCCGGCCAGACGGCCTGGCTCGCCGAGCAGCGCCACGTGACGGTGCTCTTCATCAATCTGCCGGGCCTGAGCGCCGATACGCCGCTGCGCCAGGCCCAGGCCCTGATGCGCGCGCTCCAGATGGCGCTCTACCGCTTCGAGGGCAGCATCACCCGCCTCGGCACCGACGCCAAAGGGCCCACGCTGGTCGCCGCCCTCGGCCTGCCGCCCCTCGCCCACGAGGACGACCCCGAGCGCGGCGTGCGCGCGGCCCTCGCTATCCGGCAGGCGCTCTGCGAGCTCGGCTTCGCCTCGGCCATCGGCGTTACTAGCGGGCCGGCGCTCTGCGGCGCTGTGGGCGCCCAGCACCGCCGCGAGTACACCATGATGGGCCCGATGGTCAACCGCTCGGCGCGCCTGATGCAGGTCGCCGGGTCGGGCGCCTTCAGCGGCGATACGCCCATTCTGTGCGACGAGGCCACCTTCCGCGCTGCGCGCATCCATCTTCACTTCGAGCCATTGCCGCCAATGGCGCTGAAGGGTATCGCCGCGCCTGTGGCGGTCTACAGCGCGCGCTCCGAGGCGCCCGCCTTGGCAGCAACGCCCGCGCAAGCCAGCGCGCTGCTCGGCCGCGAGCGCGACCAGGCGCTGATCGTCGAGCGCGTGGCGCAGCTGGCCAGCGCCGGTGTGGGCGGCGCGATCCTGGTTGAGGGCGAGGCCGGGATCGGCAAGTCGGCCCTGCTCGCCTATGCACACGACAGCGCCCGCGCCGCCGGCATGCGTGTTGCCACCACCAGCGGCAGCCCCGTTGAGACCCCGCTCTACCATGCCTGGCGTCCGATCTTCGCCGAGCTGTTCGGTCGGCCCGAGCCTACCGAGGGCGACAAGGGCGCCACTCAGCGCGCCCTCGTCGCCCTGGAGGAGCTGGGCGCAGTCGATCTCGCCCCGCTGCTCGGAGCCGTACTTCCGCTAGAGCTTGGCGATACGCCCCTCACCGCCCAGCTGATCGGCCAGGTGCGCGCCGACAATACCCGCGGGCTGCTGCTGCGCCTGCTAGAGCGCGCCGCCGCCCGCGCCCCGCTCGTGCTCAGCTTCGATGATGCCCAGTGGCTCGACCCCAGCTCCTGGGCGCTGCTCCAGGCCGCCTCGCAGCGTGTACCCAGGCTGCTCATGCTTGTCGCCGCCCGCCCACTTGCAGAGACGCCGCCCGCCTACCAGCGCCTTGCCTACGCGGGTGGCACCCTGCGCATCCAGCTACGCGGCCTGGCGCCCGAGGCGCTACGCGAGCTGCTGGCGCGCAGCATTGGTGTGGCCGACGTGCCCGAGCCGATCTGGCAGCTGATCGAGGCGCGCGCTCAGGGCAACCCCTTTGTTGGCGAGGAGCTGCTGCACACGCTGCGCGAGAGCGGCGTGATCACGCTTGTGGATGGCGTCTGCCTGCTGGCCGTCGGCGTCGTCGAGCCGGAGCAGATCCTCGCCCGCATCAAGCTGCCCGACACGGTACAGGGCCTGATCACCAGCCGGATCGACCGGCTCTCGGCGGCCCAGCAGCTTACGCTCAAGGTGGCAAGTGTGATCGGCCCGCTCTTCCCCCTGGTCGCCCTGGCGGCGCTGCATCCCGTCGAGCAGGAGCCGGAGCGGCTGGTCGATCAGCTCTTCGCGCTCCAACAGGCTGGCCTGGTGCTGATCGACAGCTTCGAGCCCGAGCTGGTCTATGCCTTCAAGCACGCGGTTGGCGCCGAGGTGGCCTATAACCTGATGAGCTTCGGCCAGCGCCGTAAGCTGCACCACCTGCTCGCCGAGCAGTATGAGCGCGGCGCGCTTCCGGCCGTGGCCGCCGCGCAGCTGGCCCATCACTGGCGCCAGGCCGAGCAGCCGCAGCGGGCGATGCGCTACCTGGCCCTGGCCGGCGAGGAGGCGCTACGGGCGGGCGCCTACCGCGAGGCTACCAGCTTGCTCAAGGAGGCGCTCACGCTCGCTGCTGGTCACGAGCCCGCTACCCTGGCTGCGATTGGCGTCAGCGAGCCGCTGCGCGCCAGCTGGGAGCGCCAGCTTGGCGAGGCCTACCACGGTGTAGGCCGCCTGATCGAGAGCCGCGAGCAGCTGGAGCAGGCCGTGGCACGCCTTGGCTTCCCGCTCCCCCACCACGTCGGCCAACTCGTCGGCGGCCTTGTGCGTGAGCTGCTGCTGCAGGCTGTGCGCCTGCTGCTGCTCAGCCAGCCGCGCGCCAGGCTTGGAGCCGACACCCACAGCGAGGCAGCGCGCGCCTACGCCCTGCTCGCCCAGCTGGCCTACTACGATGGCCAGTTTGCGCCCTCGATCTACGCTGCCCTACGCGGGCTGAACCTGGCCGAGCGGGCCGGGCTCTCGCCGGAGTTGGCCGGGGCTTACGCCGCCACCCATCTTGCCGCTGGCTTCCTGCCGCCCCTCGCCCGCGCCTACAGGCGCCGCGCCCAGGCCGCCGCCGCCAGCCTCGGCCACCTGCCAACCCAGGGCTGGGTCGCCGAGGCGCAGGGCCTCCACGACATTGGCCAGGCTCGCTGGCGCCGCGCCCTGGGCGCCCTCGGGGTGGCACTGGCTGTGGGCGACCGGCTGGGCGACCAGCGGCGCCGCGCCGAGGCCATCGCCGCGCGCTGCGTGGTCTACGTGCATCAGGGCGCCTTCAGGCTCGCCCTGGCCGGCTGCGAGGAGCTGCAGGCGCTCGGGCTGCGCACAGGCGATGCGCAGGTGCGTACCTGGGGCCTGGTGGGGGCGGCCCAGAATCTGCTCGCCCTTGGCGATGACGCCCCCGCCGAGACGCTGCTCGGCGCGGCTGAGTCGCTCCTGGCAGAGAACTTCGGCGGCGCGCGGGCCGAGGAGGTTTGGGCCTACGCGCTTATGGGCCGGGCCGCCCTACGCCGGGGCGCCCACGAGCTCGCGCGGGCTCTGGCAGGCGCCGCCGCCGCGCTCGTTGGCCCCATGCCCCCCGCCACACTCTACGCCCTCGGCGGCTACGAGGCGATCGCCGAGGTCTACCTGGGGCTGCTTGAGGCGCGCGCATACCAGACTCCCGCAGGCCGCGCGCCCCTAGAGGCGGCCGCGCTGCGGGCCTGTCGTGGCCTCGCACGCTTCGCCCTCATCTTCCCCGTGGCCCGCCCCGCTGCGCTCACCTGGGAGGGGCTATGCCTCCAGCTCATGGGCACGCCCACCGCAGCCCACAGCCGCTGGAAGCGGGTCGTCGTGCTGGCCCGCCGCCTCGGCATGCCCTACGAGGAGGCCCGGGCGCACCTGCTGCTCGCCCGCCACGGACCGCCAGCTGAACGCGCCACGCAGCTTGCGCGCGCCACCACGATCTTCGAGCGCCTCGGCTGTGCCTACGAGCTCGCGGCGATCCGGCAACCGGAAAGCCCAGTGCTGATTCTGGACGGTAGACGGTAGACGGTGGACGGTGGTCGGTGGACGCTGGACGCTGGACGCTGGACGGTGCCGCTCCTGCCGTCTTTCTGCCGTTCACCATCTGCGTAATCTGCGTAATCTGCGGACAAAAATAGACCGGCCACCCTACACCCAGCGGTCAATCTCATCCACCGCAGCGGCAGCCTCACCGAGCAGCGCAGCCCCACCGAGCGCGGCCAGGGCGGGCGCAGCAAGCTCCAGGGCGCGCAGCGCCTCTTCGCGGCCAACCGCGGCGGCGCGCAGGGCGTCGCCAAGCGCGGCAAGGGCGCGCTCGGGGCTGTGGGCAACCAGCGCACGAGCGAGCGCTGCCCCTACCCGCGCTTGCTCGGTCGGTCGACCGATCCTCGCCATCAGCGCCGCAGCTGCCTCGCTCTGCCCGTGCTCGGCGAGCGCCACGGCCACCGCCGCCAGGTAGCGGCCCCGCGCCTCGACGCCTGCCAGGGTCTCGGGATGGCTCGCCACAGCAAGCGCCTGGGCCACGAAGCCCGCCGCTACCATCGGCGGCGCGATCAGGGCGAGGGCGCGGGCACGCTCGGCGGGCAAATCGATGGCAAGCGCCATCGCCAGCGCTGCGATCACCTCGCCGACGCGTGCCCGCTCTACCGCAAGGTCAGCGGCGGCCTGCGCCCGCTGGTCGTCGGCGCTGATCCGGCCCACCAGCTCCATAGCCTCGTCCCAGCGCCCCTCGGCGGCCAGCAAGCGCGCAAACTCCTCGTAGGCCCAGGCCCGCTCGTCGTCGTCGTTGATGGCGGCCAGCAGCTCACGGGCCTCCGCATGATCGCCGCGCTGCGCCAGGGCCACCGCCACACGGGCCAGGGCCCGGTCGCGCTCCTCGCCCGCAGGTAGCTCGTCGGCGAGCGCCAGGGCACGCTCGCGCCGCCCCAGCGCCGCCAGGGCTGCGGCCAGTGCCACCACCAGGGGCACGCGGTCGTCGCCCGTCACGGCGCCGATGTCGCGCGTGGCCCGCTCAAGCGCCAGCATAGCCACAAGCCCCTCCAGGCCAAGCCGCAGGTCGATCAGGGCCGCCACCCGCACATCCACGGCGCTGATCGCCTCGGCGGCGGCAAGCGCGCCCCCATCGTCGCCCACGCTGGCCAGCGCGCGCGCAAGGCGGGCCAGGCCACGGTCGCGCTGGCCCTGGCTGGGCAGCGCGTCGATCCGCGCGCGGGCTGCAGCCTCGTCGCGGCCCACATCGTCGCAGGCCAGCTCGATCTGCGCCCAGGCCGAGACAGTCTCCAGGGTCAGCTCCTCCAGCAGCATCGCGCCGCGCGCGTCCCCGGCGCGCAGTAGCTCTACGCCTACCTCGGCCCGCGCCCAGACGCCCATTCCTTCGTGGAGGATGCTGCGCGCCAGCTTCTGGGCGCGGTCACGCTCCCCGGTGGCGAGCAGCCTGCGCACCACCTGGGTCTCGATCATGGCGCGCCGCTCCAGGTGCTCGGTGCGCTCCGCAATCTCGAGCGCTACCTCCACGCCGCCAAGCTCAAGCGCGGCCTCGGCGAGCGTGGCAAACAGCGCCTCACGGCTGTCGCGCCAGGCCCGCGAGTTTGGCGTGGCCTCCAGGTCGAGCGCGCGTGAGAGCAGCCGCATCGCCGCCGAGCGCATGCGGTTGTTGTAGCAGATCTCGCCAAGGCGGCGCAGGATCAGCGCCTTAGCGTGGCCGTCGGGTAGCCGCTCAACGCTGTCGAGCACGCGCCTGAGCGATGGCTCGCGGCCACCGCGCTCCAGGCCAGCGCTAAGCGCCTCTCCAGCCGCCTCGGGCGCAAGGTCACGTGCGCCCGTCGCTAGCACCCCCGCCATGATTGTGGCGCGCACCAGGCGCAGCGCCGGGCCCACACTGGCGGCGGCCCGCAGCTCCCAGCGCGCAGCATCTAGCGCCTCGGCAAGCCGCCCGTCGCGCTTCTCAGCAAGCAACCGCTCACGGCTCACAATCCGCGGCAGCACCGTGTCGCGGGTTGCCTCCAAGGCCAGAGCGGCATGGCGGGCGAGCTGGCGCCCCAGGTAGCGCTCCACAGGTGTAAGCTCAACCTGGCGGCCAGCCCCTTTGCGCGTACTCGCATTCTCAGCCTGCGCGAGCGCCAGCACCGCTAGATCCTGGTGCGCCGCCGTCAGCTCGCGCGGGGCCACGCGGGCCAGCAGGGCCGGGGCAGCAGCGTGGGCGAAGGCTGCCAGCAGCAGTGGCGCGGCGGACCCACGCTCATCGCCTCGGGCCGACGCCTGCACCTGCAAGTCGATCAATCCCAGCTGCTCCCAGCGCGCAAGCAGCTCGTCGGGATCGACGCCGGTTAGCTCGGCGGCGAGCGGCAGCGGCAGCGGCTCGCCAGCGGCGGCAAGCACGGCGGCGAGGCGGCGCTCCGACGCCGCAAGACTATCCCACCACGAGCTTAGCAGGGCGTCCAGCCCCGCCGGCAGCGCGCCAGGCTCCAGCTCGCCTGAGCGTAACCGCGCCAGGGCCAGGCCCAGGTAGAAGAAGTTGCCCGCGCTCGCACCCACCAGCGCGTCGCTCCAGGCCGGGTCGCAGCCGAGCGCCGCCAGGGCGCGGGTCTGCGCTGCGTGCAGGTCGGGGTCGTCGTCGGGGAGGCGCATGCGCAGCGTGGGCGGGTATGGCGTGGGGGCGCCGGGCGCGCAGCCGAGCAGCAGCACAACCCCGCGCGGAAGCTCAGCGGGAAGGGGCGTAGGGCCGGGGCGCACCGGCTGGCCAGGCGCAGCAAGGTCGTCGATCAGCAAAGCGATGGGCGTCGCGCTGCTGCGGGCAGCGGCTGCCTCGGTGAGCAGCTGCTCCAGGGCGGCCGGGTCTGTGCCCACAGTCGGGTCTAGCAGCGGCACGGCGGGCCGGTGCAGCGCTACAAGCTGGGCGTATAGCGCAGTGATGGCATCTGGGGCGTCGGCGGCGAGCCAGATGGGGAGCGGCGCCCGCACTGCTAGCGCCGCGAGCAGACTCGTCACGCCGCTGCCCGGCGGCCCCTCCAGCGTGATCAGGCCGCCGCGTGGGTCGCGCAGCGCTGCGGCGAGCGCCTCGCTCAGCCGGGGCCGCTCCTGGAATCGGGCGAGGTTGGCGCCGATGCGGGCGGCCTGACGGCGCAGTCCCGCCTCCACCGAAGCCCGCAGGGCGGGAAAAGCCTCCAGGGCGGCGAAAGCGCGCGGAAGCTGCTGAGCGTACTGTTCCATACCCCCATGGTAGCGCATCTCGTGCAGCGGCGCCAACGCCCTACACGCAACAAAAACGCCCGCAGATTGCGCAGATCGCGGCCCTTCGGCTCTGCGTAATCTGCGTAATCTGCGGACGCTAACGGGGCTTGCTTAGCCCAGAAGCCTACTTGACGACAGCTGTGGCGCCAACTTCAGTAAGCTTGGCCTTGGCGGCGTCGGCCTCCTCCTTGGAGATCGCCTCCTTGACCGGCTTGGGGGCGGCCTCGACCAGATCCTTGGCCTCCTTCAGGCCGAGGCTGGTGAGCTCGCGCACCACCTTGATCACCTGGATCTTGTTGGGGCCAACTTCCTGGAGCAGCACGTCGAACTCCGTCTGCTCCTCGACGGGCGCGGCGGCGACAGCGCCGTCACCGGCGGCAGCTCCGCCCATGGGCATCGCGCCCATCATCATAGGAGCGGCGGCGGTGACGCCCCACTTCTCCTCCATCGTCTTCTTCAGCTCGACCAGCTCGAGCACGTTCAGCACCTCGATCGACTCAATGATCCCGTTTACCTTATCGCTAGCCATGGGTCTTGCACTCCTTAAAACAGCATACTACTGGTTCGCGCTCCAAACGTCGCTTACGCCGCCTCGCCGGCGGGCTGAAGCTGGTCGATGCGAGCCTGGATCACGAAGACCACGTTCGAGATGACCGCGTTGATCACGCCGACCACGCCGGAAACCGGCGCCGCGATGCCGCCGACCACCATAGCCAGGGCCTGCTCACGCGTGGGCAGCTTCGTCACCGCGTCGATGCCGTCGGCCATAAGCACCGTCGTACCCAGCACGCCGCCCTTCAGCTTCAGCGGCTTCAGCGGCGCCTTCGACGCGTCGAGCATCACCTTGGCGACCTTGCCGATGTTGTCGTAGCCGAACGTGATCGCCGTGGGCCCCTCCAGGAAGGGCTCGATGCTCTCACGCCCGGTGTTGCGGGCTGCAAGCCGCAGCAGCGTGTTCTTGGCCACGATCATCTCGGCGCCATTCTCGCGCAGCTTGGCGCGCAGGGCCGTAAGCTCTGCCACCGTAAAGCCGCGGTAATCGGCCACAATCGCCAGCTGCGAGCGCTGCATCTTCTCCGTCAGCTCGCTCACCAGATCGATCTTCTGTTGTGTTGGCACGTATTCACCCCCTCTCCGCACAAAATAAAACGGCCGACGCGTCCTAGACGCGGCGACCGATGCATGGGGCCTGCGGCGGCCCACACGCGCTGAGCAAGCAGGGCGGACCTGCCAAAACTCAGCTCAGTCTACCTCGGCTGGCGGCCAAAAGGCCATTAAGGGCGAAGCCCACCAAGCGTTCTAGGGTAGCTATTCAGTTAGAAGGCCAGATTATACCACAGCTTTCCGTACACCCTGCGCCTGTTGAGACCAAAAATAGCCCTGAAATCTGTGGCATCTGTGGACAACCAGCCCGGCACTCACTACGCCACAATGCCCTGAGCCAGCGAGGCGTTTACCGGTACGCCAGGCCCCATAGTGCTAGTCAGGGTCACGCTGCGCACGTAAGTCCCCTTGGCGCCAGCAGGCCTGGCAGCCTTCACAGCGTCCATCAGGGCGGTGAGGTTCTCGCGGATCTGCTCCGGCGTAAAGCTCACCTTGCCGATAGCGATGTGCAGGATGCCGGTCTTGTCGTTGCGGAACTCCACGCGCCCGCCGCGCACCTCGCGGATCGTGCGGGGCAGATCCTCGGCGGGCACAATCGTGCCGCTCTTCGGGTTAGGCATCAGGCCGCGCGGACCGAGCTTACGGCCAATCCGGCCAACCTTGCCCATCATGTCGGGGGTGGCGATCGCCACGTCGAAGTCGAAGAAGTTCTCTTTATCGATGCGGGCAATAATATCGTCGCTGCCGGCAAAGTCGGCGCCGGCGTCCAACGACGCCTGGATGGCCTCACCCTGAGCGAACACAAGCACACGCACGCTCTTGCCGGTGCCGTGTGGCAGGGCGACAGTGGTGCGGATATTCTGGTCGGCGTGGCGCGGGTCGATCCCGAGGCGCAGATGCACTTCCACCGTAGAGTCGAATTTGACGAAGGCAGTCTCCTTCAACAGCTTGATCGCCTCCTCCGGGGTGTAGAACCGCTCCTGATCGACCTTGGCGAATGCCTCAAGGTACTTTTTGCCGTGCTTAGGCATTACTGGATTCTCCTGGTGGTGCTGGCGAGCGCATGCTCTCCCACGCAACGCTTAGTCGACGATTTTGATGCCCATGCTACGGGCGGTGCCGGCGATGATCAGTTCAGCGGCTTCGATGTCGAGCGCGTTTACGTCGGCCATCTTCTGCTGGGCCACCTGACGCAGCTGGGCCTTCGTGATCTGTCCAACGCTGACGCGGTTAGGCGTGCCCGAGCCCTTCGCCGCACCGGCTGCCTTGCGCAGTAGATCGGCTGCGGGCGGTGTGAGCAGCTTCACGGTGAAGGAGCGGTCGCTGTAGATCGTGATCTCAGCGGGCACAACGCTGCCGGCCTGGGCGGCCGTCTTCTCGTTGTACTCCTTCACAAAGCCCATGATGTTGATGCCGTACTGGCCAAGGGCCGGGCCGACGGGCGGGGCCGGGGTGGCCTTGCCGGCCGCCAGCTGAAGCTTAACTATCGCAACAAGTTTCTTCGCCACAGTCTATACTCTCCTGTCAGGGGCACCCCTTGTGGGCGCCCTGCCCCTTGTGAGCGCCCCACGTGGACGCCCTGCCCCGCGTGGACATCCTACTCGATCAGGCGCGTCACCTGGAGGAAATCCAGCTCCACTGGCGCCTCGCGCCCGAAGAACGAGACCAGCACGCGCACCCGACCGCGCTCGTGATCGATCGCATCGACCACACCCTCGAAGTCCGTGAAAGGCCCATCGATGATCTTGACCGCCTGGCCCTTCTGGTAGCTCACGCGTACCTTCGGCGCCTCGCCCTCCATCTGCTTGAGGATGGTCTTAACCTCATCGTCCTCAAGCGGGGTGGGCTTGTTGCCGTGGCCAACGAAGCTGGTAACGCCAGGCGTGTTGCGCACCACGTACCAGGAGTCGTCGGTGAGTCGCATCTGCACCAGCACGTAGCCGGGGTAGATCTTCTTGTTCACCGTGCGACGCTGGCCGTTTTTAATCTCGATCTCTTCCTCGGTCGGCACGATCACCCGGAAGATCTGGTCGTGCATCTCCATCGAGTCGATGCGATGCTCGAGATTCTGCTTGACCTTATTCTCGTAGCCGGAGTAGGTGTGAATCACATACCAGCGCCGATCATCGGCCTTCTCAGTCGCCGCTTTGGTTGTCTCTTCTTCTGACACGCCAGGCTCCCGCAAGGTCCCTTACCCTCTTACGAAACGAGGTTTACCAGGGAAGTGTAGAGGAACAGGAAGATCGTGTCTGCTGTGAAGAGGATCAGACCAATAATCAAAGAGATAACGATCACCACCACAGTCAGGCGGATCGTCTCCTCGCGTGTCGGCCAGACGACCTTCCGCAGCTCGCTCCGTGTCTCACGGACCGTCCGGACGACTACGTTTTCCTGCTTTTCGTTTGTATCTTTGGCCACGGCCATTGCTCTATCCTAATTTTGGATTTTAGATTTTGGATTTTGGATTGCCGAAGCTCCAAAATCCAAAATCCAAAATCGCAAATGGCTCTAGGCTTCGATCTTGGTGACGACGCCCGCGCCGACGGTGCGGCCGCCCTCGCGGATGGCGAAGCGCAGCCCCTCTTCCATCGCCACCGGCACGATCAGCTCCACTCCCATCACCACGTTGTCGCCCGGCATCACCATCTCCATGCCTTCCGGCAGCAGGATGTTGCCCGTCACGTCCGTCGT